>ERZ777003.602-NODE-602-length-67500-cov-12.971770_pt1 | contig 67500 bp, 61 predicted proteins | sample MGYA00374956_ERZ777003 | MGnify/ENA primary metagenome ERZ777003 (study PRJEB29302, sample SAMN06268252) | bioreactor metagenome | isolation source: Joint BioEnergy Institute, California, USA | place: USA:Joint BioEnergy Institute, California, USA | collected...
GACCGGCCGGTAACGTGCGCGCCGTGACCGGCGACCCCCTGCTCGCGCTGGCCGGCATCGCCGGCGGTGGCGTCGCCGCCCAGTGGCTGGCGGACCGGCTCCGCATCCCGGTGATCATCGTGCTGCTCGTGGCCGGGCTGCTGGTCGGGCCGGTCCTCGGCCTGCTCGACCCCGACGAGCTGCTCGGCGACCTGCTGTTCCCGGTCGTGTCGCTGTCGGTCGGCGTCATCCTGTTCGAGGGCAGCCTGAGCCTGGGGGTGCGCCAGCTGCGGGCCGCCGGCCCCGTGGCCCTGTCGCTCGTCACGGTCGGGGCCGCCGTGGCCTTCGTGCTGACGACGCTGCTGGCGGTCGCCGTGCTCGGCCGGCCGGCGCACAGCGCGGCGCTGCTCGGGGCCATCCTCGTCGTCACCGGCCCGACGGTCATCGGGCCGCTGCTCCGCCAGGTGCGGCCCCGGGGGCGCCTCGGCCCGATCCTGCGGACCGAGGGCATCCTCATCGACCCGCTCGGCGCGGTGCTCGCGCTGCTCGTCTTCGAGGTCGTCGAGGCCGAGCAGACGGGCCAGGCGGTGGTCTCGATCCTCGGCACGCTCGCCGGGGTCGGCCTGTCGGGCGCCCTGCTGGGCCTGGCCGGCGCCGCGCTGGTGTGGGCGGCGATGCGCTGGTTCCTCGTGCCCGACCACCTCCAGCAGGCGGCCGTGCTCGGCACCGTCCTCGTCGCCTTCGCGCTCGCCGACCACCTCCAGGAGGAGTCGGGGCTGCTGGCGGTCACCGTCATGGGGCTGGCCCTGGCCAACCAGCGCCGGGTGTCGGTCGAGCGGGTGGCCGAGTTCAACGAGACGCTGCAGGTGCTGCTGGTGTCCGGGCTGTTCCTCGTCATCGCCGCCCGGCTCGACCTCGACGACCTGCGGGCCGACCTCGGCCTCAACCTGCTGTTCCTCGCCGGGCTGGTGCTGCTCGTGCGGCCGGCGTCGGTCCTCGTGGCGACGCTGGGCTCGCGGCTGTCCCGGCGGGAGCGGGCGTTCCTGGCCGTCGTCGCGCCCCGGGGCATCGTCGCCGCCGCCATCTCGTCGGTGTTCGCGCTGCGCCTCGACGCCTCGGGGCTCGAGGGGGGCAGCGCGCTCGCCTCGACCGTGGTCGTCGTCATCATCGGCACGATCGCCGTGGCCGGCCTGGCGGCCCGCCCGGTCGCCCGGGCCCTGGACCTGGCCCAGCCGGAGCCGAACGGCGTGCTCGTCCTCGGGGCCCACGAGTGGGGCCGCCAGCTCGCCGACGTGCTCGCCGCCCACGGCGTGCGCACCAAGCTGGTCGAGCGCGACCGGGCCCGGGCCACGACCGCCCGCCTGGCCGGCCGGGACGTCCACTTCGGGTCGATCCTCGCCGACCACACCGTCGACACCATCGACGTCGACGGCATCGGCCACCTGCTCGCCATCACCGGCAGCGACGAGGTCAACGCCATGGCCGCCGAGCGCCTCCGCCCGGTCTTCGGGTCGGGGCGGGTGTGGCGCCTCGCGCCCCGGCAGGACGGCTCCGCCCACACCCGGTTCCCCAGCCACCTGCCCGGCCGGGTGCTGTTCGCCGACTGGGCCACCGAGGAGGCGATCGAGACGCGCCTCCAGGCCGGCGCCGCGGTCAAGGCCACGCGGCTGACCGAGGCCTTCGACTGGGACGCCTACCGGCACCGCAACCCCGACGCCCTGCTGATGGCGGTCGTGCGCAACGGCCGGCCGATCATCGCCGGGGCCGCCGACAAGCTGCAGCCCCGGCCCGGCGACGTCGTCGTGGGCCTGGTGTTCCCCGTCGCCGCCTAGCCTGGCCGGCTCGTGACCCGCCGCCTGCGCCCGCTGATGGTGCTGGGCTGCACGTCGTCGGCCGGCAAGAGCCTGCTGGTCACGGCGCTCGCCCGCTGGTTCGCCCGCCAGGGCGTCGACGTCGCCCCGTTCAAGGCGCAGAACATGTCGAACAACGCCCGGGTGGTCGACGGCGGCGAGATCGGCGTCGCCCAGTGGCTGCAGGCCCGCGCCGCCGGCGTGGTGCCGGCGACCGACCACAACCCGGTCCTGCTCAAGCCCGAGGGCGACACCCGCAGCCAGGTCGTCGTGGCCGGCCGGGCCCGGCCCGACCTGGCCGAGGTGCCGTGGCGCGAGCGCGGCCCCCACCTGTGGCCGGCGGTGCGGGCGGCGCTCGACCGGCTGCGCGCCGCCCACGAGCTCGTCCTCCTCGAGGGGGCGGGCAGCCCGGCCGAGATCAACCTGCCCGACCTGGTGAACAACCGGGCCCTCGCCGAGGCGGGCGCGGCGGCGCTGCTGGTGGCCGACATCGACCGGGGCGGCGCCTTCGCCCACCTCTACGGGACCTGGGCGCTGGTGCCGGCGGCGACCCGGGCCCGGCTGCGGGGCTTCGTCCTCAACCGGTTCCGGGGCGACGCCGCGCTGCTGCCCCCCGGCCCCGACCGGCTCACCGAGCTGACCGGCATGGCCCACGCCGGCACGCTGCCCGTCCTGCCCCACCAGCTGCCCGACGAGGAGGGGGCGACGCTGCGGGGCACGCCGCCCGCCGGGGCGCCGACCGTGGCCGTCGTCCGCTACCCGTACGCGTCCAACCTCGACGAGCTGCACCTGCTCGGCCACGCCGCCCGGGCCCGGTGGGCGGTGGCGCCCGCCGACCTCGACGGCGCCGACCTCGTCGTGCTGCCCGGCTCCAAGCACGTGGCCGCCGACCGGGCGTGGCTGCGGGCGCAGGGGCTGGACGGGGCGCTGGCGGCCCGGGTCGCCGGCGGCGGCCGGGTCCTCGGCGTGTGCGGCGGCTGCATGCTGCTGGGCGAGGCCGTCGAGGACGGCGCCGGCGTCGAGGGGGCGGCCGGCCCGGGCGGGACGGTCGACGGCCTCGGGCTGCTGCCGCTGCGCACGGTGATGGATCCCGGCAAGCTCACCCGGCCGGCCACCGTCCGGGTGCCCGACCTGCCGCCGCCGTGGTCGGCGCTGTCGGGGGTGGCGGCCGCTGGCTACGAGATCCGCCACGGCCGGGTGGCGGCGACCGACCCGGCGGCCGAGGTCGCGCCGCTGCTCTGGTGCCGGGGCCCGGTGCTGGGCACGACCGTCCACGGGCTGCTCGAGAGCCCCGACGTGCTGGCCGCCCTGTGCGGCCACCGCCCGCCGCCCGTGCTGGAGGGCACCTTCGACCTGCTGGCCGACGCGGTCGACCGCCACCTGGACACGGCCCTGCTCCGGCGCCTGGTCGGTCTGGGCTGAGCCCCGGGCGCGGCCCGCCGCTACGATCCGGTCGGGCCGTGACTGGCGCGTGAGGTGGAGGCAACCACCGGGGAGCGGCCCCCGGCGGCGCCCGGCGACCGCCGGCGGAGCAGCCGTGCGCCTGGGCTCCCACACCCACGACCACAGGGGGAGACCCGATGTCCGACACATCCCGTGCCACCGATGCCTACCGTGCGCTCCTGGACGTCGTCGCCGCGGTCGAGCCGACGATCGCGGACGCCATCCGGGGCGAGCTCGACAACCAGCGCCACCAGCTCAAGCTGATCGCCAGCGAGAACTACGCCTCGCCGGCGACCCTGCTGGCGATGGGGACGTGGCTGTCCGACAAGTACGCCGAGGGCACGGTCGGGCACCGCTTCTACGCCGGCTGCGAGTACGTCGACGTCGTCGAGGCCCGGGCGGCCGAGCTGGCCCGCCAGGTGTTCGGCGCCCCGCACGCCTACGTGCAGCCCCATTCCGGCATCGACGCCAACCTCGTCGCCTACTGGGCGATCCTCGCCCAGCGGGTCGAGCAGCCGGCCCTCGACGAGGCGGGCGTCCGTCACGTCAACGACCTCGACGACGCCGCCTGGGCGAAGCTGCGCCGGGCCTTCGGCGAGCAGCGCATGCTCGGCATGTCGCTCGACGCCGGCGGCCACCTGACCCACGGCTTCCGGCCCAACATCTCCGGCAAGCTGTTCGACCAGCGGTCCTACGGCACCGACCCCGAGACCGGCCTGCTCGACTACGCCGAGGTCCGCCGGCTGGCCCACGAGGTGCGGCCGCTCGTCATCGTGGCCGGCTACTCGGCCTACCCCCGCCGCATCGACTTCGCCGCCATGCGGGAGATCGCCGACGAGGTGGGCGCGACGCTCATGGTCGACATGGCCCACTTCGCCGGCCTGGTGGCCGGAAAGGTCATGACCGGCGACGAGGACCCGGTCCCGTTCGCCCACATCACGACCACGACGACCCACAAGTCGCTGCGCGGCCCCCGGGGCGGCCTCGTGCTGTGCCAGCCGGAGCTGGCCGAGTTCGTCGACAAGGGCTGCCCGATGGTGCTGGGCGGACCACTGCCCCACGTCATGGCGGCCAAGGCGGTGGCGCTGGCCGAGGCCGCCCGCCCCGAGTTCCGGGACTACGCCCACGCCATCGTCGACAACGCCCGGGCCCTGGCCGAGGGGCTGCTGCGGCGGGGCGCCACGCTGGTCACCGGCGGCACCGACAACCACCTCGTGCTGCTGGACGTCGCCAGCTCCTACGGGCTGACCGGCCGGCAGGCCGAGTCCGCGCTGCTGGACGCCGGGGTGGTGACCAACCGCAACGCCATCCCCCGGGACCCGAACGGCGCCTGGTACACCTCGGGCGTGCGCCTCGGGACGCCGGCGCTCACCACCCTCGGCATGGGGCCGTCGGAGATGGACGAGGTCGCCGACCTCATCGACACGACGCTGCGGGCGACCACCCGGGCGTCGGGCCCCTCGGGCCCGTCCAAGGTCAAGTACACGGTGGCCGACGGCGTGGTCGAGCGGACCCGCGCCCGGGCGGCCGAGCTGCTGGAGAAGTTCCCGCTCTACCCCGAGATCGTCCTCTAGGGGCTCAGCGGGCCCCGGCCGGCTGGAACAGCTCGACCAGGTTGCCGGACGGGTCCTGCAGCAGGACCTGCGACCCGCCCGGCCCGGTCACGACGTCGTTGCGGAACCGCAGGCCGGCGCCACGCAGGCGCTCGATCTCGGCGTCGACGTCGTCGACGACGAAGTGGATGCGGTTCCAGCCGCCGGGCTCGGGCACGGCGCCGTCGGCCATCGGCCGGCCCGCCGAGCTCTTGGGGCCGCTGAGCAGCAGGCGCAGGTTGCCGCGGACCACCTCGGCGAAGGCGGGCGCCGCGTCGGTGCGGAGCTCGAAGCCGAGGTGCGTCGTGTAGAAGTCGATCGACTCCTGCACGTCGTCGACCAGGTAGCGGACGCTCACCATCTCGCGGGGGTCGGTCATGGGTCTCCTCCTCCGGTCAGGCGGGGACGGGCTCGGTCCCCGAGGGTCGGGACAGGTCGGCGAGCAGGAAGTCGACCCGGGTGGCCAGCTCGGCGGCGGTCCGCCGGAAGGCGAGGTAGGCGTCGCCGCCGGCCGCGGCGGTCGCGGGGTCGGGGATGCTCCAGTGGACGGCCGGGGGGTCGCCCGGCAGCTCCGGGCAGACCTCCCGCACCCGGTCGCACAGCGTGACGACCCGGTCGTAGCGGTCGGCCGCGACCTCCCGCAGGTGGCGGGGCCGGTGGCCGCTGATGTCGATGCCGTGCTCGTCGCGCAGCACCCGCACGGCGAGCGGGTGGAGCGGCTTGGGGTGGCTGCCCGCGCTGCGGGCGGCGACGGCGCCGCCGGACCGGGCCACGGTCAGGGCCGCGGCCATGGGGGAGCGGGCGCTGTTGCCGGTGCAGAGGAACAGGACGCGGGCCCCGGCGGCCGGCCCGGCGCCCGGGGCGCCCGGCGCCAGCCCCGGGTGGAGCGCGGTGCCGGTGGCGGCCAGCAGGTCGCGGACCCGCGGGAGGTCGAGGGCGTACCAGGTGTCGCGGCGGTCGGCCGAGCTGCGCCGGGCCGAGACGAGGCCGGCCGACCGCAGCCGGCCGAGGTGGTACGAGACGACGCTCTGCGGCTCGCCCACCAGCGCGGTCAGGTCGTGGACCCGCCGGTCGCTGCGGCCCAGCTCGCACAGCAGGCGCCAGCGGAGGGGGTGGCCGGCGAGCTGGAGGAAGGCGAGCGGTTCGAGCGGGGGCGGGGCGGGTGCGTCGATGTCCGCACGGTACATCGAACCGGTTCGATGTATCAAGCCCGTTCGATGGAAGCTCGCGCCGTCGCCCTGGCTGAAACGTGTTCCAGTTTCCGTCTACCCTGCGGTCGTGGCATCGGGAGGGGGACCGTTCGAGCCGGTGCGGCTCGGCCCGGTCACGCTGCGCAACCGCATCGTCAAGGCGGCCACCTTCGAGGGCGTCATGCCCCGGGGCGCGGTCACGGACGCGCTGGTGGACTTCCACGTCGCCGTGGCCAAGGGCGGGGTGGGGCTGACCACCCTCGCCTACTGCGCGGTGTCCAAGGGCGGGCGGGTGAGCCCCCACACGCTGGTCTTCACCAACGACCTCGTCCCCGACCTGCGGCGCCTGACCGAGGCCGTCCACGCCCAGGGCGCGGCGGTGGCCGCCCAGCTCGGCCACGCCGGCCTGGTGGGCAGCGCCCGCTCCCGGCACCGCACCGTCGCCCCCTCGCCCCGGTTCAGCCTGCCGGCCATGGGGTGGGTGCGGGGCGCCACCCGGGCCCAGCTCGACGAGATCGTCGAGGACTTCGCCCGGGCCGCCCGGGTGGCCGAGGCCGCCGGCTTCGACGGCATCGAGCTGCACCTCGGCCACGGCTACCTGCTCAGCTCGTTCATGAGCCCGAACCTCAACCGCCGGCGCGACGAGTACGGCGGCAGCCTCGAGAACCGGGCCCGCTTCCCCCGCCGGGTCGTCGAGGCGGTGCGGCGGGCGGTCGGCGACCGCCTGGCCGTGTGGGCGAAGTTCAACATGGCCGACGGCGTCGACGGCGGGCTGTGGCTCGACGAGAGCCTCGAGCTCGCCCGGCTGCTGGAGGCCGACGGGCACCTCGACGCTCTCGAGCTCACCGGCGGCAGCTCCTACGCCAACAGCATGTACCTGTTCCGGGGCGAGGTCCCCCTGCGGGAGCTCGCCGCCTCCCAGGGCCGGCTCGCCGGCTGGGGCCTGCGCCTCCTCGGGCGGCGGATGTTCCCCCGCTACCCGTTCGAGGAGGCCTACTTCCTGCCCTACGCCCGCCAGTTCCGCGCCGAGCTGGACATGCCGCTCATCCTGCTCGGCGGCATCAACCGGCTGGACACCGTCGAGCGGGCGCTGGCCGAGGGCTTCGAGCTGGTGGCCATGGCCCGGGCGCTGCTCCGGGAGCCCGACCTGGTCGAGAAGATGCGGTCCGGCACCTCGACCGCCGGGCTGTGCGTGCACTGCAACAAGTGCATGCCGACGATCTACTCGGGCACCCGCTGCGTGCTCGTGCCCCCCGCCGAGCGCCCCGGCGCCCGGGCCTGATCCCCCGGTCGCCCGGCGCGCTCGCCCCGCGCCGGGGGTGGGCGCCCCCGTAGGGTTGGGAGGCACCCCGTCCCCGACCGGGAGGACCCGTGGCGACCGAGACCACCCCGACAGCCCAGGGCATCCCCGACGACGTGGCCGGGCTCGTCGACCCGGCGGTCGAGCTGGCGCAGCGGTGGATGGCGCCGACCGCCCGCGACGAGAGCGACCGCGAGCGGGCCGCCAGCCGGCGCCTCGCCGCCCTCGTCGCCGACCGCGAGGGCCTCGACCTCGCCGTGCGGTTCGTCGACCGGGTGGCCCGGCCCGAGGACCCCGAGGTGGCCGCCCGCGCGCTGGCGCGCCTGCCCACCGGGGCGGCCCGCTTCCTCGGGCTCGGCGACCGCCTGCTGCTGCGGGCCGGCTCGCGCCTCGCGCCGCTGGCGCCCCGGGTCGTCGTGCCGCTGGCCCGCCGGCGCCTGCGCCAGCTCGTCGGGCACCTCGTCGTCGACGCCCGCGACCCCGCCCTCGCCCGCCACCTGGCCCGGGCCCGCGCCGTCGGCGTCCGCCTCAACCTCAACCTGCTGGGCGAGGCCGTGCTGGGGGAGCGGGAGGCCGCCCGCCGGGCCGAGCGCACGCTCGACCTGCTCCGGCGGGAGGACGTCGACCACGTCTCCATCAAGGTCTCCTCGCTCGTGTCCCAGATCTCGCCGTGGGACACCCCGGGCACGGTCGCCCGGGTCGTCGAGCGGCTGCGCCCGCTCTACGAGGCGGCCCGCGAGCGCTCGCCCCGGGCGTTCGTGAACCTCGACATGGAGGAGTACCGCGACCTCCACCTCACGCTCGAGGTGTTCACGACCCTGCTCGACGAGCCCGAGCTGCGGGACCTCGAGGCGGGCATCGCGCTGCAGGCCTACCTGCCCGACTCGGTCGACGCCTTCGAGCGGCTGGCGGCGTTCGCCACCGACCGGGTGGCCCGCGGTGGCGCCGGCATCAAGGTGCGGCTGGTCAAGGGCGCCAACCTGTCGATGGAGCGGGTCGAGGCCGAGCTGCGGGGTTGGGAGCAGGCCCCCTACGGCAGCAAGGCGGAGGTCGACGCCAACTACCTGCGGCTCGTCGAGCGGGCGCTGAGGCCCGAGCTGGCCGGCCGGGTCCGGGTCGGCGTCGCCTCCCACAACCTCTACGACGTGGCCCTCGCCCACCTGCTGGCGCAGGCCCGGGGCGTCACCGCGTCGATGGACGTCGAGATGCTCCAGGGCATGGCCCCGGCCCAGGCCCGGGCCGTCGGCGCGGACGTCGGCGGCGTGCTGCTGTACACGCCGGTGGTGGCGCCCGAGGACTTCGACGTCGCCATCTCCTACCTCGTGCGCCGGCTGGAGGAGAACGCCCAGCCCCACAACTTCCTCCACGCGCTGTTCACCGAGGGCCCGTCCGCCGTCGGCGACCAGGAGGCGCGCTTCCGGGCCTCGGTGGCCGCCATGGCGACCGTCCCGACCGACCGCCGTCGCCGCAGCGACCGCCCGCCGGCCCCGCCGCGGTTCGCCAACACGACCGACTCCGACCCGGCGCTGCCCGAGGTGCGGGCCTGGGCCGCCGAGCGGGTGGCGGCCCCCGCCCCGGCGCCGACCTCGCCGGTGCTGGGGTCGCCGGCCGAGGTCGACGAGGTCGTCGCCGCCGCCGGCGAGGCCCAGGCGGCGTGGGCCGCGCTGCCGGCCGCGGATCGCGCCGCGGTGCTGCGCCGGGCCGCGGACGAGCTGGAGGCCCGGCGGGGCGAGCTGGTGACGGTCATGGCCCGCGAGGGCGGCAAGGTGATCGGGGAGGCCGACCCCGAGGTCTCCGAGGCGGTCGACTTCGCCCGCTACTACGCCGACCGGGCCGCCGAGCTCGACCCGGCCGCCGGCCACCCGGCCACCGACGGCGCCCGCTTCACGCCGTCGCGGGTGACGGTCGTGACCCCGCCGTGGAACTTCCCGGTCGCCATCCCCATGGGGTCGGTGCTCGCCGCGCTGGCCGCCGGCTCGGCGGTCGTCGTCAAGCCGGCCCCGGCCGTCCCCGCCTGCACCGAGGTGGCGGCGGGGGCGGTGCACGCCGCCCTGGCCGAGGCCGGCGTGCCCCGGGAGGTGCTGCAGGTCGTCCGCACCGACGAGGGCGAGACCGGCCGGGCGCTGGTGTCGCACCCTGACGCCGACACCGTCCTGCTCACCGGGTCGATCGAGACGGCCCGGCTGTTCAGCGGCTGGCGCGCCGACCGCCCGGGCGGGCCGCGGGTCATCGCCGAGACGTCGGGCAAGAACGCCGTCGTCGTGACGCCCGCCGCCGACTACGACCTGGCCGTGGCCGACGTCGTCCGCAGCGCCTTCGGCCACGCGGGCCAGAAGTGCTCGGCGGCGTCGCTGCTGATCCTGGTGGGCTCGGCGGGCCGCTCGGAGCGCCTGCGCCGCCAGCTCGTCGACGCCGTGCGGTCGCTGCGGGTCGGCTGGCCCGACGACCTCGGCGCCACGATGGGTCCGGTCATCGAGCCGCCGACCGGCAAGCTCGCCCGGGCGCTCACCCGGCTGGACCCGGGGGAGTCGTGGCTCGTCGAGCCCCGGCCGCTCGACGACAGCGGCCGCCTGTGGTCACCCGGGCTGAAGGAGGGCGTGGCCCCGGGCTCGTTCTTCCACCTGACCGAGTGCTTCGGCCCCGTCCTCGGGATCATGCGGGCGGCGACGCTGGACGAGGCGATCGAGCTGCAGAACGCCACCGCCTTCGGGCTGACCGGCGGGCTCCACTCGCTCGACGAGGACGAGATCGAGCACTGGCTCGAGCGGGTCGAGGTCGGCAACGCCTACGTCAACCGCCACATCACCGGGGCGATCGTGCAGCGGCAGCCGTTCGGCGGCTGGAAGGACTCGGTGGTCGGCCCGGGGGCCAAGGCCGGCGGGCCGAACTACGTCGCCCAGCTGGGCACCTGGTCGCCGGCGGGGCTGCCGGCCCGGCGCCAGGCCCCGCCGCCCCGGGTGGCCCGGGCGCTGGCCGAGCTGGCGCCGCTCGCCGCCGGCGACGACGAGCGGGCCTGGCTGGAGGCGGCCGCCGGCTCGGACGCCGCGGCGTGGGCCGACGAGCTGGGCCGGGCGCTCGACCGCACCGGCCTGGCGGTCGAGCGCAACGTCCTGCGCTACCGCCCGGTGCCCCGGCTGGTCGTGCGGGCCGGCGAGGACGCCCGCCCGGTCGAGGTGCTGCGGCTCGTGCTGGCCGCCGAGCTGACCGGCACGCCGCTGCGGCTCAGCCTCGCCCCGGCGCTGGCCCCGCGCCTGGCGGCCCCGCGGGTCGACGCCCTCGTCGAGGCGGTGGAGACGGCCGAGCAGTTCGCGGCCCGGGCCCGCGCCGGCGGCGTGCGGGGCGGCCGGGTCCGCCTGGTCGGGGACCGCGAGGCGCCGGCGCTGACCCGCGACCTGGCCACGGTCGAGGGGGTGACGGCGCTCGCCGGCCCCGTGCTCGCCACCGGCCGGCGCGAGCTGCTGGGGCTCCTGCGCGAGCAGGCGATCTCGCGGACGCTGCACCGGTTCGGCCACCTGCCGCCCGAGCACCGCTGAACGGCCGGCGGCGGGCGGCCCGCCGGCCGCTCAGTGCTCGGCGGCCTCGGCGTCGGCCTTCGTCTGGTGGACCGTGCCCGGCTCGTGGTCGGGCGGGCCGTAGATGGTGTAGAGGCGCAGCGGGCCCGAGCCCGTGTTGCGGAAGTTGTGGCGGGTCCCCGCCGGCACGAAGGTGAGGTCGCCGGCCGTCACGGGACCGGCCTGGCCCTCGAGGATGGCCTCGCCCTCGCCCTCCACGAACACGAGGGTCTGGTCGTGCTCCTCGTGGACCTCCTCGCCGATCTCCTCGCCGGGCTGGAGCGTCATGAGGACGACCTGGGTGTGCTTCCCCGTGATGACCTCGCGGCGGAAGGCGTCGTTCTCCTTGGCGAGGTCGACGATGTCGATCGTCTCGGCGGTCGTGGCCAGCATGGTGCCTCCTCGGATGGCGAAGCTCGGCGGACCGGGTACCCCGCCGGCCGCCCGCTGAACCGTGCCCCGAGGCGCTTGACCGCACTGAATGAACGGTCTTTCAATGACGCCATGGCCCGCACCGCCGGCGTCACGCCCGAGCAGACCCGCGCCCGCCTCCTGCAGGCGGCCGCGGCCGAGTTCCAGCGCCAGGGCTTCGAGGGCACCCGGGTGGCCGACATCGCCCGGGCCGCGGGCGTGAGCAACGGCGCGCTCTACAGCCACTTCGAGTCGAAGACCGAGCTGCTGGCCGCCGCCCTGCGCGACCACGGGCCCAACCACCTGGCCGCCCTGTTCCTCGACGAGCCCGGGCACTCGGTCGTCGACCTGCTCGTCACCATCGGCCAGGGCCTCACCCAGCGACCGCCCGACCACGGCTCGCTGGTCATCGAGGCCCTCGTCGCCGCCCGGCGCGACCCCGAGGTCGCCCGCACGGTGCACGAGCACGTCGGCGACCGGTGCGCCTGGCTGGCCGACCTCATCCGCACCGGGCAGGCGGAGGGGGCCGTCGACCCCGACATCTCCCCCGAGGCCCTCGCCCGCTACTGCCTGATGCTGCTGTTCGGGTCGGTGCTGCTGCCGGCCGCGGGCCTCGACCCCATCGCCCCCGGCGAGTGGGAGCGGCTGATCGAACGCCTCGGCGAGGCCCTCCGCCCCGCCGGGCCCGACCGCGACGGAGGACGACCGTGAGGGTGCGCATCGACCGGGACCGCTGCCAGGGCCACGGCCGCTGCTACAGCCTGGCCCCCGAGCTGTTCCAGCCGGACGACATCGGCGACGGCGTCGTCGTCGGCGACGGGGTCGTGACCCCCGGCCAGGAGGACGCCGCCCGGCGGGCCGCCCTCAACTGCCCCGAGCAGGCCGTCGTCATCGAGGAGGAGGCATGAGCGAGGCCGTGCGCCCGGTCGCCGACTACGCCACCGACTTCGACCACCACGGCGCCGAGTGGGTCGCCGACCCCTACCCGATCATCGAGGACCTGCGCCGCCGCTGCCCGGTGGCCCACACCGAGCGCTACGGCGGCGCCTGGATGCCGGTCCGCCACGAGGACGTCGCCGCCATCGCCTACGACACCGAGCACTTCAGCTCCCGCACGGTCGTCGTGGGCCACACCCGGCCGCCCCGGGACATCGCCCCGATCGGGGTCGCGCCGCCGATCTCCTCCGACCCGCCGTTCCACCACGGCGCCCGGCGCGTCCTGCTGCCGGCCTTCTCGCCCCAGGCGATCGCCAAGCTGGAGCCGGGGACGCGGGCCTTCTGCGAGGAGCTCGTCGACGGGCTCGAGGGCCGGGACGTCGTCGACGGCGCCGCCGAGTACGCGCAGCACATCCCCGTGCGGGTCATCGCCGACATGCTCGGCTTCCCCCGACAGGACGCCGACCTGTTCCGGCGCTTCGTCCACGACGTGCTCGAGGGCGTCAACGACCCGCTCGAGGAGCGGTTCGAGAAGGTCCAGGCGCTGTTCGGCTACCTCGAGGCCCAGGTCGAGGACCACGTCGCCCACCCGCGCGACGACCTGACCTCCTACCTGCTGGAAGCCGAGATGGACGGCGAGCGGCTCACGCCCCGCCACGTCGTCGGCACGATGGCGCTGCTCCTGCTGGCCGGCATCGACACGACCTGGAGCGCCATCGGCGCCTCGCTGTGGCACCTGGCCCGGACGCCCGCCGACCGCGAGCGCCTCGTCGCCGAGCCCGAGCTGCTGCCCACCGCGATCGAGGAGCTGCTGCGGGCCTACGCGCCGGTCACCATGGCCCGCCTGGTCAAGGAGGACATGACCTGGAAGGGCTGCGAGATGAAGGCCGACGACTGGGTCCTCCTCTCGTTCCCGGCGGCCAACCGTGACCCCGAGGTGTTCGAGGACGCGGACGAGGTCGTCATCGACCGGGAGGTGAACCGCCACGCGGCCTTCGGCCTCGGCCCCCACCGCTGCCTCGGCTCGCACCTCGCCCGCATGGAGCTGCGGGTGGCGCTGGAGGCCTGGCTGGCCCGGTTCCCCGACTTCTCCCTGGCCGACCCCGACGCCGTCGTCTGGTCACCGGGGCAGGTGCGGGGGCCCCGCCGCCTGCCGCTCGCCGTCCACCGCTAGCGGCCCTCAGCGCGCCTGCCGGCGGGCCCGGGCCCGGCCGGCCGGGTGGCCGCGCACGAGCGAGCGCCGGGCCAGCAGCGCGCTCTCGAGGCGCGTCTGCCGCAGGATCGTCCGGTCGATCTCGACCATCGCGGCGATGTACGAGGTCCGGTCGCCGTCCTCGTCGCCGCTGTCGCCCTCGAGCGCCGCGAGCAGGTCGGCGACGAGCGCGACCAGGCGGTCCGCCCCGTCGCGCACGAGGGCGGGCGCGGCCCCGGGCAGCTCGGCCATGACCTCGTGCTCGGCGGCGATGTGCTCGACCAGGTCGCTGTGCAGGCGGGCGAGCTCCCGGCGTAGCGCGCCGTGGTCGGCGGTGACCGCGGCGCGCACGGCCCGCCGGGCGGTCTCGAGCAGGTCGGCGTGGGTGGCGGTGTGGTCCGCACGGGCCGGGGCGCCCTCGTCGGGTGGCTCGGCCGGGGCGCGCCGGGCGGCGGGTCCGCCGGGCTGGGGTGCGGGGAGAGGGATCACGGTCGCCTCACCGGCCTCGGGGCTGGGGATCGGCCGGCGCTGCCGACACCGTAACCGCGCCCGGCGGCCCGTGCCCAGGGTCGAAGGTCCATCCTCGCCGCCGGCGGCGGCCGCCCGCCCGGGCGCGGTCACTCGATGTGCTCGCCCAGCTCCTCGCCCTCGTCGGCGAGCCCCTCCTCCTCGAGCTCGCCCTCGACGGCCTCCCGCCGGGTCACCGGGTCGGGGTTCTCGGCGGCGACCTCCTCGTAGATCTCCTCCGCCCGCTCGCGGTCGCGGTCCTCGGACGTGCGGTCGTCGGGCATGGCGCCTCCCGGGTCGCGCGTGCCAGGTCCGCGTACCCGCCGCCGGGCCGGCCCGAACCCTAGGAGCGCCGCCGCAGCACCCGCAGCGCGTGCGAGCGCAGGACGGCGGGCGCCGTGTGCTCGTGGTGCCCGGGGATCGTCGCCGCCAGGCGGGGGAGGAGCCGCTCGTCGCCGGCGGCCCGGTCGACGGCGCGCGGGTGGCCGGCGAGGACCAGCGGCACCCGGGGCGGCACGACCTCGCGGGCGGCGGCCGTGAGCCGGTCGACGATCTCGTCGACGGCCTCGGGGCCGGGGCGCCGGCCGGCGGGGCGGTCACGGGTCGGCGTCAGCCGGACCGGCAGGTCGGGGCCGGTCGCCTCGCGCACCGTGCGCGCGTCGGCGAGCAGGATCCGGCCGGTCCAGTGGCCGATGACGAGGATGGCCACCAGCGGCTCGGCGACCCGGTCGGCCGGGGCGCGCTGGGGTGCACGTTGTCGGAGGTCGGTCGTCACGACGGTCGTCACCTCTCGGGGGCTCGGGGGCCCGACCGCCCGGCGCGACGGGCGCCGGGGCGCGGGCCGGAGCGAGATGCGGACGTGGAGGCCCCCCTCGTTCTGGCGTCTGCCGGGCACCGTCACGGGCGCCCGGAGACGCCAGAACTGACCTGGACGGGGGAAGGAGCCGGGCGGCTCCGGGGATCAGGCGCCCGGCGGGGCGCCGACCAGCAGCGCCCACCAGCAGGCGGGGCGCTCGGCCGCCGGGATCCGCAAGGCCCGGCACGCAGGGCTGGTCGTCGCCATGGGGCCGACCATAGCCACGTCCCCGGGGAACGCAACCCCGTTGGGGTGCCCCCGGACCGGTCCCGTAGGGTCTAGGGCCCCACCGACCCCACCGTCGTCCGACACCCGTGCTGATCCGACTGCTCGCGTCCCACCTGCGCCCCTACCGCGGCCTGCTCGCGGCCGTGGTGGTGCTGCAGGCCGTGCAGGCGCTGGCGACCCTCTACCTGCCCACCCTCAACGCCGACATCATCGACCACGGCATCCTGCCCGGCGACGACGGCTACATCCGCACGACCGGCGCCGTCATGCTCGGCGTCACGCTCGTCCAGGTGGTGTTCGCGGTCGCGGCCGTCTGGTGCGGGGCCCGGGTGGCGATGGGCTTCGGCCGCGACGTGCGCAACGAGCTGTTCCACCGGGTGACGAGCTTCTCGGCCCGCGAGGTCAACCTGTTCGGCGCGCCGTCGCTCATCACCCGCATCACCAACGACGTCCAGCAGGTGCAGATGCTCGTCGTCATGACCTGCACGCTGGCCGTCTCGGCGCCGGTCATGTTCCTCGGCGGCATCGTGCTCGCGGTGCGCCAGGACGTCGGGCTGTCGTGGCTGTTCCTCGTCAGCCTGCCGGCGCTCGCCCTCAGCATCGGCTCGGTCGTGCGCCGCATGGTGCCGCTGTTCCGGCGCATGCAGGACCGCATCGACGGCGCCAACGACGTGCTGCGCGAGCAGATCACCGGCATCCGGGTCGTGCGGGCCTTCGTGCGCGAGCCCGAGGAGGTCGCCCGCTTCGAGCGGGTGAACGACGAGCTCACCGACGTGTCGCTGGCCGCCGGGCGGCTGATGGCGGTGATCTTCCCGACGATGCTGCTGATCGTGAACGCGTCCAGCGTCGGCGTGCTGTGGTTCGGCGGCATCCGGGTCGACGCCGGCGACATGTCGGCGGGCTCGCTGGTCGCGTTCCTCACCTACTTCACGGTCATCCTCATGTCGGTGATGATGGGGATGTTCGTCGCCATCATGGCGCCGCGGGCGGCGGTGTGCGCCGAGCGCATCGTCGAGGTCCTGCGGACCGAGCCGTCGGTGCGGGCGGCGGCGCGCCCGGTCACCGAGGTGACCGAGCGGGGCACGCTCGAGATGCGGGACGCCGCCTTCCGCTACCCGGGCGCCGAGCAGCCGGTGCTGGAGGGCGTCAGCTTCCGGACCCTCCCCGGGCAGACCCTGGCGGTCGTGGGCAGCACGGGCTCGGGCAAGACGACGCTGGTCAATCTCGTCGCCCGGCTGATGGACGTCACCGAGGGTGCCGTGCTGGTCGACGGCGTCGACGTCCGGGACCTGGCGCCCGACCTGCTGTGGGAGCGGATCGGGCTCGTGCCCCAGAAGCCCTACCTGTTCTCGGGCACCGTGGCGAGCAACCTCCGCTACGGCAAGCCGGACGCCACCGACGACGAGCTGTGGGAGGCGCTGCGGGTGGCGCAGGCGGCCGACTTCGTCGCCGCCATGGGTGGGCTGGACGCGACGATCGCCCAGGGCGGCGCCAACGTCTCCGGCGGCCAGCGCCAGCGGCTCGCCATCGCCCGGGCCCTGGTGAAGCGGCCGGAGATCTACCTGTTCGACGACTCGTTCTCGGCCCTCGACCTGGCGACCGACGCCCGGCTGCGGGCCGCCCTCGTGCCCTATGTGGCCGGGTCGACCGTCGTCATCGTGGCCCAGCGGATCTCCACCATCCGCGACGCCGACCAGATCCTCGTGCTGGAGGGCGGCCGGCAGGTGGGGCTGGGCACCCACGACGAGCTGCTGCGGACCTGCGCCACCTACGCGGAGATCGTCGAGTCGCAGGCCGGCCAGGGGGCGGCGGCGTGAGCGGCCCCGCCCCCTCCCGCGACGGCCACCGCGACGGCGCGCCCGTCCCCCGGCCGCCGGTCGCCAACGCCAACACCGTGCGGCCCGGCCCCGGGCCGGCGGCCATGGCCGGCATGCCGGTCGAGCGGTCCCGCGACTTCGGCGGCTCGGCCCGCCGCCTGCTCCGCCGGCTCCGCCGGGACCGGGTCGGCCTCGCCACCGCCATCGTCCTGGCCGTGACCGGCGTGGCGCTCAACGCCGCCGGCCCCCGCATCCTCGGCCACGCGACCGACGTCGTCGTCCGCGGGCTGTCCCGTCCCGAGGGCGTCGACTTCGGCGAGCTGCGCACGGTGCTGCTGGGGGCGCTGGCCCTGTTCGCCGCCGCGTCGGCCTTCGGCTACACGAGCTCCTACCTCGTGGCCCGCGTCGTCCAGCGGACGATGCACCGGCTCCGCTCCGACGTCGAGGCCAAGCTGCACCGGCTGCCGCTGTCCTACATCGACGAGCACGCCCGGGGCGACCTGCTCAGCCGGGTGTCGAACGACATCGACAACATCGCCCAGAGCCTGCAGCAGACCCTCTCCCAGCTGCTGACCCAGTTCCTCACCCTGGTCGCGGTGCTGTCGATGATGGTGTCGATCTCGCCGCTGCTCGCCCTGGTGGCGCTCGTGACCGTGCCGGTGTCGCTGTGGTCGGTGCGGGCGATCGCCGCCCGCAGCCGGCGCCGGTTCCTGGCCCAGTGGACCTACACGGGTGCCCTCAACGCCCAGGTCGAGGAGGCCTTCACCGGCCACTCGATCGTCAAGGCGTTCGGTCGCCAGCGCGAGGTCGAGGAGCGCTTCCGGCGCACCAACGACGAGCTCTACGAGGCCAGCTTCTTCGCCCAGTTCATCTCCGGCGTCATCCAGCCGGCGATGATGTTCCTGGGGAACCTCAACTACGTGGTCGTCGCGGTGGTCGGCGGCCTGCGGGCCACCGCGGGGGCGATCAGCGTCGGCGACGTGCAGGCCTTCCTCCAGTACACGCGGCAGTTCACGATGCCGCTCACCTCGATCGCCTCGATGTTCAACGTCATGCAGTCGGGCGTGGCCTCGGCCGAGCGCGTCTTCGACCTGCTCGACGCCCCGGAGGAGCCGGCCGACGACGAGGCCGCGCCGCTCGCCGAGGTCCCCCGGGGCCGGGTGGCGTTCGAGCACGTGAGCTTCTCCTACGACCCGGCGCGGCCGCTCATCACCGACCTGTCGCTGGTCGCCGAGCCCGGCCAGACCGTGGCCATCGTCGGGCCGACGGGCGCGGGCAAGACGACGCTCGTCAACCTGCTCATGCGGTTCTACGACCTCGACGGCGGCCGCATCACCATCGACGGGCGCGACATCGCCACGATGCGGCGCCGCGACCTGCGGGCGCTCACCGGCATGGTGCTGCAGGACACCTGGCTGTTCGGCGGCACCATCCGCGACAACATCGCCTACGGCCGGCCCGACGCGACCGAGGAGGAGATCCTGGCGGCGGCCCGGGCGAGCTACGTCGACCGCTTCGTCCGGGCGCTGCCGGACGGCTACGACACGGTCGTCGACGACGAGGGCACCAGCCTGAGCGCCGGCGAGAAGCAGCTCATCACCATCGCCCGCGCCTTCCTCGCCGACCCGGTCATCCTCATCCTCGACGAGGCGACGAGCTCGGTCGACACCCGCACCGAGGTGCTGATCCAGCGGGCGATGGCCAAGCTGCGGGCCCGGCGCACCAGCTTCGTCATCGCCCACCGGCTGTCGACCATCCGCGACGCCGACGTCATCCTCGTCATGGAGGACGGGCGCATCGTCGAGCAGGGCGACCACGAGGAGCTGCTCGCCCGGGGCGGCGCCTACGCCCGGCTCTACGCCGCGCAGTTCGCGGCGGCGGCGACCGAGGTCGCCTGAGTAGCCTCGCCCGGGTGCTCGACGTCGCCACCGCAGCCGCCGCCGTCGGCAGCGCGCTCGTGGCCGGGATCATGCTCGCCTTCTCGGTCAGCGTCATGCCCGGCCTGGGGCGGCGCCCGGACGACCAGGCGGCGGCAGCGATGCGGGCGATGAACGCCGCCATCCTCAACCCGCTCTTCGGGGTGGTCTTCGGCGGCACGGCGCTGGTGGCCGCGGCGCTGGCGGTGACCGCGCCGTTCACCGGCGACGAGGGGAGCGCCGCCCTCCGGGCCACCGGGTCCCTCGTCTACCTGGTCGGCGTCATCGGCGTGACCGCCGCGGTCAACGTGCCGATGAACGAGGCGCTCGACCGGGACGACGCCACGTGGCCCGGCTACCTGCGGCGCTGGACGGCCTGGAACCACCTGCGGGCCGTGGCCGGGGTCGTGGCTGCGGCCCTCCTGGTGGCCGCCTGACCCCCGGTCGTACGCTGGCGCGCGTGGGCAGCGCGACCCGCTGGATCACCGACACCCGGGAGGGTCACTCGGCCTGGTACGTCGACCGGATGCGCGGCCTCGCGGCCGAGGGCGCCGACCTCGCGGGTGAGGCCCGCCTGGTCGACGCGATGGTGCCCCGCCGGGCCCGCATCCTCGACGCCGGCTGCGGCACGGGCCGGGTCGGCGGCGAGCTCCACGCCCGGGGCCACACGGTCGTCGGCGTCGACGCCGACCCGTCGCTCGTCGACGTCGCCCGCCACGACCACCCCGGCCCCCGCTGGCTGGTGGCCGACCTCGCCGACCTCGACCTGCCGGGGCAGGGCGAGCCCGAGCCCTTCGACGCCGCGGTGCTGGCCGGCAACGTCATGCTCTTCCTGGCGCCCCGCACCGAGGTCGAGGTGCTGCGACGGGTCGGGGCCCACGTCCGGCCCGACGGGTTCGTCGTCGTCGGCTTCGACGTCCGGCGGCACCTGTCGATCGACGCGTTCGACCGCTACGTCGGGCAGGCGGGCCTCGAGGTCGAGCACCGCTTCGCCACCTGGGACCTGCGCCGCTGGCACGAGGGCGCCGACTTCTCGGTCAGCGTGCTGCGCCACCCGTCCCGGCCCCGGCGCTGACCGCGCTCAGTCGGGCAGCAGCGGCAGGTCGACCCGGGGCTCGCGCCCGAGCAGGACGGCCCGGGTGAGCGCCCGGCTGCCGAAGCGGTCGCGCACCTCGTCGACGGCCGCGTCCACGGACTCGCCCGGGGCGGCGTCGAGGGGGAGGGGCAGCTGGACCGCATCGTCGTCGCCCAGGATGCCGACGGTGACGCCGACCAGGGTCACGCCCCGTCGCCCGATCTCCGGCAGGGCGGCGCGCAGGAGGTGCCGGGCGGCGGCCAGCAGGGTGGCGGTGCGGGCGGTGGCGTGGGGCAGGGTGCGGGAGCGGGTCGCCCGGCCGAAGTCGTCGAAGCGCAGCCGCAGCGTGACCCGGCGGCCCACCCGACCGGCCGCCCGCAGGCGGCGGGCCACCCGGTCGACGAGCCCGACGAGGACGGCGTCGAGCGCCTCGACCGTGCGGGGCTCGTGGCCGAGGGCGTGCTGGGCGCCCACGGACCGGCGACCCCGCGGCGGCACGACGGGCCGGGGGTCGCGGTTGTGGGCCAGCGCGTGGACCCGGCGCCCGGCGGCGGGGCCGAGCATGGCCACCAGCGCGGCCTCGGGCAGCCGGGCGACCTCGCCGACCCACCGGATCCCCCGGGCGTGGAGCTTCGCCGTGGTCCTGGGCCCCACGCCCCACAGGCGCCACACCGGCAGCCGGTGGAGCAGGTCGAGCTCGCCGCCGGGCGGGACGACGAGCAGCCCGTCCGGCTTGGCCAGGCCGCTCGCCACCTTGGCCAGGAACTTGGTCGTGGCGGCGCCGACGGTGATGGGCAGGCCGACCTCGGCCCGCACCGCGGCCCGCAGCCGCTCGGCGACGACCGGCGGCGGGCCGACCGACCGGGCGAGCCCGCCGACGTCGAGGAAGGCCTCGTCGATCGACAGCGGCTCGACGACCGGCGTCGTGCGCCGGAAGACGTCGAACACCGCCGCGCTGGCCTCGGCGTAGGCGGCGGGGCGGGGGGTGACGACGACCGCGTCCGGGCACAGCCGCCGGGCCTGCCGGCCGCCCATCGCCGAGCGCACGCCGCGGGCTCGGGCCTCGTAGCTGGCGGCCAGCACGACGCCGGTGCCGACGATCACCGGCCGGCCCCGCAGCTCGGGGCGGTCGCGCTGCTCGACCGACGCGTAGAACGCGTCGAGGTCGGCGTGCAGGATCGACGCCTGCTGTCGCACGAACACATGTTCGCACCACCTGCCCCGACCGGCAACGGGCGGCGGCCGCGGCCGGTGGCGGCGGCCCCTACCGGAACGCGTAGCGCACGGGCAGGTGCTTGACGCCCGACACGAAGTGCGACTGCGACCACTCCGGGTCGCCGTCCAGCTCGATGTGGGCCAGCTGCCGGCTCAGCCGCAGCAGCATCGTGCGCAGCTCCCGCCGGGCGAACTGCGAGCCGAGGCAGAAGTGGGCGCCGCCGCCGAAGGCGACGAGCTTGTCGGCGTCGTCCCGCCGCACGTCGAAGGTCATGGCGTCGCGGAACACCCGCTCGTCGCGGTTGGCCGACGGGTACGACAGCAGCACCCGGCCGCCCTCGGGGACGGTCACCCCGGCGACGGTCGCCTCCCGGGTGGCGTAGCGCATGAAGTGGCGCACCGGCGAGGTCCAGCGGACGCACTCGTCGGCCGCGTTGACGACCAGCTCGGGGTCGTCGCGCAGCGCGGCCAGCTGCTCGGGGTCGCGCAGCATGGCCTCCATGCCGCCGGACAGCGCGTACGAGGTCGTGTCGTGCCCCGCCGTGGCGACGATGACGTAGTACCAGAAGCGGTGCAGGTCGTCCATGGGCCGGCCGTCGACCTCGCCGGTGGCGATGACCGTCGCCAGGTCGTCGCGCGGGCAGGCCCGGCGGTCGGCGGTCACCTCGTTGAAGTACTGGGCGAAGCGCATGGCCGCGTCGAGCAGCCGGGTGCCGGGGTCGGGCGCGTCGCCCTGGAACTCGGGGTCGGCGGCGCCGAAGATGCCCTGGGTCAGGTCGAGCATGAGGGGCTCGTCCTCCTCGGGCACGCCGTAGATGTCCATGATCACCCGCAGCGTGTAGGGCTGGGCGATGTCGCGGGCGAAGTCGCAGCGGCCGCCCAGCGACCGCATGCGCTCGACGAAGAGGTCGGCGATCTCGTCGATGCGGGGCTGGCGCCGCCGGACGGCCGCCGGCTTGAACCAGTCGCTCGTCACCTTGCGGTGCTTGCGGTGGTCGTCGCCGTCGAGGTGGACGAGCGACGCCGGCAGCGGCATCCCGGAGGACACCATGCGCTCGACGTCCTCGTCGGGGCCGAGCACCGCCCGGGGCGTGTTGTGCCAGAGGTCGTTGTCCCGCGACACGGCCAGGACGTCCTCGTGCCGGAGCAGCACCCAGAACGGGCTGAAGCCGGGCAGGTCGTCGACGAGCAGCGCCGCCGTCTCCCGCCGGAGCTCCGCCACCCGGCGGTGCCAGGCGTCCATGTCCGCGAAGAGCGCCGGATCGCAGAACAGCGCGCCGGCGGCTGCGGTGTCGGCAGCGTCGGTCGTGGTCATCCGGGGCCCCCTCCCTGTCCGCGGCACACCCCCCGGCGCCGCGCCGCCACGGTAGCGCCGCCCGGCTCAGCGCGGCGCGGGCTCGGTGAGCCGGCCGCCGTCCAGGACGACCGTGCGGGGCGAGCCGGGGACCAGCTCCGGCCGGTGGGTGATGAGGATCGTCGTGCGGTCCCGGGTGGCCGCCAGCAGGTCGGCGAGGAGCGGCGCCGCGGTGCCGTCGTCCAGGTGCTCGGTCGGCTCGTCGAGGACGACGACCGGCCGGTCGGCGAGGAGCACCCGGGCCAGCGCGATCCGCTGGCGCTGCCCGCCCGACACCGCGGCGCCGTGCTCGCCGACGAACGTGTCGAGCCCGTCGGGGAGGCTCGCCACCCACGGGGCGAGGCCCGCCCGCTCGACGGCGGCGGCCAGCTCCTCGTCGGTGGCGTCGGGGCGGGCGAGGCGCAGGTTGGCGGCGATGGTCGAGTCGAACAGGTGGGCGTCCTGGGCGAGCCAGCCGACGACCGAGCGCACGTCGTCGCCCGCGAGCCCGGTCAGGGGGACCCGCCGGTCCCGTCCGACCAGCTCGACGGTCCCGCCCGTGGGGTCGAGGAAGCGGAGCAGCACCGCGGCGAGCGTGCTCTTGCCGCTGCCGCTGGGGCCGACGACGACCACCAGCTCGCCGGGGTCGACCCGCAGGTCGACGCCGCGCAGCACGTCGGGGCCCTCCGGCCGCCAGCGGGCCCGCAGGCCCCGCACCTCGAGCCCGTAGGGCCCGGCGGGCAGCGGCGCCGGCCGGTCCGGCTCGGCCACCGGGTCCGGCTGGTCGAGGACCTCGCCGACCCGCTCGGCCGCGCTCACCAGCCGGGGCAGCGCGCCGGCCGCCGGCGCCAGGCCCTCGACCACCTCGTGGACGGCGATGGGCACGAGCACGACGACGCCCAGGGCGACGCCCCGCAGCGTCCCGGCGGCGACCGCGTCGCTGCCCAGCGACAGCGCGACCCACACCGCGGCCCCCGCCGCCAGCGCGGCGACCGCCGAGCCCAGGCCCGCGGCCACCGACGCGCGCGCCTCCGCCCGGGCCAGGTCGCGGTCGAGCTCGTCGAGGGCCGCGAGCCGGCGGTCGAGCGCGTCGTAGACGGCCAGCTCGTCGGCGCCGTCGAGCAGGTCGACGACCGCCGCCTGGTAGCGGCCCCGCAGCGGCTGCACCGCCCGCTCCGACCGGCGGCCGACCAGCGAGGACAGCCAGGGGGCGACGGCGGCGGCGACCACGACCGACACCGCGAGCGCCACGCCGGCGCCCGGGACGAGCGCGCCGACGAGGGCGACGCTCGCCGCCCCGGCGACGACGGCCACGGCGTAGGGGAGCGCGACCCGCACCCACAGGTCGATCAGGCCGTCGACGTCGCCGACGAACCGCGCCAGCAGCTCGCCGGAGGTGGCCCAGGGCAGCCCGCCGGGCAGCAGCCGCTCCAGGCGGGCGACGGTGGCGGCCCGCAGGTCGCCGAGGATGCGGAACGCCGTGTCGTGGCCGGCCAGCCGCTCGAGGTAGCGCAGGACGCCCCGGCCGATGCCGAACGCCCGGACGGCGACGATGGCGACCATGAGGTGCAGCACCGGCGGCATCTCGCTGGCCCGCACGATCAGCCAGGCCGAGGTCCCGGTCAGGCCGATGGCGCAGGCGGCGGTGGCGACGCCGAGGGCGACGCTCGCCGCCAGCCGCAGCCGGCGCCCCCGGGCGAAGCCCACGACCCAGCGCAGGCCGCTCACGCCGCCACCTCCGCGGCCGCGAGCGGCACCTCGACGACCCGGTCGGCGGCGGCGATGGCCGCGGGCCGATGGCTGACCATGACGACCGCGGCGTGCTCGGCCGCCGCCCGGACCGCGGCGAGGACGTCGGCCTCGGTGGCCTCGTCGAGCCCGGCGGTCGGCTCGTCGAGCAGCAGCAGCGACGGGCGGCGCAGCAGGGCCCGGGCGAGCGCCACCCGGCGCCGCTCGCCGGCGGACAGGCCGGCGCCGGCCTCGCCGACCGGCTGGCCGGCCCGGTCGGGGTCGAACCCGGCGGCCCGGAGCGCGGCGGCGACCCGCCCGGGCGGGGCCGCCGGGTCGCTCAGCCGCACGTTGTCGGCCACGGTGCCGGGGAACAGGTAGGGCGACTGGTCGACCCAGCCGATCGTCCGCCGCCAGGCGGCGCCGTCCACCTCGGCGAGGTCGACGGTGCCCTCGGCCGACGACAGCAGCACCCGCCCGCCGTCGGGGGCGGTGAGCCCGAGCAGGACCCGCAGCAGGGTCGACTTGCCGGAGCCGCTCGGCCCGGTCAGCACGACGACCTCGCCGGCCCGCACCCGGAACGACACGCCGTCGGGGGCCGGCGCCGGCCGGCCCGGGTGGGTGACGCGCACGTCCTCGACCCAGATCTCCGCGCCGGCCCGCAGCGAGGGCGGCGGCGCCTGGCCCCGGCGCTCGGGGACCGGCCGCTCCAGCACGGCGAAGGCGGCCTCGGCGGCGGCCAGCCCCTCGGCGCTGGCGTGGTGGGCGGCGCCCACCCGGCGCAGCGGGAGGTAGGCCTCGGGCGCGAGGACGATGACCAGCAGGCCGGTCTCGAGGTCGAGGCGCCCCTCGACCAGGCGCAGGCCGACGCCGACGGCCACGAGCGCCACCGACAGCGTGGCCAGGAGCTCGAGCACGAGCGAGGACAGGAAGGCGATGCGCAGCGTGCCCATCGTCGTGCGCCGGTAGCGGTCGGTGCTGCGCCGGATGGCGTCGGCCTGGGCGGTGGCCCGCCCGAACGCCTTCAGCGTGGGCAGGCCGGTGACGACGTCGAGGAAGTGGTGGGACAGCCGCGCCAGCGCCCGCCAGCGGCGGCGGTTGGCGGCCTCCGTGGCCAGGCCGACGAGCACCATGAACACCGGGATGAGCGGCAGCGTCGCCGCCACGGTGACGGTGGCCGTGAGGTCGGCGGCGAGCAGCCGGCCCAGCACGGCGACGGGCACGACGACGGCCAGCACGAGCTGGGGCAGGTAGCGGCTGAACCAGCCGTCGAGCGCGTCGAGGCCCCGCGACGCCAGCGTCGCCACCTCGGCCCGCCCCGGGCCGCCGGCACCCCGGGGCACCAGCTCGGCGGCCCGGGCCACCAGCCGGTGGCGCAGCTGCGACTTCACCCGGGCCGACGCCCGGTGGGCCGCGGCCTCCTCGGCCCAGGCGACGGCGGCCCGGGCCGCGACCACGAGGGCCAGCCAGCCCAGCACCCGGCCGAGCTCGGCGGTCGGCCCGCCGGCCTCGACGACGCCGGCGATGCCCCGGGCGAGCAGGCCGGCCTGGGCGATGACGAGCCCGGCGGTCGCGACCCCCAGCGCCACCACCACCGCCAGGTGGGCCGCGGTGGCCCGGGCGTGGCGCAGCAGCCGGGGGTCGAGCGGCTTCACGACCGGGCCGCCGCCGGGCGGGTCGGCCGGTGGGGCTCGGGGGCCGGCTCGTCGTCGGGGATGTTGGCGACGCCGATGCGCCGGCGGAACACGTGGTACGACCAGCCCTGGTAGAGCAGCACGATCGGCGTGAACAGCACCGCCACCCAGGTCATGATCGTCAGCGTGTAGTCGGTCGCCGCCGCGTTGGTCGTGGTCAGCGACCAGGCCGGGTCGAGCGAGCTCGGCAGCACCTCGGGGAACAGCGACACGAACAGCGCGGCCACGGCGAGGGCGATGGTGGCGGCGGTGCCGGCGAAGGCCCAGCCGTCACGCCCCCGGTGGGCGGCGACCAGGGCCCCGACCAGGGCGAGCGCCGCGACCACGGCCAGGACGGCGTACCACTCGAGCAGCCGGGCGCCGTCCCGCTCGACGTAGGTCCACCCGAGGAAGGCCACGGCCAGCAGCGCCGCGATCGGCCCGACCCGGAGCGCCACCTGGTTGGCCCGCCGGCGGACGTCGCCGGTGGTCTTCAGCGCCAGGAACAGCGCCCCGTGGGTGACGAAGAGGGTGGCGAGGACGAGGCCGGCCAGCAGGGCGTAGGGGTTGAGCAGCTCGAGGAAGGTGCCGGCGTACTCCTTGTCCGGCCCGACGGCGACGCCCCGCACGATGTTGCCGAAGGCGACGCCCCACAGCACGGCGGGGACGAGGGAGCCGTGGAAGATGGCCGCGTCCCACCGGGCCCTCCAGCGCTCGCCGCTGCCCTTCGAGCGGTACTCGAAGGCGACGTTGCGGAAGATGAGCGCCACCAGGATGAGGAACAGGGGCAGGTAGAAGCCGCTGAAGAGGGTGGCGTACCACTCGGGGAAGGCGGCGAAGGTGGCGCCGCCGGCCACGAGGACCCACACCTCGTTGCCGTCCCACACCGGGCCGATCGTGTTGATGAGGACCCGGCGCTCCTTGTCGGTGCGCCCGAGGACCGGCAGGAGGATGCCGACGCCGAAGTCGAACCCCTCGAGCACGAAGTACCCGACCCACAGGACGGCGATGAGGATGAACCAGAGTGTGGTCAGCTCCATGGCGTTGCCCTCTCAGTAGGCGAAGGCGAGCTCCCGCTCGTCCTCGTCGAGCTCCTCGGCGTCACCGCCCGCCGGGCGCCCGCCGGGCTCGGGCGGCGGGGGCTCGTGCGGCAGGCCGGCGGCGATCGCCCGCAGCAGCAGCTTCACCTCGACGACCGCCAGCAGGCCGTAGACCAGCGTGAACCCGGCCAGCGTCAGGGCGACCTCGGTCGCCGTCGTGCCGGGCGAGACGCCGGCCGCGGTGGTCATGAGGCCGAACACGACCCAGGGCTGGCGGCCCATCTCGGTGAAGATCCACCCGAAGGTGTTGGCCAGCAGCGGCAGCAGCGGCAGCGCGACCGCCGCCCGCAGCAGCCAGCGCGAGGTGGGGACCCGTCCCTGGCGGAGGCTCCACAGCGACCAGGCCGCGGCGGCCACCGCCAGCGCCCCGGTGCCGATCATCAGCCGGAAGGTCCAGTAGGTCACCGGGATGTTGGGGGCGTAGTCGCCCTCGCCCCACCGGTCGGCGTACTGCGCCTGCAGGTCGTCGATGCCCTCGACGGCGGCCGAGGGGTCGCCGGTGGCGAGGTAGCTGAGCAGCCGGGGGATGCGCAGCGAGACGACCTCGTCGCTGCCGTCGAGCGTGCCGATCGTGAAGACCGAGAACCCGGCGGGCTGCGAGGTCTGGTACAGCCCCTCGGCGGCGGCCATCTTCATGGGCTGGACGTCGGTCATGACCTGGCCCTGCAGGTGGCCGGACAGGGCGACGCCGAGGCCGCTGACCAGGACGACGACGGCGCCGAGGCGGGCGGCGCTGCGGAAGGCGGCGGTGTCGACGCCCCGCCGGCGGATCAGCCGCCACATGGCGACGCCGAGCACCAGCGCACCGGCGGTGAGGAACGAGGCGAAGACCGTGTGGGGGAACCCGACGAGCAGCACCGGGTTGGTGAGCACCGCCCAGAAGTCGGTGAGCTCGGCGCGGCCGGTCGCCTCGTTCAGCTCGTAGCCCACCGGGTTCTGCATGAACGAGTTGGCGGCGAGGATGAAGTAGGCCGACAGCAGGGTGCCGGTGGCGGCGGCCCAGATCGTCGCCAGGTGCAGCCGGCGGGGGAGGCGGTCCCAGCCGAAGATCCACAGGCCGAGGAAGGTCGACTCGAGGAAGAAGGCGAGCAGGCCCTCGATGGCGAGCGGCGCGCCGAAGATGTCGCCGACGAACCGGGAGTAGTCGCTCCAGTTCATGCCGAACTGGAACTCCTGGACGATCCCGGTCACCACGCCCATGGCGAAGTTGATGAGGAAGAGCTTCCCGTAGAAGCGGGTGAGCCGGTACCAGCGCTCGTCGCCGGTGCGGTGCCACGCGGTCTGGAAGCCGGCGACGAGGAAGCCCAGACCGATGGTGATCGGGACGAACAGGAAGTGGTAGACGGTCGTGATGCCGAACTGCCAGCGCGCGAGGTCGAGCGCGTCCATGCACCAGCCTCCTCAGCTCCGGCCGTCCAGGGGGGCGACGGCTCGCTGAGCCCCATCGTACGGACGGCCCCCGGCGGGTCGGCAGCGTCGGCGGTCCCAACGGGCAGGGACGTTGGTCCCACGGACCGCGGCAGGCGTCACCCGTCGCGCGTATCGCCCGCGACCGCCGGGGGTAGGCGCGACCCGGCGGGCAGCCAGCCGAACAGGGAGGCGAGCGATGAGCACCACCGAGACCGGCGGCGTCACCGGGACCAGCGACCTCGACTACGACATCCTCTGGTTCACCGAGGCGTGCCTCAGCAACGCGCTCCGGCTCGAGGGCTACATCCAGGACGCGGAGCGGGCGGGCGACCAGGAGCTCGCCGACTTCTTCCGTCGGGCCCAGCACGAGAGCCGGAAGGGCGCCGAGCAGGGCAAGCAGATGCTGGCCCGGCGCCTCTCGGTCTGAGGCGACGACCCCGGCGGGCGGTCAGCGGAGGGTGAGGAAGAGCTCCTCCATCTCCTCGGGCGTCATCCCCTCGGCCCGGGCCCGCTCCGGGTCGGACAGGCAGTGGCGCATCCCGGCCGACATGAGCCGCAGGCCGGCCCGGTGCAGCGCGGCCTGGACGGCGCTGAGCTGGGTGACGACCTCCCGGCAGTCGGCGCCCTCCTCCAGCAGCCGCTGCACGCCCCGCAGCTGGCCCTCGGCGCGGCGCAGGCGCGCCCGCACCTCCGCGGTGACGTCGTCAGGGAACCGCATGTGGCGATCCTATACCCCGGTGGGTATCGTCACTCATACCCCCCGGGGTAGGACGGCACAGGAGGAGACCCCATGAACAGCCTTCCCGCGGACCGCTCACCGCTCGACCAGCTGCCCGACCCCCTCGTCATCCGCCAGCTCTACCTGGGCTGCCTGTCCCAGGCCTCGTACCTGGTCGGCGACCGGCGCACCGGCCGGGCCGTCGCGGTCGACCCCCGACGGGACGTCGACGAGATGCTCGCCGTGGCCCGGGAGGAGGGCGTGACCATCGAGCTGGTCGTCGACACGCACTTCCACGCCGACTTCCTCGCCGGGCACCTGGAGCTGGCCGCGGCCACCGGCGCCACCATCGCCGTCGGCTCGCGCGGGCGCACCGAGTACCCGTCGCGGCCGCTCGAGGACGGCGAGGTCATCGACCTGGGCGGCGTGCAGCTCGAGGTCCTCCACACCCCCGGCCACACGCCGGAGTCGATCTCGCTCGTCGTGCGCCCCGCCCCCGGGGCCGAGCCGGCCGCCGTCCTGACCGGCGACACGCTGTTCATCGGCGACGTCGGGCGGCCCGACCTGCTCGCCTCGTTCGGCGTCAGCGCCCGCGAGCTGGCCACCGAGCTCCACCGGTCGGTGCGCCGCCTGATGGAGCTGCCCGACGACACGCTGGTGCTGCCGGCCCACGGGGCGGGCTCGGCGTGCGGCAAGGCGCTGTCGACCGAGACCGTCTCGACGATCGGCGAGCAGCGCCGCACGAACCACGCGCTCCGGCCCATGGGGGTCGAGGAGTTCGTGGCCCTGGTGACCGAGGGCCAGCCCGAGGCGCCCGGCTACTTCGGCTACGACGCCGTGCTCAACCGGGCCGACCACCCGCTCCTCGACCGGGACGGCGAGCTGCCGGACCTCGACCTGGACGCGGTCGACCGCGCGGTCGCCGACGGCGCGGTCGTGCTCGACGTCCGGCCGACCGCCGAGTTCGCCGCCGGGCACCTGGCCGGGTCGATCAACGTCAGCCTCGACGGCCGCTACGCCGAGCAGGCGGGCAGCGTCATCGCCCCCGGGACGCCGGTCGTCGTCGCCGGCGGCGGCCGCGCCGCCGTGCGCGAGGCGCGGATCCGCCTCGGCCGCATCGGGTTCGACGACGTCGTCGGCGCGATCGTCGACGTCGAGGCGCTGCTCGTCGCCCACCCCGAGCGGGCGGCCCGCCTGTCGCGGCTGACCGCCGACGAGCTGGCCCGCCGGCGGTCGGCGCTGGGCGACCGGCTGCAGCTCGTCGACGTCCGCACCGGCGGCGAGGTGGCCGAGGCGCCGGTCGAGGGCGCCGTCCACCTCCCGCTGGCCCGCCTGCGGGAGCGGCTCGGCGAGCTCGACCCGTCGGCGCCCGTCGTGCTCGTCTGCGCCAGCGGCACCCGGTCGGCCATCGCCAGCAGCGTCCTCCGGGCCGAGGGCTTCGCCGACGTGTCCGACCTGCTCGGCGGGGCCGCGGCGCTCGGCGTGTGACCCCGGCGCTCGTCGCGGGCCTCGGCCTGCTGATCGGCCTGGCCCTCGGCAGCCTCGGCGGCGGCGGCTCGGTCCTCGCCGTGCCCGTCCTCGCCCCCCTGGCCGGTCAGCCGGCGGCGGCCGCCACCGCGACGTCGCTCGTGGCGGTGGGGGCCTCGGCGGCCGGCGCCGCGGGCCGGCACGCCCGGGCGGGGCGGGTGCGGTGGGGGGTCGCCGCGGTGTTCGTCGCCGTCGGCGTGCCGGGGTCGTGGGCGGGGGCCGAGCTCAACGGCCGGCTCGACGGCGAGACGCTGCTCGTCGGCTTCTCGGTGCTCGTGCTGGTGGCCGCCCACCGGATGCTGACCGCCTGCCCGTCGTGCACCCGGGTCGGCGAGGCGGCGGCGATCGGCGCGACCGCCCCCGTGCGCACCGAGCGGCGGGCGGCCGCCCGGCGGGCGGCGGCGGTGCTCGTGGCCGGCACCGTCGTCGGCTTCCTCACCGGGCTCTTCGGCGTCGGCGGCGGGTTCGTCGTCGTCCCGGCCCTGACGCTCGCCCTCCACCTGACGATGCCCGAGGCCGTCGGCACGTCGCTCGCCGTCGTCCTCGGCAACGCCGCGGTGGCGCTCGCCATCCGGGGCCTCGGCGCCGTCGAGTGGGCGGTCGCCCTGCCCTTCACCGCCGCCATGCTGGCCGGCAGCGTCGCCGGCGCCGCCCTCGGCCACCGGCTCCCCGCCGAGCGCTCGCTCCACGCCTTCGCGGGCCTGCTCGTGGCCGTCGCGGTGGTCAACGCGGTCCTGGCGGTCGCCGGGTGAGCCGGGGGACCGGCGCCGGGCCACCCGGCGTGCGGCTCGGCGCCGGAGGGGGCCTCAGCGGGCGGGGCGCCGCCCGATCGTGACGACGGGCTCGACCGGCTCGGAGCCGGGGGCGTGCTCGCCCTCGAGCAGCCGCTGCAGCGCCCGGGCCATGCGGCGGGCGCGGCCCTTCGCCGTCTCGGCGCAGGGGCCGGCGAAGCCCTCGTCGACGGTCGCGGTGAACAGCCCCAGCCACCGCTCGTACATCTCGGGGGTGAACGGCGTGCGGGCGTGCACCGGCTCGTGCGCCCGCAGCGGGTTGCGCGCCCCGTAGGACCGGTCGCCGAGCAGCTGCCAGGCCCAGAAGTCCACGAGCTTGGGGATGTGGACCGACCAGTCGACCCCGGCCGCCTCGAAGACGGGGCCGAGCAGGTCGTCCATCGCGACGTCCCGGTAGAAGTCCCGCACCATCCGGGCGATGTGCTCCCGGCGGTCGAGGTCCGGGCGGTCGGGCGCGGTCATGCCGGCGACCGGCAGGACCGGGCGTCCGCGGCCTGCTCCTCGAGGCGGAGGACGGCGGGGAACAGCAGGTTGTTCTCCTTGTGCACGTGCAGGTGGGTGTCGGACTCGATCTGGGCCAGCGACTCGTAGCACGCGGCGTAGGACGCGCAGGCGTCGGGCGGCGTGCGGTAGCCGTCGGTGACCACCCGCAGCCGGGCGAGCAGCTCGCCCGCCCGGTCGTGCTCGACGAGCATCACCGAGATCGGGCTGCTCAGGCTGCCGCAGGGGAACGACGCCATCTCCCCCGTGCCGGCCAGCTCACGGATGCGGGGGAACAGCAGGCGCTCCTCCTTGGACAGGTGCTGCTCCATGTCGGTGCGCAGCTCGCCGACCAGCCGCCGCACCTCGGCCAGCTCGGGGTGGCGGGCGCCGTGGACGCGGGCCACCTTCTCGGCCAGCGCCTCGGCCCGGGGCAGCTCCTCCCAGAGGAAGCGGTGGTGGGTGTCGACGATGTGGTCGACCAGCTCGGCCGGGCCCATCGTCGCCCAGGGCGCCCGCTCGTCGTCGGCCCCGGCCGTGACCGCCGCCAGCTCGGCCGCGACCGTCGCCGGGTCGAGCCCCGCGGCCCGGCACGCCTCGTCGACGGTCTGGTCGCCCCCGCAGCAGAAGTCGAGGCCCCGGCGCTCGAGCTCCCGGGCCAGCCGGGGGTGGGCGGTCACCAGGTCGGCCAGCCGGGTCCCCGTGTCGATCGTCGTCATCGTGTCCTCCCTCACGCGATCCACGTCCCCACGGCGGTCGCCGCCACGACGGCCAGGCCCAGGGCGAGCTGGCGGAAGCCGAGCACCTTCGCCGGCACCGGCGGCCGGCGCACCCACACGGCCTGCAGCGCCGCGATCGCCGCCACGGCGACCGCACCGCCGGCCACCTCGGGGTCGAGGGCCACGGCCACCAGGGCGACGGCCACGCCCGCGGCGCCCGCGCCGTCGCTGGCCGCCACCGACCCCGTGCCCCGGCGCAGGCGGACGATCTGCACCCGGACCGCCGGGATGGTGGCGACGGCCCGGGCGGCGAGCACGACCCACAGCGCGGCCGCCAGCCTGCCCGGGGCGCCGCCGGCCAGCGCCACCGCGGCGGCCACGGCCGACACGCCGAGGGCGCCGCACAGCTCCGGCGTCAGCCGGCGGCTGCGGCTGCGCATGTCGAACCACAGCTCGACGGCGACGAGCGGCGCGGCACAGGCGACCGGCACCAGCCACGCGGGCCCGGCCAGGGCGACCGCCAGGGCGCCGAGCGCGACCAGCGCGGCCAGCTCGGCAGCGGCGATCCGGGCCGCCAGCCCCGTGCGGGGGAGCCACCGGCCCCGCCAGCGGTCGACGAGCACGAGCTTCAGCGGGGTCCGGGCGAGGAAGGCGAGCACCGCGCCGGCCGCGAGCGCCCCGCCCGCCCACGAGGGCGCCACGAGCAGGCCGAGGAGCGCGGGCTCGGCGCTCAGGCCCCAACCGCCGTGCTCGTCGGGGAGCGCGACCGCCCGCCAGGCCGGGCGGGCCCGGGGCGGCGCAGCGGGTCGGGCGGCGGTGGGGCGGGTGTCGGACGAGGTCGTGGCCACCAGGTCGAGCCTGGCGGCGGCGCCGCGCGCCCGCCAGGGTCGAAGGTCACAACGTCGCGAACCCGGCGCCTAGCGTCGGCGCCATGAGCATGCGCATCGCACTGACGGCCGGCGGCACCGACGTCGACCGGATCGTCGACTCGGCCGTGGCCGCCGAGGAGGACGGCTTCGCCGGCCTCTGGTTCCCCGGCGGCGGGGGCGCGCTCGACCCCCTCGTGATCCTGCCGCTCGTCGGCCGGGCCACCCGCCGCATCGCCCTCGGCACCTCGGTCGTGCCCACCTACCCCCGCCACCCGCTGGTCATGGCCCGGACCGCGGCCACCGTCGCCGCCACCCTGGCCGAGCCGTCCCGGTTCACCCTCGGCGTCGGCGTGTCCCACCGCCCGATCGTCGAGGGCGTCTTCGGCCTCTCGTACGGCACGAACGCCCGCCACCTGCGCGAGTACCTGACCGTGCTCGACACCCTCCGCCGCGAGGGCCGCGTCGCCTTCTCGGGCGAGGAGTACGTGGCCAACGACGACCTCGGTGGCCTGCCCCGCACCTACGGGCTGGTCGTCGCCGCCCTGGCGCCCCGGTCCCTGGCGGCCGCCGGCGAGCTGGCCGACGGCACGGTCACCTGGATGGCCAACGCCCGGGCGGTCGAGGAGCGCATCGCCCCCACGATCCGGGAGGCGGCCGCCGCCGCGGGCCGGCCCGAGCCCCGGATCGTCGTCGGGTTGCCCGTCGCGGTCACCGACGACGTCGACGCCGGCCGCGAGGCCGCCGCCCGGGCCTTCGCCGTCTACGGCACGCTGCCCAACTACCAGCGGGTGCTGGCGGCCGGCGGCGCCTCGTCCCCGGCCGAGGTGGCGCTGGTCGGCGACGAGGACGCGGTCGCCGACGCCGTCCGGGCGCTCTTCGCCGCCGGTGCGACCGAGCTGTGGGCCGCGCCCTTCCCGGTGGGCGACGACCGCCGGGCCTCGCGGCAGCGCACCCGCGCCCTGCTGCGCGACCTCGCCGCCGGCTGACGCGACGGGCGGGGCCGCGCGGCCGCGGCCCCGCCCGGGCGGCGGTCAGGCGGGCGAGCCGCCGTCGGTGGCGCCGGCTTCGACGGCCGGCGGCGCCCCGCCGTCGGCGCGGTGGCCGTCGCCGTTGCCGGCGGCGCCGGTGAGCCCGGCGACGAGCTGGGTCAGGTCGATGCCGAACAGCGCCTTCAGCATCTCGTTGGCCTGGGCGGCGGTCGACGCGACGTTGCGGACGGCCTGGCCGGCGCCGTCGGTCGAGATCACCGTCATCTTGTCGATCCGGCTCATGGGGCTCGCCGCCTCGGCGACGACCTTGGGCAGCGTGCCCGCCAGGATGTCGACGACGGCCGCCTGGCCGTAGTGCTTGTAGGCCTCGGCCCGCTTGCGCATGGCCTCGGCCTCGGCCTCGCCGCGGGCGGCGATGGCGGCCGCCTCGGCCATGCCCTCGGCCTTGACCGCCTCGGCCAGGGCGGTGCGGCGCTCGCGCTCGGCCGCGCCCTCGAGCCGCGCCTTCTCGGCCTGGGCCTCGGCGATGGCGATCTCGCGGGCCTTCTCGGCCGCGGCCTCCTGCTCGATCGCGTACCGGCGGGCGTCGGCCGGCTTGCGCACCGAGGTGTCGAGCTCGCGCTCGGTCAGCTCGGCCCGGCGGGCGGCCACCAGCTCCTGCGCGGCGAGGACCTCCTGATCCTTGGCCGCCTGCGCCAGCGGGCCGGCGGCGGCCGCCTCGGCGGCGGCGGCGTCGGTCTGCGCCTTGATCTCGGCCTGCTTGAGGGCGAGGTCGCGGCTGGCGATCGCGATCTCCTCCTCGGCCCGGATGCGGGCCTGCTCGGCCTCGCGACGGGCGTTGGCCTCGGCGATCGCCGCCTCCATCTCGGCGCGGGCCGCCTCGGGCCGGCCGAGGTCGGCGAGGTAGTTGCCCTCGGCCTGGATGTCCTGCAGCTGGAAGGTGTCGAGCACGAGGCCCTGGCCGGTCAGGCTGTTCTCGGCCTCCTCGGCCACGGCGGCGGCGAAGGCGGCCCGGTCGCGGATGATCTCCTCGACGGTCAGCCGCCCGACGATGGCCCGGAGCGAGCCGGCCAGCACCTCACGGGTGAAGACGTCGATCTCGTCCTGCTGGCCGAGGAAGCGCTGGGCGGCGGCCCGGATGAGCTCCTCGCTGCCACCGACCTTGACGACCGCGACGCCCTCGAGCGAGCAGCGGATGCCGTTGGACGACACCGCGGCGGGCACCGACACGCCGATCTGGCGGCTGGTCAGGTCGATGACGTTGAGCCTCTGGACGAAGGGCACGACGAAGACGCTGGCGCCCATGACGACCTTCTGGCCGGAGGTGTCGCTGGCGCCGGCCTTGCCCTTGCGGCCGGTGATGATGAACGCCTCGTTGGGGCCCGCGACCCGGATGCGGCTGATGACGAAGACGACGATCAGCGCGACCAGGGCGAGGCCCCCGAGCACGGCGACGACGACTGGCGATGGTTCCAACACAGCTCCCCTCGGAGACGGACGTGACCGCTCGGCGCCTCAGGCGTCGAGCGCGTGGGCGTCGAGGTCGTCGAACGGCGCGACGGTGACGAGCGTCGGCGACGCGACGTCGACGACCACCACCTCGGTGCCGACCGGTAGCGGCGTCGCCGACGTGCAGGCGACCTTCACCGGACCGGTCGGGCGGTCGAGGATCACCTCGCCGTAGCGCCCCACGGCGGGTGGCGTGACGACGCGCCCCAGCGAGCCGACCATGTCGGCGGACCGCTCGACGGCGTCGGGGGGCACGTGCATGGCGGCCCGGGTGAGGCGCACCGCGCCCCAGCCCAGCGCGACACCGGCCGCGAGCCCCGGGAGGACGGCGGGCGTGCCCAGCGACCCCCAGAACGCGCCGGTGCCGAACCCGAAGGCCCCCAGGAAGGCGGCGACCACCGGGAGCGACAGCCACCCGGAGCCCACATCGAGCGCGTCGACGACGTCGGTGAGGCCGTCGAACACGATGGCGGCGACCAGCAGCAGGGTGCACACGACACCGAGCCACAGGAAACCGTTCACCTCGGCATCGTAGGTGACGGGCCCCGACGTCCGGGGCGCGGGCGACGGGGCGGCGCCGGGTCGCCGGCGGCGCTAGAAAGCCGGGGGAGCCAAGGAGGGGACCGTGCCGATCCTCGACGCCAGCCACGACTTCGCCCACCCGGTCGAGAGCGACTCGGCCTGGAGCGAGTCGTACTACTTCAACGCCTACGACCCGGCGGTCGACGCCGGGCTGTTCACCCGCATCGGCGTGCGGCCCAACGAGGGCACGATGGACGTCGGCCTGTCGGTGTGGCTGCCGGGCGACCGCATCGCCAACGTCCGGGGGGTGCGCGAGCAGCACGAGATGACCGACGACGACCTCGACGTCGGCGGGGTCCGCTACGAGCGCGTCGAGCCCATGCGGACCTGGCGCATCACCGCGGACGCCGACTGCGAGGTGCTCGACCTCACCGGCGACACGACGCCCGGCAGCGGGCGGACCGGGCGGCTGGCCGTCGACCTCACGTTCCGCTCGCTCACCCCGGCCATCGGCACCGACGGGACGGGCCGGGAGCGCCGCAGCGACGACACCGCGGCGGCGACGGCCAGCACGGTCGGCAAGGGCCACCTCGAGCAGGCCGGCACCTGGGAGGGCACGATCGCCCTCGACGGCGACACCTGGGCGCTGTCCGCCGCCACCGCCCGGGGCAACCGGGACAAGTCGTGGGGCCCCCGCCGTTGGGGCGGCCCGCAGATGTGGCGCTGGTTCTCGATCAACATCCCCGGCCCCGACGACGTCGGCACGCACTTCGGCGGCATCCGCATCGGCACGCCGGCGGGCGACCTGCACCGGGGCTGGGTGTGGCGCGACGGCGAGGCGGCCTCGATCCGGCGCTGGGACGTCCGCACCGAGCTGGCCGGCGACGGGCTGACCCACCGGGTGAGCCACGTCACGGCCACCGACAAGACGGGCCGCGTCCACGAGCTGCGGGGCGACATCCTGCGGGTCTACGGCGTGCCCCACCGCACCGGCGAGCGCCGCACGATCGTCAACGAGGGCCTGGCCCGGTGGACCTACGAGGGCCGCACCGGCTACGGCATCAGCGAGTACCTGCACCAGCTCGACGACGACGGCCGTCCGCTGGTGCCCATCGAATGACCGAGGACCGCGAGGCGGCGCTGGCCGCCGCGCTGGCCGAGGTGCTGGGGGCCGGCGAGGTCACCGGGCTGCGCCGGCTCTCCGGCGGCGCGTCCCGCGAGACCTGGAGCTTCGAGGCCGACGGCCGGCCGCTGATCCTGCAGCGGGAGCGGCCGGGCAGCGCCCGCTCGGCGGCGATGGCCACCGAGGCCGTGCTGCTGCGGGCGGCGGCCGAGCGCGGCGTGCCGGTGCCGGCCGTGGTGGCGAGCTGCGCCGACGGGACGCCAGCCGGCGCCGGGGCCCTGGGCGGCGACTGGCTGGTCGTCGAGCGGGTCGAGGGCGAGACGATCCCCCGCCGGATCCTGCGCGACGACGACTTCGCCGCCGCCCGCCCGAAGCTGGCGGCCCAGTGCGGCGATGCCCTGGCCCGCATCCACGCCATCCCCCCGGCCTCGGTGCCGGGCCTCGCCGGCGGCGACCAGCTCGACCAGCTGCGGCAGACGCTCGACGGGCTCGGCGACCCCCACCCCGCCCTCGAGCTCGGCTTCCGCTGGCTCGAGCGCCACCGCCCGCCGCCGACCGCCGAGACCGTCGTGCACGGCGACTTCCGCAACGGCAACCTCGTCGTCGGCCCCGACGGGCTGCGGGCCGTCCTCGACTGGGAGCTGGCCCACCTCGGCGACCCGCTGGAGGACCTCGGCTGGCTGTGCGTCCGGGCCTGGCGGTTCGGCGCCGCGCCCCGGGTCGGCGGGTTCGGCACGGTCGACGAGCTGGTCGGCGCCTACGAGGCCACGGCCGGGCGGACCGTCGACCGCGACGCCCTGCACTGGTGGGAGGTGCTGGGCACGCTCAAGTGGGGGATCATCTGCATGCTCCAGGCGGCGACCCACCTCCAGGGCGTCGTGCGCTCGGTCGAGCTGGCCGCGATCGGCCGGCGGGTGTGCGAGGTCGAGCACGACCTGCTCCTGCTGCTGCCGGGCGGGGCCGAGGCGCTGCCGCCGGTCGTCGCGCCCGAGCCGCCGGTTGCGGGGCCCCGGGCCGGCGCCCCGCACGACCCGCCGACGGCCGGCCAGCTCGTCGAGGCGGTGCGGGAGTTCCTGGAGGGGGACGTCATGGCGGCGACCGAGGGCCGGGTGCGGTTCCACGCCCGGGTGGCTGCCCGGGCGCTGGCGATCGTCGAGCGCGAGCTGGCCGCCGGCGACCGCCCGGCCCGGGCGCTGGCCGAGCGCCTGGCCGGCCTCGGGGTCGCCGACGAGGCCGAGCTGGCCGCCGCCGTCCGGTCCGGCGACCTCGACGACCGCTGGGACGAGGTCGTCGCCGCCGTGGCCGCCACGGTGGCCGACAAGCTGGCGGTGGCCAACCCCGGGTACGCGGCTCAGATGTAGCCGAGCGCCTTGGCCTCGGCGGTCAGCTCGTCGCGGAAGCGGGGGTGGGCGATCGAGATGAGGGCCCGGGCCCGCTCCGAGATCGACCGCCCCCGCATCTCGGCGACGCCGTACTCGGTGACCACGTGGTCGACGGTGTTCTTGATCGTGGTGACGACCGAGCCCGGCGTGAGCGTCGCCCGGATGCGCGACACCTCGCCCCCCGCCGCGGTCGAGTGCAGCACGATGAAGCCCCGCCCGTGCTCGGAGTACATGGCGCCGCGGGCGAAGTCGGCCTGGCCGCCGCTCGAGGACCAGTAGCGGCCGGCCACCGTCTCGGACGCGCACTGGCCGATGAGGTCGATCTCGGTCGTCGCGTTGATCGACACGAAGCACGGCTCCTGGCCGATGACCCGGGGGTCGTTGACGTGGTCGACGGGGAGCATCTCGACCGCCGGGTTCTGGTCGAGGAAGTCGTAGAGCTTCCGGGTGCCGAGGCAGAACGTCGTCACGATCTTGCCGGTGCGCAGCCGCTTGCGGGTGCCGGTGACGACGCCCCGGTCGACGAGGTCGATGAGCCCGTCGGAGAGCAGCTCGGTGTGCACGCCGAGGTCGCGGTGGTCGCGCAGGGCGACGAGCAGGGCGTTGGGGATGCTGCCGATGCCGACCTGGATGGTGGCGCCGTCCGGCACCCGCTCGGCCACCAGGCGGGCGATGGCGTGGTCGACCTCGGTCGGCTCGACCGGCGGCACCTCGACGAGGGGGCGGTCGACCTCGGTCCAGCCGACGACCTGGCTCACGTGCACCTGGTTGCGCCCGAAGGTGCGGGGCATCTGGTGGTTGACCTCGAGGAAGAACGGCACCCGGCCGATGAACGGCGCGACGTAGTCGCAGTTGGTGCCGAGCGAGAAGTAGCCGTGGCGGTCCATGGGCGCGGCGGCCGCCACCACCAGCGAGCACTTCGTCGTCTCCCGCAGCAGCCGGGGCACCTCGCTGAAGTGGTTGGGCACGAGCTCGCAGCCCCGTTCGTGGAAGGCGGGCCGGGTGACCGGCGACAGGAAGTACGAGACGTGCAGCAGCCGGTCCCGCATCGTGCCGTGCAGGTAGGGCCGGTCGTGGAGCGCGTGCATCTGGTGGATGCGGACCCCCCGGAACCGGCCCTCGGCCGCGCCGGCCTCCAGCGCGTCGACGACGCTCACCGGCTCCCCGTTGGCCAGGGGGACGATGATGTCGTCGCCGTCGGCGACGTGGTCGAGCACGGCCTCGGGTGGGACGGGGCGGGAGGTGCGGTCGACGGCCATGGGCCGAGGTTCTACCCGCATCGCGGCGGGCACCGGCGGGTACGCGGGGTGCCATGCGGTTCAAACTGGGACTGGCGGCGGGTGTGGCGCTGGGGTGGTGGCTCGCCTCGACGCCCCCCGACCAGCGGCGCGCCAAGGTCGAGGAGGCCGTGGCCCGCGTCCGTGACGACCCCCGGGTGAAGCAGGTGACCGACGTCGTCGCCCGCGACGCCCGCCGCCTGGGCGCCGCCGTCGAGGAGCGGATCGGGGCCCGGGGCGGCGGCGAGGCGGCGGGCGGGACCGGCGCCGGCTGACATCCCGGCATCCCGGGCTGTCGTCCGGCGGGGCCGTCCGCGACCATCGGGCCGTGGACGAGCGGCCCCCCACCGGCACCGGCGAGCCCACCGTCGCCGACGGCGGCGGTGACGGCGCCCGCGCCCCCGCGCCGCCCGTGCCCGAGCCGCCGCCCCCGCCCCGCCCGGGCCGGGCCCGACGGACCGGGCGGGTGCTGCGCGCCGTGGCCGCCCGCGCCCGCCGCCGCTGGCCGGCCGTGCGCCTCGTCGTGTTCGCGCTGGTCGGCGCCGTCGTCGCGGTCGTCCTGTTCGGCCGGGTCCCGGCCAAGGTGGGCCCGTTCGAGACGACGCTGGCGCTGCGCCCGTCGCTCGACGGCTCGACGGTCGTGCACCTGGCGCCGCTCGGCACGATCGAGCTCGACACCCACGACTGGCCCGTGCGCCTCGACCTGCGGGTCGAGGAGATCGGGCTGGCCGACGCCGAGCGCATCGCCGAGGACCCCTCCGCCCTCGACCGCCTGGGCGACGACGCCCCCGACGACGTGCGGGCCGCGCTCACCGGGCTCGTCGTGCGCTGCGTCCTGCTGGCGCTCGCCGGCGGCGTCGTCGGCGGGCTGGCCGCCCGCACCGACTGGCGGTCGGCGGCCGGCGGGGTGGGCGTCGCCCTCCTGCTCGTCGTCGCCGTGGGCGGCGGGACGGTGGCGACCTTCGACGCCGGCGCCGTGGCCGAGCCCCGCTACACCGGCCTGCTCACCCGGGCCCCCCAGGCGGTGGGCGACATCGAGGCCGTGCTGGACCGCTTCGGCGAGTACCGCGAGCAGCTCAGCGACCTGGTCGACAACATGGCCGCCCTCTACCTGGCCGGCGCCGAGCTGCCGACCTTCGAGCCCGGCGGCGACGACCTCGTGCGGGTGCTGCACGTCAGCGACATCCACCTCAACCCCCAGGCGTTCGACATGATCGAGCGCCTCGTCGACCAGTTCGGCATCGAGGTCGTGGCCGACACCGGCGACCTCACCGACTGGGGGACGACGCCCGAGACCCGGCTCGTCTCCCGGGTCGGCGACCTCGACGTCCCCTACGTCTACGTGCGCGGCAACCACGACTCCCGGCGCATCCAGGAGGCGGTGGCCGAGCAGCCCAACGCCGTCGTGCTCGACGGCGACGCGGCTGAGGTCGCGGGCCTGCGGTTCTGGGGGATCGGCGACCCCCGCTACACGCCCGACAAGTCGCAGCCGGTCGAGGGCACCGAGGCCGAGCGGGCCGAGGCCTTCGCCCCCGTGGTGGCCGAGCGCCTGGCCGAGGACCGGCCGCCGCCGGTCGACGTCGTCATGGTCCACGACCAGCGCATGGCGGCCGACCTGGGCGGCGAGGTGCCCCTCGTCCTGGCGGGCCACACCCACGAGCCGGACGTGGGCGTGATCGAGCCCCCCGACGAGGACGAGGACGAGCCCGAGGACGGCTCCGAGGAGGGCACGACGGCGGCGGACGAGCCCGGCGGGGAGGGCGAGGAGCGCACGCTGCTGCTGGTCGAGGGGTCGACCGGCGGCGCCGGCCTGCGCGGCCTCCAGGGCGAGGAGCCGGAGCCGCTCACCGCGACCGTCCTCTACTTCGACCGCGAGGAGGGGCGGCTGGTCGCCTACGACCGCATCACCGTGGCGTGGCTGGAGGACGCCGGGGCCACGATCGAGCGCCACATCGTCGACGAGGACGACCCGGGCGGCCCGGGCGACGAGCCCGGCGGCGACGAGGCCGCGCCGGCGGTCACGTGGCGTGGCGGTGGCGGGCGCGGCGCACGGCGCCGCTGATCTCCTGGACGGCGAGCACGACGAAGAACTCGGCCACCGCCAGGCCGGCGACGGTCGCACCCCCGGCGGTGTCGTGGTGGAAGCTGACGGCCAGGCCGACGACGATGGCCAGCGCCGACAGCGCGACCGCCGTCACCATCATGAGCGGCACCCGGCGCACGAGCAGGCTGGCGGTGGCGGGCGGGCCGATGAGCAGGCCGAAGACGAGCAGGGTGCCGATGGCCCGGAACGAGGCGACGATGGCCACGGCGAGCAGCACCATGAGCGCCACGTGGGCCAGCCCCGGCCGCAGGCCGAGCGTCGCCGCCTTGTCGCGGTTGAAGGTCAGGGCGAGGAACGGCCGGTGGAGCACGACCGAGGTGGCCACGACGACCGCGGTGGCCACGGCCTGGCCCCGCAGGTCGGCGGGCGTGACGCCGAGCACGTCGCCGAACAGCACGGCGGTCAGCTCGGTGCTGAAGCTCTCGGCCCGGGAGATGATCACCACGCCGAGCGCCAGCATGCCGACGAACAGCAGGCCGATGCCGGTGTCCTCCCGCACCCGGGTGCGCCGGCCGACGACGGTGACCGCCGCGCTCATGACCAGGGCGGCGGCGAACGCGCCGGCGACGGGGCTGAAGCCCCACAGCACGGCCAGGGCGAGGCCGGGGACGACGCCGTGGGCCAGCGCGTCGCCGAGGAAGGTCAGTCCCCGGAGCACGACCCAGGTGCCGACGACGGCCGTCGCCGTCCCCGCCAGCAGCCCGGCCGCCAGCGCCCGCCGCATGAGCTCGGGCTCGTAGGCCTGCGCGAACCAGTCGATCATCGGCCGTCGGCCTCCGGGGCGAGGGCGTCCGCGAGCCGGGACGCGTTGGTGCGCATCATGTCGAGGTAGGTGGCGGCGCCGGAGCCGGGCTCGCCCAGGGTCTCGCCGTAGAGCTCGACGACCTCGACGTCGCCGATCTCCTCGGCCAGCGTGCGGGCGAGGCGGTCGTCGCGGCCGGCCTCGACGAAGATCGCGGGCACGTCGTGCTCGGCGACGGCCCGGGCCAGCTCGTCGAGGTGGCGGGCGCTGGGCGCGGCCTCGGTGGTGGGGGAGGGGACGACGGCGCCGACGATCCGGAAGCCCCAGCGGTCGGCCAGGTAGCCGAACACGTGGTGGTCGGTGACCAGCACCCGCCGGTCGGCGGGGATGCGGGCGATCTCGGCGCCCATGGCCCGGTCGACCCGGCGCAGCTCCTCGATGTAGGCGGCGGCCCGGGCGGCGAGCGCGCCCCGGTCGATCCCCGGCACCTCGTCGGCGACGGCGCCGGCCAGGGCTTCGACGACCTCGACCATCCGGAGGGCGTCGGTGGTGACGTGGGGGTCGACGTCGTGGTCGTGGCCGTCGTCGAGCGCGTGCCCGTCGTCGCCCTCGTGGGCGCCGGCGGGGAGCGGGTCGACGTGGTCGACGGCCTCGAAGACCGGCACGCCCGCGTCGTGGGCGGCCTCGACGGCGTCGGCGAGGCCGGCCTCGAGCCCGCCCCCGGCGGTGACGACGAGGTCGGCCTCGGTGAGGGCGACGGCCTGGCGGGCCGAGGGCTGGAACGCGTGGGGGTCGGCGCCGGGCGGCATGAGCACCTCGACGGTGGCCAGGTCGCCGACCACCTCGGCGACGACGTCGCCGAGCACGGGCGTCGTCACCACGATGTCGGCCCCGCCGCCCGCCGCCCCGCGGGTGCCGCCGCACGCGGCGGCGAGGGCCGCCAGCCCGGCGAGGGCGGCGGCCGCCAGGGCCGTCGGGGTCGGGTGTCGTGGCACGGGGGAGCTCGTCGCCTCGGTGGGAGCAGGGACCGCTCTTGAACGGGCCGGGACGATAAGCGAGACTCGTTCTCACTTCAACCCCGTCGCCGGAGCCCCATGCCCCACGCCGTCGCCGCCACCGACCTGCTGCTCGCCTACGGCACCCGCCTCGCGCTGACGGGCGCCACCTTCGAGATCCCGACCGGGGTGGTGGTCGCGCTCATCGGGCCCAACGGCTCGGGCAAGTCGTCGCTGCTGCGCGCCGTCGCCGGCCTGCTCGAGCCCCGGTCCGGCGTCCTCGACGTGCCGGCCCGCCGGTCCCGGGGCGCGGTGGCGATCGTGCTGCAGACGACCGAGGTCGACCGGTCGCTGCCCATCACCGTGCGGGAGACGGTGACCATGGCCCGCTACGCGGTGCGGGGGCCGTTCGGCCGCCTGCGGGCCGACGACCGGGCCGCGGTGCAGGAGGCGCTCGAGGCGCTCGAGGTCGCCGACCTCGCCGGCCGCCAGCTCCACGAGCTGTCCGGCGGGCAGCGCCAGCGGGTGCTGGTCGCCCAGGGCCTGGCCCAGCAGAGCGACCTGCTGCTGCTGGACGAGCCGGTCACCGGGCTCGACGTCGTGTCCCGCGAGCTCATCCTCGGGGTCATCGAGCGGGAGCGGGCGGCGGGCCGCACGGTGCTGGTCACGACCCACGACCTCGACGACGCCCGGCGCGCCGACCTCGTCATGCTGCTGGCCAACCGGGTCGTGGCCTTCGGGCCGCCGGAGGAGGTGCTCACCGACGAGCCGCTGCGCGCGGCCTACGGCGGGCGGGTGCTGCGGGTGCCCGAGGGCGTCATCGTCATGGACGACCCCCACCACGCCCACCACCACGGGCCGTCGGTGCCCGCCGAGGGGCCCCGCCGCGGCGCCTGACGGCCTCGTTCTCGGTGGTTCCCGCTCTCGCTAGGGTGGCGCCGTGCCGACCCCGCCGACCGATCTCCACGAGCTCGTGGCGGTGCGGCTGCGCGCCCACGGCCAGCGCTACACGCGCAGCCGGCGGGCCATCGTCGAGGTCCTGGCCCGGGCGGGCGCCCCGCTGTCGATCCCCCAGGTGCTCGAGCGGGACCGGACGCTGGCCCAGTCGTCCACCTACCGCAACCTCACCGAGCTCGAGGAGGCCGGGGTCGTGCACCGGGTCCTCGGCACCGACGAGTTCTCCCGCTACGAGCTGGCCGAGGACCTGGCCGGGCACCACCACCACCACCTCATCTGCTCGCACTGCGGCGACGTGCGGGACTTCACCGTGTCGCCCGCGCTCGAGGCCGAGCTCCAGCGGGCGCTCGACCGCATCGCCGGTGCCCACGGCTTCGCCGTCGACCACCACCGCCTCGACCTGATAGGCACCTGCGACGACTGCGTCTGAGGGGACGCCCGCGCCGGAGGAGGGGTGATGCTGCGGCAGATCGGCGACGTGCGGATCAACGTGCTCGACGAGGGGAGCGGCCCGGCGGTGCTGTTCCTGCACGGGCTCGGCGGGTGCTGGCGCGACTGGGAGCCCCAGCTCGACATGCTCGGCGACCGCTACCGGTGCATCGTCGTCGAGCACCGGGGCCACGGGCGCTCGCAGCGGGTGCCGGGCCCCTACAGCACCCGGCTGTTCGCGGAGGACGCGCTCGCCGTCTGCCGCCACCTCGGCGTCGACCACGCCTACGTCGTCGGGCTGTCGATGGGCGGGATGGTGGCCCAGGAGCTGGCGCTGGCCGCGCCCGACTTCGTCGACGCGCTGGTCCTGTGCGACACGTCGACCCACATGGGCCGCCGGGCCCGGGAGGCGCTGCTGGCCGCCGCCGAGCTCGTCCGGGCCCAGGGGTTCGAGGCGCTCGCCGGCCTGCTCGGCGACGAGGACCGGGGCTGGGCGAGGCGCACCCTCGCCGAGCGCCCGGAGGTCGCCCGCAACAACCGGCGGGAGTCCTCCTCCAACGACCCCGACTGCTGGGCCTGGGCCGTCGGCGCCCTCGTCGAGCACGACACCCGGGGGAAGCTCGCCGACCTCGGGATCCCCGCCCTCGTCGTCTGGGGCGCCGAGGACGGCAGCGTCCCCGTCGACCTCGCCCGGCCCCTCGCCGAGGAGCTGGGCGGGGCGCCGGTCGTCGTGCTGGAGGACGCCGGGCACGTCTGCAACCTCGAGCAGCCCGAGGCGTTCAACCGCACGATCACCGAGTTCTTCGCCCAGCACCCGCCGCGGGGCTGACGACCCGGTCTTCTGGGTCCGCGCCCGGGGCCTCTAACCTCGGGGACCCGGCGGGCGGCACGGCCCCCGCCCCCACCCGACCCTGCCCGAGCGAGCGGAGAACCTGCGTGACCAGCGACGACATCGAGGTCTGGCCCGGTCGCCCGTACCCGCTCGGGGCGACCTACGACGGGGCCGGCACCAACTTCTCCCTGTTCTCCGAGGTCGCCGAGGCCGTCGAGCTGTGCCTGTTCGACGACGAGGGCAACGAGACGCGCATCCCCCTCACCGAGGTCGACGGCTTCTGCTGGCACGCCTACCTGCCCCGGGTGGGCATCGGCCAGCGCTACGGCTTCCGGGTCCACGGTCCCTGGGACCCGGCCAACGGGCACCGCTGCAACCCCAACAAGCTGCTGCTCGACCCCTACGCCAAGGCCGTCGACGGCGGGGTGGACTGGCACCCGGCCTGCTTCCCCTACGACTTCGGCGACCCCGACCGCCGCAACGACGAGGACAGCGCCCCCCACGTGCCCAAGTGCGTGGTCGTCAACCCCTACTTCGACTGGGGCGGCGACCGCTCGCCCGACGTGCCCCTCCACGAGACGGTCATCTACGAGATGCACGTCAAGGGGTTCACCGCCACCCACCCGGGCATCCCGGAGGCGCTGCGGGGCACCTACGCCGGCCTGGCCCACCCCGTCGCCATCGAGTACCTCACCTCGCTCGGCGTCACCGCCGTCGAGCTCCAGCCGGTGCACCAGTTCGTGCACGACTACGCGCTGGTCCAGCGGGGCCTGCGGAACTACTGGGGCTACAACTCGATCGGCTTCTTCGCCCCCCACGACGAGTACTCGTCCTCGGGGTCCGGCGGCTCGCAGGTGCAGGAGTTCAAGGCCATGGTCAAGGCCCTGCACGAAGCGGGCATCGAGGTGATCCTCGACGTCGTCTACAACCACACGGCCGAGGGCAACCACCTGGGGCCGATGCTCTCCTTCAAGGGCATCGACAACGCCGCCTACTACCGGCTCGTGCCCGACGACCGGGCCCACTACTACGACACGACGGGCACCGGCAACAGCCTCAACATGGCCCACCCGCACACGCTGCAGCTGATCATGGACAGCCTGCGGTACTGGGTCACCGAGATGCACGTGGACGGCTTCCGCTTCGACCTCGCCGCCACGCTCGCCCGCCAGTTCCACGACGTCGACCGCCTGTCGTCGTTCTTCGACATCGTCCAGCAGGACCCGGTCATCAGCCAGGTCAAGCTCATCGCCGAGCCCTGGGACCTGGGGGAGGGCGGCTACCAGGTCGGCAACTTCCCGCCGCTGTGGTCGGAGTGGAACGGCAAGTACCGCGACACCGTGCGCGACGTGTGGCGGGGCGAGCCGGCCGTCGTCGGCGAGCTCGCCTACCGGCTGACCGGCAGCTCCGACCTCTACCAGGGCAACTCCCGCCTCCCCGTCGCCAGCGTCAACTTCGTCACCGCCCACGACGGGTTCACCCTCGCCGACCTCGTCTCCTACAACGAGAAGCACAACGAGGCCAACGGCGAGGACAACCGCGACGGCGAGAGCCACAACCGGTCGTGGAACTGCGGCGTCGAGGGCCCGACCGACGACCCGGCGGTCCTGGCGCTCCGGGCCCGCCAGCAGCGCAACCTCCTGGCCACGCTGTTCCTGTCCCAGGGCGTGCCCATGCTGCTCTACGGCGACGAGGTCGGCCGCACGCAGCACGGCAACAACAACGCCTACTGCCAGGACAACGAGGTCTCCTGGTTCGACTGGCAGAACGTCGACGAGGGCCTGCTCGCCTTCACCAAGGCGCTCATCGCGCTGCGCCGCGAGCACCCGGTGTTCCGGCGCCGGCGCTGGTTCCAGGGGCGGCCGCTGCGGGGGACGGCCGACATCGAGTGGCTGAAGCCCGACGGCACCGAGATGACCGAGGACGACTGGGTCCAGCACCGCGAGACCTGCGTCGGCGTCTTCCTCAACGGGCAGGCGATCATGGCGCCCGGGCCCCGGGGCGAGCGGATCGAGGACGACTCGTTCCTCCTCCTCATCAACGCCTCGCCCGAGGCCCGGAAGTGGACCGTCAGCGGGTCGTGGGGCGAGCGCTGGTCGGTCGTCATCGACACCGCCGCCGAGCCGGCCATCGTCACCGACGGGACGGGCGAGGTCGTCGCCGGCCAGATCCTCGTCCACGAGCGCTCGCTCGTGCTGCTGCGCCGGATCGACGACTGAGCGTCAGCCGAGGCCGAGCACCTCGGCGAAGGCCCGCTCCTCCCGCCGGCGGGCGGCGGCGACCGCGTCGGCCCGGGCGGCCAGCATCGTCGACTTGATGGCCCGCAGGGCGGGGAGCGGCGCGGCGGCGACGCGCTCGGCCAGCGCCAGCGCCTCGGCCACCAGCTCCCCGTCGGGCACGACCCGGCGGGCGACGCCGCAGGCGACCGCCTCCTCGGCCGACAGCCACGGGCTGGTGAACAGCACCTCGGCCGCCCGCTGCCACCCCATGGTGGCGGGGAACAGGTAGCTGCTCGCCGCCTCCGGCGGCACGCCCATCTCGGCGAACGGCGTGCGGAACCGCGCGCTCTCGGCCGCCAGCACCAGGTCGCAGTGGGGGAGCATCGTGAAGCCGATGCCGACCGCGGGCCCGTTGACGGCCGCCACCAGCGGCTTGTCGAAGGCCTGCAGCGCCTCCAGCAGGACCGGGAACCCGGACTCGATCGGCTCCCCGGCGGCGATGCGGGCCATCTCGTCGAGGTCCTGGCCGGCGGAGAAGGCCGGGCCCGCGCCGGTGAGGACGGCGACCTTCACGGCGTCGTCGGCCCGGGCCTCGTCGAGCGCGGCGGCGGTCGCCCGGTAGAGGGCGGAGTCGAAGGCGTTGCGGGCCGCGGGCCGGTGCAGCGTGAGCAAGCGGACGCCGGGGCGGGGGTCGTCGGTCAGGACCAGTTCGTCTGACATGCCGTCAGGTTCGCACCCGGCGGCGCCGGGTCGTGAACCGGGGCGGCGCCCCGTTAGCGTTCCGTCCATGCTGGAGGGCGAGGAGATGCACGAGTTCGACCGCGCGACCGCCGTCCGTCGCCGCCACGTGGACGACGACGGCCGGGCGGTCCACGAGGTCGACGTCGACGGGGGTTGGGCGATCGGCGACAAGCCCAACGGCGGCTACCTCCTCGCCACCGCGGCCCGGGCCGCCGCCGACGCCGCGGCCGCGGTCGAGGGCCCCGAGCACCCGCACGCCGTCGCGGCCACCGCCGCCTACCTCGCGCCGCCGGCCGCCGGCCCGGCCGAGGTCCACAGCGAGGTGCTCCGCCGGGGGCGGGGGACCAGCCAGGTGCGGGCCCGCCTGGTGCAGGACGGCGCGGTCCGGGTCGACGCGACCTTCACGCTCGGCCGGCTGCGCCCCGACGCCACCCCCTGGTGGGGCGGCGCGCCGGCGCCCGAGGTCCCGGACCTGCCCAGCGAGCGCCGCACCCCGAGCGACGGGCCCGGCGGCGTCCACCTGCCGATCATGGAGCGGGTCGACATCCGGCTCGACCCGGCGACGGCCGGCTTCACCGTCGGGCGGCCGTCGGGGACCGGCGAGCTGCGGGCCGTGCTGCGGTTCGCCGACGGCCGGGCGCCGGACCCCCTCGCGCTCCTCTACGCCGTCGACGCCCTGCCGCCCGCACCCTTCGAGGTCGCCGGCACGACCGGCTGGGTGCCCACCATCACGCTCACCGCCTACGTGCGGGCGCTGCCCGCCGACGGCCCCCTCGTCGTCCGCCAGCGGGCGGGCCTCATCGAGGCGGGCACCGTCGACGAGGTGTGCGAGGTCTGGGACGGCCGCGGTCGCCTCGTCGCCCAGGCCACCCAGCTGGCGGCCATCCGCACGGCCGGGCCCCCGCCGGCCTGAGCCCCCGGGGTCAGCGGGCGGCCGACCAGGCCGCCCACAGCGCGGCGTAGGCTCCCCCGGCCGCCACCAGCTCGTCGTGGGTGCCCTGCTCGACCACCCGGCCCCCGTCCAGCACGACGACGCGGTCGGCGGCCCGGGCCTGGGTGAGCCGGTGGGCGACGACGAGGGTCGTGCGGCCCGCCACGGCGGCCGCGGCCGCCGCCTCGAGCCGCCGGGCGCCGGCGCTGCCGGCCTCGGCCGTCGCCTCGTCCAGCACCGCCACCGCCGGGTCGGCCAGCACCAGGCGGGCGAGCGCCAGCTGCTGGGCCTCCGTCGGGCCCAGCGGGTGCCCGCCCTCGCCGACCCGGGTGTCGACGCCCTCGGGCAGCGCGTCGACCCACGGGCCGGCGCCGACCCGGTCGAGCGCGGCCCGGACCTCGGCGTCGGTGGCGCCCGGCCGGGCGAGGCGCAGGTCGTCGGCGAGGGTGCCCGCGAAGACGTGCACCTCCTGGCTGACGAGGGCGACGGTGCGGGCGAGCTCGTCGGGCCCCAGCTCGGCCACCGGGACGCCGCCGATGCGGACGCTGCCGGCCTCGGGCTCGTGCACGCCGGCGACCAGCCGGGCCAGCGTCGACTTGCCCGCGCCCGAGGGGCCGACGAGGGCCACGACCTCGCCGGGCTCGATGCGCAGGTCGACGTCGACCAGCACCGGCGGCCCGCCGTCGTAGGCGAAGCGGACGCCCTTCAGCTCGACCGACGCGTCGAGCGGGCGGGCCGGCGACCCCGGCGCCGCGGGCAGCGGCATCGTCGACACGCCCACCACCCGGGCCAGCGCCGCCCACGCCGACTGCGCCTCGTCGAGCAGGCTGAGCAGCGTCCCCACCGGGTCGAACAGACGGTGGAAGTAGAGGGCGGCGGCCGTCGCGGCGCCGACCGTGACCGCCCCGTCCCGCACGAGCACGAACCCGGTCACCAGCACGGCGCCGAGGCCGGTGAGCTCGGCGGCGTTGAGCCGGCTGAAGAAGACCGCCCGCTCCCGGGCCGTGGCCGTCGCCAGGTCGGCCGACCGGCGCGAGCTGCGGGTCAGGCGCCGGAGGTGGGCGGGGCCCAGGCCCAGCACCCGGACCGTCCGGGCACCGGCGACCGAGGCGTGGACGTGGCGGCCCCGCTCGCCCTCGGCGGCCCGCTCGGCGGCGAAGAGCGGGCCCGAGCGGCGGAGGTAGCGGCGGGTGGCGACCACCTGGATCGGGGCCGCCAGCAGGCCGGCGAGGGCGAGGCGCAGGTCGAGGGCGGCCAGGCCGACGACGGTGAGCCCGGTGTAGAGCGCGGAGACGACGAGCTGGGGCAGCGCGGTGCGGACCGCCTCAGCCACCTGGTCGATGTCACCGACCACCCGGGCCACGAGGTCGCCGGTGCCGCCCCGCTCGACCTCGGACAGGGGCAGGGCGAGCGCCCGGTCGACCGCGGCCTCCCGCAGGCCGGCCAGGCCCCGCTCGCTCAGCGCGCCGACGGCGGCCAGGCCGGCGGCGGTCAGCGCGCCCTCGGCGACGGCGGCCACCGCCAGCACCACGAGCGTGCGGTCGAGCTCGCCGCGGGCACCCCGGTCGACGACGACGTCGACCAGGTCGCCGAGCAGCCGGGGGACGGCGAGGGCGGCGATCGTGGCGCCGAGCAGGGCGAGCGCGGCGGCGACCGCGGGCCCGGCGTGGCGGCGGACGACCGCGGCGACCGCGGCGCGGGTGGCGGCGGCGTCGGCGACGGGGAGCGCGGCGCTCACGACAGCACTGCCGCCCGGTACGTCTCGTGGTCCCGGGCCAGCTCGCCGTGGGTGGCCTCGGCCACCGCCCGGCCCCCGTCGACGAGCACGACCCGGTCGGTCGCCGCCAGCAGGGTCGGGCTGGTCGTCACCACCACCGTCGTGCGCCCCCGGCGCAGCGCCCGCACGCCGGCCGCGACCCGGTGCTCGGTGGCGGCGTCGACGGCCGTCGTGGGCTCGTGGAGCACGAGCACGGGCGCGTCGGTGGCCAGGGCCCGGGCGAGGGCCACCCGCTGGCGCTGGCCGCCGGAGAGGCCGGTGCCCGCCTCGCCGAGGTCGCGCTCGCCGGCCTCGGCCAGGGCGGCGGCCACCTCGTCGGCGGCCGCGGCGGCGATCGCCGGGCCGACCCGCTCGGGGGCGGCGGCGACGCTGGCCACCTCGGCCTCGACGCTCTCCTCGAACAGCGGCGCGGCGTGGTGGGCGACGGTCACCGTGCGGCGGGCGAGGTCGAGGTCCAGCGCCGCCAGGTCGACCTCGGCGCCCCCGGTCGTCACCGCCACCGTGCCCGCCGCCGGCTCGGCGGTCCGGTCGAGGCAGGCCACGAGCGCGACGGCGTCGGACGGCCGGACGGCGGCCACGCCCACGACCTCGCCGGGGGCGACCCGCAGGTCGAGCCCCTCGAGCGTGCCGTGGCGCAGCCCCCGGACGGCGAGGCCGAGCGGCGGCGCCAGCGCGGGCGTCGCCCCGCCCCCGGTCACGGCCGGCGGCGCGGCGAGCGCCTCGGCGATGCGGGCCGAGGCGGCGCGGGCGTGGGCCAGCACCTCGCCCCCGTAGGCCAGCCGGAGGAAGGGGCCGACGAGGAACTGCGTCAGCCCGACGGCGGCGACGAGCTCGCCGACGGTGATCTCGCCGTCCAGCGCCTGCCGCCCGCCGATCCAGGCGACGACCAGCAGGAGCACTCCGGACGCGGTGCGGGTGATGCCGGTGTAGGCGGCCCGCATGCGGGTGGCCTGCAGCGCGGCCCGCAGCGCCTCGCCGCTGGCCCGGCGGTAGGCGGCGGCGCCCGCCGACGCCGCGCCCAGACCCTTCAGCACCCGCAGGCCCCGCAGCAGGTCGCCGGCCACGCCGGCGGCGGCGCCCACCGCCGCCTGGTGCCCGGCGGCCCGGGTGGTGAGCGGCGCGGACGCCACCCGGACGACGGCGACGACGACCGGCACGGCGACCACCACCGCGAGCCCGAGCGTCACCGAGGTGGCGAGCAGCACGGCCGCGCCGGCGAGGATGCCGGCGACGGCGGCGGCGACGACGATCACCGCCCCGACGCCCTCGCCCAGGCGGGCGGTCTCGACCGTGGTCAGGCTGAGGGCGCCGCCGCTGCGGGTGTCGTCGAGGCCGCCGCCCGGGTGGAGGAGGCGCTCGACCAGCCGGGTGCGGGCCCAGTGGGTGGCGTCGTTGACGGTCCGCTCCTCGACGTAGAGCCCGGTGCAGCCCGCGGCCGAGAGGCAGGCGAACAGCGCCGCCAGCACCGCGGTCCAGCGCACGATGGCGCCGACGTCGCCGGTGGCGACCGCCCGGTCGATCACGACGCCGACGAGGACCGGCACGGCCACCTCGCAGGCCTGGTGGACCACGATGAGGGCCGATCCACCGACGACGGCTCGGCGGTGGGCGGCCACGGCCCGGCGCAGGGGGGAGGCGGCGGTCTCCATCGTGTCAGGCGAGCCTAACCAGGGGCGATGGCGCGGTTCCCGTCCCGCTTGACGGCCGGCGAAGAACGTTTATTCTCGGAGGTGTGACGCCCGTCTCAGAACCGCCGTCGCCTGCGGCCGGCGACCCGCAGGACGACGAGCTGCGCCGGCGGCTGCTGCACGCCGCGGCCGCCGTCTTCGCCCGCAAGGGCTACGACGGGACGAAGATCATGGACGTGGTCCGCGAGGCGGGCCTGTCCACCGGCGCCGTCTACGGGCGCTTCCGCTCGAAGAACGACCTGCTGCGCGAGGCGATCGTCAGCCGCTGGCGCGACGTCGCCCGCCACGACACCGAGGGCATCGAGCGGGTCGCCGACCTCATCGCCGCGGGCATCTCCCGCACCGACCGCCCGCTCTCCGACGCCGAGGCCCTGCGCCTCGAGGCCTACGTCACCGCCCGCCGCGAGCCCGAGGTCGCCCGCGCCGTCGCCGAGTCGAACGAGGCGTTCCTGGCCCACATGTCCCCGCTGGTCGAGGAGGCCCGCCGCGACGGCACCGTCGCCGACGACGTCGACCCCGACGCCGTGCTGTTCCTCGTCCGCATCCTGCACCTCGGGCTGCTGCTGCACCGGGGCTCCGGCCTGCCCGGGCCCGACCAGGACGCCTGGCGCTCGCTCGTCGAGCGCATCGTGGCCAGCTTCGGCCGCCCCCAGCCCGCACCCGACCACCCGACCCGCGCCGACGACCCGGAGGAGACCCGATGACCGAGACGGTCCCCGAGCTGCCCGACCGGGCCGAGGTCGACGAGGCCGTCAAGCTCGTCAACGACCACGCCCAGCGCATCTTCCTGTGGAACTACGAGCGCTCCCGGGGCCAGCTCGTCACCCTCTACAACAAGGCGATGGCGTCCCAGTGGAACAGCGTCACCGAGCTGGACTGGGACACCGAGGTCGACCCCGAGGAGCTGATCGACTGGGACGCGCCGATCATGCGCCTGGCCGACGAGGCCCGCCGGGTCGACGGCTCGCCCATCGCCTCCTGGGGCGAGGCCGAGCTCACCCAGCTGGGCATCGAGAGCCTGAAGGCCCAGCTCAGCCAGTTCATGCACGGTGAGCAGGGCGCCATGATGACGGCGGCCAAGATCGTCGAGACCGTGCCGTGGATCGACGCCCGCTACTACGCGGCGACCCAGACCATGGACGAGGCCCGGCACACCGAGGTCTTCGCCCGCTACCTGCACGAGAAGCTCGGCGAGGCCTACCCGATGAGCCCGTTCCTCGAGGGGCAGATCACCGCCCTGCTCGAGGACAGCCGGTGGGACTTCGCCTACCTCGGCATGCAGATCGTCATCGAGAGCCTGGCGCTGGCCGCCTTCGGCTCGATGCTGCGGGTCACGCAGGAGCCGCTGCTGCGCAAGCTGCTCCGCTACGTCCTCTCCGACGAGGCCCGCCACGTCGCCTTCGGCGTCATCAGCCTGTCGGAGTACTACGCCGACCTGCCCGAGGCCGAGCTGAAGGACCGCCAGGACTTCCTCATCGAGAACACGCTGCGCAGCCGGGCCCGCTCCGGCACGCCCGAGGTCTGGGAGCGGATGGGCGTGCGCTTCGAGGACGTCGCGCCCGCCCTCATGGAGGCGGCCGGGCGCCTGCAGCTCAACCCGTTCGCCGGCTTCATGCGGGGCTTCTTCGCCAAGCTCGTGCCCAACGTCCGCAAGCTCGGCCTGCTCGACGCCAACGACGGCTACCTGCGCCGGCACTGGGCCGAGGCCGGCCTGCTCGAGTTCGAGCACGCCGACGACACGGCGAGCGACTACGAGGCCTACGACGCCGTGGCGCAGGACCGCGCCCGGGCCCGGTCGTGAGCCGGCGGACCCTGCGCGGCGCCGCCGCCCTCGTCGGCGTCGCGGACGCGGCCTCGCCCACCGGCGAGCTGGACACCCACGGCCGGGCCCTGGAGGCGGCCATGGTCCACGAGGCGCTGGCCGACGCCGGGCTGACCCTCGACGACGTCGACGGCGTCGCCTACGCCGGCTCGGCCGCCGGGCTGGCCGAGTTCCTCGGCATCCGCCCCCGCTACCTGGACGGCACGCTCGTCGGCGGCTCCAGCTACGAGCTGCACGTCGAGCACGCCGCGGCCGCCATCGCCGCCGGCCTGTGCGACGTGGTGATCGGCGTCTACGCCGCGACGCCCCGCAGCGACCGCCGCCGCCCCGGCGCCGGCCGCCGGGGCATGCCGCCCGGCCCCAACCCGGCGCTGGAGTGGGAGCTGCCCTACGGGCTGCGCCTGCCCATCGGCGGCTACGCGCTGGCGGCCAGCCGGCACATGGCCGTCTACGGCACCACGCCCGAGCAGCTGGCCCAGATCGCCGTCGACACCCGGCGCTGGGCGGCCCTCAACCCCCGGGCCCGCTACCGCGACCCGATCACCGTCGACGACGTGCTGGACTCGCCGATGGTCGTGTCGCCGCTGCACCTGCTCGACTGCTGCCTCGTCACCGACGGCGCCGGCGCCTTCGTTCTCACCTCGGCCGAGCGGGCCCGCGACCTGCGCAAGCCGCCGGTCTACGTGCTGGGCGCCGCCACCGGCGGCACCCACCAGATGATCAGCGAGATGCCCGACCTGACCGTCACCGGCGGGGCGGTGTCGGGGCCGGCGGCCTTCGAGATGGCGGGGATCAAGCACGAGGACGTCGACCTGCTCATGGCCTACGACTCGTTCACGATCACCGCCCTGCTGCACCTCGAGGACCTCGGCTTCTGCCCCAAGGGCGAGGGCGGGGCGTTCGTCGAGGACGGCAAGCTCGGCCCTGGCGGGTCGCTGCCGATGAACACCAACGGGGGCGGCCTCTCCTACACCCACCCCGGCATGTACGGCATGTTCCTGCTCGTCGAGGCCGTCCGCCAGCTGCGGGGCGAGGCGGGCGAGCGCCAGCTCGACGACCCCAAGGTCGCCGTCGCCCACGGCTCGGGCGGCGTGCTGTCGACCATGGGCACGCTCGTGCTCGGCACGGAGGAGGTGCTGTGAGCCCGGCCAACCTCATCGAGCCGCCGGTCACCGAGGCGAGCGCCCCGTTCTGGGAGGCCACCCGCGAGCGCCGGCTGGTGCTGCCGTGGAGCACGGTGACCGGCCGGCCCGTGTGGTTCCCCCGGGACGCCGACCCGCTCGCCCCCGACCGGCCCTACGAGTGGCGGGAGGCCAGCGGCGAGGGTGTCGTCTACGCGGCGAGCGTCCACCACCGCCCCGGCCCCGGCCGCACCGAGGACGACTGCCCCTACGTCGTCGCGCTGGTCGACCTGGCCGAGGGCGTGCGGATGATGGCCAACATCGTCGACTGCCCGCCCGAGGACGTGGTCGTCGGCATGCCGGTGCGGGTGACCTGGCAGCCGCTGTCCGACGGCCGCCACCTGCCGCAGTTCCGGCCGGCCTGACCTCGGGCACACGACGGGCGGGCGGGAGAGGGGGAGCTTCCGACATGTCCGACGACTTCGACGCCGCCGCCCGACAGGGCACCGTGCTGGCCCTCTGGGCGGCGCGGCGGCCCGACGCGCCGGCGATCCTGTCGCCGCACGGCGACCGCACCTTCGCCGAGCTGGACGCCAACGCCAACCGCCTCGTGCGGGCCTGGCGGGAACGGGGCGTCGGCGCCGGCGACGCCGTGGCGCTGATCATGTCCAACCGGCCCGAGTTCGCCGAGGTCGTCGCGGCGGCGCTGCGCAGCGGCGTGCGGCTGACGCCCGTGAACTGGCACCTCACCGCCGAGGAGGCCGCCTACGTCGTCGCCGACTGCGGGGCCCGGGCGGTGGTCGCCGACGCCCGCTTCGCCGACACGGTCGCCGACGCCGTCGCCCGGGTGCCGGGCGTGCAGGTGCGCCTCGCCGTCGGGGGCGAGATCCCCGGCTTCGAGCCCTACGACGGCGCGCTGGCCGGCCACGACGGCGGCGACCTCGACGACCCGGTGCTGGGCCGCACGATGCTCTACACCTCGGGCACGACCGGCCGGCCCAAGGGCGTCGACCGCCCGGCCGTGCCGGCCAGCCGGGCGGTGGCCGACCTGTTCGGCTACGACCCGGAGACGTCGCTGCACCTGTGCACCGGGCCGCTCTACCACGCCGCGCCCCTGGCCTTCTCGCTCACCATCCCGCTGCACGCGGGCACGGGCGTCGTGCTCATGGACCGCTGGACGCCCGAGGAGACCTTGCGGCTGATCGACCAGCACCGCATCACCCACTCCCACCTCGTGCCGACGATGTTCCACCGGCTGCTGCGCCTGCCCGAGGAGGTGAGGGCCGCGGCCGACGTGTCCTCCCTGCGACACGTGCTGCACGGCGCCGCCCCCTGCCCGGTGGCGGTGAAGCGGGCGATGATCGAGTGGTGGGGCCCGGTGCTCGTCGAGTACTACGCCGCCACCGAGGGCACCGGCACCTTCGTCACCAGCGAGGAGTGGCTCGAGCGGCCCGGCACGGTCGGGCGGGCGGCGCCCGGCCACGTCCGCATCCTCGACCCGGTCACCGGCGAGGACCTGCCGCCCGGCGAGGTCGGCACGGTCTACCTGCGGGCGCCCGAGGGGGCCCGGTTCGCCTACCACGGCGACCCGGACAAGACGGCCCGCACCTACAAGGGCGACCACTTCACCATGGGCGACGTCGGCTACCTCGACGAGGACGGCTACCTCTTCCTCACCGACCGCAGCGCCGACCTCATCATCTCCGGGGGCGTCAACGTCTACCCGGCCGAGGTCGAGGGCGAGCTGCTCGACCACCCCGCGGTGGGCGACGCCGCGGTCATCGGCGTGCCCGACCCCGAGTGGGGCGAGGTGGTCGTGGCCGTCGTCGAGCCGCAGGCGGGGGTCGAGCCGTCCGACGACCTGGCGCAGGAGCTGATCGAGCACTGCCGGGCCCGCCTGGCCCACTTCAAGTGCCCGCGCCGGGTGGACTTCGTCGACCAGCTGCCCCGGACCGACGCCGGCAAGCTGCTCCGGCGCCGCCTGCGGGACGAGTACCGGGCGCAGACCGCCGGGCGGTGAGCGTCAGGCCCGCGGCCGGGGTGACATGTGACGAGGGCGGCCTCTGGCAGGGCCGACGCGGGTCGGGTTTTCGCCGGCCGCGTCGTGGGGTACGCGTAGAGCGCCCCCATGACGACACTGCAGACGGACGCGCGCGCCATCGATCGCACCGATCGTCCCGAGCCGGGCGGCGCCCCGCCGGTGTCCCGCACCCACCGGTCCGAGGCGCTTGACCGGCTGCGGGGCGTGGCCCTCGTGGCCATGCTGGTCCACCACCTCATCGACTGGATGACCGGGGACGCCCGCACGATCCTGCCCGGCTGGGAGCGCTTCGCGGTCACCGACGCGGCCGCGGTCGCCTTCTTCGTGGCCGCCGGCGGCTCGATGGCCCTGTTCGTCGCCAGCCGCCGGGCCCGGGGCCTGCCCCGCTGGCGCATCGCCGCCCAGGTGCTGCGCCGCTACGGGATGCTCGTCCCCATCGGCGTCACCCTCGGCTGGGCGCTGTGGCGCGATCCCCGCATGTTCGGCGTGCTCGAGGTGCTCGGCACCGCCGTCGTCGCCGCGGCCGCCGTCAGCGCGGTCGTGCCCCGGAGGCTGACACCGCTCGCCGCCGCCGGCGCGCTCTGGGCCGGCATGTGGCTCGAGCGCGCGCTGGAGGGCGACCCCTCCTGGCTCGCCGACGAGGTCCTGGCCGGCAAGTTCCCCCTCGTGACCTACCTGGGGTTCGTGCTCGTCGGCGTCGCCGCCGTCCGCACCGGCTGGTACCGGGACCGGCGGCTGGTGCTCGTCGGCGTCGTCGCCGGCACGGTCGCCACACTGGTGCTGCTGGCCGGCGGCACCGAGCCCGCCCGCTACCCGGGCCAGCTCGCCTTCGTCGTGCCCGGCCTGACGATCACCGTCGTCGCCTACGCCCTCGGCCAGCGGTCGTGGGCCCGGCTCCACCTGCTCGACCGGGTCATCCGGCGGGCCGCGGCCCACACGCTCGGCATCTTCGTGGCCCACTACGGCATCTACGCCGCGCTGCGGTGGGCCGGGCTGCTGGGCGAGGTGCCGGCGCCGGTGGCCGTCGCCGTCGCGCTCGTGGTCACGACCGGGATCTGCCTGGTGGCGCCCCGGGTGCCGCAGCTGCCGTGGTCGCTGCGCACCGGCCGCCGGGTGGGGCCCCGGGCCGGCGGCGCCCTAACGTCCCCGGCATGTCCGACGCCCGGCGACCGCACGGCGGCCCCCACGACGAGCGCGAGCTGACCGAACCCGTCGCCCTCTGCCTGCCCGACGGCCGGCTGAACCCCGACGCCGTCGGCTGGTCGCGCACCCCGCTGCACGACTGCCGCCTCCCGGGCCGGTGGGGGCGGCGCAAGCGGTGGGACTTCTGGGGCGTCACCGGTCCCGGCTGCGCGCTCAACATCGTCTGCGCCGACGTCGACTACCTCGGCATCGCGGACGTCTGGTTCCACGACTTCGACACCGGTGCCTCGATGGCCCGGTCGGTGCCGGTCCCGCTGGCCCGGGGCGTCGCCCTGCCCGACGTGGTCGGCGGCGCGCCGATCCGCTTCGCCGCCCGGGGCCTCGAGCTGTCGATGGTCGAGGTGGACGACGGGACCCGGCTGCGGGTCGCCGTCGACGGCCCCGAGCCGTTCGAGGCCGACGTCCTCGTGCGCCGGCCCGAGGGCCACGAGTCGCTCGGCGTCGTCATCCCCTGGGGTGAGCGCCGCTACCAGTACACGAACAAGGACGTCGCCCGCCCGGCCGAGGGCGTCGTCACCTGGGGCGACCGCCGCTACGAGCTGGCCGCCGACGGGCGCTCGTGGGGCTGCCTCGACTTCGGCCGCGGCCGCTGGCCCTACCGCACCCGCTGGAACTGGGGCGCCGGCGCCGGCGTCGTCGAGGGCCCGGACGGGCCGGTCACGGTCGGCGTCCAGGTCGGCGGCAAGTGGACCGACGGCACCGGCATGACCGAGAACGCCCTCTGCGTCGACGGGCGGCTGACGAAGGTGTCCGAGGACCTCGTCTGGACCTACGACACCTCCGACTGGTTGCGCCCCTGGCGGGTCCGCACGCCGCGCTCCGACCAGGTCGACCTCACCTTCACCCCGATCCACGACAAGCGGTCGCGGCTGTCGCTCGGCGTGCTCTCCCAGGCGGTCGACCAGTGCTTCGGCACCTGGAGCGGCACGATCGTGCCGGACGGCGGCGAGCCGCTCGCCGTCGACGGCCTCTTCGGCTGGGCCGAGGAGGCCACCTGGCGCTGGTAGGCACCGACCGGTTGTCGCCCCGGGCCGCGGGTGGTTGGCTGGCGCGGACGTGTCGGCCGACCTCCGGGGGGATGCAGTGCACGACCTCGTCATCCGCAACGGCTTCGTGGTCGACGGCTCCGGTGCGCCGGGCCGGGTCGCGGACGTCGCCGTGGACGGCGACCGCATCACCGCCGTCGGCGAGGTGCCGGACCGCGGCCGTCGCGAGATCGACGCCGACGGCCTGGTCGTGACGCCCGGGTTCGTCGACATCCACACCCACTACGACGGCCAGGCCACCTGGGACCCCGACGTCACGCCGTCGAGCTGGCACGGCGTCACGACCGTCGTCATGGGCAACTGCGGCGTGGGCTTCGCGCCGGTCGAGCCCGACCGCCACGAGTGGCTGGTGCAGCTCATGGAGGGGGTCGAGGACATCCCCGGCACCGCGCTGGCCGAGGGGATCACCTGGCGGTGGGAGACCTTCCCCGAGTACCTCGACGAGCTCGAGCGCATGCCCCGGGTGCTCGACGTCAGCGTGCTCGTGCCGCACGGCGCGGTGCGGGCCTACGTCATGGGGGAGCGGGGCGCCGCCAACGAGCCGGCGACCGAGGACGACATCGCCGCCATGGCCGCCATCGTGCGGGAGGCCCTGGCCGCCGGTGCCGTCGGCCTGTCCACCACCCGCACGATCATCCACCGGGCCAAGGACGGGCGCCTCGCCGCCGGCACGACGGCGACGGTCGAGGAGCTGCTCGGCATCGGCGCCCCGCTCGGCGAGGTCCCCGGCCCCCGGGTGTTCGAGCTGACCAGCGACTGGGTCGACCCCGGCGAGGAGATGGGCTGGATCGAGCAGCTGTCCCGCACGACCGGGTGCCGGGTCACCTTCAGCTGCTCGCAGGACCACATGCGCCCCGACCTGTGGCGCGACCTCGTGGAGCGGGCGGTCCGCGCCAACAAGGCCGGCGCCCACGTCGTCCCCCAGGTCGGGGCCCGGCCGACCAGCATCCTGTTCAGCCTGGAGTCCAGCGCCAACCCGTTCATGCTCCAGCCCGCCTGGGCCGAGCTGGCCGGGCTGCCGCTGCCCGAGCGGGTCGCCCGGCTGCGCACGCCCGAGGTGCGGGCCGCGATCCTCGACACCCCCGTCGAGGACCAGAGCGTCGCCTCGTTCCTGGCCGACGCCTGGGGGCGCATGTTCCCGCTCGGCGACCCGCCCGACTACGAGCCCCCGCCGGAGGCCAGCGTCGCCGCCCGGGCGGCCCGGGAGGGGCGCCGCCCCGAGGAGGTCGCCTACGACCTGCTGCTCGAGGACGAGGGCCGGGCGCTGATCTACATGCCGCTCGACAGCTACGGCGACGGCGACTTCCGGGTGCTGCACGAGCTGCTGTCCCGCGACGACGTCGTCCTCGGCCTGGGCGACGGCGGCGCCCACTGCGGGCTGCTGTGCGACGCCAGCGTCCCCAGCTACGTGCTCACCCACTGGGTCCGCGACCGCAGCCGCGGCGACCGGCTGCCGCTGGAGCACGCGGTCAACCTGCAGACCCGCCGCAACGCCGCCCTGTTCGGCTTCGACGACCGGGGGCTGGTCGCCCCCGGCCACCTGGCCGACCTCAACGTCATCGACCTCGACGACCTGCACGTCCCCGCGCCCCGGATGGTCCAGGACCTCCCGGCCGGCGGCAAGCGGCTGGTCCAGGCGGCCGAGGGCTACGTCGCCACGATCAAGCGGGGCGTCGTCGTGCGGGAGCACGACGAGGCCACCGGCGAGCGGCCGGGCCGGCTGGTGCGGGGCCCGCAGCCCGGGCCGGACGGCCGCGCTCGGTAGCGTCGCCGCCATGGCCCGCCTGCTCATCGTGCACCACACGCCCTCGCCCGCCGTGCACACGATGTTCGAGGCCGTGCGGTCGGGCGCGACCGACCCGCAGATCACCGGCGTCGAGGTCGTCGCCCGCCCGGCGCTGTCGGCCACCGCCGTCGACGTGCTGGAGGCCGACGGCTACGTCCTCGGCACCCCCGCCAACCTCGGCTACATGTCCGGCGCCCTCAAGCACTTCTTCGACACCGTCTACTACCCCTGCCTGGAGGCGACGGTCGGCCGCCCCTACGGCGTGTTCGTGCACGGCAACGACGACACCACCGGTGCGCTGCGGGGCATCGAGAAGATCGTCACCGGCCTGCGCTGGAACCTCGTGCAGAAGCCGGTGTCGGTGGTCGGGGCGCCGTCGAAGGCCGACCGCGACGCCTGCTGGGAGCTGGGCGCCACCGTGGCCGCCGTCCTCATGCCGGACTGAGCGTCAGCACCGGCGGGTGACGACCAGCACCCGGCAGTCGACCCGCGGGGGCGGGCTGAAGGCCCGCCGGGGGATCCTCCGGCCGAGGCCGACCGCGTGGTCCCGGGCCCAGCGGCCGGCCCCGGGGGCCCGTCCCGCGGCCCACCGGCGGGCGGCGGCGTCCTGCAGCACGAGGTCGGCCCGCACCAGGCGCGAGCCGGGGGCCAGCAGGCGCCGCAGCAGCGCGGTCGTGGTCGCGAAGGGCGGGTTGGCCACCACCCGGAACGGCCGGCGGGGCAGGCGCAGGTCGGCGGCGTCGGCGCGCACGACGACGACGTCCTCGCCCGCGAACCGCTCGCGCAGGGCCGCCGCCCGCGCCGGGTGGAGCTCGACCGCGATGACCCGCGCGCCCGCGGCCACCAGCGGGGCGGTCAGGGCGCCGGTGCCGGCGCCGACGTCGACGACGAGCTCGCCGGGCCGGACGTCCGCGTCAGCGACGAGGCGCTCGGCCCACGACGGTGCGAGGCGGTGCCAGCCCCAGGGGCGTCCCCCGGAGGCGGGCACGGCGCACCACCACGAACGTCGCGGCCATGGCCGTGACCGTACGGACGGGCCGCCGCGGCGGCGAGGGAATATCGGGCGGGTGTAGACACGCGGCCATGTCCCCGGCCCGCTCCCGCCTGCTCGTCAACCACCACGTGTCCGTGCTGCCCGAGGAGGCCCGCCCCGGCCCGGCCGTCACCGCGTTCCACCGGCGGCTCCCCGGCTACGCGGTGACGCCGCTGCGCGACCTGCCCGAGCTGGCGGCGGCCACCGGCGTCGGGCGGGTGCTCGTGAAGGACGAGTCGAGCCGCATGGGGCTGCCGGCGTTCAAGATCCTCGGCGCGTCGTGGGCGACCTACCGGGTGCTCTGCGAGCGGCTGGGCGGCGAGCCCGCGTGGGAGACGCTCGACGACCTGGCCGCAGTCGTGGCCGAGCGCCTGGGCCCGCTCCGGCTCGTGACCGCGACCGACGGCAACCACGGCCGGGCGGTGGCCCGCATGGCCCGCCTGCTCGGCCTCGACGCGCTGATCCTCGTGCCCGAGGGCACCGCCGAGGCCCGCATCGAGGGCATCGCCTCGGAGGGTGCCGCCGTCGACGTCGTGCCGGGCACCTACGACGACGCCGTGCGCGTCGCCGCCGAGCTGGCCGGCGAGCGGGACGTCGTCGTCTCCGACACCTCCTGGCCCGGCTACGAGGACCCGCCCCGGTGGGTCGCCGAGGGCTACGCCACGATCTTCGCCGAGGTCGAGGACCAGGCCCCGGCGCCGCCCGACGTCGTCGTCGTGCCGCTCGGCGTCGGCGCCCTCGGGGCGGCGGCCGGCGCCTGCCTGCGGGCGGGCCTGTCGCCCGCCGAGGGCCCGCTGCTCGTCGGCGTCGAGCCGGAGAGCGCGGCCTGCGTCGCCGCCGCCGTCGAGGCCGGGCACGTCGTCGAGGTGCCGGGCCCCCACCGGTCGATCATGGCCGGGCTGAACTGCGGCCTGGCCTCGCTGCTGGCGCTGCCGACCCTGACCGCGACCTTCGGCGCGTTCGTCGCCGTCGACGACGACCGCTGCCGGGCCGCCGTGCGGGCCCTGGCGTCGGCCGGCCTCGACGTCGGCGAGACCGGGGCCGCCGCCCTGGCCGGCCTGACCGCGCTGGTCGAGGACCACCGGGACGAGCTGCCGGTCCCCGGGCGGGCGACCGTGCTGCTGCTCGTCACCGAGGGCGTCACCGACCCGGCCGGCTTCGAGCGGATCGTCGGCCGGCCGCCCCGGCGCTGAGGCTCAGCCCGAGGTGACCGGGGGCGCCGCCGACCAGGGGAAGACGATCCACCGGTCGGTCTCCCGCCACACGTAGTCCGGGGTCACCACCGAGCGGGGCTTGCGGTAGAGCACGGCGGTGCGGGCCTCGGCGACGTGCTGGGCGAGCACCTCGCGGACCAGCCGCAGCGTGTGGCCGGTGTCGGCCACGTCGTCGGCCACCAGCACCCGCAGGCCGCGCACGTCGACGAGGTCGAGGGTGGGCGGCAGCAGGACGGGCACGTCGAGGCGCTCGTCGACGCCGGTGTAGAACTCGACGTTCATCGAGCCGCAGTTCTTCACGCCCAGGGCGTAGGCGAGGGCCCCGGCGACGGTCAGCCCGCCGCGGGCGACGGCGATGACGACGTCGGGCCGGAACCCGTCGTCGACCACGAGCTGGGCCAGGTCGCGGGCGGCCCGGCCGAAGTGGTCCCAGCCGAGCACCTCGCGCTCGGGCGCCAGCGGGGTCGCCGACCAGTCGTCGTCGACGCGGGCGGCGGGGGGCGTCTCCACGGGGTCGTCCATCGCAGGGACTCTCCCACGCCGGGCCCCGAGGCGACCAGGGCGGGTCAGCCGCGCACGGGCGGCGGTGCGTGCTCGAGGTGCGCCAGGCGCCGGGCCCGCAGGCTCATGGCCACCCGCCGCGCCGCCATCTGGGCCCGGCCCCGCCGGCCGGGGGCGACGAGGGCGACGGACCGCGTGGGCCGCACCTCGGTCGCCCACCGGTCCTTGTAGGGGAAGTCGCCGGCCCGCATGTCCACCTCGGTGACGCCGTCCCGCATGTCGTGGACGAGCAGCTCGTGCAGGTGCAGGAGGCCGACCGAGTACGGGCGGAAGTCGGGGTCGTAGCTGCACAGGTCGCCGACCTCGCGGTCGCCGACGCGGTGGTCGACGGTCACGCCGACGATCCGTCCGCCGACCGACAGCGTCGTGACGCGGCCCAAGCCGGACCGGACGAGCGCGGTGACGACGTCGTGCGTGAAGGCGGCCCGGCCGGGCCCGGCGAAGACCCGCGGGCCCTCGCCGGGTCCCCAGCGCCGGGCGAGGAAGTCCTGCATCCGCAGCAGCGCGCCGGGCACGTCGTCGACGGCGGCGGCGAAGGTGACCTCGCCGTGCGCCACCTCCAGCTTGCGGCGCCGGCGGGGCAGGTCCCGCTTGCGGGCCAGCCGGTCCAGCGCCTCGGGGCCGTCGAGGTCGGCGAAGCGGACGATCCGGTTCTCCGCCCGCCGCCCCATGGGCACGCAGACCACGTCGTCGCGGCCCTCGAGCAGCCCGAGCAGCGGGTCGTCCTCGCGCAGCCGCCGCAGGTTGACGGCGGTGTCCTCGTGGTGGACGAGGTGGACGAGGTGGTCGGCGATGGCCGCCGCCACCGGCAGCGGGTCGGGCCCGAGGAGCGGGTCGCCGTAGTCGCCGTGCTCGGTGCCCGCGGACACGAGCAGGGTGAACCCGGCGCGGGCGCCGCCCAGCCGGGTGCGGGCGAAGGGGGCGAGCCCCACGAGCTCGCCGTCGCGCCAGACCGTCACCGCGTAGACGCCACCGCGCGGCTGGAAGTGCTCGTACCACGTCAGCACCCACGCGGGGCTGGCGTAGGCGGTCGCCGTCGGCGAGGCCAGGAGCAGCCGGTGCCACGCGCCTTCGAGGGAGCGGAGCCAGTCGAGGCTCTCGATCGGCACGACCCGCACGCGGTCCGCCGGCCTGTCGACCGCCGGCGCACCGGCGTCCACGCTGTTCGTCATCTCTCCGCCCTGTCTGGCCACGCCCGTTCGGGCCGGTGGCCTCGGGCGAGGCTACGCGCGCTGAGTGGCACTCGCAACGTCGGGCGCGCGACATGCTCGAGACGTCGCACGCTACGCCTCCACGCCCTGGATGCGGGCCGCGGCGGCGCGGTGGCGGGCGAGGACCTCCTCGAGGCCCGGGACCCGCAGCTCGCCGTCCTCGACGACGGGCCGGCCGGCGACGACCGTGTGGTGGGCGGCGACCGGGCCGCAGCGCAGCAGCGCCTCGACGGGGTCGGTGAGCGCGCCCGCGAAGGCCGGGCCCTCCAGCTTCCAGGCCACGAGGTCGGCGGCCGCGCCGGGGGCCAGCACCCCCAGCTCGCCCAGACGGCCGAGGCAGGCCGCCGAGCCCCGGGTCGCCAGCTCGAGCGCGTCGCGGGCGGTGAACGACGTCGGCCCGCCCCGCTGGCGGGCGAGCAGCAGCGCGCCCCGGGCCTCGAGCCACAGCGACGCGCAGTCGGTCGACGAGGAGCCGTCGCACCCCAGGCCGACCGGCACGCCCGCCGCCCGCATCTCGGCGACCGGGGCGATCCCGCCCCCGCCGATCATCATGTTCGAGCTCGGGCAGTGGGCGACCCCGGTGCCCCAGGCGCCGAGGCGGGCGACCTCGGCCTCGTCGGGGTAGATGCAGTGTGCGACCCAGGCCCGGTCCGTGCCCCAGCCGCAGTCCTCGAAGTGCTCGATCGGCCGGCGCCCGTAGCGCTCGAGGCAGTAGCGGTCCTCGTCGGGGTCCTCGGCGAGGTGGGTGTGCAGGCGCACGTCGAGGCGCTCGGCCAGCTCGGCCGTCCGGCGCATGAGGTCGGGCGACACGGTGAACGGCGCGCACGGCGCCAGCGCGA
>ERZ777003.605-NODE-605-length-67143-cov-62.154513_pt1 | contig 67143 bp, 54 predicted proteins | sample MGYA00374956_ERZ777003 | MGnify/ENA primary metagenome ERZ777003 (study PRJEB29302, sample SAMN06268252) | bioreactor metagenome | isolation source: Joint BioEnergy Institute, California, USA | place: USA:Joint BioEnergy Institute, California, USA | collected...
GGGCGGTGATGCCCATCGCCTTGTGGTCGTAGCCGACCGAGCCGCCGGAGGCGAACGCGTCGCCGAGCCAGTACCCGTACTCGGCGGCGACCTCGTTGGCGATGTCGGAGAACGTGGCCGTGCCCTTGTCCGCGGCGACCACGAGGTAGGTGTCGTCGCCGTCGTGCCGCACCGTGTCCGGCGGCGGCACCACCCGGTTGTCCACCAGGTTGTCGGTGAGGTCGAGCAGGCCGGAGATGAACCACCGGTAGCAGGCCACGCCCTCGGCCAGCAGCTCGTCGCGGCCGCCCTCCGGCGGGCGCTTCACCACGAACCCGCCCTTCGACCCGGTCGGCACGATCACGGTGTTCTTCACCATCTGCGCCTTGACCAGGCCGAGGATCTCGGTGCGGAAGTCCTCCCGGCGGTCCGACCAGCGCAGCCCGCCCCGGGCCACCTTGCCGAACCGCAGGTGCACGCCCTCCACCCGCGGCGAGTACACGAAGATCTCGAACTTCGGCCGAGGCAGCGGCAGCACGCTGATCGCCTCGGGGTTGAACTTCAGCGCCACGTACGGCTTGCGCCGCCGCACGCCGTCCGGCCCGGGCACGGTCTGGTAGACGTTCGTCCGCAGCGTGGCCTGGATCATCTCCAGGTAGGCGCGCAGGATGCGGTCGGCGTCGAGCGAGTCGACCTGGTCGAGCGCGCCGAGGATCTCCTCGGCGAGCGCGTCGCACAGCTCCTGCCGGGCCTGGTCGCGCCGCGGGTCGAACCGGGCCTCGAACAGCCGGACGAGCAGCCGGGCGACGCGCACGTTGCCGAGCAGCACCCGCTCGATGTAGTCCTGGCTGAACGTGCCGGACGCCTGCCGCAGGTACTTGGCGTACGCCCGCAGCACCTCGGCCTGCTCCCAGGTGAGCCCGGCCGCGGTGACCAGGGCGTTGAACCCGTCGTTCTCGATCCGGCCGTGCCACAGCGCGGTGAAGGTGTCGGTGAACAGCCGCTTGAACCGCGCGGGCTCGACGTCGCCGGGGCGGCGGCAGCGCAGGCCGAAGTCGTAGATCCAGAAGCTGCGCGGGTGCTCGCCGTCGCAGCTCACCTGGTACGGCCGCTCGTCGACCACCTCGACGCCCATGCGCTCGAGCAGCGGCAGCACCTTCGACAGCGAGACCGGCGCGCCGTTGCGGAACACCTTGAGCCGCAGCTCGCCCGCGGAGTCGTCGGCCGGCTCGTACAGCTCGGTGGCGATCTCCTCGCCGGAGGCGGCGAGGTGCTCGAGCACGCGCAGGTCGGCGACGGCGACGTCCGGGGCGAAGTCCGCCTTGTACGCCTCGGGGAAGGCCGTGCCGTACCGCCGGACGAGCTCGGCCGCGTCCCGGTGCGGCCACCGCTCGCCGATGACGGTGGCGAGGTCGTCCTCCCAGGAGCGGGCGACCGCGGCGACCCGGCGCTCCAGCTCCTCCACGTCGATGTCGCCGACCTCGAGCGGCGCGCCGCCCTCGCCGCGGATGACGAGGTGGAGCCGGGCGAGCGGGGACTCGCCGATCATCGTGCTGTACTCGAGCGAGCCGCCGCCGAGCGCGTCGAGCAGCAGCCGCTGGACGCGCAGCCGGACCTTGGTGGAGAACCGGTCGCGCGGCAGGTAGACGAGGCAGGAGACGTACCGGCCGTAGTCGTCGCGGCGCACGAACAGCCGCACCTGCTTGCGCTCGCGCAGCCGCAGCACGCCGAGCGCGATCGGCAGCAGCTCCTCGGGAGAGAGCTGGAACAGCTCGGTGCGCGGGTAGGTCTCCAGGATCTCCACGATGTCCTGGCCGTCGTGGCTGGCCAGCGGGATGCCGGCCAGGCGGAGGACCTCGTCGAGCTTGGTGCGCAGCAGCGGGATGCGGGAGATCGACTCGTTGTAGGCGACGTGGGTGAGCAGGCCGAGGAAGCGGCGCTCCCCGACCACCTCGCCGGAGGGGTCGAACAGCTTGATGCCGATGTAGTCGAGGTACGCCGGGCGGTGCACGGTGGCCCGGCTGTTCGCCTTGGTGATGACGAGCAGGCGTTTCTCACGCACCTTGGCGCGCAGCTCGGCGGGCATCGCGGCGAAGCTCTCCGAGCCGGGGCGGTCGGCGCGCAGGATGCCGAGCCCGGTGCCGGTGAGCGCGGTGAGCGCGTCGCCGTCCTCGCCCCGCTCCAGCCGGTACTCGCGGTAGCCGAGGAAGGTGAAGTGGTCGTCGGCGAGCCACCGCAGCAGCTCCTTGGTGTCCCGCACCTCGGACTCCGGCAGCGGCGGCGGGCTCGCCTCCAGCTCCTCCGCGGTCCGGATGGCGAGCGCGCGCATCTTGTGGTGGTCCTCGACCGCGCAGCGCACGTCCTCGAGCACCCGGCGCAGGTCGGCCTCGAGCCGCTCCAGTACGGCCGGGCCGTACCGGTGGTCGAGCTCGATGTGGATCCACGACTCGGTGAGCTCCAGCCCGGTGCGGCCGTCCTCGTGCGGGCCGAGCAGCCGCCCGGTCAGGTCGCGCCGGACCTCGAGCTGCGGGTGGACGAGCAGGTGCACGCCGAGCCCGTGGCGGTCGAGCTCCATCGTCACCGAGTCGACGAGGAACGGCATGTCGTCGGTGACCACCTTGACCACCGAGCGGCCCGGGTCCCACCCGTCGGCCGCGCGGGTGGGCGTGTAGGCGCGCACCAGCGCGCGCCCCTGGGGCCGGTTCGCCGCGAGGTGGAGGTGGGCGAGGGCGGGCCCGCAGATCTCGGCCGGGTCGCGGTCGATGAGGTCCTCGGGTGCGACGTGCCGGTAGAACCGGGTGAGCAGGTCGTGGGCGGCGTCCCGGTCGATGCCCTCGGCCACCCGGGCGAAGTCCGCTCCGCTTAACGGTTCCCCCGTGGCGCGGCCCGCGCCGCGGGCCTCCCCCGCCTGCCCCTCCGCCGTGCCGGCCTGCGCGAACAGGTCGGCCGCGGCGGCGAGCAGTTTCTCCTTCGCCTCGTCAAGCGGCATGTCGGTCTCACTCCTTTGTGAGTTCCAGATCGATGGTGATGTGCGACGGCCGACGCACCCTCTGCCCGGACAGGGCTGTGGTGATCCTCCGGCTCGTGGCCCGTTTCGCGGTGCATCGCGCGGTCCGTCGCGTCGGCCGGTTCGTCACGGCCGCCGGCGTCCTCGGGTGCCGGGCGTCCTTGCCCGGCGTCCCGCGTTCCACCACACCGGCGACCTCCAGCGGCACGTTGCCGCCCGTACGACCGCCCGGTCGCCCTTGACCGAGCGGCAGACCACTCCCCTGATATCACCCGATAAGGGGAGGTACGTCAATGTGACGCCCCGGCCGGTAACAAATACGCAACGCGGTCGTGCCCGCGTCCGTCATCAGGGGCGGAAGTGGTCGAGCACCTCCGGGTTGGCGAGCGCGTCGCGGTTCGCGGCCTGCTCCGGCGGGGTGCCGAGCAGGATCTTGCGCACCGGCACCTCGAGCTTCTTGCCGCTGAGCGTGCGCGGGATGCCGGGCACCACGCGGATCTCGTCGGGCACGTGCCGGGGCGACAGCTCGGTGCGCAGCGCCGCCTTGATCCGGTCGACCAGCTCCGGGGTGAGCTCGGCGCCCTCGGCGAGGGCGACGAACAGCAGCAGCCGCCCCTCCTGGCCGAGCCGCCCGGTGTCGATCACCAGGCTGTCGGCGATCTCGCCGAACCGCTCCACCACGCGGTAGAACTCGCTGGTGCCCATGCGCACCCCGCCGCGGTTGAGCGTGGAGTCGGACCGGCCGTAGATCACGCAGCCGCCGTCCGGCCGGAACTTGACCCAGTCGCCGTGCCGCCACACGCCCGGGTACTCGGCGAAGTAGCTCTCCCGGTACCGGGCGCCGTCCGGGTCGTTCCAGAACATCACCGGCATCGACGGCATCGGCACGGTGAGCACGAGCTCGCCCACCTCGCCGACGATCGGCCGGCCCTCGGGGTCGAACGCCTCGACCTTCGCGCCGAGCGCGCGGCACGGGATCACCCCGGCCCGGATCGGCAGCAGCGGCACCGCGCCGACGAACCCGGTGCACACGTCGGTGCCGCCGGAGAACGAGCCGAGCTGGATGTGCCGGCCGACGTTGTCGTAGACCCATTGGAAGCCCTCGGGCGGCAGCGGCGAGCCGGTGGAGCCGACGCCGCGCAGCCGCTCCAGGCCCTCCGGCTTGAGCCCGGCCTTCATCGAGGCGAGCAGGTACGGCGCGCCGACCCCGAAGTACGTGACGCCCTCCTCGGCGGCGAGCCGCCACAGCGTGTCCACGGGCGAGGCGGCGCCGTCGTAGAGCAGCACGGTGCACCCGACGAGCAGGCCGCCGATGAGGTAGTTCCACATCATCCAGCCGGTGGTCGTGTACCAGAAGAACACGTCCTCCGGCCCGAGGTCCTGGTGGAAGCTGAGCGCCTTGAGGTGCTCGAGCACGATGCCGCCGTGGCCGTGCACGATCGGCTTGGGCAGGCCGGTGGTGCCCGAGGAGTAGACGACCCACAGCGGGTGGTCGAACGGCACCGGCTCGAACGCGAGCTCGCCGGGCTCGGACCGCAGCTCGGCCCAGCGGATCGCCTCGTCCCCCGTGCTCTCGGGGGCGGTGCCGAGGCGGGGGATCCACACGGTGGTGCGCAGCCCGGGCAGGCCGGCGGCGATCTTCCTCGCCACCTCGACCCGGTCGAAGACCTTGCCGTTGTACCGGTAGCCGTCGACCGCGATGAGCACCTTCGGCTCGATCTGGCCGAACCGGTCGACCACGCTCGGCGCGCCGAAGTCCGGCGAGCAGGACGACCAGATCGCGCCGAGGCTCGCCGTGGCGAGGAAGGCGATCAGCGCCTCGGGGATGTTCGGCACGTACGCGGCGACCCGGTCGCCCCTGCCGACGCCGAGCCGTACCAGACCGGCGCGGACCCGGGCGACCTCCTCGCGCAGCTCGCCGTAGGTGAGGGTACGGCGCTCGCCCGACTCGTCGCGGAAGATCACCGCGACGCGGCCGGGGTCGCGGGGCCGGAGCGCGTTCGCCGTGTAGTTGATCGTGGTGCCCGCGAACCAGCGGGCGCCGGGCATGGCGCCGCTGAGCACCGGCCCGTCACCGCGCTCGCCGACCACCTGGAAGAAGTCCCACACCGCGGTCCAGAACCCGGCGGGCTCGTCCACCGACCAGCGCCACAGCTCGTGGTAGTCCTGTCCGGCCCGGCCCAGCCACTCCATGAAGCGGGTGACCTTCGCCTCCCGCACCACGTCCGGCGTGGGCTCCCACAGCAGCGTGCCTTCCTCCACCATGTCGCGACCTCGTCCTCGCGTCCCGTCCTGTTCCGCTTGGACCGTACCGCGTGGACGCGGCGGCACTCCACCGCCGGCGTGCGCCGCCGCCCCGGCCGGCCGGGCCGCGAGGCCGCCGGGCGCTGCGGGTATTGACGGCGTCGATCGCCACGGTCGATGACTTTCATGCCGCCGCGGGCCTCGGCACGGCCTCGCGGGGCGCGGCGGCGGGTCAGCCCGCGACGTGGCCGGCCGGGCTGGTGAGCCGGGTGACCGCGGCGACCAGCCGCGCGGTGTCGCACAGGTCGTCGAGCACGACGTCGGCGCCCGCCTCGGCGAGCTCGGCGGCGGTCGACCCGCCCGAGGCCACCGCGATCATGGCGGCGCCGCCGAACCGGGCGGCCTGCACGTCCCGGGTGGAGTCGCCGACGAGCACGGTGGCGGAGGCCGGGAACGGCACGCCGTACCGCTCCTCGGCGCGGCGGCGGGCGACCTGGATGAGCGTGGCCTTCGGGTAGACCTCCTCGCCGTACCCGCCGATCTCGACGTCGATGTGCTCGTCGAGGCCGAACGCGCCGAGCATGAGCACCGCGTTGCTCCGGATCGTCCCGGTGAGCACCGACTGCACGGTGCCCTCCAGCCGGGCCACCGCGGCGAGCGCCTCCCGGGCCCCGGGCATCGCCCGGCCCTGCGCGGCGATCCGGTCCCGCCGGTCGGCGAACGCCCTGGCGAGCGCCTCGGTGAACGCGGGCAGGTGGTCGTCCTCGGCGACGACGCCGTTGAGGGCGAGCGTCTCGAAGATCACCTCGGAGTCGGGCCTGCCCCGCGCGGGCGCGAGTCTCACCAGCGGACGCCCGGTCACCTCGCGGAACGCCGCCGCGTAGGCGTCCCGCAGCACGATCGTGACGTCGACCAGGGTGTGGTCGACGTTCCACAGCACGAGACGGTTGATGGGGGCCTCCCGGTCGCGAGGGTCCGCGCCCGGCGGGCGCGGGCGAGCGGTACGACGGTTCCGTCCGGCGATCAGTATGCCGTCCGGCGCCGACGGTGGGTGCCGTGATCGTCACGGCGGGAGAGGGACGGGGGTTCGCGGGGGATCCGGCCGGGGTACGGCGGGCTCAGCCGTCGGCGAGCGCGATCGCCTCGGTGAGCGAGTCGACGACGGGGAAGCCGCTCGCCTCCAGGTCGGCGCGGCGGGTCATGCCGCCGGTGTAGAGGATCGCCTGGGCGCCGACGTGCCGGGCCGCGTGCGCGTCGTCCACGCTGTCCCCGATCACCACCACGTGCCGCGGGTCCACGCCGATCGCCGCGACGTGCGCCGCCATGTGCTCGGCCTTGTGGCCGCCGGGGGTGCCGCCGCGCAGGCCGTCGATGCGCACGAAGTGGTGGTCGATGCCGAGCTCGCCCGCCTTCGCGGTGAGCCGGTCGTGCATCCACATCGACAGCAGCGACTGCGAGCGGCCGGAGTCCGCCCAGCCCTCGAGCACGTCGAGGGCCCCGTCGGTGAGGCCGCAGCCGTCCATGAGGCGGTGGTAGTGCTCGTGGAAGGTCCGGTCGAGCTCCTCCCACTCCCCGTCCCGCAGCGGGCGGCCGAGCAGCCGCTCGTACGCCACCCAGATCGGCCGGGTGTACACCGCGCGGAAGCCGTCCGCGTCGAGCGGGTCGAGCCCGTACGGCCGGAACACCTCGTTCGTGGCGTCGACCACCGCGTGGATGTCGTGGAAGAGCGTTCCGTTCCAATCCCAGACGATGTGTTTACGTCCCATAACCCACCCAGGGTACGGCGGCGGCCGGGAAAACGGGCGGCCGCGTCACCGCAGCAGGTCCGGGATCTCCTGCGTGGCGTACCACATCAGCTCGTGCGCCTCGGCGCCGTCCACGACGAACCGAGCGTCGTCGTCGCCCTCGTCGGCCGCGGGCAGGGCGGCGATCGCCGCGTCCACGTCGGGGATCGCCTCGGTGTCGTCGACGTGCACCGAGGCCATCCGGCGCAGCGGCACGGGCGTCTCGACCCGAACCCGGGCCCGCTCCTCCAGATCCGTGCCGATCTTGACGTACCTGTCGGGCACCTCGGCGGCGATGACGACGCGCCGGCCCGCGACCTCGGCGCCGTCGCGCCGCTCGGCCAGGATCATCCGCAGCGACGCCCGGGCCGCCTCGGTGAGGGCGACGTACTCCAGCTCCTCGGTGTCCCCGGACACGTACCACTCGATGAGCGCGGGCGTCACCGCGTATCCGGTCAGCGGGGCCGGGCCCAGCTCCCCCTCGGCCGCGACGCGGGCGAGCGCGGGGAGCGTGCACGGCAGGTAGACGCGCATGTCACCTCAACTTACCGGAGGGAACGGGATGCGGAGCATTCTCTCCAGCTCGGCGAGGGTCGTGCCGGGGTCGACGTGGTGGATGCCGGCGATGCCGAGGCCCTTGGCCGCCTCCACGTTCGCCTTGATGTCGTCGATGAACACGCACTCGTGCGCCTCCAGGCCGATCACCTCCAGCGCGTGCCGGAAGATGCGCGGCTCGGGCTTGCGCATGCCGACCTCGCCGGAGATCACCACCCCGTCGAACAGCTCGTCCCAGCCCTCGCGCGGGTATTCCGTGCCCCAGGAGTTCGACACCAGGCAGGTGCGCAGCCCGGCGGCGCGGACCGCGCGGAGCATGTCGTACATCGGCTCGACCGGGCGGAACGCGGCGAACATCCGGGCGACGATGCCGTCGGGGGACGGCTTGCCGCCGTCGAGGGTGCGCAGCCGCTCGGCGAGGGCGCGCTCGAACTCGGCGACCTCGACCTCGCCGCGTTCCAGGGCGTGGATGAGGTTCTCCCGGGTGGCCTCGGCGTCCTGACCGTCCCCCTGACCATCGGCGCGGCCGTCGGCGGCGTACGCCTGGCCGACCATCTCGGCCATCACGTTGTAGTAGTGCGGCACGTCGATGCGGTCGGCGGCGAGCCACTCCTGGATCGCGTCCGAGAGCGGCTGGGTGAGCACCCCGCCCCAGTCGATCAGCACGCCTTTGAACACAAATCCCTCCACGGCACCCTGAAGCGGACTTTACCCAGCCTAGGACCGCGGGATGGACTTGGCGATCCGCAGGTGCTCCCGCGACTTGACGATCTTCTTCGCGGCCTCCGGGTCGGCGGGCTTCGCGGTGAACAGGCCGCGCCGCTCCTTGAGCGCGAGCACCCGGGCGACCGACTCGTCGAGGCGCTTGGCGCTGATCCGGCCGGATTTCACCGCGGCGAGCACCGCGTTGTAGGCGCGGGGGAAGTCCGGCGGCATGAGCAGGATGTCGGCGCCCGCGAGGATCGCGCGCACCGCCACCTCGCCGTCGCCGTACTTCTGGCGCGCCCCCGCCATCTGCAGCGAGTCGGTGATCACCACGCCGGTGAAGCCGAGCCGCTCACGCAGCAGGCCGGTGAGGATCCGCTTGGACAGCGTCGCGGGGTCACCGGATTTGTCGAGCTTCGGCATCACCACGTGCGCGGACATGATCGCGTCCACGCCGTGCGCGATCGCGGTGCGGAACGGCGGGGCGTCGAGCCTCTCCCACTGCGCCTTGGTGTGGTGGATCACCGGCAGCCCGGTGTGGCTGTCCACGGTGGTGTCGCCGTGCCCGGGGAAGTGCTTGGCGGTCGCGGCCACGCCCGCGGCGTGGAAGCCGTCGATCGCGGCGCCGACCATCCGCGCCACCTTCTTCGGGTCCGATCCGTACGCCCGGGGCCCGATCACCGGGTTCCTCGGGTTGAAGTTCACGTCCGCCACCGGGGCGAAGTCGAGGTTGATGCCGAGCGCGCGCAGCTCGGTGCCGGTCACCCGGGCGGCCTCGCGCGCCCAGCGGGTCTGGCCGGTGGCGCCGATCACCTTGGCCTCGGGCAGCCTGGTGACGAGCGGGTCGAGCCGGGACACCCGGCCGTTCTCCTGGTCGACGCCGATGAGCAGCGGGATGTCGCCCGCGGCGCGCTGCAGGCCGTTGGTGAGCGCCACCACCTGGCTCACGCTGGACACGTTGCCCGCCCAGGGGAAGAGGATCACGCCGCCGAGGTGGTACCTGCGGACCGCCTCGGCGGGGGTGCGCACGCCGAACCGCGCCACGTTCTCCTGGTGCGGGGTGTCGGCGCGCGAGCCGTACAGCACGGGCATGAAGAGCTGCCCGACCTTCTCCTCCACGGTCATCCGGGCGAGCCGGTCGGCGCGCGACGGCCCGGAGGAGGCGGCGGGGGTCGCGGCGGGGCTCGCCGGGCTCGGCGTCGGCGCGGCCGGCGTTCCGGTCTCCGCCGCGGACGGGCTCGCCGTGCCCGGCGCCGCCGTACCGGACGCCGCCGAGCCGGACGCCGCCGAGCCGGACGCCGCTGTGCCGGGCGCGGCCGCGCCGCCGCAGCCGGCCAGCGGCCCGCCGAGCAGGGACACCGTGGTGAGGAGTACCGCGAACCTGGTGCCTCGCAACATGCCCCCAACGCTAGCGACGGGTGGATCGTTCCGGCTCACGCATCGCCGAGCGCGGGCAGCAACGCCCGGGCCGCCGTGCGGGCCGCCTTCGCCGTGGTGGCGGCGCGGGCCGCCGCCGCGGCCGCGCGGCACCGGTCGAGGGTGTGCCCGGCGAGCGCGCGGCGCACCGCCCCGAGCGCGGCGGGCGCCATCGACAGCGCGGTGACGCCGAGGCCGGCGAACACGCAGGCGAGCGCGGGGTCCGCCGCGGCCTCGCCGCACACGCAGCACTGCCGGCCCGCCCGGGCCGCGGCCTCGGCGACGAGCGCGACGAGGTCGAGCAGCGCCGGGTGCCACGGGTCCTCGATCGAGTGGAGCGAGCCGACCTCCCGGTCGGCGGCGAAGGTGAACTGCACCAGGTCGTTGGTGCCGATCGAGAAGAAGTCGGCCACCTCGGCGAGGTCGCGGGCGCGCAGCGCCGCCGCGGGTACCTCGATCATCACCCCGGCGGTGGGCAGGCCCGCGTCGTGGCAGGCGCGCACGAACCGCTCCGCCTCCTCGACCGTGGTGACCATCGGAGCCATCACCCCGAGCCGCGCGGTGGTGCCCGCGGCGGCCTCGGCGATCGCGGTGAGCTGCTCGGTGAGGATCTCCGGGTGCACGGAGTAGGCGCGCACGCCGCGCACGCCGAGCGCCGGGTTCGGCTCGTGCCCGGCGGGCGGCAGGAACGCGAGCGGCTTGTCCGCCCCCGCGTCGAGGGTGCGCACCACGACCTGACCCTCGGGGAACGCGTCGAGCACCGCCCGGTACGCCTCGCGCTGCTCGGACACCCGGGGCCGGGCCCGGCGGCCGAGGTAGAGGAACTCGGTGCGCAGCAGCCCCACCCCCTCGGCGCCGCACCCCACGGCCGCGGGCAGGTCGCGCAGCGAGCCGATGTTCGCCAGCAGCGCGACCGGCCGCCCGTCCGCGGTCCGCCCCGGCCGGTGCGTGGCCGGGCCGTACGCCACCCGGCGTCCGGTCTGCGCCAGCTCCGCGGGGGTCGGGGCCACCCGCACCCGCCCGGTGTCGCCGTCGACGAGCACCACGGCGCCCTCCGGCACCCGCATCGCGCCCGCGCAGCCGACCACCGCGGGCACCCCCATCGCCCGGGCGAGGATCACGGTGTGGCTGGTGGGCCCGCCCTCCTCCAGCAGCAGCGCGGCCACCGACCCGGGCGTCAGCACGGCCATGTCCGAGGGGGCGAGGTCCCGGGCGACGAGCACGTACGGCGTGGCGTCGCCGGCGGCGGGCGGCGAGAGCACGCCGGGACCCGGGGTGGCGCCGGCGTCGAGCAGCACGAGGGCGCGGTCGCGCACGTCGTCGATGTCCCCGGCGCGCTCGGCGAGGCGGCCGCCGGCGCGGACCAGGGCGTCGTGGAACACGGCGAACGAGTCGTAGATCGCCCGGGCCGCCGACATTCCCCCGTCGATCAGCTCCCGGACCGCGTCGCGCAGGCTCGGGTCGCGGGCCATCATCGCCTGGGCGGCGAGGATGTCCTGGGCGACGCCGCCCGTGGCGCGGCCGAGCGCGTCCAGCTCGGCCCCGACCCGCTCGAGCACGGCCGCGGCCCGCGCGAACTCGGCGTCCGCGTCGCCGCCGTGCCGCGCGTCCGGGGGCGGGATCGGGGCGCGCCGTACCAGCCGGCGCACCGGCCCGTAGCCGACGCCGGGGCTCACCCCGTTCCCCGTCAGCCGCATCGCTGCTACGAGGCGGCGGCGATCGCGGCGAGGCGGTCGAGGAGCTCCTCGGCGCCCTCTCCTTCGGCGCGGATGACGATGGTGTCGCCCCGGCGCACGTCAAGGGCGAGGATGGACAGGATGCTCTTGGCGTTCACCGGCTCACCGCCCTGCTTGGCGACGGTCACCTCGAACGGCGCCGCGGCCGCGGTCTGCGCGAAGGTCGCCGCCGGGCGCGCGTGCAGCCCGATCACCGACTCGACCGTGACCTTCCGTTCCGGCATCGTCCCCATCCTTCCCCGGTCCGCCGGACCCCATCCTCGCATCTTCCGCCGGATCTCCGGGGCCTTCCGGGCCGGAGTGTGGCTAATCGGTCTGGGTGACCTTCCGCAGCCCGCGGGGTGAGTCCGGGTCGATGCCGAGCCGGCGGGCGAGCGCCTCGGTGACGAGCTGGCCGGGCACGATCAGCCCGATCGGCGCCACCCACTCGGGCAGGTCCGGGCCGTTGAGCCGGGCGGTGCACGCCGCGGCAAGCGTGTCGTCCCCGCCCACGCCGTACGCGGCCGCCCCGGCCGAGCGGACCCGCTCGGCGAGCGCGACCGTGCCGGACAGGGTGGGTCCGGACCCGGCCGCCACGAGGATCGCCGGGGTGTCCGCGTCCACCACGGCGATCGGCCCGTGCAGCAGGTCCGCGTACGACAGGCCCATGGCGTGCAGGTAGCAGGCCTCCTTGAGCTTGAGCGCGAGCTCCAGCGCGGTGGAGAACGCCATGCCGCGGCCGGACACCACCGCCCCGGCCACGCCCGCGAGCCCGTCGACGACCGCGTCGAGGTCGCCGGGGTCGTCGAGCAGCGCCGCCACCGCGTCCGGCGCCCGCTCCAGGTCGGCGGCGTCCACCTCGGCGCCGAGCGCGAGGGCGAGCACGGCGAGCGCGGCGAGCTGGGTGGTGTAGGTCTTGGTCGCGGGCACCGCCTTCTCCTCGCCCGCCTCGGTGCACAGCGCGAGGTCGGCCGCCCGCGCGAGCGGGCTCTCCGGCCCGCCGTTGGTGATCGCCACGGTGCGGGCGCCGCAGTCCTTCGCCCAGGCGAGGGTCTCGACGATCTCCTCGGTACGGCCGGACTGCGACAGCGCGACGGCGAGCACGCCGTCGAGGTCCATGCGCCGCCGGTACACGGTCGCCACCGAGGGCGCGGCGAGCGCGGCCGGCCGCCCGGCGTACGCCTCGAGCAGGTAGCGCCCGTACACGGCCGCGTTGTCCGAGGTCCCCCGGGCGATGAACAGCACCTGCCGGGCGGAGCCGCCCAGCGCCCGTACCTCGTCCCGCCGCGGCAGCAGGGCGCGCAGCGTGGCGCGCAAGGCCTCCGGCTGCTCGGCGATCTCGCGCCGCATCATGCTCGTCATCGTGGCCCCCATCGTCGCGTAGGCCGATGCCGGTCCAGTCCGGCCTAGACCAGTACGTACCATACAGGGAGCCACGGAAAGGGGGAGGCATGGCGCAGATCGATCCCGGCAGCCCGGTACCGAAGTACTTCCAGCTCCGGGAGATCCTCCTCGACCTGATCGAGCGCAACGAGCTGCCGATCGGCTCCGCGATCCCCTCCGAGCGGGAGCTGTCCGCGCGCTACGGGCTGTCCCGGATGACGGTACGGCAGGCGGTCGACCACCTCGTCTCCGAAGGGCGGCTGCACCGGGTGCCCGGCAAGGGCACCTTCGTGGCCCGGCCGAAGATCGAGATGACGCTGCAGCTGCGGTCGTTCACCGAGGACATGCGGGCCCGGGGCATGGCGCCCGGCGCGCGCGACCTCGACCGCCGCGTGGTCCGGGCGAGCCCGCACCTCGCCCGGCGGCTCGGTCTGCGGCCCGGCGACGAGGTGCACTACCTGGAGCGGCTGCGCACCGCCGACGGCGAGCCGCTGTGCATCGAGCGGGTGCACATCCCCGTCGCGCTCGCCCCCGACCTCGCCGCGCACGACCTCACCGACCGCTCGCTGTACGCGCTGCTCGAGTCGGTCTACGGGATCGTCTTCGACGCCGGGGAGCTCACCATCGACGCGGGCATCGCCGACCCGGGCGACGCCGACCTGCTGCGGCTGCCCCGCGGCGGGGCGGTGCTCATCCTCCAGCACCGCTCGTTCGCCGGGGGCGTGTGCGCCGAGATCGGGGTGTCCACCTACCGCGCGGACCGGTACCAGCTCCGCGCCGCGATCGAGTCCCCCGCCCGCCACCGCTCCGCCCAGGGCCGCGGCGTGCTCCAGGCCGCCGAGTAGGGGTCCGCCCGGCGGCTCACCGGCGGCCCGTATCCCCGGCGGGGCCGTTCCTCCGCCGCGATCGCGGGCGTCCCGCCCGGCGGCGCACGCGGAGGTTACCAGCGGGTAACGGTACGGCGACAGTCCGCCCGGGCCGTATCAGCCGGGCCGTACGCGGCCTCTGTAGGGCGTCCCGAAGCAGCACCCGCCGGACGATCATGGAGTTGCGATGACCCGACCTCCCCGTCCCGTCGCCCTTCCCCGCCTGGTCCGCACGCCCCGCATCGACCCGCCGTACGACGACGAGGTCGCCGCGCCGGTGGTCGACGGGGCGCTCGCCCTCGCGCCCCGTCCCCGGCCCGCCGCGCCCCGGCCGGCCCCGGCCGCCGAGCGCCCCGCCGGGCCGTACCCGGGGCCGCGGCGGCTGCGCGCCCTCGGCCAGGCGGTGGCCGAGGTGCTCGCGGGCATGCGGCCCGCCGCGACGGTCGCGGACCGGTTCACCGAGCGCGCCTACGCCGAGCTGGTGCGCGCCGGGCGCATGCTCCGCGCCCGCCGCCCGCCGCGGGCGGGGCGGCCGCACGTGAGCACGCCCCGGGAGGGCGTGATCGAGATGTGCCTGCTCGTGCACTGCGGCGAGCGCACCCACGGGCTCGCGCTCCGGCTGGAGCGGCGCGGCGTGCAGTGGCTGTGCACCGAGTGGGAGACGGCCTGAGCCGCACCCGAAAAGGCCGCACACGACGACGGTGACCGGCCCCCGCGCGGGGCCGGTCACCGTTCTCTCGGGCCGTCTGTCTGCGTCAGGCCTTGGTGTTCTTGGGGTCGCCGTGGCAACGCTTGAACTTCTTGCCCGACCCGCAGGGGCAGGGCGCGTTGCGCTCGACGTTGCCGTAGGCGGCGCGCTCCTCGGGCGTGGTGTGGACCCGGACCTGCTCGACGTCGCCGGTCTCGCCCGGCGCCGTGTAGATCATCTCGGCCGGGCGCTCCGGGCGGCGCAGCGCCCTGGCGATGATCTCGCTCGCCTCGGCGACCGCGGCGTCCTCCTCGCCCGCCTCCTCGACGATCGGGTTCGGCTGGACCTCGATCTCGAGGTTGAACAGGTAGCCGACCGAGTCCTCCTTGATCGCGTCGAGCATCGCCACGAACATGTCGTAGCCCTCGCGCTGGTACTCGACGAGCGGGTCCCGCTGCGCGTAGGCCCGGAGCGCGATGCCCTCCTGGAGGTAGTCCATCTCGTACAGGTGCTCACGCCACTTGCGGTCGAGCACCTGCAGGATGACCCGGCGCTCCAGCTCGCGCATCGTCTCCGAGCCGAGCTCCTCCTCCCGCACGTCGTACGCGGCGAGGGCGTCGGCGATGATGCGCTCCTCGATCACGTCCGCGGTGAGTTTCTCCCGGCCACCGGCCTCCTCGATGATCTCGTCGGCGGTCACCGAGACCGGGTAGAGCTGCTTGAACGCCTTCCACAGGGTGTCGAGGTCCCACTCCTCGGCGTAGCCCTCGGCGGTGGCGGACCGCACGTACCCGCTGATCACGTCGCGGATGAACCCGCGCACCTGCTCGCGCAGGTCGGCGCCCTCGAGCACCTTGCGGCGCTCGGCGTAGATCACCTTGCGCTGCTGGTTCAGCACCTCGTCGTACTTGAGCACGTTCTTCCGTGCCTCGAAGTGCTGCTGCTCGACCTGGTGCTGGGCGGACGCGATCGCCTTGGTGACGATGCCGGACTCGATCGGCACGTCGTCCGGGATGTTGAGGCGGTTCATGATCATCTCGACCCGCGCGGAGTTGAACAGCCGCATCAGGTCGTCCTCGAGGGAGAGGTAGAACCGCGACTCGCCGGGGTCGCCCTGCCGGCCGGACCGGCCGCGGAGCTGGTTGTCGATCCGGCGGGACTCGTGCCGCTCGGTACCGAGCACGTACAGGCCGCCGAGCTGGACGACCTCCTCGTGCTCGGCCTTGACCTCCTCCTTGGCCTTCTCGAGCGCCTCCGGCCAGGCCTTCTCGTACTCCTCCGGCGTCTCGGTGGGCGACAGGCCGCGCTTCTCCAGCTCCCGGGCGGCGCGGAACTCGGGGTTGCCGCCGAGCATGATGTCGGTACCGCGACCGGCCATGTTGGTGGCGACGGTCACCGCGTGCTTGCGGCCCGCCTCGGCGACGATCGCGGCCTCCCGCGCGTGGTTCTTCGCGTTGAGCACCTCGTGCGGGATGCCCCGCCGCTTGAGCATGCGGGACAGCTTCTCGGACTTCTCCACCGAGGTGGTGCCGACCAGGACCGGCTGGCCCTTCTCGTACCGCTGGACGATGTCCTCGACGACCGCCTGGAACTTGGCGTCCTCGGTCTTGTAGACGACGTCCGGGTGATCCTTACGGATCATCGGCTTGTTCGTCGGGATCGGCACCACGCCGAGCTTGTAGGTCTGGTGGAACTCGTTCGCCTCGGTGGCCGCGGTACCGGTCATGCCCGCGAGCTTCTCGTAGAGGCGGAAGTAGTTCTGCAGGGTGATCGTGGCGAGGGTCTGGTTCTCGTCCTTGATCTTGACGCCTTCCTTCGCCTCGATCGCCTGGTGCATGCCCTCGTTGTAGCGGCGGCCGTGCAGGATGCGGCCGGTGAACTCGTCGACGATGAGGACCTCGCCGTTCGCGACGATGTAGTCCCGGTCCCGCTTGTAGAGCTCCTTGGCCTTCAGCGCGTTGTTGAGGAAGCCGACCAGGTGGGTGTGCTCGGGCTTGTAGAGGTTGTCGATGCCGAGCCAGTCCTCGACCTTGGCGACGCCGGACTCCAGGATGGCGACGGTGCGCTTCTTCTCGTCGACCACGTAGTCGCCGGTGGGCTCCTCGCCGTTCTTGCCCTCCTCGCCCCGGCGCAGCCGCGGGACGATCTTGGCGAACTCCTGGTACCACTTGGCGGACTGCTCGCCCGGCCCGGAGATGATCAGCGGGGTACGGGCCTCGTCGATGAGGATCGAGTCGACCTCGTCGACGATGGCGAAGTAGTGGCCGCGCTGCACGCACTCGTCGATGCTCCAGGCCATGTTGTCCCGGAGGTAGTCGAAGCCGAACTCGTTGTTGGTGCCGTAGGTGATGTCGGCCTCGTACGCCTTGCGCCGCTCCTCCGGCGGCATCTGGGCGAGGATCACGCCGACCTTCAGGCCGAGGAAGCGGTGCACCCGGCCCATGGTCTCGGCGTCACGCTTGGCGAGGTAGTCGTTGACCGTGACGATGTGCACGCCCTTGCCGGTGAGCGCGTTGAGGTACGCCGGCAGCGTGGCGGTGAGCGTCTTACCCTCACCGGTGCGCATCTCGGCGATGTTGCCGAAGTGGAGCGCGGCGCCACCCATGATCTGGACGTCGAAGTGCCGCTGGCCGAGCACGCGGCGGGCGGCCTCGCGGACGGTCGCGAACGCCTCGGGGAGCAGGTCGTCCAGCGACTCGCCGTCCTTGTAGCGCTGCTTGTACTCGTCGGTCAGCGCGCGCAGCTCGGCGTCGGTGAGGCTCTTGAAGTCGTCCTCGATGGAGTTGACCTGCTCGGCGATGCGCTTGAGCTTACGCAGAATCTTGCCTTCGCCGGCCCGGAGAATCTTGTCGAGAATGGCCACTTTTCTTAGAGCTCCTCGCAGGTCTACCACGCCCGGAGGCGATGGTTGGTGAGGACAGTCGAACTACCCCGGTAGCCCATCGTAGGGCGTTCCACCACCGGACACAGCCACCGTTGACGACGAGCGTCAGGGCCGGGAAGTTCCCGTACTCGCACGGCCGGAGAATACGGCACCGATCAACGGGTAGGTACGTCACACCGCTGTTTGGGCGAATCTCCGCGTACGGCACGCAAGGTCGCCGTACACGGTTATACCGCCGAAACCGCCGCAACGCCGTGCGGGAACCGTAGGGAGGCGTCATGCCCGAGACCGCCGATCGTCCCGACGAGCACGAGGGCCACGCGTTCGTCGCCAGCGGCAGCCACGCCGGACGGCCCGGCTCCTGGCTCGCGATCATCGTGATCCTGCTCGGTTTCACCGTCGGCGGGGTCGGACTCTGCCTCGGCCCCAACTGGATCCTGATCGGGGTGGGGATCGGGCTCATGGTCATCGGCGGCGTGATCGCGATGGCCGTCGACATCTTCTCCGACGTGATCGTCGACTCCCGGCGCGACGTGCCCGCCCAGGAGCACCGCTCCCCGCGCGAGCGCCACCGGCTCCGCGTCGAGCACCACCGGGCCGAGCGCCGGATCGAGCACCCGGCCGAGCACCGCCACGAGGCCTGAGCACCGGCCCCGGGCGTGCCGCCCCGGGGCGGCGCGCCCGCACGCCTGCCGGACATCGCGTAACCGGCATAGCGATTTCGTCGGTGGCGGCCGGTAGCATCGCCGGCATGGTCACGAGCGCGTATTCCGCCACCGCCTCCCCGGGCGTCTCCCCCGGGCCCGTCCCCCCGGAGCCGGCGGCCGCGCCGCCCTCCGGCCGCCCGGAGACGGAGCTGACGGCCGACGAGGCACGCCGGATCATCCTGCGGGCGCAGGGGCTGCTCGGCGCGGCCGGACGGCGCGGCGGCGTGCCCGCCATGCTGCGCCGGCTCGCCGCCGTGCAGCTCGACACGATCTCGGTGCTCGCCCGGTCCCACGAGCTCGTGGCGTACGCCCGGCTCGGGCCGGTCGGGCGCGAGGCGGTGGAGCGGGCCTACTGGCACGAGCCCGCCCGCGCCTTCGAGTACTGGTGCCATGCCATGTGCGTGCTGCCGATCGAGCACTGGCCGCTGCTGGCGTTCCGGCGCCGCGCCTACCGGGAGCGCCGCAAGCGCTGGCACGAGGTGCCGGCCGGCCTCGGCGAGGTGCTCGCCCGGGTGCGGGACGAGGGGCCGGTCACCACCACCGACCTCGGCGGGGCGAGGAACGGCGGCGCGTGGTGGGACTGGTCGGACGTGAAGATCGCCCTCGAGTACCTGCTCGACATCGGCGAGGTGGTGTGCACCCGCCGGGTCGGCTGGCGGCGCGTCTACGACCTCGCCGAGCGCGCGGTGCCGGCGGAGCTGCTCGGGGCCGAGCCGGACGACGAGGAGTGCGTCGCGCGCCTCACCGCGATCGCGGGCCGGGCGCTCGGCGTGGCCACCCGGGCCGACCTGGTGGACTTCCTCCGCCTCGACGGGCGGCACGCGGCGCTCCTCGACCGGCTGCTCGCCGAGGGGGCGTGCGGCCTGGTCCCGGTCCGCGTCGCGGGCTGGCCGCGGGCGCGCGGCGGCACCGGGCGGGCGAACGCGTACGCCGATCCCGCCGCGCTCGCGACCGAGCCGCGCGGGCGGCACCGCACCACGCTGCTGTCGCCGTTCGACTCGCTCGTGTGGGACCGCGCCCGCACCGAGCGGGTGTTCGGCTTCACCCACCGGCTGGAGGCGTACGTCCCGCGGCACAGGCGGGTGCACGGCTACTACGTGATGCCGGTGCTCGCCCAGGGCCGGCTGATCGCCCGGGTGGACCCGGCGCGGGAGGGCCGCACGCTCGTCGCCCGGTACGTCGGCTTCGAGGCCGGCGGCAACGGCCGCGGGAACGGCCGGGGTGACGGCACGATCGGCGGGGTGCGCGCCGCGCACGTGGCGGCCGTGCGCGACGCACTGCGGGCGGCCGCGGCCTGGGTCGGCTGCGACGACGTGCGGGTGGAGCGGGTGCTTCCCGCCGGGCACGACGCCGCGCTGCGCCGGGCCCTGGAGTCCCGGGACGCGCCGGTCAGGTGATCTCCAGCAGGCGCTCGCGCACCGCGTAGACCACCGCCTCCATCCGGGAGTGGAGCTGGAGTTTCTCCAGGATGTTGCGGACGTGGTTCTTCACGGTGTTCTCGGAGATGAACAGCTCCTTGGCGATCTCGCGGTTGTTCATCCCCTTCGCCACGAGCCGCAGGACCTCCATCTCGCGCTCGGTGAGCCGGGGGGCGGGCACCTGCGGGGGACGCTCGGCCTCCTTGCGGCTCATCGCCGCGAACTCCTGGATGAGCTTGGTCGCCATCGAGGGGTTGATCAGCGACTGCCCCTCGTACACGCTGCGCACCGCGTCGGGCACCTCGTCGATCTGCACGTCCTTGAGCAGGTAGCCCGTCGCGCCCGCCTTGATGGCGTCGAAGAGGTCCTCCTCCTCGTCGCTCACCGTGAGCATGATGATCCGCGCGCTCGGCACGGCCTCCTTGATGCCGCGGGTCGCCTCGATGCCGGTGCGCCGGGGCATGCGCACGTCCATGAGCACGACATCGGGCATGAGGCGGCCGGCGAGCTCGACCGCCTCCTCCCCGTCACTCGCCTCACCGACCACTTCGATGTCCGGCTCCGCGGTCAGCGCGAGCTCGAGGCTGCGGCGGATCAGCGCGTGATCGTCAACGATCAGCACGCGGATCGGCTCACCGCCGTCGGCCGCGCGGGCCGCCTCGTCGGGTCGGGTCACGCCTCCTCCTAGAGGGCTGCCACAAAGCCGTAGGGAACGCCATCATTACACGGCTTTCTCCCTGTCGGAGCAGTCGGAAGGGCCACCTCCGGGTGGGGGCACGCGCCCCCACCCCGGCCTACTCCTCGATCAGCCGCAGCACGCCGTAGTGGTAGCCGCGGCGCCGGTAGACGACGCTGGGCAGGCCGTTCTCCTTGTCGCGGAAGAGGTAGAAGTCGTGTCCGACCAGCTCCATCTCGAGCAACGCCTGGTCGACGGTCATCGGCTGCGCCTTGTGATACTTCTCACGGACGACGAGCGGGCCCTCGCCCTCCATGGGGATCGGGACGATCGGCTCCTCCTCGCCGCCGGCCTCCCGCCGCCGCGCCTCCTCCCGTTCCGCGGCGTAGGTGTCCTCGTACGTCTCCTGCTCGGCCTCGGCCGTGGTCCGCGCGGCCTGGCCGCCTTCCTGGGCACGCAGCTCGTCGAGCCGGGCGAGCGCCGCCGTGATCTCGGCAACCGAGGGGGGGCACTGGCTGCCGTAGTGCACCTTGCGGCGGTCGGCGATCCGGCGCAGCCGGTTCTCCAGCTTGTCAAGGGCGAGGTCGAGGGCGGCGAAGCGATCGACGGCCGACGCCTCGGCGCGGATGGCCGGGCCACGGGAGTGGATGGTCAGCTCGACGCGCTCCCGCTGGTCCGCGAGACGCGGGTTACGCTCCTTGGAGACCTCCACCGACACGCGGATCAGCCTGTTGTCGAGACGCTCGATCCTGGCCAGCTTGGCCTTCACGTGATCGCGGAAGCGATCGCTCACACCGGTGTGCCGACCCTTGACGATGATGTCCACCTGGGCAGCCCCCCTTCGTCCGACGACTTTGGCGTGCAACAGGTGCGGACAAGAAATGGCACCCGTTCGGCCGACCTGGTCTTCGTCCCCACATCCGCCTGCTGAGGGGTTCGCGGCTCTTCTCCCGCCACTACTACCCTTCTCTTCGTACGGGGGACATCCGGACCCCCGGGAAGGCAGGACTTACCTCTAAGCCGCACCGTGATCGGTCGACGAAGAGTCGCCTTACGTGGGCCGTTTCGCCTGCGGCTGGCATCGGCTAGCCGGACCTGCCGCACGGCAGGACCGGCGCAACCACGGACCCGAACGGGTGCCATGCTGGAACGCTAGCCGGTAGCGCGCGGAATGTCAGCCGGGCGTCTCGCGTCCTGGTCAGGCACGGTGAGATCCGCGGCGGGCCCGACCGCCCGAAAAGCCCTGATCTGGCAGGCCAAATCACCCAGGAAACCGGCCTCTCGGCGGCGCGGTCAGCGGCGGCGTCCCGGTGAGGTGAGAGTTGTGTGACCAAGCCGACAGGGCCCGATTTTGCCCGGATCTTTACGCCGAGTGATCGTCGGGGATGATTTTCCATCGGCGTGTCGCGGCGATCGTGACCGCGAGCGAGGGCCGCACGCCCGCCGCGCGGAGCGCCCGCGCGGCCTCGGCGAGCGTCGCCCCGGTGGTGATCACGTCGTCCACGAGCACGCAGGTCCCGGGCGGGACCGGCCGTACGACCGCGAACGCCCGGTGCAGGTTCGCCGCCCGCCGCGCCGCGTCGAGCCCCGCCTGGTCGGCCACCCGGCGCCGCTGCCCCAGCACGGGCGCGACGGCCACGGGCCGGTCCGGCCGGGCGAGCCGCCGGGCCGCGAGCGCCGCGAGCCGGCCGACCGGGTCGTGCCCGCGCGCCCGCCGCGCCGCCCGCGCGCTCGGCACCGGCACCAGCACCACCGGGCCCGGCCGGTACGGCACCGCCGCGGCCGTGGCCGCGGCGAGGCAGGCGGCGAGCGCGGGCGCGAGGGCGGTGCGGCCACGCTCCTTGTAGGCGAGGATCAGCCGCCGGACCGCCCCCGCGTACGCCGCGGCCGTCCAGCACTCGGGCAGGCCCGGCGGGGCCGGACGGGGCCGGTGCGGCCCCGGCCGCCCGGCCAGCCCGGCCGCGCAGCGCACGCAGAGCGGGCCGGCCGCGTCCCCGCAGCCCGCGCAGCGCTGCGGCAGGAGCAGGTCGAGCAGCGGGCCGAGCAGGCGGCCCGGTGCGAGACCGGGCAGGATCCCGGGCGTGACGTCGGGCGGCACCATGCGCATGGGTCCACCATGCCCGGCCCCACCGACACTTTCCGTGACGGAGGCGCCGCACCCGCGTGACGGGTACGGCGAGGGCGGCCGGGGTCAGCTCAGCGGGAAGGCCGGGGTGTCGGCCCCGCGCATGGCCGTGGCCATCCACTCCTTCTTCTTGTCCGGATCCCACATGAGGATCTCGCCGTCGTCCCCGGTGCCGGCGAGCAGCCGGCCGTTCGGCGCCGCGGTGATCGTCCGGATCCGGGAGTCGGCCTTCAGGCCCGCCGAGGTGAGCTGGGTGCCGTCGGTGACGTCCCAGGCGGTGAGTTCCCGGTTCTGCTTGTTGTCCCGGGTGAGCACGAGCAGCGTCTGGGCGTCCTGCCAGGCGATGTCGACGACCTCGACGCCCGACGCGGTCGCGTCCAGCGGCAGCAGGCCGTCGATGCGCCCGCCGTCCCGGTCGATCGCGCCGACGTACACCCGCTGGGCGAGCCCGTCGTCGGCGACCACCGCGACCCGGACCCCGTCCCGGGCCACCTTCAGCGCGCTCACGTGCTTGTTCTCCAGCTCGGGGGCCTGCACGTGGCGCTGCGTCGCGCCGTTGGCGCGCCACACCCGCGACCGCTGCTCCCCGGCGCGCTCCACGGTCCACACCTCGTCGTACCGGTCCCAGGACGGCGGGGTGAGGTCCCGGCCCCGGACCCAGCGCTGCCACTCGCCCTCGTCGGCGAGCGGGGCCACGTAGATTCCGTCGTCGCCGAGCGCGGCCACGTACCTGTTCGCGTTCCCGGAGATCGCCGGGCGTCGCACGGCGCGGGTCTTCTTCCCGGCCACGCCCGGCGCCACGCCGGGGTCGCCGTTCCAGGTGAGCCGGTGCAGCCGGCCGTCCCGCATGAAATAGGCCTCGGGCTGCTGGCCCAGCACGTTCGGGTCGTAGCCCGCGTAGCGGTCGAGCTCGATGCGCAGGCCGCCGCCCGGCCACGGCTCGCCGTTCACCAGCACCTCGACCGTCCGTCCGGAGGCGAGCCCGCGCAGCGTCCAGGCGAGCTGCGCCTCCATGGCGCGCTGCACGGTCTCGGAGGAGCGGACCGAGAGGATCTCGGCGCTGAAGTCGACGACGAGGGTGCCCTGCTCGGCGGCGGTGACCCGGTTGAGCCGGGTGCCGACCGGGATCGCGCTGCGCACCGCGCTGCCGAGCGCCGAGGTCGGCCCCTGCAGCAGCCGCTCCAGCAGGGACTCGATGAGGGTCTCCCGCGGGCTCACCGGGATCTGCACCCGGTCGACCACGAGGCCGGACATCTGCTGGTCCGGGAAGTACAGGTCGAGCGGCCGGTAGATGCGCCGGAAGTCGTCCAGGGAGAGCAGCAGCCCGGGGGGCGCGGACGAGATGCGCCAGCCGTGGGGCGTCTTCACCAGGGTGAAGGTCTTGTCCTCGGGGTCCTTGTCCTCCAGGTCGCCGACGGCGGGCCGGTAGCGGCCGTCGTCGTCCACGGTCGCCACCACGTTCGCCTCGAGCACCAGGCGGGTCACGTTCTCGTCGTCGGGCGACGTCACCACCCGGATCTGCTTCTCCTGGTCGTACACGGTGACGCCGGCCCACGGGTTCCAGGTGCGCGCGGCCTCCCCGGTGAGGTACGAGCGGGCCACGACGCGGGAGTCGTCGTCGCCCGCCATCGCGGCCTGGAAGCCCCTGAGGATCTCGATCGGCGTCCCGCCCGGCTTCGGCGAGGGGGCGATCTTGCGGTAGAACGGCCGGCTCAGCGAGTCGCCGGAGCCCGCCTCCTCCCCGGGCACGGGGTTGCCCCCCATCGGCACGAGGCTGCACCCGGCGAGCGCGAGCACCAGGGCGAGCAGCAGCGGCAGCACCGCACCGCACCGGCCCGGCCCGCGGCCGGTCCCGCGCGGTTCACCGGTCCGCATCGCCGCCTCCGCCGTCCTTCGCCTCGTCCCGCGCCGCGGCCTCCGTGCGGGACCCGCCCGCGGCCCCGGAGGCCGGCGTGGCGGCCGATGCCGTGCCCGCCGCCCCGGAGTCCGCGGAGGCGCCCGCCCCGGCCTCGGCCGCCGGGCCGTTCCCGGACGGCGGCGCGGAGCCGTTCCCGGAGCCCTTCGCGGCGTTCGAAACGGTGCCCGCAGCAGTGCCCGAAACGGTGCCCGCCGCCGTGCCGGACGCGGTGGCCGGCGCGGCGCCCCCGACGGAGGACGTCACCGAGGCGTGGCCGCGCCAGGTGCGGCGCATCTCCACCTCCGGCGGCACCAGCGGCAGCGGCGAGCCGCGCAGCTCGGCGCCCGCGACCCGGGGCAGGGAGAGGCGGAACTGCGCGCCCTCCCCGGGCGCGCCCCACGCCTGCAGCCACCCGCCGTGCAGCATCGCGTCCTCTCGGGAGATCGCCAGGCCGAGCCCGGTGCCGCCGATGGTGCGCTTCCGCGACGGGTCGGCCCGCCAGAACCGGTCGAAGACGAGGTTCTCCTCCCCCGGCTTGAGCCCGACGCCGTGGTCGCGCACCGCGACCGCCACCGCGTCCCGGTCCGCGCCGAGGGTGACGATGATGTCCTTGCCCTCGCCGTGCTCGATCGCGTTGAACAGCAGGTTGCGCAGGATGCGCTCGACCCGGCGGGTGTCCACCTCGGCCATGCACGGCTCGCTCGGCAGCCGCAGCTCGATCCGGGTCGAGTGCTTCTCGGCGAGCGCCTGGGAGTCGCCGACCGCGCGCAGCACCACGTCGCGCATGTCCACCGTGTCGGCGACGAGGGTGGCCGCGCCCGCGTCGTGCCGGCTGATCTCCAGCAGGTCGTTGAGCATCGCCTCGAAGCGCTCGAGCTGGTTCTGCATGAGCTCGGCCGACCTGCGCACCGCGGGGTCGAAGTCCTCGCGGGCCTCGTACAGCAGGTCGGCCGCCATCCGCACGGTGGTGAGCGGGGTGCGCAGCTCGTGCGAGACGTCGGAGACGAACTGGCGCTGCACCTGGGAGAGCTCCTCCAACTGGCGGATCTTCTGCGCGAGGTTGGAGGCCATCTCGTTGAACGAGGTGCCGAGCCGGGCGAGGTCGTCCTCCCCGCGGACCTTGAGCCGCTCCTCCAGGTTGCCCGCGGCGAGGCGCTCGGCGGCCTGGCGGGCGAGCCGTACCGGGATGACGACCTGGCGGGTGACGAGCGAGGCGATCGCCGCGAGCAGCAGCACGAGCACGGCGCCGACCGCCACCACCATCTGCCGGACGAGGGCGAGCGTCTCCTCCTCCTCGCGGAGCGGGAAGAAGTGGTAGATCTCGTACGTCCGGCCGGGCGGCCCCTCCACCCGGTGGCCGATCACCAGGCCGGGGACCGCGGCGGCGCTGTTCTCGTAGTACAGCGGCGTGGTGAGGCGCTGCGGCGGATCCCCCGGGGTGACCTTCTGCACCTGCTTGCGCATGCGCGGGGGCAGGCTGCGCGGGTCGATGTCGCCGGTGACGTAGTCCTTACCGACGTCGGTCTCGCTGAGGATGATCACGTTGTACCGGTCGCTGGCCCGGTTGGCGAGCGCGTTCGCCGCGACCTCCACCGGGTCGCTCGGCAGCGCGGGGGTGTCGCCCTGCCGGGTGGAGGACTGCTTCGCCGCCTCGCCGGGCTGCGCGGTGAGGTGCCCGACCGCCGTGGCGACGTTCGCCTGCGCCTCGGCGAGCCCGGCCCGGATCCGCGCGTCGATCATCGTCGTGGTGATCGACTGCATGAGGAAGACCCCGAGCACGGCGACGACGACGATCGAGATGACCAGCGTGCTCGTGACCACCCGCAGCTGCAGGGAGCGCCGCCACAGCCGGCGTACCCGGCCGGCGGCGCGCCGCGCCCGCTTCCGGACGCCCCGCGCGATCTGCCGGAGCGTCCGGCGGCGCCGTTTCTTGGCGCTCTTCGCCGTGCTCTTCCCCTTGCCGGGGGAGTTCCGGCCCGGCGAGGTCCGGCCCGCACCGGGCCGGACCGGAGCGCGCTTGCGCTGCGCTCGCGTGCCCGGGGCGCCACGGCCCTGGGCGCTCTCGCTCTGGGCGGCGGGCGACGGGGGCATGGTGGGGGAGTTCCGTCGGTCAGGCGGGGCCGGCCTTGTAGCCGACGCCGCGTACGGTCACCACGATCTCCGGGTGCTCAGGGTCCTTCTCGATCTTGGCGCGGAGCCGCTGCACGTGCACGTTGACCAGCCGGGTGTCGGCCGCGTGCCGGTAGCCCCACACCTGCTCCAGCAGCACCTCCCGGGTGAAGACCTGGCGGGGCTTGCGGGCCAGCGCCACCAGCAGGTCGAACTCCAGGGGGGTGAGGTTGATGGTCTGGTCGCCGCGCTTGACCGAGTGACCGGCCACATCGATGGTGATGTCGCCGATCTGCAGGATCTCCGGCGTCGGCTCGTCGGTACGGCGCAGCCGCGCGCGCACCCGCGCGATGAGCTCCTTCGGCTTGAACGGCTTGATGATGTAGTCGTCCGCGCCGGACTCCAGCCCGAGCACGACGTCGATCGTGTCGCTCTTGGCGGTGAGCATGACGATGGGCACGCCCGACTCCGCCCGGATCCGCCGGCAGACGTCGATGCCGTCGGCGCCGGGCAGCATCAGGTCGAGCAGCACGAGGTCCGGACGGGTCTCACGGAACGCGTCGAGCGCCTTGTCCCCGTCGGAAACGAACGATGGCTCGAAGCCCTCCCCGCGCAGCACGATCCCGAGCATCTCGGCGAGAGCGGCGTCGTCATCGACGACCAGCACGCGTCCTTTCATGACCCCTCATTTGTCGTACCCAGCCTGTGAATTTTGCGAGCACCGCACGAAAGTAGAAGGTTACCGGCCCGGAACGTGTGGGCGAGACTCCAAACGAACAACCGATCGCCGACCGCAAACCCCCAGTCCATACCGCGAGTCATCTGCAGGTCAGCCCTCATTGATCGTCGTCCGGTCGTCGCCGCGCGGGGTCGGGCCCGCCACATCCGGGAAAACCCGTGCGGTCGCCTTCCCAGTCTGCCCGGCGTCCGTCTGATCGTGCGAGTGCTCCGCGCGCCTTACGGATCCGCACCGGGCGGCGGCATGTCAGGATTGACATTATGTCCGAGGGTCACGATTCCTCAACGGATGAGCCAACTCCACGGCCTCACCCGTCACAAGAACCATGGGCCGCTCCGGGGGGCGCGACACCCCCACACGGCCCGGCGCCGGGCGGCGGGCCGTACCACGGCGCCCCGCAGGCGCCGCCACCCGGCGGGTACGGCCCGGCGGGCGGATATCCCGGAGGGGCCGGGGGCGGATACGGCAATCCCCCCGGCGCGGGGTACGGCGGGGCCTACGGCGCCCCCTCGCCCCCGCCCGAGATGCGGCCGGGCATCATCCCGCTGCGGCCGCTCGGCGTGGGCGAGATCCTCGACGGCGCGCTCCGGCTGATCCGGTCGAGCCCGCGGGCGACGCTCGGCCTCGCCGCGGTGGTCGCCGCGATCGGCGTCCTGCCGTCCTCGATCGCCCAGGCGATCGAGATGAACGAGACGCTCGACGAGGTGCTGAGCGGCGGTGGCGCACCGGCGAGCGCGTCCTTCGTCCCGTCGGTCGCGGAGCTCATCGGCAGCGGCCTCAGCCTGGTCGCGCAGTTCTTCCTCGTCACCATCCTCACCGGGATCTTCACCCGGATCCTCGGCCGCGCGGTGTTCGGCGGGCGGATCACGGCCGCCGAGGCGTGGCAGCGCACCAAGGGGCGGGTCCCCGCGCTGCTCCTGCTCGCCCTGGTGACCACGCTCATCATGGCGGCGCCCGCGGTGCTGCTGATCGTGCTGCTGGTGGCGGCGATCGCCGCCGAGGCGTACGCGCTGGTGCTGCTGCTCAGCCTCGGGGGCCTGGTCGGTCTCCTCTGCTACGTGGCGTTCTTCGCGGTACGGCTCGCGCTCGCCGCGCCCGCGGTGGTGCTGGAGCGCCTCGGCGTGACGGCCGCGCTGCGCAGGTCGTGGCGGCTCACCTCGGGGAGCTTCTGGCGCGTGCTCGGCGTCATCCTGCTCACCAACCTCATCGTTTTCCTGATCACGCTGGTGGTCGGCATCCCGTTCGCGCTCATCGCCGCCGTGATCACGTTCGCCGCGCAGGGCACCGCCGGGGCGGTGGCCGCGGGCGCGGTGCTGGGCGTGCTCGCCGAGATGTGCGCGGCGATCATCGGCTATCCGCTGCAGGCGGGCGTGTACGGCCTGCTCTACACCGACCGGCGCATGCGGACCGAGGCGTTCGACCTCGTGCTCCAGTCGGCCGCGGCGGACCAGTACCGGCTGGGCTGGGTGCCCGCCACGGCCGACGACCTGTGGCTGCCGCCCTCCCCCACGGGCCCGCACGGTGGTGCGTGACGGCGGCGTATCGATGATCGTGACGGCCCCGATCGGCGTCGATCGCGAGGAGGCCCGGGACCGGGCGCTGAGCGAGCTGCTCGATCCGCGGTACGAGCGCGAGCCGCTGCTCGACCGCATCCGGCGGTACATCGACCAGTTCATCGGCGACCTCACCGACGTGGTCGCCACCGAGGGGTCCGGGTGGCTCGCGATCGGTGCGATCCTGGCGCTCATCGGCCTGCTCGTCGCGCTGCTGGTGTGGCGGGCGCGGCGGGCCGTACGGCGGGCCGCCCTGGCCGAGCCGGGCCTGTTCGCCGGGCGGGAGCGCACCGCGGCCGAGCATCGGGCGGCCGCCGAGCGCCTCGCCGCGGCGGGCGACTGGGCGGAGGCGATCCGGGAGCGGCTGCGCGCCATCGCCCGGGACCTGGAGGAGCGGGCGATCCTCGACCCGCTGCCCGGCCGTACCGCGGCGGAGCTGGCCGCCGCCGCCGCACGCGAGCTGCCCGGGCTGGCTGACGGGCTCGCCGCCGCTGCCCGGCTGTTCGACGACGTCACCTACGGCGGCCTGCCCGGCTCGCCCGAGGGGTACACGCGGCTCGTCCGGCTCGACGAGCAGGTGACCGCGACCCGGCCGGTGACCGTGGGCGGGGGTGACCGCGGATGACCGCACCGGCGTCCACGCCCGTCTCGCCCACCGCGCGCGACCTGTGGCGCCGCGTCCGGGGCGTGCTGCTCGTCGTGCTGATCGTGCTGTTCGCCGCGGTGGCGACGACGTTGTTCACCGGCGAGGACGAGTACGCCGACCGCCGGTACCTCGACCCGGACGACACCACGCTGTGGGGCACGGCGGCGCTCGCCGAGCTGCTCCGCGACGAGGGCGTGCGGGTGGCCAGGGTGACCACGCCGGAGGAGGCCGCCAAGCTCGCCACGCCGGACTCGCTGCTGGCGGTCCCGTATACGCACTTGGCCGTCTACAACGACCGGTCGGCCGCGCGGATCGCCGCGCTGCCGTCCGACCTGTTGCTCATCGGCGTGACAGAGAATCTCGGCGTCCTCGCCCCCGGGGTGAAGGCGGAGAAGGCGGCCGTCCGCGTCCGGTCGCGGGAGCCCGAGTGCCCGCTGCCCGAGGCGCGGCGCGCGGGCAGCGCCTACCTCGGCAGATGGGCGTTCCGGGCGCCGCCGGGGGCGACCGGCTGTTACCCGAGCAGGCACGGCCCGACCCTCGTCCGGTACCGGCACGGCGAGCGGACGATCACCGTGCTGGGCGACGGCGACTTCATGACCAACCAGCACCTCGGCGAGGACGGCAACGCCGCCCTGGCGATGAACCTCACCGGGCGGCACCCGTTGCTGATCTGGCTCGCCGAGGACTCCGAGGACCTCGGCTACGACGGGGATCCCCCCACGCCGCCTAGGAAACGCCTGGTGGACCTCATCCCCGAGGGCGTGCGCTGGGCGGTGGTGCAGCTCGGCGTCGCGGTGCTGCTCGCCGCCCTCTGGCAGGCCAGGCGGCTCGGCCCGGTCGTCGCCGAGCGGCTGCCGGTGGTGGTGCGCGCGGCCGAGACCGTCGAGGGCCGCGGCCGGCTCTACCGCGCCCGCCGGGCCCGGGACCGCGCGGCGGCCGCGCTGCGCCGCGGCTGCCTCGACCGGGTGACCCCGCGGCTCGGCCTGCCGCACGGCGCGGGCCCGGATGAGATCATCTCCTCGCTGGCGGCCCGGACCGGCGAGGACCCGGCCGAGCTGCGCGCGCTCCTGTACGGCCCCGCCCCCGCCGACGACGCCGCCCTGGTCGCCCTCGCGGCCCGGCTCGACGAGGTGGAGGACCGGCTCCGCCGCGGGCCGCAGGCCGGCTCACCCGCACCCTGACCCCGCCGCGGTCCACCCGACCGCCATCCCGACGTGAAAGGAGGCAGCGCCATCGCGGGCGCCGTACCCCGGCGCCGAACGCCGGTCCGCACGCCGCGACCTGCTGGCGCGACCACACGTGACGACTCCACCGACTCCACCCTCCACCCCGCCGTCCACCCCCGGCGCCGCGCCGTCCGCCGACGCCGCCCGGGACGCGCTCGCCGCGCTCCGCGCCGAGGTGGCCAAGGCCGTCGTCGGCCAGGACGCGGTCGTCAGCGGCCTGGTGATCGCGCTGCTGTGCCGGGGGCACGTGCTGCTCGAGGGGGTACCGGGCGTGGCCAAGACCCTGCTCGTGCGCGCCCTCGCCGCGGCGCTCTCGCTCGACTTCAAGCGGGTGCAGTTCACCCCGGACCTGATGCCGGGCGACGTCACCGGCTCGCTCGTGTACGACGCGCGCACCGCCGAGTTCGAGTTCCGCGAGGGCCCGGTCTTCACCAACCTGCTGCTCGCCGACGAGATCAACCGCACCCCGCCGAAGACGCAGGCCGCGCTGCTGGAGGCGATGGAGGAGCGGCAGGTGAGCGTGGAGGGCACGGCCCGCCCGCTGCCCGACCCGTTCGTGGTCGCCGCGACCCAGAACCCGATCGAGTACGAGGGCACCTACCCGCTGCCGGAGGCGCAGCTCGACCGGTTCCTGCTCAAGCTCACCGTGCCGCTGCCGCCGCGCGAGCAGGAGATCGCGGTGCTCGAGCGGCACGCGCAGGGTTTCGACCCGCGCGACCTGTCCGGGCTCAAGCCGGTGGCGACCGCCGCGGACCTGGCGGCCGGCCGCGAGGCGGTCGGCAGGGTGCACGTCGCGCCCGAGGTGCTCGGCTACATCGTGGACGTGGCCCGCGCCACCCGCGAGTCGCCGTCGCTGCAGCTCGGGGTGTCGCCGCGGGGCGCGACCGCGCTGCTCGCCGCGGCCCGCGCCTGGGCCTGGCTGTCCGGCCGCGGCTACGTCACCCCTGACGACGTGAAGGCGCTCGCCCGGCCCACGCTGCGGCACCGCGTCCGGCTGCGCCCCGAGGCCGAGCTGGAGGGGGCGACTCCGGACGGCGTGCTCGACGGCATCCTCGCGTCCGTCCCGGTACCCCGCTGATGGCGCTCACCGGTCGTGCCGCCCTGCTGGCGGCCCTCTGCTCCCTGGTCGTGCCGGTCACGCCGCGTCCCGGCCTGACGGTGCTCGGTGCCTGGCTGCTGCTCGCCGTACTGATCGCGGTGGACCTCGCGGCGGCGGGCGCGGTGCGGGTGCTGCGGTTCCGCCGGGACGGCGAGCGCCTGGTACGGCTCGGCGGCACGGTGGCCGTCGGGCTGGTGGTGGAGAACCCGGGCCGGCGGCGGGTGCGCGCGGTGATCCGCGACGCCTGGCCGCCGTCGGCGCGGCCGTCGCCGCGCGCGCACCGGGTGACGGTGCCCGCGGGCGAGCGGCGGCGGCTGACCACCGTGCTCGCCCCGGTGCGCCGCGGCGACCGGGAGGCGGTCGCGGTCACGGTGCGCTCGTACGGCCCGCTCGGGCTCGCGGCCCGGCAGGGCACCCACCTGGTGCCGTGGACGGTGCGGGTGCTGCCGCCGTTCCACAGCCGCCGCCACCTGCCGTCCCGGCTCGCCCGGCTGCGCGAGCTGGAGGGCGGCAACCCGGTGCTGGTGCGCGGCCAGGGCACCGAGTTCGACTCGCTGCGCGAGTACGTGGTCGGCGACGACGTGCGGTCGATCGACTGGCGCGCCACCGCCCGGCGCGGCGACGTGGTGGTGCGCACCTGGCGGCCGGAGCGGGACCGCCGGGTGGTGATCGTGCTCGACACCGGCCGCACCTCGGCGGGCCGGCTCGGCGTGAACCCCGCCGGGGCCGCGGCCGGGCCGTCCGGCTGGCCCCGCCTCGACTGGTCGATGGACGCCGCGCTGCTGCTCGCCGCGCTCGCGGCCCGCGCCGGGGACCGCGTCGACGTGCTCGCCTACGACCGCGCGGCGCGCACCTGGCTGAGCGGCGTCGCCCGCACCGAGCTGCTGTCGGCGATGGTGAACGCGTTCGCGCCGCTCGAGCCGGAGCTGGTCGAGACGGACTTCGCGGGCATGGCCGCCACCGTGCTCGCCCGCGCCAAGCGGCGCTGCCTCGTGGTGCTCCTCACCGACCTCAACGCCGCCGCCCTGGAGGAGGGGCTGCTGCCCGTGCTGCCCTCGCTGTCGGCCCGGCACCTCGTGCTCGTCGCGGCGGCCCGCGACTCCCGGGTGGCGGACCTCGCCGCCCGCCGGGGCGACGCCGAGTCGGTGTACGACGCGGCCGCGGCCGAGCGGCACATCGGGGAGCGCCGCGCGGTCACCGCGCGGCTGCGCCGCCTCGGCGTGGAGGTGGTCGACGCGCTCCCCGAGGACCTCGCGCCCGCCCTCGCCGACGCCTACATCGCGCTGAAGGCCGCGGGACGGCTCTGAGGGGCGCGCCGGGCGGTACGGCGTCGCCGGACGGCGGCGGTCACCCGGCGGTGGGGGCGGCGTCCGGGGCGAGCTCGATGTCCCCGGTCTCGCCCTCCGCCGCGGCCCGGCGGCCGAAATACGCGACGTACCCGAGGAACGCGGCCTCGGCGAGCACCCCGATGCCGACCCGGGCCCAGGTGGGCAGCGGGGACGGGGTGACGAGCGCCTCGATGAGGCCGCAGACGAGCAGCACGGCGACGAGGCCGATGGCGACGGACGCGACCGCGCGGCCCTGCTCGGCGAGCACGTCGGCGCGGCGGCGCGGGCCCGGGGCGATCATCGTCCAGCCGAGCCGCAGCCCGGCGCCGGCGGCGAGGAAGAACGCGGTGAGCTCGGGCAGCCCGTGCGGGGTGATGAGGCCGAAGAACACGTCGGCCCTGTCGTTGGCGACCATCAGGCCGCCGATGAGGCCCACGTTCTCGGCGTTGATCCACAGGATGTACGGGATGGGGGCGCCGAGCAGCACCGCGCTCGCGATCACCTGCATCGACGCCATGGAGTTGTTCACCCACACCTGGGCGGCGAACGAGGCGGCCGGGTTCTCCGAGTAGTAGTCCGCGAAGTCGTGCTCGACGAGTTCCTTGATCTCCTCGGGCGGGGCGATCGCGGCCTGCACCTCGGGGCTGCCCGCGACCCACGCCCCGAGCGCGGTCGCCACGAGCAGGAACGCGGCGGCCACGCCCGCCCACCACCACCGCGCCCGGTAGGCCACGACCGGGAACACGACGGTGACGAACCGCACCAGCTCCCGCACGGCGGGGGCGTGCGCCCCGGTGACCGCGGATCTGGCCCGGGCGACGAGGGCGGAGAGCCGGCCGACGAGCGGCGAGTGCGGCGCGTGGGAGCGCACGATCGACAGGTGGGTCGCCACCCGCTGGTAGAGGTCGACGAGCTCGTCCACCTCGACGCCGTCGAGTGACCGGCGCCGCCGTACCAGGTCCTCCAGCCGGTCCCACTGCGGCCGGTGCGCGGTCACGAAGGCGTCGATGTCCACGCGACGAGCCTACCGAGGCGGCCTGTGGCGCGCGCCTGGCTCGCCTTCGGGCTCCCGCGCATTTGGTGCGATTCGGGTCTTGGCGGCACAGGCGGGGCGTACGGCGCGCGGCGCCGACCGGCGGCGGGGAGAATTGACGCATGTCCGATGTCGTCACCGGCGAGGCCGTCGTCGTCGAGGTGCGGGTCGCCCAGCTCCCGACGCGCGCGCTCGCGCTGCTCATCGACGTGGTGATCCAGCTCGCGCTCGTCATCGGGGCGAACTTCCTGCTGGGCCACGCCATGGCGGCCGCCGACCCGGCGCTCTGGGCCGCGCTCGCCATCGCGATGACGGCGCTGATCTTCCTCGGCTACCCGGTGGCGTTCGAGACGCTCACCCGGGGGCGCAGCCCGGGGAAGCTCGCGATGGGGCTGCGGGTGGTCGGTGACGACGGCGGACCCGTGCGGTTCCGGCAGGCGCTGTTCCGCGGGCTCGCCGCGCTCGTGGAGATCTGGGGGCTCTCCGGCGCGCCCGCCCTGATCGCCTCGCTCCTGTCGAACCGCGGCAAACGCCTCGGCGACCTGTTCGCGGGCACGATCGTGATCTCCGAGCGGGCGCCGCAGGCCGCGCCACCGCCGCCGATGCCGCCGGAGCTCGCCGCCTGGGCGGCCACGCTCGAGCTGTCCCTGCTGCCCGAGGAGGTGGCGAACACCGCGCGGAACTACCTGTCCCGGGCGCCGCAGCTCTCCCCCGCGATCCGGCGGGAGCTCGGCGAGCGGATCGCGGGCCAGGTCGCCGCCTACGTCAGCCCGCCCCCGCCGCCGGGGGTGCCGCACGCGTCCTACCTCGCGGCCGTGCTCGCGGAGCGCCGCCGCCGCACCGAGGAGCGCCTGGCCGCCCGGGCGGCCCAGGCCGAGGCCCCGCGGTACGGCGAGCCGCGGCCGGCCGTACCGGGCGCGCCGTGGTCCGCCCCCGCGCCGCAGGCCCCGGCACCGCAGGCCGCCCCGCCGCAGGCCGCCCCGCCGCAGGAACGAGTGGTGCCGCAGGGGACCGTGGGCCCCACGCCCGGCGGTTTCGTCCCGCCCGCGTGACCTGCGCGGCCGCGTCGTCCGGGAAATCCCCGCGGAACGCGAGGTTTCGCGGCCCGGCGCGGGCAGGAATGGCTACGGGCGGACCGGCGGCCCGCGGACGGCACGCCCGCGCGTGGGGAGGGTGCGCCCCGGACGGCCGCCGGACCGCCCGTCACGACCCGATGCGCCAGGACCGCAGGTAGTCCTCCTGCTCGGGGGTGAGCACGTCGATGCGCACCCCCGCGGCGTCGAGCTTGAGCCGGGCCACCTCGGCGTCGATCTCCTCCGGCACGTCGTAGACGCCGGGCGCGAGGCCCGCGCGCTCCCGGGCGAGCCAGGCCACGGCGAGCGCCTGGGCGGCGAACGACATGTCCATCACCGCGGCCGGATGGCCCTCGGCGGCGGTGAGGTTCACCAGCCGCCCCTCGGCGAGCAGCAGCAGCCGGCGGCCGTCGGGGAGCACGTACTCGTCGGTGTTCGGCCGCACCCCCGGGTTGAGCTCGACGGCCAGCTCGCCGAGCGCGCGCACGTCGATCTCCACGTCGAAGTGGCCGGCGTTCGCGAGGATCGCGCCGTCCTTCATGACCGCGAAGTGCTCGGCGCGGATCACGTCCCGGTTGCCGGTCACGGTGACGAACACGTCGCCCTCGGCCGCGGCCTCCGCCATCGGCCGTACCTCGTAGCCCTGCAGGCTCGCGTCGAGCGCCTTCACCGGGTCGATCTCGGTGACGATCACCCGCGCGCCGAGCCCGCGGGCCCGCTCGGCCACGCCGCGCCCGCAGTACCCGAACCCGGCGACCACCACGGTACGGCCGGCGAGCAGGGCGTTGGTGGCCCGCATGACCCCGTCGAGGGTCGACTGGCCGGTGCCGTACCGGTTGTCGAACATGCGCTTGACCCGGGTGTCGTTCACCGCGACCACCGGGAAGCGCAGCGCCCCCTCGGCGGCCATGCGGCGCAGCCGGATCACCCCGGTGGTGGTCTCCTCGCAGCCGCCGGTCACCCGCTCGAGCAGCTCGGTGCGCTCGGTGTGCAGGGTGTTCACCAGGTCGCAGCCGTCGTCGAGCACGAGGTCCGGCTCGACGTCGAGCGCCCGGTGGATGTGGCGGTAGTAGGTGTCCCGGTCGACCCCCGCCCTCGCGTGCACGGTGATCCCGTACCCGGCGAGGGCGGCGGCGACGTCGTCCTGGGTGGACAGCGGGTTGGAGGCGGCGAGCGCGATCTCGGCGCCGCCCGCCCGCAGCGCCCCCATCAGCACCGCGGTCTCCGCGGTGACGTGGAGGCAGGCCGCGATGCGCAGGCCGGCGAGCGGCCGCTCGGCCGCGAAGCGCGCGCCGATCGCCCGCAGCACCGGCATGTGCCGGGCGGCCCAGTCGATGCGGCGCTCCCCCGCCTCGGCCCCGGCCCTCCGACCGGCCGTGCGCATCACATCAGTACCGGTAGTGCTCGGGCTTGTACGGGCCGTCCACGTCCACGCCGATGTACTCGGCCTGCTTCTTGGTGAGCCGGGTGAGCTTCACGCCGAGCGCGTCGAGGTGGAGCCGGGCGACCTTCTCGTCGAGGTGCTTCGGCAGGCGGTAGACGCCGACCGGGTACTGGTCGGTCTTGGTGAACAGCTCGATCTGCGCGATCACCTGGTTGGTGAACGAGTTCGACATCACGAACGACGGGTGGCCGGTGGCGCAGCCGAGGTTCATCAGCCGGCCCTCGGCGAGCACGATGATCGAGTGCCCGTCGGGGAACACCCACTCGTCGACCTGCGGCTTGATGTTGATCTTCTTGATGCCGGGGACGCGGGCGAGCCCGGCCATGTCGATCTCGTTGTCGAAGTGGCCGATGTTCGCCACGATCGCCTGGTGCTTCATCCGCGCCATGTGGTCGGCGGTGATGATGTCGACGTTGCCGGTGGCGGTGATGAAGATGTCGGCGGTCTCGACGACGTCCTCCAGGGTGGTGACCTGGTAGCCGTCCATCGCGGCCTGCAGCGCGCAGATCGGGTCGATCTCGGTGACGATCACCCGGGCGCCCTGGCCGCGCAGCGCCTCGGCGCAGCCCTTGCCCACGTCGCCGTAGCCGCAGACCACCGCGACCTTGCCGCCGATGAGCACGTCGGTGGCCCGGTTGAGGCCGTCGATCACGCTGTGGCGGCAGCCGTACTTGTTGTCGAACTTCGACTTGGTGACCGAGTCGTTGACATTGATCGCCGGGAAGAGCAGCGTGCCGTTCCGCTCCATCTCGTAGAGGCGGTGCACGCCGGTGGTGGTCTCCTCGGTGACGCCCTTGATCCCGGCGGCGGTGCGGGTCCACCGGCCCGGCTCCTCGGCGATGGTACGGCGCAGCCGGTCGAGGATGACCTTCCACTCCTCCGGGTCGTCCTCGGCGGCGCTGGGCACCGCGCCGGCCTTCTCGAACTCGGCGCCCTTGTGCACGAGCAGGGTGGCGTCACCGCCGTCGTCGAGCAGCATGTTCGGCCCGGAGCCGTCCGGCCAGCGCAGCGCCTGGTCGGTGCACCACCAGTACTCCTCCAGGGTCTCGCCCTTCCAGGCGAACACCGGCACGCCCTTGGGGTCGTCCGGCGTGCCGTCGGGGCCGACCACGACGGCCGCGGCGGCGTGGTCCTGGGTGGAGAAGATGTTGCAGCTCGCCCACCGCACGTCGGCGCCGAGCGCGACCAGGGTCTCGATGAGCACGGCCGTCTGGACCGTCATGTGCAGCGAGCCGGTGATCTTCGCGCCGCGCAGGGGCTTAGCGTCGGCGTACTCCTTGCGCACGGCCATCAGGCCCGGCATCTCGTGCTCGGCCAGCCGGATCTCCTTGCGGCCGAACTCCGCAAGGGAAAGGTCGGCGACCTTGAAGTCCATCTGCTCTTCCTCTCCACCGTGTGGACGTGCCGACAAGGGCTCGTCGGTGTCGGCCAATGGGTGTTTGCCTCTCGTGCTACGCGTGCGAGTCTAGGAGCCGGGCGCGGCCGGACGCACACCCGACGGGCCGAATCTCACACGGAAATGTAAGAATTGCTGCCATGCGTATCACGGAGGCGGCCAAGAGGCTCGGCATGTCCCCACGGATGCTGCGGTACCGGGAGTCGCTCGGCCTGCTGCCGCCCGTGCGCGAGAAGGGCGCGCACCGGCGCTTCGGCCCCGAGGAGCTCGCCGCGGTCACCCAGGCGACCGAGCTGGAGCGGCGGTTCGACGTCTCCCCGGCCGAGCTGGCGTTCGGGCTGCGGGTGCTGTGCGAGCCCGAGGTGATGCAGGCCGTACGCGACCTCGGGGTGCGCATCGGGCGCATCCCGGCGCCGCGGCGGGCGCTCGACTTCGAGAAGGAGAAGGCGCTGCGGCTGCTCGACGGCCGCTGAGCGGCGCCCCGCGCCGGAGGCACCGCCCGCGGCCGTGCCGTACGTCAGGCGTGATGGTCGGCGGGGGCGGCCGAGGAGCCCGCGCCCTGCCCGCCGGCGGCCTTGTCCTCCCGGTACAGGTCGGGCTCGAGGTAGATGACGCGGGCGATCGGCACCGCCGCGCGCACCCGCTGCTCGGCCGCGTCGATCGCCGCGGCCACCTCGGCGGCGGTGTCGTCGTGGTCGATGGCGATCTTGGCGGCGACGAGGAGCTCCTCCGGGCCGAGGTGGAGGGTGCGCAGGTGGATCACCCGCGCGACGTCCTCGCCGGCCTCGAGCGCGGCGATGATCCGCTGCTCGTCCTCGGGGTTCGCGCCCTCGCCGATGAGCAGCGACTTGGTCTCCATGGCGAGGATCACCGCGATGATGCCGAGCAGCACGCCGATCATGAGCGTGCCGACGCCGTCCCACACGCCGTTGCCGGTGATCACCGCCATGGTCACGCCGAACAGCGCGAAGATCAGGCCGAGCAGCGCGCCGAGGTCCTCAAGGAGCACCACGGGCAGCTCGGGGGCCTTGGCCCGGCGCACGAACTCCACCCAGGAGCGGCCGTTCCGGACCGCGTTCGCCTCCTGGATCGCGGTGCGGAACGAGTACGCCTCGGCGGCGATCGCGAAGATCAGCACGCCGAACGCCCAGCCCGGGGTCTCCACCGGGTGCGGGTCGGTGAGCTTGTGCACGCCCTCGTAGATCGAGAACAGCGCGCCGACGGTGAACAGCACCACGGCGACCACGAACGAGTAGAAGTACCGCTCCCGGCCGTAGCCGAACGGGTGCTCGCGGGTCCGCTTGCGCTCGGCGCGCTTGCCGCCGAGGAGCAGCAGCGCCTGGTTACCCGAGTCCGCGACCGAGTGCACCGACTCGGCGACCATCGACGACGACCCGGTGAACAGGAACGCCACGAACTTCGCCGCGGCGATCGCCAGGTTCGCCGCCAGCGCCGCGATGATCGCCTTGGTACCGCCCCCTGCGCTCACGGTCTCTCCGCTCCTTGTGTCGTCCCCCCTGCGGAACGCCTCGTCCCGCAAGAATCCGGCACGCGGATCTTATTGGGTGGCTTCGGCCTGGAATTCGGCAATCGCTGCCATTCGGGCCGGATCCATCCCGTATCCGAGTGCCAGGTAGACGCTACCGAAGTCGCAGAGCCCGACGAGCACCGCCAGCCGCTCCAGCGGGTGCACCCCCTCGGCGTCGATCACGCTCACCGGCACGCCCCGCTCCTCCGCGATCCGCGTCGCGACCTCGCGGCAGCGCACCGTGCGCGGGTTCTCGTCGGTGTCGCGCAGCAGGACCAGCCGCAGGGTACGGCCCGGCCCCTCGGCGAAGATGTCCTTCTCCGCCACCGGGCCGTCGAGCGTGGCGATCTGGGTGTGGCCGGCCTCGGGCAGCTCGCCCCAGATCGCCGGGTAGCGGGCGTGGGTGTGCAGCGCCCCGGCGAACCGGCGGGCCGCCGCCGCGGTGAGCGGGTAGGAGCCCCAGATCACCGGCACGGTGTCGGCGAGCTCGAGCGCGAGGCTCTTGCCCGGGTTGATGAACGACTCGCTCGCCGGGCGGCACCGGTGGGCCACCTCCTCCAGCCGCCGGGCCGCGGCCTCGCACGCCTCCGGCACGCCCCGCACCAGGCCGAGCGCGCCGGTCGCCACGACCAGCGGCACGGTGAGGTCCCACACCGTGGCGGGCGGGCCGTCGTAGGCCGGCACCGGCACGAAGATCCCCCGCGCCCGCAGGGTCACGTCCTCCAGCGGGGACCCCCTGCGGCCCACGGCGAGCAGGCCGCAGCCGCGCCGCCCGGCCTCGGCGGCGAGCGCCACGGTCTCCTCCTCGGCGCCGCTGCGGGAGACCGCCATCACCAGGTCGGCCGCGCCCACCCAGCCGGGCAGCACCGGCGAGCGCACGGTGGCGATCGCCACCGGCACGCCGTACCCGCAGACCGCGGCGAGCATGTCCCCGGCGAGCGCGCCGGGGCCCACGCCCGCCACCACGATCGCGCGGGGCCGCCCCTCCCGGGCGAGCCGGTCCACCCCGGCCTCGGCCGCCGCCCGCTGGGCCATGCGGACCCGCGCCGCGGACGAGGCGACCTCGCGCAGCACGCCGCCGGGGTCGGTGCGTTCCAGGTGGTCGACGTCGTCGAGCCGCTCCGGCTCGAAGGCGAGGTCCGGCACGGCTACGGCTTGCGCGCCTCGTCGACCAGCAGGACCGGGATCTGGTCCCGCACCGGGTAGATCAGCCCGCACGACTCGCCGGTGCAGGCGAGCTCGTCGGTCTCGGTCTCGGCGCGCAGCGGGGACTTGCACGCCGGGCAGGCGAGAATCTCGAGCAGCCAGTCGTCGATCTTCACTGTGTTCCTCAGCTCCTCACGATGGCGAGAACCGCGTCGCGGATGGCCGTCATGCTCTCCTCGTCGCGGGCCTCGGCGTTCAGCCGCAGCAGCGGCTCGGTGTTGGACGGCCGCAGGTTGAACCACCAGCCCGTCCCGGCCACGGTGAGGCCGTCGAGCTCGTCGATCCGCACGTCGTCGCGCCCGGCGTACGCCTCGCGCACCCGGGCGAGCACGGCCGCCTGGTCGTCGACCCGGCTGTTGATCTCGCCCGAGGCGACGTACCGGGTGTACCCGGCGAGCAGCTCCGACAGCGGCCTGGGCTGGGTGCCGAGCGCGGCGATCACGTGCAGCGCGGCGAGCATGCCGGAGTCGGCGAACCAGAAGTCGCGGAAGTAGTAGTGCGCGGAGTGCTCGCCGCCGAACACCGCGCCGGTGCGGGCCATCTCGGCCTTGATGAACGAGTGGCCGACCCGGGTGCGGACCGGCGTGCCGCCGTGCTCGGCGATGATCTCGGGCACCGCCATCGAGGTGATCAGGTTGTGGATGACGGTCGCCCCGGGGTTCCGGGCGAGCTCGCGGACGGCGACGAGCGCGGTGATCGCGGACGGGGAGACCGACTCGCCCCGCTCGTCCACCACCCAGCAGCGGTCGGCGTCGCCGTCGAAGGCGAGGCCGAGGTCGGCGCCCTCCGCCAGCACGGCCTTGCGCAGGTCGCGCAGGTTCTCCGGCTCGAGCGGGTTCGCCTCGTGGTTGGGGAAGGTGCCGTCGAGCTCGAAGTAGAGCGGGACCACCTCGATCGGCAGGTCCCCGGCGCCGAGCACGGCGGGCACCGTGTGCCCGGCCATGCCGTTCCCGGCGTCGACGACGATCTTGAGCGGCCGGAGCCCGGACAGGTCGACGAGCCCGCGCAGGTGCCGGGCGTAGCCGTCGAGCAGGTCGCGCCGCTCGATCCGGCCGGTCCGGTCTTCGGCCGCGCCGAGGTCGCCGGAGGCGAGCAGCTTCTCGGCCCGGGCCCGGATCTCGGTCAGCCCGGTCTCGGCGCCGATCGGCACCGCGCCCGCGCGGCACATCTTCATGCCGTTGTAGCGGGCCGGATTGTGGCTGGCGGTGAACATCACGCCGGGCAGGCCGAGGCTGCCGCTGGCGTAGTAGAGCAGGTCGGTCGACCCCAGCCCGGCGTCGATCACGTTCACGCCACGGCCGGTCACCCCCCGGGCGAACGCCGCCGCGAGCGGCTCCGACGAGGTGCGCATGTCGCGCGCGATCACCACGGTCTCCGCGTCGCAGATCTCCGCGAAGGCCGCGCCGATCGCCTCGGCCGCGGTCTCGTCCAGCTCCTCCGGCACGACGCCGCGGATGTCGTACGCCTTGAACATCTTGGCGAGGTCGCCCACTTTTGGTCCGCCCCTCAATCCGTTCCGATCACTACGAGCCTAGTGGCCCGGCACGTGCCTACGGCGAAAACGATCGCCGGTCAAGCACCACGCGGCGGAGCGGAGCGGATCCGGTGCGGACCGTGACGCGAGGGTGGCAGGCCGAAATGGCCGCCTGGCCGGGCCCCGGTGCGGGACCCGGCGCCGGGCCTGCCGCTCGAACCGTCACCGTTCGCGTTCGGGCTGCGCGGAGCGCAGCACGCGCAGATGACCTCGCCGGCCCACCTCCACGCCCTGGCCGACGGGCTCGGTGTTCTGCGCCGGGGCGGGCTTGGCGGCCTCGCGGACCGCGTTCGCGAGCGCCTCCAGGTCGTCGGCACTGGGTTGACCCGCCTCCGCGGGCAGGCGCACCACCTCCCAGCCGCGGGGGGCGGTGAGCCGCTCGGCGTGTTCCGCGCAGAGGTCGTAACAGTGCGGTTCCACGTACGTCGCGAGCGGGCCGAGAACGGCGGTCGAGTCGGCGTAGACGTACGTGAGTGTGAAGACGGCAGGCTGCCTGCAGGCGGTACGGGAACAGCTGCGGACGGGGCTCACGGAGGGACCGTATCCGTTCCGCGTTCACTTTGCCACCACCGCGCGGCTCTTAACTAACGTGTCGCCACAATCCGGACAGTCGCCGCCGGACACACCGTCTGTCCCTGGGTGCCCCTACCCTTGGAGCGTGAGTGCGTCATCGGGTGGTAGAGGACGTTCCACGGGCCCGGGCCGCCGGGTCCGCCGCGACCGGCACGGTCGTGGCATGCGCGGCCCTCTGGCGCCTCCGCACGTGCCGATCTCGCGGACCCGCAGCGAGCGCTTCGACGACCTCGTGCTCGACGCCGTCGACCGGCTCAAGCCGCGCTGGGGCGAGCAGTTGTCCGCGGTGGAGTTCGCCGTCGAGGAGGTGCCGCCGGCCGACGAGCTCGTCGACGGTCCGGCGCGGCTGTCGTCCGATCCGATCCCGCTCGGCCGCGCCGAGCCCGCGGCGAGCGGCGAACCGCCCTCGGTCGTGATCTATCGCCGGCCCCTGGAGGCACGGGCACGCGATCGCGAGCAGCTCGGCGCGATCGTGCACGACGTCGTGGTGGAGCAGGTGGCCGATCTGCTCGGCCTGTCCCCGGAGACGATCGACCCAGGCTACGACGAGCGACACTGAGCCCGCGGCGGCGCGGCGATACGTACGGCGTTACGGACGCCGCGCCGCGCGGCACGCCGCGGGCTTTGGCACGTTCCCAGAGGTGTCCGGCGTACGGCTCGGCGGGTGGGGTGACCGGTCACGGCCGGCCGGATGACACGGGCGAGTGGGAGGTCAGCTCGCCTCGCGCTTGATCCGGCGGCGTTCCCGCTCGGAGAGCCCGCCCCAGATGCCGAACCGTTCGTCGTGTTCCAGGGCGTACTCGAGGCACTCGGCGCGCACCTCGCAGGCGCGGCACACCTTCTTGGCCTCTCGAGTCGACCCGCCCTTCTCCGGGAAGAACGCCTCGGGGTCGGTCTGCGCGCACAGCGCGCGCTCCTGCCACCCGAGCTCCTCTTCACCGCCGAGCGCCTGTGCGATGACCTTGTCGGTCACTGCACACCTCCCTGTCGCCCGCTCGTTTGCCCGCCTCACGAATACGGAGGCCCCCCAATGGACACGCCCCTCCCCATACCCACCTTGAGGACCGGGCCAAACAACAATGTTGTAATTACACGCGTGTCTCACCTGTGACGTCAAGCGCATGACGCCATCCGGGGAAAGACACGCTCCCCCCGGTCCGGTCGGGCTGGATGATCAGAAGCGCTTTCGGCGGACGGAACGGTACCAGCGGCCATCCGGCGCCGCAGCATTCCCTACCTGATCACTGTGGACATCTTCCTCGATCATTACCTGGGCGGCGGCCGGTCCGGCGCGTAGATCGCGGTCGGATCGATGGGCTCGTCGCGGTTTCGCGGGTCGTTCGGCGGTGTGGTGCCCTGCTGGTCTCCTTGGTGCTGGGTTGACTCCGGGTATCCCCCGGCCTGGAAGGTCACGGTCTGCTGGGAGCCGAGCCGGTCGCCGTGCCCGAGCACCGGGTCGGGCGGCGGCACCGGACCGGTCGGGGTCGGCTGGTACGGCGAGGCCTGCGACACCCCGAGCGAGCCGCCGAAGCCCTGCGCCGGGGCGCCGGTCCGCTGGTGGTCCGGCGGCCGCGGGTCCGACAGCGACGGCCGCTGCGGCGGGTTGTCGAGCGGCGACGGCTGCGGCCCGGAGGGGTACGAGGTGTACCCGGGCAGCGGGTGCGGCCCGGAGATCGGCCCGGTGGGCAGCGGGTGCGGCCCCGAGACCGGCTCCGCGGGCTGCGGCTGCGGGTGCGGCCCGGACGGCCGGTCGGCCAGCGGGTGCGGACCCGACGGCTGCTCGAGCGGCGACGGCTGGGGCCCCGACGGGTACGAGGTGTACTCCGGCAGCGGCCGGCTCGTGTCGAGCGGGTCGTCGATCCGCGGCCGCTGCTGCGGCCCGGTGGCGTACGTCCCGGTCTGGGCCTGCGCGCCGCCGCCCTGCCGGTAGCTCTGCGCCTGCTGGTAGGCCTGGAAGATCTGCTGCTGCCGCGGGTCGCCGAGGTCGCCGTACGGCTGCACCGGATGCGGTGCCGTCGGCTGGGAGGCCTGCTGGGACGCCGGTTCGGCGGACGGCGCCGCGGCGGCGGGGCGCCCGGGCTCCTGCTGCGGGGGGAAGGGGGTGCCGTAGCCGGAGTCCGGGGCCCCGGAGGCGAGGGGCGTGGGGTCGCGTGGCTCCTCCGGCCGCCCGTACGGCGAGGCGGGCGCGGCGGCCGGGGGCTGCTCGGCCGGGCGGGCGGTGCCGTACCGGGGGTCGGAGGGGGCGTCGATGGGGCCGTACTCGCCGGAGGTGTAGCCGCGGTAGCCGCCGGCCTGGCCCTGGCCGGCGTCGCCGGCCGGCCGCTCGGCCTCGCCGGTCCCGTACGGCCCGGGCGCGGGAGGCCGGACGCCCTGGCCGGCGGGCCGGACGACGGTGGTGGGGATGTTGTAGTCGTCCGCGGTCGGCGGCACGTAGGCGGGCGCGGGCGGCCGCGGCACGTCGCGGGTGTTCGCCTGCTCGTCGTCGGCCCGGCCGTGCCGTCCCTGCCCCGGGGCGGGCTGCTGGGTGGTGCCGGGGTCGCCGCCGTAGACCGGCGGGGCCTCGGCGGCGGCCGCCGCGGGCTGCTGCTCGGGCGCCTGGCCGGGGGCGGGCGGCTCGGCACCCGGCGCGTCGCCGGGGACCTGACCGGCCGGGGCGGCCTGTTCGCCCTGGTCGCCCGGCACCGGGGCCGCGGACGGCCCGGCCTCGAGCGCGGGGCGCGGCGCGTCCTCCGGCCCTGCGGGCGCCCCGGGACCGGCAGGTGGGGGACCGGCCTGGGGCGGAGGCGGCGGGAACGGGCCGGCCTGGGGGTGACCGGCCTGCGGGACGAACCCGCCGGGACCGGGGAACGGCGCCCCGGCGGGGCCGCCCGGAGCGAACGGCGCGGCCGGGGCGGGGGCCTGGGGCAGGGTCTTGAGCAGGTGCAGGCCGTACAGGAGGGCGATGGCGAGCAGCGCCAGCTGCGGCAGCCCGAGCAGGAGAAGCTGCACCTTGGTCCCGGCCGAGAGGGCGCCGGCGAACACCAGCGCGCCGAGGCCGAGGAGGCTGAACAGCGCGGCGAGCCCGAGCGTGCCGAGGGCGCCGAACAGCAGGAGCCGGGCCCGCGGGCTCACCGGGCCGAAGCGCGTGGCGAGCAGCACCGCGCCGAGCGCGAGCGCGGGCCTGATCGGGTGGCTGAGGTCGTCGAGGGCGGTGCCGGCGCGCACCCCGAAGCCTCCGGTGTCGCCGAACAGCACGTGCGCGACGAGCACGAGCACGGACACGGCCGCGGTGACGAGCATGGCCCAGGCAGCGGGCTCACGCAGGCGGCCCACCTCGACGTCGATCACGACGCTCCCTCACCTCGGTGAACCACCCGGGCGGTGCGCCTCCTGCGCGGGCGGCCCGCTCTGTACTGCTCGTCCACGTCCTCACAACCCCCTGTGGCCACATGTGGCACCGGGGCAGTTTTGCACATCGGCGACATTCGCGTTGAGATACTGGGAATCCTCCGTGTCACAAAAAGGTTTCCTTTCTGGGACGCCGCCCCAGCTCAGCCCTTTCGTCGCATCCGTACCGGCGGCATGCCCCGGTCACCGCAGGACGAATGTCGTAGCCCCGGGCCCGTGCGGAAGCGGGATTCCGTGACGCGGTGGTGCCCTCGGGTGAGGGACGGCCGAGGTGTCAGACTGGCGGCATGCGCATTGTGTCTCTCGCCGGCGGCATCGGGGGCGCGCGGTTCCTGCGCGGGCTCAAGGCGGCGGCGCCCGACGCCGAGATCACCGTGATCGGCAACACCGGGGACGACATCACCCTGTTCGGGCTGCGGGTCTGCCCCGACCTCGACACGGTCATGTACACGCTGGGCGGCGGCATCAACGAGGAGCAGGGCTGGGGCCGGGCGGACGAAACGTTCACGGTCAAGTCCGAGCTCGCCGCCTACGGGGTCGAGCCGCAGTGGTTCGGCCTGGGCGACCGCGACCTCGCCACGCACATCGTGCGCACCCAGATGCTCTCGGCGGGCTACCCGCTCTCCCAGGTCACCGAGGCGCTGTGCACCCGCTGGAACCCCGGGGTGCGGCTCATCCCGATGAGCGACGACCGGGTGGAGACCCACGTGGTGATCGAGGACGAGCAGGGCCGCCGCGCCATCCACTTCCAGGAGTGGTGGGTACGGCTGCGCGCCTCGGTCCCGGCGCAGCGGATCGTGCTCGTCGGCGCGGACGAGGCGAAGCCCGCCCCCGGCGTGCTGGAGGCGATCGCCGAGGCCGACGTGGTGATCCTGCCGCCGTCGAACCCGGTGGTGAGCATCGGCACGATCCTGCAGATCCGCGGCATCCGCGAGGCGCTCGAGCCGAAGCCGGTGGTCGGCGTCTCCCCCATCATCGGCGGCGCCCCGGTGCGCGGCATGGCCGACGCCTGCCTCACCGCGATCGGCGTGCCCACCACCGCCCAGGCGGTGCTCGAGCTGTACGGCACGCCGCTGATCAACGGCTGGCTGGTCGCCGAGGAGGACCGGGACGTGGCCCTGGACGGCGTGCGCGTGGTCGCCCGCCCGCTGCTCATGACCGACCTGGACGCGGCGGCCGACATCGCCCGCGCCGCGCTGCGCCTCGCCGAGGAGGTCGCCGCGTGAGCACGCCCCGGTTCGAGGTGTACGGCCTGCCCGGCCTGCCGGAGATCACCCCGGGCACGGACCTCGCCGAGGTGATCGCCGCCGCCGGGCCGGACCTGCGCGACGGCGACATTCTCGTGGTGACCTCGAAGATCGTCAGCAAGGCGGAGGGCCGCATCCGCAGGGCGGCGAGCCGTACCGAGGCGATCGAGGAGGAGACCGTGCGGGTGGTGGCGCGGCGCGGGGAGACCGTGATCGCGCAGACCCGGCACGGCCTGGTGATGGCCGCGGCGGGCGTGGACGCCTCGAACACCGAGCCGGGCACGGTGCTGCTGCTGCCCGAGGACCCGGACGCCTCGGCCCGCCGCATCCGGCAGGGCCTGCGCGAGCGGCTCGGCGTGCGGGTGGGCGTGCTCGTCTCCGACACCTTCGGCCGCCCCTGGCGGGAGGGCCTGGTCGACGTGGCGATCGGCGCGGCGGGCGTGCGCCCGCTCGACGACCTGCGCGGCACCACCGACCCGTTCGGCAACCCGCTGGTGGCGACGGTGACCGCGGTCGCCGACGAGATCGCGGCCGCGGCCGAGCTGGTGAAGGCGAAGACCGCGGGCGTCCCGGTCGCCGTGGTGCGCGGCCTCGCCGCGTGGGTGACCGACGAGGACGGCCCCGGCGCCCGGGCCATGGTCCGCCCCGCCGACCAGGACATGTTCCGGTACGGCTCGGCCGACGTGGTGTTCGCCCGCCGTACCATCCGGGAGTTCACCGGCGAGCCGGTGGACCCGGCGGCGGTGCGCCGCGCGGTGGCCGCCGCGATCGCCGCCCCGGCGCCGCACCACACCACGCCGTGGCGGTTCGTGCTGCTCGAGTCGGAGCGGTCCCGCACCGAGCTGCTCGACGCGATGCGCGAGGCGTGGATCGCCGACCTGCGCGCCGACGGGCTCTCGGAGGAGGCGATCGCCCGCCGGGTGCGCCGCGGCGACGTGCTGCGCAACGCGCCGTACCTGGCGGTGCCGTGCCTGGTGATGACCGGCGCGCACCGCTATCCGGACGCGCGGCGGGCCACGGCCGAGCGGGAGATGTTCGTGGTCGCGGCAGGGGCCGGGGTGGAGAACTTCCTGGTCCAGCTCGCGGTGGAGGGCCTCGCCTCGGCCTGGGTGTCGTCGACGATGTTCTGCCGGGACGTGGTGCGCAAGGTGCTCGGCATCCCGGACGACTGGGACCCGATGGGCGCGGTCGCGATCGGGCACGCCGCGGCGCCGCCCCGGCCGCGTCCGCCGCGCCGTCCGGACGACTTCATCGTCACCCGCTGACCCGAGCGCCGGGCGCGTGGGCGGTCACGGGCCGGGCAAACGGTTGTCCACAGGTTGGCCACAACGTGCGGCGTGGCCGTGTCAGGGCACAGTAGCCTTGGTCAACAGCCCGTCGGCGATCGTGCCGGCCTTGCCGAAATCTTGCCCGACAGCCCACGCCGAAGCAGTGAGACTGGGACGATGGAAGACGCCAAGCCGTACGTGACGATAGTCCTCCCCTGCTACAACGAGCAAGATCACGTAGTGCTGGAGGTCGACCGCATCTGCAAGGCGATGGACTCCAGCGGCTACAGCTACGAGCTGCTCGCCATCGACGACTGCTCGACCGACGGGACGCTCGACCGGCTGCGGGAGGCCGCGCCCCAGTACCCGCACATGCGGGTGATCGCGTTCCACCGCAACGGCGGCTCCGGCACGGTGCGGCGCATCGGCACCCAGGAGGCCCGCGGCGAGATCGTCGTGTGGACCGACGCCGACATGACCTACCCGAACGAGCGCATCCCCGAGCTCGTCGCGATCCTGGAGAAGGACTCCACGATCGACCAGGTGGTGGGCGCGCGGACCAGCGAGCAGGGCTCGCACAAGCTGCTGCGGGTGCCGGCCAAGTGGTTCATCCGCAAGGTGGCCGAGCTGCTCGCCGGGCAGGAGATCCCCGACCTCAACTCCGGCATGCGGGCGTTCCGCCGCTCGGTGGCGCTGCCGTACCTGCGGCTGCTGCCGCCCGGGTTCTCCTGCGTCACCACGATCACGCTGGCGTTCCTGTCGAACCAGCACGGCGTCCACTACGTGCCGATCGAGTACAGCAAGCGGGCCGGGAAGTCGAAGTTCAACTTCGTCTCCGACGCCTACCGCTACATCCTCCAGGTGTTGCGGATGGTGATGTACTTCAACCCGCTCAAGGTGCTCATGCCGCCGTCGCTCGTGCTGCTCGGCGTGGCGCTCGTGAAGGGCGTGGTGGACATGGTCCGGCACCCGTTCTACTTCCCGGCGAGCACCGTGATGGTGTTCCTGACCAGCCTCATCATCGGCTCGCTCGCGCTGCTCGCCGACCTCATCGTGCGCTCGCGCGGAGACTAGGAGCACCGTGAAGATCGTCCTGGTCGGCCCGACCTACCCGTACAAGGGCGGCGGCGCCCAGCACACCACCGAGCTCGCCCACCGCCTCGCCGCCGCGGGCCACGACGTGGTGATCGAGTCGTGGCGGGCGCAGTACCCGTCGTTCCTCTACCCGGGGCAGCAGACGATCGACGCGCCCGAGGGCGAGCCGTTCGGCAACGTACGGCGCGAGCTCGACTGGCGCCGCCCCGACGGCTGGCTGCGCGCGGGCCGCCGCCTGCGCTCCGCCGACCTGGTGGTGCTCGCCGTGCTCAGCCCCGTCCAGGTCCCGCCGTACCTCGGCATCCTCCGCGGCCTCGGCACCCGCCGCCGCCCCGGTGCCACGCCCCGCGTGGTGGCCCTCTGCCACAACGTGCTGCCGCACGAGCGCAGGCCGTACGACCGCCCGCTGATGAAGGCCCTGCTGCGCCGCGTCCACCTCGTGCTCACTCACAGCGACCAGCAGTCCGCCCTAGCCGCCGGCCTCGCCCCGACCCCGCGCCGGGTCGCCGTCATGCCACCCCACCTGCCTGCCCGCCGCGACGCGACGGGTGCCTCGGAGGAGCCGCCGAGGGTCCGCAACCGCCTCCTCTTCTTCGGCCTCGTCCGCCCGTACAAGGGCCTCGACATCCTGCTTCGCGCCCTCGCCGCGGGCCCGCCGCAGGTCTCCCTCACGGTCGCCGGCGAGTTCTGGGGCGGCCTCGACGAGACCCGCGAGCTGATCGCCGAACTCGGCCTGACCGACCGCGTCGAGCTGCGCCCCGGCTACGTCCCCGCCGACCAGGTCCCCGCCCTGTTCGCGCAGGCCGACGCCCTCGTCCTGCCGTACCGCTCGGCCACCGCCAGCCAGAACGTCTGGCTGGGCCACGAGCACGGCGTCCCCGTCATCGCCACCCGCGTCGGCGCCCTCGCCGACCACATCACCGACGGCGTCGACGGCCTCCTCGTCGAACCCGGCTCCGTCGAGGCCCTCACCGACGCCCTCAACCGCTTCTACGCCCCCGGCGAGCCGGAACGCCTGCGCGCGGGCGTGAAGGCCGTCGACCCCGACCCCTACTGGGCGCGTTACGTGGAGACGCTGCTCGCTCCCTGACCGGGCTCCGGCGGCGCTCGCGGCGGGGGGCGAGGCGGCGGAACGAAAAAGGTCTGCCGAGCCCGTGCACGGCCCGGCAGACGCGGCATATCCCTTTATCGTCCCTTATTGCGGGATCCCGAGAAGTCCCGCGGCACCGAAATCACTCCGGTGCCGTGAGTCTCACTTGCAGTACTTCTTCAGGTACGCGCGCAGGTCCTCCGGAGCGATAACGCCGTCCTTCTTGCTGCGCGGGGCCGCGTTGTCGAGCTTGTCGAACCACCTCTTGTGCATCTTCCGGGTGAGCATGGTGGCCGCGCCCTTGAGGTCGCCGGAGGCGTTGACCTTGCCGTTCTTGACGGCCACCAGGTCCTTGAAGGTGAACAGGCCGTCGCGGATGCCGGACCTCGCCGAGTCCAGCACGTGGAAGTCGTTCAGGAGAACGCGGGTGTAGAAGCACTTGAGCGTCTGGGTGCTGGACACCTGGGCGGTGGCCGCCGAGGCCTGGGCCGGGGCGGCCGCGAGACCGATGGCCATGATTCCGGCGGTGGCCGCAGTGGCGGCGGCGGCGAGGAACTTGCGCATTTCGATGTCTCCCTTTCCGGTGTCGTCAACGTTTCCCGTTGCGCGTTTCCATGCCTTTCGATGCGGTGACGACAACTCGGGTTCGACCGGAAAATGCGACATAGACGACAGAACTCGCCCCGTCCAGGACGCGTCCTCATATAGAACGCGCCTGGGCATCCGGCTGGCGATCCGCCTCTGAAATATTCAGCCTGTCCTGAAACATTCAGCCTCTACCGGGTGCCTCGCTTCCGCACACCGCTCGTCCAGCGATTCGCCCGCCGGAAATTCAACGCGAACGTCACAGTGAGAGTCGGCCTGCGGCTCGGGAAATAAAAAGGCCTGCCGTGCCTGTAACGGCCCGGCAGACCTCGAACGCATCGCCTTATCAGCGATGCCCCGGCGGCGGCCTTACGTCAGCCGCCGCAATACTGCTTCAGGTACGCCTTGAGGTCGTCCCGCGAAACCAGCCCGTCCGGGTTGTCCTTCGCGCCCTTGTACGCCGTGTCGAGCCGGCTCCACCAGTGCACATTGTCCCGGGCCGGCTGCAGAAGCAGAGTGACCGCGGCCTTCAGGTCGCCGGAGGCGTTGACCTTGCCGTCCCTTACCATCCGTGCGTCGTCGAGACCGAACAGACCGTCGTGCTTACCGGACAGCGCCGAGTCGAGCACGTGGAAATCGGCCAGGAAGACCCTGGTCTCGAAGCACCGGAGCCGGTCGGCGCCGGACGAGGTCTGGGTTGCGCTCGCCACGGCCTGAGCCGGGCCGGCGGCAATACCCATGGCCATAACGCCGGCGACGGCCGCGGCAGCGAACAATTTCCGCACGGAATCTCCCTTGTGTCGTTGTCGTTGAACCGCACTGTGCGGTTCTGGGTGGTTCGATGCGCTGACGACACCTCGAGTTCGGCCAAGAAATGCGACATAGACCACAGAACTCATCCCACCCAGAACGCGTCCTCATGCAGAACGCGCCCGGGCACCCGGCGGCGGGCGAACCGCCCCGCCCGGCCGGCTCCGGCCCCCACGCCGGGGTCACCGCGCGCACAGCGCGGAGTGTGCCGCCGGCCGCCGCCGTCGTGGCGTGCAACCGGATCTCCTGCGTCCACATCGGTTCGCCGCTGCCGGACCGGCGGGAGGATTACGACGTGGCCGCTTACCCGGTCGTCGACCCGCCGGACGGGCACGCGCCCGCCTGCGACGTCCATCTGAAGCACCTCGGACGGCGAGTTCTACGTCTGGCCGACGGGCTCCGGCCCGGACGGCTGGACGGTGACACAGGGCCGGGCCGTACCGGCTGTGGGACCGCGTCGAGGCGAGCGTGCGGGCCCGGCGGGAGGCGGGGTCCCCGGGCCGAGATCGCTTCACGATCGGCATCGCCGGGAAACCGCAGGTCATCGCCTGTCCCGATCATCCTTGGCTGGTCTGGGAGCTGCCCGGTTCGTGACGGTGCGCACAGGACGGTTGGGCGCGCTGTGGTCACCTGCGGGAAACGGTTCGATCGCTGGAGTCCTGCCGGTAGGGCCGAAGGTCGGTAACGTTGGGCGGCGTGGGTAGGGAACGCACCGCGCAGCTCGAGTACTCCGAGATACAGAGCGCCATGCTCGACGAGGCGAAGCGCCGCCGGAAGGCCGCGAAGATCATCGCGGTTCTCGGGCACTTCCTCGGGCGTGAGTCCGGCGATGGCGGTAAGGGTGTGCTCGACGGGATGACCGTGGCCGACATCGGGTGTTCGGCCGGGTTCATCGCGGACGAGCTGGTCAACGCGGGGGCGAGCCGTACCTTCGGGGTGGACATCGACGTGCCGGGGTTACGGCGCGCGGCGGCCCGGTTCGGGGACCGGGTGGTGTTCCTGTGCGGGGACGGTACGGCACTGCCGTTCCCGGACAACTCGGTGGACGTGCTCGTGTTCAACCACATCTACGAGCACGTGGTGGACCCGGACGCCGTGGTGAAGGAGATGCACCGGGTGCTCGCCGACGACGGCGTGCTCTACCTCGGGCTGGGCAACCGTCTCGGCGTGATGGAGCCGCACTACAAGCTGCCGTTCCTCTCCTACCTGCCGCCGGCGCTCGCCGACCGGTACGTGCGGCTGTTCGGGAAGGCGAACCGCTACCACGAGCGGTTCCGCACCCGGCGCGGGCTGCGGCGCATGCTCCGGGACTTCTACGTGTGGGACTACACGCTCCCGGTGCTCGTCACCCCGGACCGCTTCGCCGGGTCGGAGCTGTTCGCCGGGCTGCCCGGCCGGTTCGCCCGGGCGGTGCTGGACCGCATGCCCGGGTTCCTGCTGCGGGCGCTGCTGCCGCTGGTGCCGACCTATCTGTGGGTCGCCACCAAGAAGCCGCGCTATCCGGCCGGGGAACGGCTGCCGCGTCCGCCCGAGTTCGTACGGACCCCATGATCAAGCCCGGTACGGCCGAGCGGGGGTGGCGATGAGCCGGACCGTGCTGCGCCGCGTGCTGCGGTGGGGCTTCCTGCTCGTCGCGCTCGGCTTCGGGATCTGGGCGGTGGCCGGGCAGTGGCGGGCGGTCGCCGACGGGCTGGGGCGGCTGTCGTGGCCGCTGCTCGCCGGGTCGCTCGGGGCGACACTCGCCGCGCTCGGCGCCGGGATGATGATGTGGCGAGCGCTGCTCGCCGACCTGGGGTCGCCGCTGCACGTGGTCGACGCGGCGAAGGTGTTCTTCGTCGGCCAGCTCGGCAAGTACATCCCGGGCTCGGTCTGGCCGGTGCTCGCCCAGATGGAGCTCGCCCGCGACCTGGGGGTGCCGCGGCCGCGCAGCGCGGCGGCGTTCTTCCTCACCTACCCGGTGTACCTGGCGACCGGGCTGCTCGTGGCGGGCGCGACGCTGCCGGTGCTCGCCGGGGAGTCGGTGGCGCGGTACGCCTGGCTGGTGGTGCTGCTGCCGCTGCTTCTGGCCGGGCTGCACCCCCGGGTGGTGAACGCCGTGCTCAACCTGGGGCTGCGGCTCATCCGCCGCCCGCCGCTGGAGCGGCCGCTGTCCCGCCGGGGCGTGGTGACCTCGGCGGCCTGGGCGCTCGCCGGCTGGGCCGCGTACGGCGTGCACCTGTGGCTGCTCGTGCACGGGCTGGGCGCGACGGGACCGGCGGCCGCGGTGCTCTCGCTCGGGGCGTTCGCGCTCGCCTGGTGCCTGGGCTTCCTCGTGGTGATCGCGCCCGCGGGCGCCGGGGTGCGGGAGGTCGCCATGGTGGCGGCGCTCGCCCCGGTGCTCGACCAGGGCCCGGCGATCGCGGCGGCCCTCGTCTCCCGGCTCGTCGTCTCGGTCGGCGACCTGGTCTGCGCGGCGCTCGCCGGGGCCGCGGCCAAGGCGGCGCTCCGGTGGAACGGGCAGGGTGGCGCGGACCGGCCCGGCGACGGCGCGCCCGGCCCGGAGCCCGGCCCCGGGAACGAGCGGCACCCGGTACGGCCCGGCGCGGACCGCGATCGCGGCACGTCCCGCGGCGACGGTCCGGGGCCGTCGGCGCCGTAGCGCACCCGCGACACGGTTCGCGCAAAGGTTTACACGCAAGCAGTCAGAATGGTTAGGCTGTTGGTCAACATGTCGGTTCATGACGGCTTCCCGTGACGTCGGGGACGCCCGTACGGCCGCGGGGGCGTCGGGAAGGCCGCCCGTGACTCGCCGATTGCGGCACGTGTCCGCCCCGGCGAGTTACCGGTCGGTCGGCTAGCCTCACCTCTGTGATGGAATCTTCGCCGGATATCGGACATCTGCAGGCCATCCTTCTCGTCGGTGGCCAGGGAACGCGGTTACGCCCGCTCACGCTCGGAACGCCCAAACCGCTCTTGCCGACCGCCGGGGTCCCCTTCCTCGCGCACCAGCTCGCGCGGGCGAAGTCGTTCGGGGTCGAGCGCATCGTGTTCGCCACCTCCTACCGGGCGTCGATGTTCCGCGAGGCGTTCGGCGACGGGTCTGCGTTCGGGCTCCGGCTCGAGTACATGACGGAGGAGACCCCGCTCGGCACGGGTGGAGCGATCCGCAACGCCGCTCAGGCGCTCACCTGCGGGCCGGACGACCCGGTGCTCGTGCTCAACGGCGACATCCTCTCCGGGCACGACATCCACGCCCAGGTGCGGCTGCACCAATCGCGCGGGGCCGCGGTCACGCTCCACCTCACCGAGGTGGAGGACCCGTCGCGCTTCGGCTGCGTGCCCACCGACGAGAACGGCCGGGTCACGGCCTTCCTGGAGAAGACGCCGTATCCGGTGACGAACAGGATCAACGCCGGCTGCTACGTGTTCCGCCGGTCGGTGATCGACACGATCCCCGAGGGCCGGGTCGTCTCGGTGGAGCGGGAGACCTTCCCCGGCCTGATCGAGGCCGGCGAGCTCGTCCTCGGCTACATCGAGACCGCGTACTGGCTCGACGTGGGCACCCCCGCCGCGTACATCCAGGGCTCGCGCGACCTCGTGCTCGGCCGGCTGCGGTCGCCCGCGATGCCCGGCCCGTGCGGCGAGTACCTCGCGCTGCCCGACTCGATCGTGTCCCCGGAGGCGAAGGTGTCCGGCGGCTCGGTGGTCGGCCACGGCGCCATCGTCGAGGCCGGGGCCACGGTGAGCGGCAGCATCCTGCTCGACGGCTGCGTGGTCGGCCCCGGCGCCACGGTGATCGACTCGGTGGTCGGCCCGGGCGCCCGCGTCGAGGGCGGGGCGGTGCTGTCCGACGTGGTGGTCGGGGACAACGCCGTGGTCGGCGCGCGCAACGAGCTGCTCGCCGGGGCCCGGCTGTGGCCCGGCGTGGTCCTCCCGGAGTCCTCGGTCCGGTTCTCCAGTGACGTGTAGCCGGTGGGTGACGCCGTGACCCGGGTGGCCACTCCGCTCGAGCGCCACTGGCGGCCGGACGGGCCGCTGGACGTGACGCTCACGCTCTCCCCGCTGCGCCGCGGCGCGCACGACCCCACGTGGCGGGCCGAGGGCTGCGCGGTGTGGCGCACCTGCCGCACGCCGTACGGCCCTGGAACGCTCCGCGTCACCGTGGACGCGCGGGAGCGGGCGGTCCGGGGGCAGGCGTGGGGGCCGGGCGCGGAGTGGCTGCTGGAGACGCTCCCGGCGATGCTCGGCGCGGACGACGACGCCGCCGCGTTCCCGGCGCTCGCCCGAAACGCCGGGAACGGCGCCGAGGTGGTGCTGCGGGCGCACCGCAGCCATCCGGGTCTGCGGATCGGCCGCACCATGCGGGTCTTCGAGGCGCTCGTGCCCGCCGTACTCGAGCAGAAGGTGGTGGGCCGGGAGGCCTGGCGGGCCTGGCGGTGGCTGCTGCGCCGGTACGGCGAGCCCGCCCCGGGCCCGGCGCCCGAGGGCATGCGGGTGTTCCCCGAGCCGGAGGTGTGGCGGAAAATCCCCTCCTGGGACTGGCATCGTGCGGGCGCCGAGGCGGTACGCGCCCGCACGATCGTCAACGCGGCCCGGCACGCCGACAGGCTGGAGGCGACCGCCGAGGCGGGCCGGGACGGCAGCGCGGCGGCGGACCGGCTGCTGCGCGCCCTGCCCGGCATCGGGGTGTGGACCTCGGCGGAGATCCGGCAGCGCGCCCACGGCGACCCGGACGCGGTCTCCGTCGGCGACTACCACATCCCGGGCATCGTGGGCTGGGCGCTGACCGGGCGGCGCACCGACGACGAGGGGATGCTCGCCCTGCTCGCCCCCTACCGCGGCCACCGGTACCGGGTCACCCGGCTGCTCGAGATCGCAGGTCACCGGCCGCCGCCGCGCGGCCCGCGCATGCCCGCCCGCGACTACCGCTCCTTCTAAATCGGGTGCGCGATCACCCCGATATTGGTCATCAGGTGAGGCCCTGGCTGAAAACCGGCAAACCGGCGGACGTAGTCTGCGAAACATGACTCAGGCCTCCCCGAGTGCACACGCCCTGCGTCGGGCTCTCGCCCGCGCGCGTGACGGAAAGCAGCTCAACCTCGACGAAGCCGTCGTGCTCCTGCAGGCGCGCGGCGACGCGCTCGACGCGCTCCTGGAGCACGCGTCCCGGGTGCGGGACTCCGGGCTGGAGGCGGCCGGACGGCCGGGCGTGATCACCTACAGCCGGAAGGTGTTCATCCCGCTCACCCGGCTGTGCCGGGACCGCTGCGGCTACTGCACCTTCGCCACCGCCCCCGCCAAGCTGCCGGCGCCGTACCTCTCCCCCGACGAGGTGCTCGAGATCGCCCGGCAGGGTGCGGCGCTGGGGTGCAAGGAGGCGCTGTTCACCCTCGGCGACCGGCCCGAGGACCGCTGGCACCAGGCCCGCGAGTGGCTGGACGCGCACGGGTACGACGACACGCTCTCCTACGTGCGCGCGATGGCGATCCGGGTGCTGGAGGAGACCGGCCTGCTGCCGCACCTCAACCCGGGCGTGATGACCTGGCGGGACCTGCAGCGGCTCAAGCCGGTCGCGCCCTCGATGGGGATGATGCTGGAGACCACGTCGCGGCGGCTGTTCGAGGAGAAGGGCGGGCCGCACTACGGCTCGCCGGACAAGGACCCCGCGGTACGGCTCCGCGTGCTGGAGGACGCCGGGCGGGTGGCCGTGCCGTTCACCACCGGCATCCTCATCGGGATCGGCGAGACCCTTGAGGAGCGGGCCGAGTCGATCTTCGCGATCCGGAAGGTGGCGCGCGAGTACGGCGGCATCCAGGAGGTGATCGTCCAGAACTTCCGCGCCAAGCCGGACACCGCGATGCGCGGCATGCCCGACGCCGACCTGCACGACCTCGCCGCCACGATCGCGGTGACCCGGCTCGTGCTCGGCCCGAAGATGCGGGTGCAGGCCCCGCCGAACCTCGTCGACGAGGAGTACGCGCTCATGCTGCGCGCGGGCATCGACGACTGGGGCGGGGTGTCGCCGCTCACCCCGGACCACGTCAACCCGGAGCGGCCCTGGCCGCAGATCGACGAGCTCGCCGCGCGCACCGCGGAGGCCGGGTTCGAGCTGCGCGAGCGGCTCACCGTTTACCCGGAGTACGTGCTCGCCGGGGAGCCGTGGATCGACCCGCGGGTGCGCGCGCACGTGGCCGCGCTCGCCGACCCGGCCACCGGTCTTGCCCGGCCGGACGCCGAGATCGTGGGGCGGCCGTGGCAGGAGCCGGACGGCGGGTTCGCCGCGGCCGGCCGTACCGACCTGCACGTGGAGATCGACACCGTGGGCCGCACCAGCGACCGGCGGGACGACTTCGACCACGTCTACGGCGACTGGGACGCGCTGCGCGAGCGGCTCGCCGAGGCGGGCGACGGCCCGGCGGTGCTCGTCGGCGAGCTGGGCGCGGCGCTGCGCAAGGCCGCCGAGGACCCGGCCGGGCTCACCGAGGAGGAGGCGCTGACGCTGCTGGGCGCGGCCGGCGACCGGTACGGCAGGGGCGCGGACGACGCGGCGCTCGACGAGCTGGCCCGGATCGCCGACGACCTGCGGCGCGAGGCGGTCGGCGACGACGTCACCTACATCGTCAACCGGAACATCAACTTCACCAACGTCTGCTACACCGGCTGCCGGTTCTGCGCGTTCGCCCAGCGGCGCAACGACGCCGACGCGTTCACGCTCTCGCTGGAGCAGATCGCGGAGCGGGCGCGCGAGGCGTGGGAGGCCGGGGCGACCGAGGTGTGCATGCAGGGCGGCATCCACCCCGACATGCCGGGCACCGCGTACTTCGACATCGCCCGGGCGGTCAAGCAGGCCTGCCCGGAGATGCACGTGCACGCCTTCTCGCCGATGGAGGTGGTGAACGGGGCGAGCCGTACCAATATGTCGATCGAGGAGTGGCTGGTCGCGGCGCGCGAGGCCGGGGTGGACTCGCTGCCCGGCACCGCCGCGGAGATCCTCGACGACGAGGTGCGCTGGGTGCTCACCAAGGGCAAGCTGCCCACCAGCGAATGGATCGAGGTGATCACCACGGCCCACCGGGTCGGCATCCCCACCACCGCGACGATCATGTACGGGCACGTGGACACCCCGCGGCACTGGGTGCGGCACATCCGGCTCATCCGGAGCATCCAGGAGGAGACCGGCGGGTTCACCGAGTTCGTGCTGCTGCCGTTCGTGCACACGAACGCGCCGATCTATCTCGCGGGCGTGGCCCGGCCGGGCCCGACCGCGCGGGAGAACCGGGCGCTGCACGCGCTCGCCCGCATCCTGCTGCACGGTGCGATCCGCAACATCCAGTGCTCGTGGGTGAAGCTCGGCGACGAGCTGTGCCGGAAGATCCTCCAGGGCGGCGCGAACGACCTCGGCGGCACGCTCATGGAGGAGACGATCAGCCGGATGGCCGGGTCGGACAACGGCTCGTACAAGACGATCAGCGAGATCGCCGCGATGGTCGCCCCGACCGGGCGTCCGCTGCGCCAGCGCACCACCTCGTACGGCACGCCGAGCGAGGAGCGCCTTGCCGCGGCCCGGGCGAGCGACGGGGTGTGCCGGAGCGTGCGCCGGCCGGTGTTGCCCGTGCTCGCCGACTGACCGCGGGCCCTGTCGGGCGCGGGTGCGGCGCGGGCTCGATGATCGTCCGCTTTGTGACGGAACGCTGCTGCGAAAGTGATCAACTCTGGGACAGGATCACGGTGATCAACCCACCCATATCCCCTCAGAGGTAGTCATGACAAAGCTGCTTCGAGTCCTCGCCGCACCGGTGATCGCCATGGTCGCCCTGCTCGCGGCGGTCGTGACGCCCGCGCAGGCCGCCTCGGAGCCGAGCGACGCCGATCTCGCGGCCGAGTGGTGGGAGGCGTGGAACACCCACAAGTTCTACCTGAACATCCCGCCCGCGCCCGACTCCGGCAAGAGCCGGGTGACCACGAGCATCTCGATCGACATCGACGCGCCCGCCATGCGCGTGTTCAAGGCCTACTCCGACATGCGCAACCACATCGGGCGGGCCGCGTTCCTCAAGCGGGTCGTGGTGCACGCCGAGCACAAGATGGGCCCGGCGCGGCACATCAACCTCACCGCCGTCGAGGAGGTGCCGTACGAGGGGCAGACGGTGCTGCTCAACACGCACGCCCAGCAGCGCGTTCACAAGCACCGGCTGTACTACGAGACCGACACCTGGTCGCTGCCGGGCGTCGTCACCCACCAGAAGATCGTGTTCACCAAGGTCGGCCCCCACAAGACCCGGGTGACCGAGCACCTCACCTTCGACGCCGACAGCACGCTGATCGACTTCGTCGTGGCGAACGGCGTCGCCTCGCACCAGCAGACCCAGGCCGCGCTCAAGCAGGCGATCGAGAGCGGCCGGCTCTGATCCGGGCGTGACGCCCTCCCGCGGGGGCGGGACCGGCCGGCGGTCCCGCCCTCGCCGTTTCCCGGCCCGTTCCAGCGCGTTTCATCGGACGTTGCAGGAGCGGGCCGGAGGCGTCTCCGGCGCCGGTGCCGGGCACCGTGCCGGGCGCGGGCGTCCGCCCCCGTCCAACGGTTTCCATACGGCTTGACGGAGGGCTTGCGAGTCTGGTCGGATTTGGTTCTGCAAACCTTTGCAGAAGGGGTGCGATGGGCGACTACCTGTTCCCGGCCGAGCCCCGGGTGCGCGAGATCGCGCGGGAGCTGTACGAGCACGTCCGCGCGCTGCCGATCGTCAGCCCGCACGGGCACGTGGACCCGGCGACGCTCGCCGACGACCGGCCGTTCCCGGACCCGGCGCGGCTGCTGATCGTGCCGGACCACTACGTGACCCGGCTGCTGGTGAGCCAAGGCGTCACGCCGGAACGGCTGGGGGTGGCGCCCCGCGACGGCGGGCCGTACGAGACCGACGGCCGGGCGATCTGGCGGCTGCTCGCCGAGCACTGGCACGCGTTCCGCGGCACCCCGTCCCGGATGTGGCTCGAGCTCACCTTCCGCGACGTGTTCGGCCTCGGCGAGGTACGGCTCGGCCCGGACACCGCGGACGAGGTGTACGACGCGATCGCGGCGCGGCTCGCCGAGCCGGGCTTCCGGCCGCGGGCGCTGTTCGACCGGTTCGGCATCGAGGTGCTCGCCACCACCGAGTCGCCGCTCGACCCGCTCGCCCACCACGACCGGCTCGCCGCCGACGGCTGGGGCCGCAAGGTGATCACCACGTTCCGGCCGGACGACGTGGTCGACATGGACCGCCCGGACTGGGCGGACAACGTGCGGCGGCTCGGCGAGCTCACCGGCGAGGACACCGAGGGCTTCGACGGCTACCTCGCCGCGCTGCGGGCCCGCCGCGCGTACTTCAAGGCGCGCGGCGCCACCGCGACCGACCACGGCCACCCCACCGCCCGCACCGCCGAGCTCGCCCACGAGGAGGCCGCCCGGCTGTTCAAGCGGCGCCTCGCCGGGCCGGTGCCCGCGGCCGACGCCGAGGCGTTCCGCGCCCACATGCTGGTGGAGTTCGCCCGCATGTCGCTCGACGACGGCCTGGTGATGCAGCTCCACCCCGGGCCGTACCGGGACCACGACGCCTGGCTGCACGCCCGCTTCGGCAAGGACGTGGGCGGCGACATCCCGACCGCGACCGAGTACACCCGGGCGCTCAAGCCGCTGCTCGACCGGTTCGGCCACGAGCCGGGCTTCCGCCTGGTGGTGTTCACCCTCGACGAGTCGACCTTCACCCGCGAGCTCGCCCCGCTCGCCGGCGTCTACCCGGCGCTCTTCCTCGGCGCGCCGTGGTGGTTCCTCGACAGTCCCGAGGGGCTGCGCCGGTTCCGTGAAACGGTCACCGAGACCGCCGGGTTCTACAACACCGCCGGGTTCGTCGACGACACCCGCGCGTTCTGCTCGATCCCGGTACGCCACCAGGTGGCGCGGCGCATCGACGCCGCGTTCCTCGCCCGGCTCGTCGCCGAGGACCGGCTGCCGCTCGACGAGGCCGCCGAGACCGCCGCCGACCTGGCCTACCACCTTGCCAAGCGCGTCTATAACCTGTGAAAAGGTTTGCAGTATCGTCCCAAGGAAGGTCGCACCATGGCGGTGACGATCCAGGACGTGGCGCGGGCGGCGGGGGTGTCGGCGTCCACGGTATCCCGGGCGCTGTCGAGTCCCGAGATGGTCCGCCCGGAGACGCGCATGCGGGTGCAGGCGGTGGCCGAGAGCCTCGGCTACCGGCCGAACCCGGCCGCCCGGGGCCTCATCACCGGCCGGACCACGAACCTCGGCGTGATCGTTCCCGACCTCACCAACCCGTTCTTCCCCAGCATGCTGCGCGGCCTGCAGGCCCGGGCGCGGGAGACCGGGCACGCGGTGTTCCTCGCCGACTGCGACGAGGACGGCGCCGCCGAGGCGGCGCTCGTGCACGCGATGGCGAAACAGGTCGACGGGGTGATCCTCTGCTCGTCGCGGATGACCCCGGCGATGCTGGAGAAGGTGCTCGGCCTCGTCCCCATCGTGTTCCTCAACCGTGTCGTCCCCGGCCACCCCGCGGTGATCATGGACGGCGCGGGCGGCATGCGGCAGACGGTCGACCACCTCGCCGCGCTCGGCCACAGGCACATCGCGTACCTCAACGGCCCGCGCGACTCGTGGACCAACCGGGAGCGGGTCAAGGGGCTGCGGCGGGCCGAGCGGCACCGGATCAAGGTGAGCCGGTTCGGGCCGTTCGCGCCCCGGTTCGAGTCCGGGCTGCAGGCGGCCGACCTGGTGCTCGCCAGCGGGGCGACCGCGGTGATCGCGTACAACGACGTGATGGCGCTGGGCGTGCTCGCCCGGCTCGCCGAGCGGGGCGTGCCGGTGCCGGGCCGGATCAGCGTGGCCGGGTTCGACAACATCACCTTCGCCGCGATGGCCACCCCCGCGCTCACCACGGTGGACCTGGGCGGCGAGCGCGCCGGCCGGGCCGCGGTCGACACCATGCTCGCGGTGCTCGCGGACCGGGACGCCGACGCACCCCGCCAGGTCCTCGACTCGGCGCTGATCGTCCGGGCCTCCACCGGACCGGCCCCCGACGCCGGGCCGGACGCCGCGGGTCCCGGCGGACCGCAAGGAGAACCATGAAGATCGCAGACGTCCGCGTGATCGTCACCTGCCCGGGCCGCAACTTCGTCACCCTCAAGATCACCACGGAGAGCGGCCTCACCGGCGTCGGCGACGCCACGCTCAACGGCCGCGAGCTGGCCGTGGCGAGCTACCTCAACGACCACGTCCGCGGCCTGCTGCTCGGCCGCGACGCCTCCCAGATCAACGACATCTGGCAGTACCTGTACAAGGGCGCCTACTGGCGGCGCGGCCCGGTCACCATGACCGCGATCGCCGCCGTGGACACCGCCCTGTGGGACATCAAGGGCAAGGCCGCGGGCATGCCGGTCTACCAGCTCCTCGGCGGCAAGGCCCGCGACGGCGTGCTGGTGTACGGCCACGCCAACGGCGCCACCCTCGACGAGGCGGTCGCCGAGGTCGGCCGGTACCTCGACCGCGGCTACCGGGCGGTGCGGGTGCAGTGCGGCGTCCCCGGCCTCGCCACCACCTACGGGGTGGGCAAGGACCGCGACTTCTACGAGCCGGCCACCGCCGGGCCCCGCCCCGAGGAGGCGGTGTGGGCCGGCGAGAAGTATCTCGACTTCGCGCCGAAGCTGTTCGACGCGGTCCGCGAGGCCCACGGCTTCGGCTTCCACCTGCTGCACGACGTGCACCACCGGCTCACCCCGATCGAGGCGGCCCGGCTGGGCAGGGCGGCCGAGCCGTACCGGCTGTTCTGGCTGGAGGACCCGATCAGCGAGGAGCTGCAGGAGGGCTTCCGGCTGATCCGGCAGCACACCGTCACCCCGATCGCGGTGGGCGAGGTGTACAACTCGATCTGGGACTGCCACCGGCTCATCACCGAGCAGCTCATCGACTACATCCGCACCACCGTGGTGCACGCGGGCGGCATCACCCACCTGCGGCGCATCTTCGACCTCGCCGCGCTCTACCACGTGCGGACCGGATCCCACGGGGCGACCGACCTCTCCCCCGTGTGCATGGCCGCCGCCCTCCACCTCGACATCTCCGTGCCGAACTTCGGCATCCAGGAGTACATGCCGCACACCCCGGAGACCGACGCGGTCTTCCCGCACTCCTACCGGTTCGAGGACGGCATGCTCATCCCCGGCGACGAGCCCGGCCTCGGCGTCGACATCGACGAGGAGCTCGCCGCCCGGTACCCGTACCGCCAGGCGTACCTGCCGGTCAACCGCCTGGAGGACGGCACCATGCACGACTGGTGACCGGCATGCCCCAGGCACGACGTCGGCGGGCCGTACCGTGCGCGGCCCCGCCCCCGACCCTCAGGGAGCAGCGCCCATGACCGACCGGCCCCTGCTCGGCCTCGGCACGCTGGACCGGCTGCCCGCCGCGTCCCGGCCCCTGATCGACCCCGCGAAGACCGAGGTTGGCGTGCTCCACCTCGGCCTCGGCGTGTTCCACCGCGCCCACCAGGTCGTCTACACCGAGGAGGCGATGGCGGCCACCGGCGAGACCCGGTGGGGCATCTGCGCGGCGGGCATGCGCTCCCGGGCCACCGTCGACGCGGTCGCCGCCCAGGACGGCCTGTTCTCCGTGCTCGCCCGCGACGGCGGGCCCGCGCCGGTCGAGCTGCGCGTGTACGGCGCGCTGCGCGAGACCCGGTTCGGCGCCGAGGTGGCCGACCGCCTCGCCGACCCGCGCATCACCGTCGTCACCCTCACCGTGACGGAGAAGGGCTACCTGCCCGGCTCCGACGCGATCGCCTGGCTGGTGGCCGGCCTGGAACGCCGGGCCGCCGCTGGCGCCGGCCCGGTCACCGTCCTCTCCTGCGACAACATCCCGCACAACGGCCGCGTGCTCGCCGACGCCGTCCTGGCCGCGGCCGGGCACCTGCGCGGCTGGATCGAGGAGAACGTCGCCTTCCCCTCCTCGATGGTCGACCGCATGGTCCCCTACGCCCGCCCCGAGGACCTGGAGCAGGTCGCCGCCGCCCTCGGCGTGACCGACCGCGCCGCCGTCGCCACCGAGCCGTTCCGCCAGTGGGTGATCGAGGACCGCTTCGCCGCCGGCCGCCCCGCCTGGGAGAAGGCCGGCGCGCTGATCGTCCCCGACGTCGCGCCGTACGAGCTGATGAAGCTGCGCCTGCTCAACGGCGGCCACTCCCTCATCGCCTACCTGGGCCTGCTGCACGGCTGCGAGACCATCGCCGAGGCGGTCTCCCGCGACGACATCGCCGCCGCCGTACGGGCCCTCATGGACGAGGACGTCACCCCCACGCTCCCCGTACCCGAAGGCTTCGACCTCGCCGCCTACAAGCACACCCTGATGCAGCGCTTCGCCAACCCGGCCCTGCGCCACCAAACCCTGAAGGTCGCCGAGGACGGCTCCCTCAAGCTCCCCGTCCGCCTCGTCCCCGTCCTCCAGGAACGCCTCGCCGCAGGCGCCACCCCGACCCACGCCGCCCTCGCCATCGCCGCCTGGATGCGCTGGGTCAGCCTCGCCCCCCGCCTCGACGACCCACTCGCCGACAAACTCCGCGCGGCCGCCGCCACGGCCACCAACCCGCGCTCCCTGGTCGACGCCCTCCTCCCCCTCATCGCCCCCGACGCACCCCCGGAGGCCACCGACCTCATCACCGACCGCCTTGCCACCCTTTGGTAGGTCGCCATCGTGCTCGGCCGACGGCCCTCGGCAGCCGCCCCACCCGGATGGCCGCGTCGTCCATGACCTGAGCCTCCGCAGGGAGGTAGTGGATCTCGTTCCCTATGCCATCCGACTCCCTGCTATGCGAGCGCCACGGCGGCGATCACGGCATCGCCCCAGGGGCGGGTTGTGTCCGCCATGACCACTCGCAACCAGCCCGGGGCACACCAGCAGGACGAGGAGTCAGCAGCACGACTCCTCGATTTGAGGGTGTGCGTGGTCAGACGGCTGCGGGAGACACCAGCGCCCGCAGCTCACGGGCGGCGGGCAATGCTCGGGCCTGTTCGGGGAGTGAGGCCAGGATGTCTTCGACGATTCGGCGACGAGGCGGGGTGATGGGCAACGACTGGGTGAGGTGAACGGCGCGGTCGAGTCCTTCCTCCACATCACCCTCCTGGATGACACCCCACGTCCTGAGAAGGAAGCGGTTGGCCTTGGCACCGGTCCGCTCCGGCGGCGTGACCGCGATGGCCTGTTCCAGCAGCGGAGCCGCCCGGCCGACATCGCCGAGTTTGGTCAGGACCCAGCCCTCAATACACAGAACCTCGTTCAGCGGCTTACCCCACGCGGAGATGCGATCGCCGGTCACCTGTGCGGGAAGCGTTTCGTACGCGTCCTTCAGGTCGCTAAGCGTCTTACGGGCGGCATCGGCTTGCCCCTGAGCGGCGAGAATGCGGCTATGAATGTCGAGCGCGTTGACCATGCCGAGGCAGGGGCGGCCATCGGCGAGCTCGATGGCTTCGTTGATCAGCTTCTCGGCCGCAGGACCGAGTCGGTTCATGTAGTAGGACTCGGTCGCTTCCCGGGCTCGTACCCATACGGCGAGGTCGCGGTCGCCGGAGGCGTCGGCCGCAGTACGGGCGGCGGCCCATGCACGCCAGCAGGCGCGTGGACCCGCCATCAACGGGAGATCCAGTGCCAGGAACGCCGACAACTGCGCATAGACCCGCAGCAGGGACGCGCGCTCGGCGTCGTCTGTGGTCCTGGCCAGCTGCTGGGACAGGTCGTGGATGTCGGCGGCCAGGTCGGCGGACCGCGACCCGGACAGGTCGGTCCACACGCTCTGCGCATAATCCCAGGCGACTTGCTCCCAGGCATCCACATCGCGGTCGGCGGATTCCCCGGTCAGCCGCCACAGACCGGCGTGCACCGCATCGATCGTGGAGGCGGAGATGGCGGCGCCGGGACCCAGTACCGACAGCAGGCGAAGAAGGGAGCGACGCTGCATGTCGTCCTCGTCAGGAATCGGGGGATTTGCTGAGGACGTACCCGCCTGCAAAACCCTCGACTCCCATTCGGTAAGGACCTTGTCGCGGGCGAGCAATTCGCTCAGCCGGATCAGGACGCCCTCGGCGTTGTAGGCGGTATCCAGGAGCGGGACCAG
>ERZ777003.607-NODE-607-length-67032-cov-18.515580_pt1 | contig 67032 bp, 49 predicted proteins | sample MGYA00374956_ERZ777003 | MGnify/ENA primary metagenome ERZ777003 (study PRJEB29302, sample SAMN06268252) | bioreactor metagenome | isolation source: Joint BioEnergy Institute, California, USA | place: USA:Joint BioEnergy Institute, California, USA | collected...
TTCAATGAGGCCTCGGCGAAATGCCGAGGAATGGAGCCCCTTCGGAAAGCCTTGTCCCGCAAGGCTTTCCAGGGCGATTTGCGAGCGCTGCCCTGATAACGCCGGATTGCGGCCCCGGACGCCTATTGAACACGCCCACCAAACGGCACAACATACTGATTTTAAAAGAACATTCCTGTCGCGAGCGCTCCCCGGGAAATCGCGCACCACATCAGCGCTCGCAAACGCCCGGCGGACGATAGCCGCTGCTCGCCACTGGCACGAAGCCGGCTCCGACCGTGCGCACTCCGCCCGGCGCCGCTTCGGACCACCGCACCATACTAACGCAAACACGCGTCTGTGGTTGACTTGACGCTGCCCACCCGCCCAGCGGCTGACTCCGCCCTCAGGAGGCGATGCCGAATACCGCGGCGACTCCCGCGCCTGAATTCGGGCGGCGCCGAGTTATCGCCGCAATTTGCAAAGAAACCTAACAGTACCCTGACGTTCACCCGTGCGCTGTAGGCTCGGAGCGATCACGACTGGCGCCCAGGAGAGGTAACCGTGGGTGCCGCTATTACTGCTCATCGACGTCGAGCTATCCAATGAGCCAGACAGCTTCGAGGTCATCAATCCCGCCGACGAGTCGATCATGGCCCTGGCGCGCAACGCCCGCGACGAGCCTCCTCGGCCACACCGTAGCCGCCTGGAGAGAGACGCGAGCCACGACCAGCGACGGCAGGTGCTGCTGGGCGTCGCTGGGCAAGGCAAGACGCGCGCCCGCTCCCTCGTTCTGGCCCGCTCCCGGAACTGGATTATCGTATGCACCCATCGTTCGATGATGTCCTTGGATCGCCATGCCTGCCCATGCGGGCGTCCAGCGACCCGAGCCGTCCGCCCCGCAGGACCGGTCCGGCAGCGCATCGCCTTTGATCATCTAGGCATGGTGCTTCGCGGTCGTTTTGTCGCCCTCTCCCTGTCGGCCTCCTCGCTGCGCACTCCCCCGCGAGGGGGAAGAAACGTACTAAACCGCCGACCTGCCGTGCCCCGACACTACCGCATACTGGGAGAGCGCTCGCCAGTGACCGGTTATGCGCTGGCCATGCCTACACACGATAGTGGAACCAGGAGTGGGATAAGGACCATGCGCGGTTAAGTCCCGGCACTGTCCCAACCGTCCTAGACTCCGAGCACAGGATGCCCACTCAGCCTTCGTGGGGGAGCAGGCCCTCGCTTTCGCGAGAGCGGACTTCGCGCGGACATGACGATCCGTTGTCAACGCCCTAGGAGTGACCGGGCGATCAGCTCCTTCATGATCTCGTTGGCGCCGCCGTAGATGCGCTGCACGCGGGCGTCGACGAAATCGCGCGACACCGGGTACTCGCGCATGTAGCCGTAGCCGCCGTGCAGCTGCAGGCACTCGTCGGCCACCTTGAACTGCAGATCGGTGGCGCTGAGCTTGGCGATGGAGGCGGCGGCGGTGGTCAGTTCGCCGCGCTCGTACTGCGCCGCGCACTGGCGCAGGTAGGCGCGGTTGACCTCGATCTGCGCCTTGAGCGCCGCCAGCGTGAAGCGGGTGTTCTGCAGCTGCGCCAGCGGCTGGCCGAAGGCGTGCCGCTCCTTGACGTAGGCCACGGTGCGCTCCAGCGTACCCTCGGCGGCCGCCAGCGCGGCGATGGCGAGGATCAGCCGCTCGCGAGGCAGCTCGTTCATCAGGTTGGCGAAGCCGCGGCCCTCGCCGCCGAGGATCTGGTCGGCGCCGACCCGCAAGTCCTGGAAGAACAGCTCGGCGGTGTCGGAGCCGTGCTGGCCGATCTTCTCCAGCCGCCGCCCGCGCTGGAAGCCGGGCGTGGCGGTATCCACCGTGAACAGGGTGATGCCCTTGGCGCCGGCGGCCGGATCGGTCTTGGCGGCGACGATCAGCAGGTCGCAGTGGATGCCGTTGGTGATGAAGGTCTTCTGGCCGTTGATGCGGTAGCCGTCGCCGTCGCGCTCGGCGCGGGTCTTGATGGCCTGCAGGTCGGAGCCGGCGCCGGGCTCGGTCATGCCGATGGCGCCGACCGCCTCGCCGCTGACCATCTTCGGCAGCCAGCGCCGCTTCTGCTCCTCGCTGCCCAGGTGCAGGATGTACGGCGCGACGATGTCGGAGTGCACCGACACGCCGGTGGCGAGGCCGCCGTAGCCGGCGCGGGCTATCTCCTCGACCACCACCGCCGACAGCCCGAAGCTGCCACCGGCGCCGCCGTAGCGCTCCGGCACGTCGACGCACAGCAGCCCGTGCTCGCCCAGCCGCCGCCAGACCTCGCGCGGCGCCATGCCCTCCCGCTCCCAGCTGTCGTAATGAGGCGCCACCTCCCGCTCCAGGAAGCGGCGCACGGTCTGGCGGAAGAGTTCGATCTCGCTCTGCTCCAGCATGGTGTTCCCGCCGCCGCTCACAGCCGCTCGACGATGGTGACGTTGGCCATGCCGCCGCCTTCGCACATGGTCTGCAGGCCGTAACGGCCGTTGCGCTGGCGCAGCACGTTGAGCAGCGTGGTCATCAGCTTGGTGCCGGAGCCACCCAGCGGATGGCCGAGGGCGATGGCGCCACCGTTGACGTTGAGCCGCTCCGGGTCGGCGCCGGTGACCTTGAGCCAGGCCAGCGGCACCGAGGCGAACGCCTCGTTGACCTCGAAGGCGTCGATATCGTCGATCTTCATGCCGGCGCGCTTGAGCGCCAGCTCGGTGGCCGGAAGCGGCGCCTCCAGCATGATCACCGGGTCGTGGCCGAGCACCGTCATGTGGTGGATGCGCGCCAGCGGCTCCACGCCCAGCGCTTTCAGCCCGCGCTCGTTGACCACCATCACGCCGCTGGCGCCGTCGCAGATCTGGCTGGCGGTGGCGGCGGTGATGCGCCCGCCCTCCTGCAGCAGCTTCACGCCGCGGATGCCATCGAGGCTGACGTCGAAACGGATGCCCTCGTCCACGGTGTGCATCTCGCCGGGGCGGGTGCCGTCGAACAGCCGCACCTCGACCGGCACGATCTCGGCCTCGAAGCGGCCCGACCGGGTGGCCTCGATGGCGCGCTGATGGCTGCGCAGCGCGTACTCGTCGAGCTCGTCCTTGGTCAGCCCGTACTTCGCCGCCATCATCTCGGCGCCCATGAACTGGCTGAACTCCGGCACGCCCGGATAGCGCGCGCGGATGGTCTCGCTCATGTAGTGGCCCAGGCCGGCCTTCTGCGGCAGCGCCACCGGCGAGCCCATCGGCACGCGGCTCATGCTCTCCACGCCCGCGGCGATCACCACGTCCATGGCGCCCGACATCACCGCCTGCGCGGCGAAGTGCAGCGCCTGCTGCGAGCTGCCGCACTGGCGGTCGACCGAGGTGGCCGGCACCGACTCCGGCAGCCGGGAAGCCAGCACGGCGTTGCGGGCGATGTTGACGCCCTGCTCGCCGATCTGGCTGACGCAGCCCATGATCACGTCTTCGACCAGCGCCGGATCGGCGCCCGTGCGATCCAGCAGATCGTCGATCACCTTCCCGGCCAGATCCGCCGGATGCCAGCCGGACAGCCGGCCGCCCTTGCGCCCGCCAGCGGTGCGGGTCGCCGCCACGATGTAGGCCTCGCCCATGTGTAAATCCTCCCGGCGTTGCCACCGGCGCACCGGTGGACGATGAACAGCGCATGCCGGCGCGCGGCCGGCCCCGCGACGATTGTTGGGCCGGCGGCGCCGTCCGGCATCGTCGGAAGCGACGAAATCGCCGAACCGGCGCTTCCCCGGCGGAACGATTCGCGCCATCCATCGGCAGGCGCTATAAAAGTCGTAAAGAACGCTTATAACGAACAAGGGAACGCCGCCGCAGGGAAGCGGACGGACGTGTCCCACGAGGAGGAGAGTCGCCGATGTCGACGATCGCCGTCCCGCCGCGCGCGCTGCTGGCGAGCAAGCTCATCCCGCCCACCGCGCGCGGCTCGCAGGTGCCCCGCACGCGGGTCCACGAGCGCATCCGCGCGGCGCGCGCCGCCCGTCTGGTGCTGGTACGGGCGCCCGCCGGATTCGGCAAGACCACGGCCATGACGCAATGCATGGCGCTGCTCGACGCCGAGGGCATCGCCACCGCCTGGCTGACGCTGGACGACGGCGACAACGACGTCGCCCGCTTCCTGTCCGGCCTGGAGGCGGCGGTGGCCCGGCTCATGCGGGAGGAAGACCTGCCGCCCGTCGTCGATCACACCGAGCACGACCGCGCGCTCGGCGACCTGGCGTTCGAGCTGGTGGCCCGGCTGGCCGGCAGCAACGCCGACTTCGCTCTGTTCCTGGACGACGTCGAGCGCATCCAGAACGCCACCGTGCTCGGCCTGCTGCGCGAGATCATCAACCACCTGCCGCGCGGCGGCCAGCTGGTGCTCGGCTCGCGCAGCCTGCCCGATCTGGGCCTGGGCCGGCTGCGCGCGCGCGGCCAGCTGCTGGAGATCGACGCCGCCGACCTGCGCTTCTCCCGTGAGGAGACCGCGGATTTCCTGATCGCCAAGCGCGGCTTGCCGCTGACCGAGCAGGATCTGACCCGCATCCACGACAAGACCGAGGGTTGGGTGGCGGCGCTGTGGCTGGCGTCGCTGGCGCTGGAGAACCACGGCGAGGCGGCCGGCTTCATCAACCGCTTCTCCGGCGCCGACGCCGCGATCGCCGACTACCTGGCCGAGGACGTGCTGGCCCGCCAACCGCCGGAGCTGCGCGAATTCCTGCTGCGCACCAGCATCCTGCGCCACCTGAGCGCGCCGCTGTGCGCGGCGCTGCTGCCCGGCTGCGACAGCGAAGCCATGCTGCAACGGCTGGACGCCGCCAACATCTTCATCACGCCGATCGAGGGCGAGCAGCGCAGCTACCGCTACCACAGCCTGTTCGCCGACTTCCTGCGGGCGCGGCTGGCCCAGGAGGCGCCCGAGGAGATCCCGCGCCTGCACCGGGCGGCCTCGGACTGGTATCAGTCCCAAGGGCAACCGGTGCCGGCCATCGACCACGCGCTGGAGGCGCAGGATTTCGACCGCGCCCTGGCACTGCTGGGCGAGCACGCCCATCGGCTGCTGTCACAGGGGCGGATGCGGCTGCTGGCGCGCTGGTTCGACGCGGTGCCGCCCGAGCGGCTGCGCGTCCATCCGGGGCTACAGGTGATCTACGTCTGGGCGCTGTCGCTGACCCGCGGGCCGCACGCCGCCATGGAAGCGCTGCAGCGCACCGGCCTGGAGCAATCCGACGATCCGCGCATCCGACCGCACGTGCTGGCGCTGCGTCCCCTGCTCTACCTGATCATGGACCGCTTCGAGGAAGCGCACGCCAGCGGCCGCGACAGCCTCAAGCAGCTGCCCACCGGCGAGCCGTTCGCCGACATGACGCTGATCAACGCCATGGCCAACGTCTACACCGTGCTCGGCCAGCACCCGCGGGCGCGCGAGCTGCTGGACCGAGCGCGCGGCACCGACGGCGGCTCCGGGCCGTCGTTCAACACCATGTACTCGGAGTCGGTGGAGGGCATCATCGACCTGCAGGAAGGCCGCCAGCGCCAGGCCGCCGCCCGCTTCCGCCTGGCGGTGGCCGCCACCCGCCGCGCCAACACCTTCAACCCCACCGGCGGCAACGCCTGGGCCGGCATCCTGTACGCCAGCGCCGTCTACGAAAGCAACGACCTGCCGCTGGCGGCGCGGCTGCTGCACGTGTACGTGCCGCTGGCCAAGGACGTGGGCCTGCCTGACCACATGATCCTGGGCGACGCCATGCTCGCGCGCATCGCCTTTCACGACGGCGACGTCGACCGGGCCTTCGCTATCCTGGTCGGCCTGGAGCACATCGGCCATGCCCGCCACCTGCCCCGGGTGGTGGCCAGCGCCCGGCTGGAGCGCGCCCGGCTGCTGCTGTTGCAGGGCCACACCCACACCGCCAGAACCGAGCTGGACCGGGCCGACGACCGGGAGCTATGGCAACGGGTCAGCGGCCTGCACCTGCTGGCCAACGACCTGGAGGACATCGCCTTGGCGCGCCTGCGCTGGGAAGTGCTGGCCGGCGACGCCGACGCCGCCTGCACTCGCATCGAGCGGGCGATCGCCGCCGCCACCTCGGCCGCGCATCACCGGCGCGCGCTCAAGCTGCGCCTGCTGCTGGCCATGGCCGAGCAGCGGTCGGGCAAGACCCGGCCGGCGCTCGCCACCATCGGCGCCGTGCTGCGCCAAGCCTGCGCGGAGGGCTACGTGCGGCTGCTGGTCGACGAGGGACCGCTGGCCGGCGGTCTGGTGCGCCAGTTCCACAACGAGCTGCGGGAACGCGGCTGCGACCGCCGCGACCCGATCCTGGCCGACTACCTGCAGCGGCTGCTCACCGCCTTCGGCCCCATGGCCGCCGAACCGCCGCCAATGCCCGATCCCCACGACACCCTGGTGGAACCGCTGACGCCCAAAGAGATCCGCGTGCTGCAACTGCTGGCCGAGGGCTATTCCAACAGCGCCATCGCCGAGAAGCTGTTCGTGTCGGACAGCACCGTGCGCACCCACCTGCGCAACATCAACGCCAAACTCAAGGCCAGCAGCCGCACGCAGGCGGTGGCGGTGGCGCGGCGCATCGGCCTGATCTGAGGCGAGCGCGGCCGTTGTCACGGATCTCCCGCATAGCCATATGAACGAGCAGCGGCGGCCATACCCTGGTAACCTGTCCGCCCTGTACTCATCCCTGGCAAGAGGCGAATGGAGATGGCGGCTGACGACCACGCGAACGAATTGAAAATGGACTCCAAGGATCTGTACTTGGAGGAAGTGTTCTCCGACCGTCGGGTGGGCAGCATCATGCGGCTGACCCCGGTGACCGGCGACGGCCAGCCGGACAGCAGCCGCAAGGTGCTGTACGTCGGCCAGACCCAGATTCTCACCCCCGCCGGCGCCCTGCCGCTGAGCTTCGACATCGAGGCCGAGTCGCTGCAGGAGGCCGCGGAGAAGTTCGGCGACGCCGCCAACAAGGCGGTGGAAGACACCATGGAAAAGCTCCGGCAGCTGCGCCGCGAGGCGGCCTCCGGGCTGATCATCCCGGAGTCCGGTGGCGGCTTCGGCGGGCCCGGCGGCTTCGGCGGCCCGGGCGGTGGGCTGCCGGGCGGCGGCAAGATCCAGCTGCGCTGAGCATCCGACACCCCTAGCCCCGCACGGGCAGCGCGCGCGGCGATTCCTTGGCGAAGCCGGCGCGCCGCCTCCCCTTCCTGCCCTTCTCCCACGAGGGGCTAGCGTTGGCTCTGTCGTTGCGCTGCGCGGTTTATTTGACCCCCTCTCCCCGTCAGCCCCCTCGCTACGCTCTCCCCCGCGAGGGGGTGGGAACGTACTGACCGCCGTTCCGCCATGCCCCTGGTACGGCACATCGACTCGGCACCCGCAGTAACCGGTCCCGCCCGGTAGCTGTCCCTCGCGGGTGAAGGGGTTCTCAATCGGCGCTCGCCGGCAGCTCGAAGCGGGTGCCGTAGAACTGGTGCAGACGGCGCATCATGCGCACCGCGCGCGGCGGGAAGCCGTCCCGGGCGTAGCGGCAGAGCTGCTCGTAGACCCGGCGGCGGAAGCCGAGGCGGTCGATGGGGATGCCGGAGAGGTTGTCGCAGCTGACGTCGAAGCGGAAGCCGGCGGCGATCGCCAGCCCCCACTCCACCGCCTGCGGCTTGATCTCGACCCGCTCGAACTCGGCCTGCTCCTCGGCCGTGCGGCCGTCCGGGCGGTACCAGTAGCCGTAATCCACCAGCTTGCGCCGCTCGGGGCCGGCGATGCACCAGTGGGCGATCTCGTGCAGAGCGCTGGCGTAGAAGCCGTGCGCGAACACGATGCGCGCCACCGGATGGTCGGCGTCGGCCGGCAGGTAGATCGGCTCGTCGTCGCCGCGCACCAGAATGGTGTTCTCCGACGCGCGGAACTCGTCGTTGAACAGGGCGATCAGATCGTCCGGATCGTGCCGTTCGGCGGCGTCGCGTGCGCTCGGCAGCATGGCGGCGGTCACAGGATCTCGCGCAGGGCGTCGATCAGGGCGCGGCACTGATCATCGGTGCCGACCGTGATGCGCAGGAACTGCTCGATGCGCGCCGCCTTGAAGTGGCGCACCACGATGCTGCGGTTGCGCAGCGCCTGCGCCAGCGCCGCGGCGTCGTGGGCCGGATGGCGAGCGAACACGAAATTGGCCATCGACGGCAGCACGGTAAAGCCGAGCGCTTCGAGCTCCGTGCTCAGCCAGGCGCGGCTGGCGATCACCGCCTGCCGGGTTCGCTCGAAATAGGCCCGGTCCTCGATGGCGGCCGTGGCGCCGGCGATGGCCAGACGGTCCAGCGGGTAGGAGTTGAAGCTGTTCTTCACCCGGTCCAGCGCCTCGATCAGCGGCGGCTGACCGAGCGCGAAGCCCACCCGCAGGCCGGCGAGCGAGCGCGACTTGGAGAAGGTCTGCACCACCAGCAGATTGGGGTAGCGTGCGATCAGCGGCACCGCCGACTCGGCGCCGAAATCGACGTAGGCCTCGTCGATCACCACCACCGAGTCGGGGTTAGCGACCAGCAGCCGCTCGATCTCGTCCAGCGCCAGCGCCCGCCCGGTCGGCGCGTTGGGGTTGGGGAAGATGATGCCGCCGTTGGGCCGGGCGTAATCCTCGACCCGGATCCGGAATTCCTCGTCCAGCGGCACGCACTGGTACTCGATCCGGAACAGATCGCAGTACACCGGGTAGAAGCTGTAGGTGATGTCCGGGAACAGCAGTGGCCGCTCGTGCTTGAGCAGCGCCGGGAAGGCGTGCGCCAGCACCTCGTCCGAGCCGTTGCCGACGAACACCTGGGCCGGCGCGAGGCCGTAGTAATCGGCGATGGCGGCGCGCAGTCGGTCGGAATTCGGGTCGGGATAGAGCTTCAGCGCTTCGCCGACCTCGGCGCGAATCGCCTCCAGCACCTTCGGTGAGGGGCCGTAGGGATTCTCGTTGGTGTTGAGCTTGATCAGGTTCTGCAGCTTGGGCTGCTCGCCCGGCACGTACGGCGTGAGGTTATGGACCAGGTCGCTCCAGTAACGGCTCATGGATCTGCTTCGGCGTGAGGATGGGCGCGGCCATCATACCCACGCCTCGCCGTTCAGGGAATCGACGAGTCTGCAACCGGGCTCGTTAGCTGGTACAACTATCGTCACAACGACAGCCAATAACGGCCGCGGTGCATGCCGCGGCCTTTGCCAGCGAGAGGAGAAACCATGTCGGAAGCCACAGGCCAGCGTATCGTCTTCGTCGAACGACCGCAGGGCATGCCGGACGAGCGGCATCTGCGGCTGGAGCCGATGCCCATCCCGCGCCCGCAGGACGGGCAGATGCTGCTGCGTACCATCTATCTGTCGCTGGACCCGTACATGCGCGGCCGCATGTCGGCGGCCAAGTCCTACGCCGCGCCGCAGGAGATCGGCCAAACCATGCAGGGCGGCACCGTCGCCGAGGTGGTGGAGAGCCGGCTGGAAGGCTTCCAGCCCGGTGACCTGGTGCTGTGCGCCAACGGCTGGGCCACCCACGGCCTCTCGGACGGCAAGGGCGTGCGCAAGCTCGACCCGGCGCAGGCGCCGATCAGCACCGCGCTGGGCGTGATGGGCATGCCCGGCTTCACCGCCTACGCGGGCCTGCTGGAGCTGGGCAAGCCCAAGGCCGGCGAGACGGTGGTGGTGTCGGCCGCCGCCGGCGCGGTCGGCCAGGTGGTCGGCCAGATCGCCAAGCTCAAGGGCTGCCGCGTGGTCGGCGTGGCCGGCTCGCCGGACAAGTGCGACTACGTGGTCAAGGAACTGGGCTTCGACGCCGCCGTCAACCACCGCTCCCCCACCCTGGCCCAGGATCTCGCCGCGGCCTGCCCGAACGGCATCGACGTGTACTTCGAGAACGTCGGCGGCGAGGTGCTGCGCGCGGTCATCCCGTTGCTCAACGACTTCTCGCGCATGCCGGTGTGCGGCCTGATCGCCCACTACAACGACACCGGCGCGCCGGAAGGCCCGGACCAGCTGCCGGGCTTCATGCGCACCGTGCTCAGCCGCCGGGTGATGGTGCGCGGCTTCATCCAGTTCGACTTCGCCGAGCGCTTCCCGGACTTCCTGCGCGACATGAGCGGCTGGCTCAAGAGCGGCCAGGTGCGCTACCGCGAGGACATCGTCCAGGGCCTGGAGAACGCCGTCAGCGCCTTCCAGGGCCTGCTGCAGGGCCGCAACTTCGGCAAGCTGCTGGTGCAGGTCGGCGAGGACCCGACCAAGCGCTGACACCCCGCCGCGCCGCTCCCCGCGCGGGAGCGGCGCCGTCAACGGCGCAGGATCTGCCCCAGGAACTGGCGGGCGCGCTCGCTCTGCGGCGCGCTGAAGAAGGTTTCCGGGTCGGCCGCCTCGACGATCCGCCCTTCGTCCATGAACACCACCCGGTCCGCCACCTCGCGGGCGAAGCCCATCTCGTGGGTGACGCAGAGCATGGTCATGCCGGAGGCGGCCAGCTCGACCATCACGTCCAGCACTTCCTTGATCATCTCCGGGTCCAGCGCCGAGGTCGGCTCGTCGAACAGCATGATCTTGGGCTGCATGCACAGCGCGCGGGCGATGGCCACGCGCTGCTGCTGACCGCCCGAGAGCTGCCCCGGATAGCTGTGCGCCTTGTCGGGGATGCGCACCCGCGCGAGGTACTCCATCGCCAGTGCCTCGGCCTCGGCGCGGCCCATGCCGCGCACGTGGATGGGCGCCAGCGTGCAGTTCTCCAGCACGGTCAGGTGCGGGAACAGCTCGAAATGCTGGAACACCATGCCGACCTCGCGGCGGATGCGCTCGGTACGCTTGCGGTCGTCGGTCAGCTCCACGCCGTTGACCAGCAGCCGCCCCTGCTGGTGCTTCTCCAGGCGGTTGACGCAGCGAATCAAAGTCGACTTGCCCGAACCGGACGGGCCGCAAATGACGATGCGCTCGCCGGCCCGCACCGACAGGTCGATGTCGCGCAGCACGTGCAGCCGGCCGAACCATTTGTTGACCCGCTCGAAGCGGACCGCCTCTTGAACGTCGTTCATGCGAGATCCTCGGGCACGTGGCGACCGACGTTGAGCCGTCGCTCCAGACGCCGGCTCAGCACCGACATGCCATAGCAGAACAGCCAGAACACCAGCGCGGCGAACACGTAGCCCTCCACCGCGTAGCCCAGCCACTGCGGATTGGTGACCGCCGCCTGCACCATGCCGAGCAGGTCGAACAGGCCGATGATCAGCACCAGCGAGGTGTCCTTGAACAGGGCGATGAACACGTTGACGATGCCGGGGATCACCAGCCGCAGCGCCTGGGGCAGCACCACCAGCCGCATCTGCTGCCAGTAGCTCAGCCCCAGCGCCTTGGCGGCCTCCAGCTGCCCGGCCGGCACGCCCTGCAGTCCGCCGCGGATCACCTCCGCCATGTAGGCGCCGGCGAACACCGCCACGCCGATCAGCGCCCGCAGCAGCTTGTCCAGATCGACCCCGGCGGGCAGGAACAGCGGCAGCATCACCGAGGCCATGAACAGCACGGTGATGTGCGGCACGCCGCGCCAGAACTCGATGAACACGGTGCACACCGCCTTCACCGCCGGCAGCGACGAGCGCCGCCCCAGCGCCAGCAGGATGCCCAGCGGCAGCGCCGCGCTCATGCTGGCGCCGGCCACCACCAGGGTCAGGAACAGTCCGCCCCAGCGGCTGGTCTCCACCTCCGGCAGCCCCAGGCCGCCGTGGAACAGCCACCAGGCCAGCAGCGGATAGACCACCAGCAGGCCCACCCACACCCAGACGTTCTCCCGCAGCCGCCGCCAAGCCAGCGGCAGCGCGAACAGCGCCAGCAGCAGCACGCCTAGGTTGACTCGCCAGCGCTGCTCCTCCGGGTAGAAGCCGTACAGGAACTGCGGCAGGTGCACGCGCACGAACACCCAGCAGGCGCCCTCGCCGCCGCAATCCTCGCGGCTGCTGCCCACGAACTGCGCCTTGAGCAGCGCCCAGTCGATCAGCGGCGGCACGGTCAGCCACAGCAGCCACAGCCCCAGCAGCGTGAGCGCGATGTTCAGCGGCCCGGAGAACAACTGGGTGCGCGCCCAGGCCAGGAGATCGAACCGACGCGGCGGCATGGCGTCCATGGTCAGCGCTCCACCAGGGCCTGGCGGCGGTTATACCAAGCCATCAGCGCCGCGATCGCCAGGCTGATGGCCAGGTACACCGCCATGGTGATGCTGATCACCTCCACCGCCTGTCCGGTCTGGTTGAGCACGGTGCCGGCGAACACCGACACCAAGTCGGGATAGGCGATGGCGGCAGCCAGCGAAGAGTTCTTGGTCAGGTTCAGGTACTGGTTGGTGAGCGGCGGCACGATCACCCGCATGGCCTGCGGCAGCACCACCTTGCGCAGCACCAGCCGCGGCGGCAGCCCCAGCGCCAAGGCCGCCTCGCGCTGGCCGCGCCGCACCGACTGCAGGCCAGCGCGCACGATCTCGGCGATGAAGCTCGCGGTGTACAGCGACAGCGCCAGCACCAGCGCCACGAACTCCGGCGTGAGCGTCATGCCGCCGTGGAAGTTGAAGCGGCTCAATTCCGGCACGCTCCAGGCCAGCGGCCAGCCCACGGCCAGCACTACCGCCGCCGGCGGCAGCAGCAGCGCGGCCAGCGTCCACGGCCAGCGTCGGCCCGCGCCGTCGCGCCGCCACCGCGCCACCAGCAGCGCGGCGACGACACCCAGCGCCAGCGCCGCCACCAGCCAGCCGAAACCGTCCTCGGGCAGCGGCTTGGGCAACTGCAGCCCGCGGTTGCTCAGGAACGCCACGTCGAACAGCGAGATCGCCTCGCGCGGCCCCGGCAGCGGCCGCAGCACCGCGAAGTACCAGAAGAAGATCTGCAGCAACAGCGGCACGTTGCGAATCAGCTCGACGTACGCGTAGGCCCAACCGCGGATCAGGGCGTTGGGCGACAGCCGCGCTACGCCGATCACGAAACCGAGCACGGTGGCGAGCACGATGCCGATCGCCGACACCAGCAGGGTGTTGAGCAGCCCCACCAGGAAGGCACGGCCGTAGCTGGAGGTCTCGCTGTACTCGATCAGCGTGGTTTCGATGCCAAAGCCGGCCGGCTGGCTGAGGAAGCCGAAGCCGGAGGCGATGCCCTGGCGCGCCAGGTTGTCCAGGGCGTTGCCGAACATCAGGGCCACGGCGCCGAGCACCGCCGCCAGCAGCGCGGCCTGCAGCAGCCAGGCCCGCAGGCGTGGGCTGCGCCATGAGGACGCCCGCCGCGGCGGGCCGATCGGATCCAACGCCGCCATGCCCTATCAGCGGAACGGCGGGGCGTACATCAGCCCGCCCTGGGTCCACAACGCGTTCTGGCCGCGCTCGATGTTGAGCGGCAGACCGCCCAGGTTGCGCTGGAAGATCTCGCCGTAGTTGCCCACCTGCCGCACCACCTGGAGCGCCCAGTCGGCCGGCAGGCCGAGCGCCTGGCCGAAGCTGCCTTCCGCGCCGAGCAGGCGGCGCACCTCCGGATTCTGCGAGCTCTTGCGCTGCTGCTCGACGTTGGCCGAGGTCAGGCCCAGCTCCTCGGCGCCGATCAGCACATACAAGGTCCATTTGGCGATGTCGAACCACTGCGGGTCGCCCTGGCGCACCAGCGGCCCGAGCGGCTCCTTGGAGATCACCTCGGGCAGGATGACGTGCGCGTCGGGGTTCTTGAGCTTGACCCGCTGCGCGTACAGCCCCGAACGGTCGGTGGTGTAGACGTCGCAGCGGCCGGCGTCGTAGGCGGCGACGGTCTCGTCGCTCTTCTCGAACACCACCGGCCGGTACTTCATGCCGTGGGTGCGGAAGTAGTCGGCGATGTTGAGCTCGGTGGTGGTGCCGGCGTTGGCGCAGATGGTGGCGCCGTCCAGCTCCCGGGCGCTCTTCACGCCCAGATCCTTGCGCACCATGAAGCCCTGGCCGTCGTAGAAGGACACGCCGACGAAATCGAAGCCCAGCTCGGTGTCGCGCGAGGCGGTCCAGGTGGTGTTGCGCGAGAGGATGTCGACCTCGCCGGACTGCAGCGCCGTGAAGCGCTCCTTGGCCGACAGCGGCGTGAAGCGCACCTTGCCGGCATCGCCGAACACCGCCGCCGCCAGCGCCCGGCAGTAGTCCACGTCCAGGCCGGTCCACTCCCCTTGCTGGTTCGGCGTGGAGAATCCTGCCAGCCCCTGGCTGACGCCGCACTTGAGGTACCCACGCTGCTTGACCGCGTCGAGGGTCGGTCCGGCCACCGCCACACTGCTGCCGAGCAGCGTCAGTAGAGCCAGCGAGAATGCGCATCGCTTCGCCACGCCTACCTCCTTGCTTGGTTTTGTTATGCCTCAGGGAAGCAGGAAGCTTGCCAGAAAAAAACCGCTGTTTGCTATTTACGACGCCGGAAAGGGAGATTCACACGCCAAAACTAGGGAACTCCCTAGGTTCACCTATGGTAGCCGCCCGGCGGCTCTGCTAGCTTGCACCCCTTTGCGTCGCGGCCATTTGCGCTCGTCGGCGCCTTTTCAGCACCTCACCACGATGGATCCAGGCAATGACTAGAAAACTCCGCATCGGGCTGGTATCGCTGGCACTGCTCAGCGCGCCGGTCCACGCCGATTGGGTACGCATGGACAACGGCGACCGCTACTCGGGCCGAGTGACGGCCCTGGAACAGGGCAAGCTGCGGCTGGAAGGCAGCTTCGGCCGCCTGGAGCTGCCGTGGAACCGCATCGAGGCGCTGGAAACCGAGCAGCCGCTACGCATCACCCTCGAAGGCGGCGAGCGCGTCGTCGGCCGGCTTTCGGTGGACGACGGCCAGGTCCGCATCGACGACGAGCAGGCCCGGCGCCTGACGTTCGCACCGGACCGCATCCTGGCGGCCGGGCCGGTGAGCGTGCCGACGCTGCAGCTCAGCGGCTGGATCAACGCCGGCGCCAACGTCACGCGCGGCAACACCCATACCGCCGCCTACCATGCCGACGCCGAGCTGGTGGCGCGCACCGAGCAGAACCGTACCCGGGTCGGCGCCGAATTCAACTACGGCTCCGAGAACGGCGAACGCACCATCAACAATGCCGCCGCCTATCTCAACTACGACCACTTCGTCAGCCGGCGCTGGTATTTCAACTCCAACCTCGGCCTGGCGCGCGACGAGTTCCGCGACCTCGACCTGCGCACCACGGTCGGCGTGGGCTTCGGCTACCTGTTCCTGGACGCGCCGCCCGACCGTCTGGCGATCGAGCTCGGTCTGAGCTATCTGCACGAGAATTTCGACAAGGGCGAGGACAACGGCGAGCCCGCCGCCCGCTATGCGCTCGACTTCGTCAAGCAGCTCGCCGCCGGGCCGCGCCTGTTCCACCGCCACGAGGTGCTGGCCGGCCTGGAGACCAGTGACAACGTGCTGCTGCGCAGCCAGACCGGCATCCGCTTCCCGCTCTGGGAGCGGCTGACCAGCACCGTGCAGGTGAACTTCGACTACGACTGGGATCCGGCGGAGGGTTCCGAGTCGGAGGACGTGGTCTACCTGTTCAGCCTGGGCTACACCTTTTAGCCTCGGCACCGGGCTCGCGACGCCCCCGCGTTCGTGCCCCGCTGTCGCGGCGGCCGGGCGCGGAAACGGCAAAACCCGGAGCACGCTGTTCTCGGCGCTCGGCGGGACGGTCGCGCCCCGCCAGCGCTACTTCGCCGTCACCAAGGTCCGCGCCTGCCGCACCATCCAGGCCAGCGCCGCCGCCCGTTCCTCGCTCTCCGGCTGCTGCTTGACCATGCGTTCTATCTCGCCGGCCAAGTCGCCCAGCCGCGGCCAGCCCAGGGCGCCGGCCGAGCCTTTGAGCTTGTGCGCCTCGATCGCCAGCCGCTGCCAGTCGCGGCAGCGCACCAGCTCTTCGAACTCGGCGATGCGGGCCGGCAGCTCGGCGCTGAAACGCGCCATCAGATCGGACACGTCGATGGGCCGCGCGATCACCGCCTGCGCGCGCGGCTTCAGATACTGCCGCAGAGTACGGTAGAAGGTGCTGCGGTCGATCGGCTTGCCCAGGCAGTCGTCGAAGCCGCCGTTGCGGTAGCGGGCGACATCGTCGGCCATGACGTTGGCGGTCAGCGCCACCACCGGCCCGGTATAACCGGACCGGCGCAGGGAACCGACCGCGTCCAGGCCGCTCATCACCGGCATCTGGATATCCATCAGCACCAGATCGAACGGCGTCGTCAGCGCCGCCACCACCGCGTCGCGGCCGTTCTGCACCACGGTCACCTCGGCGCCGGCCCGCTCCAGGTAGATGCGGATCAGCTGCTGGTTGTCGATGCCGTCCTCGGCGACCAGCACCTTGCCGGACAGCGCCGGCACCGGCTCCGGCGGCGCGTCGTGCGGCAGCCAACGGCCGGAGTGCACCACGGCATCGGGCAGCAGCCATTCGACACCGTCCACGGCCCCGGTGGGAATGCGCACCTCGAAGATCGAACCGCCCCCGGGGTTCGGCATGAACTGCAAGCTGCCGCCCATGCCCTTGACCAGCTCGCGGGTAATGGTCAGCCCCAGGCCGGTGCCGCCGAAGCGGCGGGTGACCGAGGCGTCGGCCTGGGTGAATGGCGCGAACAGCCGCTCGACATCGGCTGGCCGGATGCCGATGCCGGTGTCGCGCACCCGGATGACCAGCCACTGATCCTCGTAGCTGACGTCGAGGTCGACGCCGCCGACATTGGTGAACTTCACGGCGTTGTTGCACAGATTCAGCAGCGCCTGGCGCAACCGCGCCGGGTCGCCGCAGATCTGCGACGGCAAGGGCGTCAGCAAATTCAGGCTGAAGCGCAGCCGCTTGTCGCGCGCCAGCTGGGCCACCGTCTCGCGCACGTCCAGCAGCAGCTCCAGCGTCGAGAACGGCACGGCCTCGAACTCCAGCCGCCCAGCCTCGATCTTGGACAGATCGAGGATGTCGTTGATCAGAGCCAGCAGCTGGCGGCCGTTGCGCAGGATCACGCTCGCGGCATGGGCTGCGGAGGAGCCGGGCGGAGCCTCGTCCAGTAGCCCCTCGGCGAAGCCGATGATGGCGGTCAGCGGGGTGCGGATCTCGTGGCTGGTGTTGGCCACGAAGGCGCTCTTGGCCGCGGCCGAGGCTTCCGCGGCCTCCTTGGCACGCGCCAGCTGCTCCTGGGCCCGCTGCAGCTGCGCCAGCGCCGACTCGATCTCCCGGCGCTGCCGCTCGACCGTGGTGTAGAGCTGGGCGTTGCCGATGGAGGTGCCGATGATCGAGCACAGCGCCTCCACCAGCTCGATCTCGGGCTTGGATACCGGCACCACTTCGCTCGCGCTCAGCAGCCACAGTACGCCCACCGCCTCGTCCTGACGGCGGATCGGCACGAACAGGAAGGTGCGCGGCGTGCCCATGATCTCCAGCGCCCGCCGGTCCTTGGCCGACATCGGCAGATGCAGGATGCGCTTCACGTCGGGAATCATCACCCGGGTATCGTTGCAGTAGGCGAAAGCGGTGGCGCCATCGGCCGGGTCGAGGTCGTAGCTGGTGTGCCGGTAATACTCGGTCCAAGCGTTCAGCAGCGCCGGGTCGAGCCCGTCGCGGCCGGTGTTCTTCTTCACCACCAGCCGCTGGCCCTCGCGCATCACCACGCCGGCGATGTCGAACGGCAGCAGCGTCAGGAACTCGCGGGTGATGACCTCGTAGATCTGGTCGAGGTCTCGCAACTCGGTGACGTGATCGACGAAGTTGAGAAAGCGCTGGCGCGCGGCGGCGGCCGCTTCGATCTCCAGCTCGCGCCGCTTGAGCTCGCTGAAGAACAGCGCGTTGCGGATCTGCTCGGAAAACAGCGGCAGCCGTTCCTCCAAGACGCGCAAGCGCTCGCCGTCGATATCGCCCTGCTGGCGGAAACCGAACACAGTGCCGATGGCCTGGCCGCCGCGGCGGATGGGCAGCACCGCGATCGCGGCGATGCGCCAGTGCTCGAAGCGCGGCCGCAGCCCCGGGTCATCGGCGAAGGCGGCGGCGGCGGCGCACACGGTCTGATTGACGCGGTAGGCGCGGACCAGCGGATCGTTCTGGGTCAGGCCGATGCGCAGCCCCTGATAGGCCGGCTCCATGCCCTGGAAGCCCGCCGGCAGCCGCACCTTATGGCAAACCAGCTCCTGACTGTCGGTATCGGCCAGGCAGATCATGTAGCCGTCGAACACGCCCAGCCGCTCGATCTGCTCGCCGAGGATGCCGAGCAGGCCGGCCAGCTCGATGGTGCTGCTGATACGCAGGCAGAGCTCGGCTTGCTCGGCGTCCAGGCTGCGCCGGCGATCGAGGTAAGCAGCAACCTCCGCCAGCCGCGCCTGGGGCATGGACGCGCGCAACAGCTTGCGGCCGAGCTCCACCTCGGCGCGCAGCGCGGCCACTTCGTTGCGCAACCGCTCCAGTTCCGCGGCGTCTTCGGATGAAAGGCTGCTTGCCTGATCTGACATATGAAACCTTCGTTGTCTCGGCGCGAGCGGCCACCCGCGCGGCCGAGCGTAAGCCGCCGGCCAGACGCCTGGCGCTCACAAAGGGCACCGCAACACTCGCTGCAACAGCATATCGGTAACGAACACCTCGCCGTTAGTACCGATCGCTATGCCGTTAGGCGTGAACAGTTGGCCGGCGCCGCCGCCGAATCCTCCGAAACAGGCAACGAAATTACCGTCCAGATCAAATTTCTGCAGCCGGTGGTTGGAACTGTCGCTGACGTAAACGTATTCGCCCGCCACCCGTATGCCCAACGGCAGGAATAATTCACCGGGTTTCTTGCCGGCGTTGCGGGCGACGTCGACATGGGCATTGCCGCCGTGGGTTCCCCATTTGCCGAGGAAGCGGCCGTAGTTGTCGAACTTCTGGATGCGGCTGTTGCGGGTGTCCGCGACGTAGACGTTGCCGGCGGCGTCCACCGACAGCTCGTAGGGCCGGCGAAACTGGCCGTTGCCGGTGCCGTGTGTTCCCCAGCAGCTCAGCAGGCGAAAGCGGCTGTCGAATTTCTGGATGCGGTTGTTGCCCCAATCGGCCACGAACACGTTGCCGGCGGCGTCCACGGCCACGCCGGTGGGACAGCAGACCATACCGGGCAGCAGTCCCAATTGCCCGAAACCGCCCAGATACCGACCGTCCGGGTCGAATATCTGAATGCGGTGGTTCATGGTGTCGGCGACGTAGATGCGCCCGTGCCGATCGGCGGCCAGCTGCGACGGCATGTTGAACTCGCCCGGGCGGCTGCCGCTGTTGCGGCAGCCGCCGGCGCCGCCGTCGCGGCCCCAACTGGCGAGGAAACGGCCCTGCGGATCGAACACCTGCACACGGTGATTGAACCGATCGGCGATGTAGATGCGCCCATCCAACCCGGCCACCGCGCCGCCGGCGGCGCTGAACTGTCCGTGGGCGGTGCGCGGCCGCCCGCGCCGGCCCACCAGACGGGCATGGCGGCGGCCGTGGTTGTAGATCAGCAGCTGGCTATTGCCGGAATCGCTGACGTACAGCACCCCGCCGGGCAGGGAGAGCACCTGGTTGGGGAAAGCCGGCTCGGGAAACGCGCCGACGCGGTACATATAGCGCAGCTGCGGCGTGTATTTCTTGACCGTGTGGTTGTAGGTGTCGGCCACCAGCACGTTGCCGTCGTGATCGATGCCGACCCCGCGTGGAAACTGCAGCAGATTGGCCGCGTCACCCGCCATGTCGGTGATGCCGATCTGCCCCAGGAACTCGCCGCGGCACGTCAGCTTCTGCACCCGGTGGTTCCAGCAGTCGGCGACGTAGACGTTATCCTCCTTGTCGATGGCGATGCCCTGCGGCAGCCGGAACTGGCCGCTGCCGTAGCCGTAGGAGCCGAACTGGTAGAGGTAGCGCCCGGCGCTATCGAATACCTGGATGCGGTGATTGTATTCGTCGCTGACGTAGTAGCGGTTGCGGCTGTCCACCGCGATCTCGCGGGCCAGTCCGAAACGGCCGGGCCCGCTGCCCTCCCCGCCCCAGCTCTTGAGGAAGCGCATCGACGGGTCGAACTTCTGGATGCGGTGATTGCCGCTGTCGGCCACCAGCACGTTGCCCTCGCGGTCCACCGCCACGCCGAACGGCAGGTTGAAATGGCCGGGCGCGATGCCGTTGCCGCCGAAGGCGCCGCGCACGGAGCCATCCGGGGCGAATTTGACGATGCGGCTGTTGCCGAGGTCGGCGACGTAGATATTGCCGGCGCGATCCGCCGCCATTGCCACCGGGGTGCATAAATAGACGCTACCGACCGGATCCGGGAGGCTGCCCCAGCCTTCGGCGATGATCTCCGTAAGGGCGGTCGCTCGCACGCTGTTCCCTAGCGCCGAGAGGGTGAGGGCTAGCCGCTAACGTCCCGCAGCAGCGTCGCTGTTGGCGGGCTGGCCAACCACTCGACCAGCCACTCGCTGGGCAACGGCCTGCTGATCAGATACCCCTGGGCCAGATCGCAGCCGATCCTTTGCAGTTCGGTCAAGGTGGCGGCGTCCTCGACCCCCTCCGCGACCACCCGCAATCCCAGGTTATGGCCCATGTCGACCACGGTCTGGACGATCAGCGCGTTGTCGGGCTGCGCCAGCATGTCCATGACGAAACCGCGATCGATCTTGATCTCGCTGACCGGCAAGCGCCGTAGGTAGGCCAGCGAGGAATAGCCGGAACCGAAATCGTCGATGGAGCTGCGCACCCCGAACGTGCGCAGCTGGGTGAGAATGCCCATGGCGGCTTCGGCATTCTCCATCATGGCGGTTTCGGTGACTTCCAGCACCAGCCGCGTGCCAGGCACGCCGAACTCGCCGAGCAGCGCCGCGATCACCGCCGGCAGATCGGCTTCCAGCAGGTTGCGCGCCGACAGGTTCACCGCCAGCTCCAAAGCGAAGCCCTGATCCGCGAGCCGGCGGCACTGGGCGATGGCCGCGCGCAGCACCCAGGCGGTGAGCGGCTTGATCACGCCGGTCTGCTCGGCCAACGGCACGAACTCGTCCGGCGGCACCAGCCCCAGTCGTGGGTGGCGCCAGCGCAGCAAGGCCTCGAGCCGGACCACGCGGCCATCGCGCAGGTCCAGCTGCGGCTGGAAGTGCAGCTCCAGATCGTTGTGCTGGATCGCGCTGCGCAGCTCCCCCATCAGCGACAGCCGCCGCGCGCTGTAGCGGTCAATGGCCTCGCTGTAGATGGTCACGCGACCGTTGGAGCTGGCCGACTCCTCGACGGCGATGTGCGCGTGGCGCAGCAGCTGATCGGCATCCAGCCCATGGTCCGGGGCGATGGCGATGCCGATATTGCCGTTGACGCTCAGCGACATGCCCTGGAACTCGAACGGCTCGTCCAGCGCCTCCAACAGCCGCCGGCCGTGCTCGAGCACCGCCTGCGGCGGCTGGCCGCAGGCCAGCAGGGCGAAATTCACGCCGGCCAACACGGCCAGACAGCTCCGCCGGCCGCTCGCCGGCTCCAGCTCCACCACGCCGGGCAGCGTCGCCGCGGCCTGATCGAGGCGGTAGGCCACCTGCCGCAGCAGCTGACTGCCGTTGTCGTAGCCGAGCGTGTTGTTGATCTCCTGAAAGCCCGACAGCGCCACCAGCAGCAGGGTCACCGGCCCGCCGCTCGGTTCGCTGCTCAGGTCATGGATGCGCCGCTGCAGCAGCAAGCGGTTGGGCAGCGCGGTGAGCGGGTCGTGATAGACCTGGAAGATGAAGCGGTCCTCGGCCTGGCGGCGGCTGTGCAGCGCTTGTTCGAGCGCGCGCGTGCGCTCGCGCACCTTCTCGTCCAGCAGCTGGTTGTGACTGCGGATCTGCCGGTAGAGCAGCCGCGTCTCCAGATGGGTGCGCACCCGAGCCCGCACGACCGGAATGCGGAACGGCTTGGTGATGTAATCGACGGCGCCGAGATCGAAGCCGATGGTCTCGTCGTCGTCCAGGCTGGCGGCGGTGGAAAACACCACCGGGATGTCGCGGGTCAGGGGGTCGCTCTTGAGACGGCGGCAGACCTCGTGCCCGCTCATGCCCGGCATCGACACGTCCAGCAGGATCAAGTCGGGCTGCGGGTGGCTGCGGGCGATCTCCAGCGCGCTCGCACCGTCGGTGGCGACGACCACCTCGACCATGTCCGCCAACACGGTCTGCAACAGAGCCAGCATGTAGGTGTCGTCATCGACCACCAACACACGCTGCTGTCGTAGCTCTTCGATGTTCACTCGGCGCTCAAATCGTTGTTCCGTTGCCGAGCCTGCGTCCGGCAGGGTGATGACGTCCTGCTACAGGCAGCGCGCATGGAACCTCTCTCGAAATCCCAGCGCTTACCGTGCCAGGCCCATTACGTGATACTCAAATAAAAAACATATCAATTTTGATTCCATCACCCAAATCGATGCAACGAAGCACTGAACATGGTATCAGAATCCTCATAAGGATTACCGTGTAGCGCTTGGCGTTCCAGACGGAATCCAGGCCACTTCGCTAAAAAGCGCTCCACCACGGCCTCGTTCTCGTCCGTCAGCCAGCTGCAGGTGGCGTACACCAGGCGGCCTCCCGGCCGCACCGCCGGCGCGGCGGCTTCGAGCAGTCGCAGCTGCAAGTCGGCCAGCTCGGCCACGGCCGACGGATCGGCCCGGAAACGGGCATCCGGATTGCGGCGCCAGGTACCGGACGAACTGCAGGGCGCGTCCACCAGCACCCAATGGAAGCCGCCCTGCTTGGCGACCTCACGCGGCAGTTCGGCAAGCGCCTCGCCCTGCCAGACGAAAGTGCGGACGTTGTCGAAACGGGCGCGGGCGGCACGCCGCCGCACCTCCTTGAGCTTGTACTCGCGGATATCGGAAGCGTACACCGCGCCGCGATTGCGCAGCGCGGCGGCGAGCTGCATGGTCTTGCCGCCGCCGCCGGCGCAGGCGTCCCACACCAACTGCCCCGGCTCGGCGGCGCACGCGGCGCCGATCAGCTGGCTGGCCAGATCCTGGATCTCGAAGGCGCCGTCCTCGAACGCATCGAGCTCGTACACCGAGCGCTCGCCCTCGATCCGCAGCGCGCCTAGCCGCTCGCTCACCTCGAATCCGGCGCGCCGGAACTCCTCCAGCACCTCGTCCCGCCGCTCCGGCCGATTCAGGCGCAGCCACAGCGGCGGCCGCCGGGCGTGGGCGTCGAGAAAGCGGTTGAGCGCGTCCTGGTCCCATGCCGAGCGCGCGGCCCGCTGCGCCAGGGCCGGCTCGAACGCCAGCGGGATGCCGGCCCAGAGCAGGCGCGGCCACAGCTCGGGGGAGCTCTCGCGCAGCGCCGCCAGGCCCTCGAACAACCGCTCGAGCATCGCCTCGTCGCCGGCCGACGGCGCGCCGGTCAGCGGCCAGGCCGGCAGCGACGGCTCGGCGCGATAGCGGTAGCCGACCAGCTGAAACAGCCGCTCCGGCGGCATGCGCCGCAACGCCTTGAGCGCGGCGTCCGGCTGCGCGAACAGGCGACCGAACGCCTCGGCCGCCTCGGCGAGCGCCGCCCCCAGCCCGGTGCGGGCGCGGGGGTCGATCCGCTCGCGCACGAAATCCAGGTAGGCCGCCAGATAACCGAAGCGAACGGCCGAGAACAGCAGCTCGCTATAGGCGCGACGATCGCGCTTGCCGAACTGCCGCTGCTGCTTCAAGGCATGGGCGAGCCACCGATCGAGCTGGGGCAGGCGCTCGGCTTCGAGGTAACTCTGCCAAAGCTTGCTGACATGCGTCAGGCGGGCAGTGGCGCGACGTGCGGACTGCGCGTGATCGGAAGAAGTCATCAAGGGCGTGGACTACCGGCAGGTGGGAACATCGACGATTCTGAACGCCGAAGCAGCGTCGGACAAGACTCCGCGTTCGCTCCCCGCCCGCATCAGCCGTCGCCGCGAGCCGCCGGCAGGCGCACGCGGAACGTCATGCCGCCGTCGGGATTGTTCTCGCCGCTCAGACGACCGCCGTGGAATTCGACGATGGAGCGGCTAATCGGCAGCCCCATCCCCAGGCCGTGCGGCTTGGTGGTAAGGAAGGGCGTGAACAGCTGCGGCAGCAAGTCCGGCGCCATGCCCACACCGCTGTCGCGAATGCGGATCTCGAGCTGGGAGTCCTCCACCACCGAAATCAGCAGTCGGCGTTCGCCGCTGCCGGCGGCGGCCATCGCCTCGACCGCATTCTCGATGAGGTTGATCAGCACCTGCTGCAATTGGACCCGGTCGCCAACCACCGGCGACAGCCGCGGCGGCAGGTCGAATTCGATGGTGACACCCGCTTCCCTGGCGCGCGCCTGCACCAGGCGGGCGGCGTCGTGGACCAGCGCCGCCACGTCCAGCCGCTCATGCCGGGTGTCCTGGCGCCGCAGGAACTCGCGAAACTCCAGGATGATACCGCTCGCCCGCTTCGCCTGGACGCCGATCTGCTCCAGCGCCCGCCGCAACTTGGCCTCCTCGCCCCTGCCCTGCTCCAGCAACTGCAGCGCCCCGCCGGCGTAGCTGACCACCGCCGCGAGCGGCTGATTGACCTCGTGCGCCAGGTTGCGGGCCAGCTCGCGCATGCTCGCCAGGCGGCCGGTCAGCGCCAGCTCCTGTTGCTGACGCAGGGCCGAGCGCTGCAGCCGCACCCGCGCCTGCACCAGACCGAGCTGGGCGGCGATCTGCTGCAGCACCTGCAGCTCGTCCGGCAGCAGCGGCGCCGACCCGGCCGGCCGTTGCAGCATCAACGCGCCGATCACGCTGCCACCGTCGCGAATCGGCAGCGCGCAGGCGTCCGGACCACCGCCGGCGCCAGGCCACCAGCACGGCCGGTCCTCGGCGATGGCCTGGGCGGCGACGCTGCCGGCGGGCGGCCCCTGCCGGGTCAGGCATTCGCTGCCTTCGCCATAGACGCCCGGCACGCCGGCGACGATCACCAGCCAGTGGTCATGGGCGGCTTGGGAGTCGGTCAACCGCAGGTAGACCCGGCCTTCACTCCAGCCGGCGTCGGAGCAGACCCGCTCGATGATGCCGCGGGCGGCCGTTTCCACATCGGCGGCGGCATTGGCGATGGTTGCGCTGGCGCACAGCAGGGACAGCCAGAATTCCGTCGACGCCCCATTGCGCGCGAGCGCGCCGGCTCCGCCGGGGGAGGATTGATTGGCCAAGTCCACCATAGGGCATAGACCTTTGCTGTTCGAAATGACCGCCGCCGGCAACGGTCATCGGCTCGCGACGCTGCGCTCGATGCCGATGCCTGCCGGCAGCGCCCCGTGGCGCGACCACCACCGGCGCCAACGGTCGCAGGATTTCAGCCGGTACGCTCCATGCCCAGCGCCTTGCGGCATTCCTCGATGCTGAGGCACATCGCCACCAGGCTGGGGATGGAGTCGGCATGCATTTTTTTCATCAGATTGGAACGGTGCAGTTCCACCGTCTTGGGGCTGATGGACAGCTCCTCGGCGATCTCGCGGTTGACCTTGCCGGCCACCACAAGGTGCAACACTTCGCGCTCACGCGGCGTGAGCACGGCGTAGCGGGCATTGAGCACTTCGCTCTGTCGGCGCTGCCGGCGCTGCTGCGCGTCCTGCTCCAGGGCCGCCTGCACCCGTTCGAGCAGAAAGCGCTCGGAGAACGGCTTGGTCAGGAACTCCACGGCGCCCGCCTGCATAGCCCGCACCGCGGTGGGCACGTCACCATGGCCGGACAGGAAGATGATGGGAATGCTGTGGCCTTCGCGGTTCAGCCGTTCCTGCAGCTCCAGGCCGTTGAGCCCGGGCATACGCAGGTCCAGCAGCAGGCAGCCCGGCGCGTTCGGATCCCAGTCGGCGAGGAACTCATCGGCGCTGGCGTAGGCCTTGGCGCGAAGAGACACCGACGACAGTAGCCAACAGAGCGCATCGCGCATTGCCGCATCGTCGTCCACGACGTAGACAGTCGCTCGCTGTTCCATGGCGTAGTTCGATACTGTGGTAGACGTGGGCATTATAACGTTTACCAAGGTTCTTATCGGTCACCCGGGCGCCGCCGCAGGCGGCGCCCACCGTCGAGCCTTGCGTAGAAAAAAGGCGCGGTTCTGGGGGGCAAACCGCGCCGAAGCTAAAGCGGGGACGGCACAACCGTGTCGCAGCGGAGCACCTTGGCCTACGGTCGTTCCGCCGTCCGGTCATGGGCCCCAGGGTGCAGACTCACTGTAGCGATCGCCGCCGGTCCGCTGCACTAGGCGCCCCCCTGATCGCCCCTGGTAATAACCCTTAGCCGAGCGGCGTCCGGCTACTTCCCCTCCAGCCGATCGAGCAGGCGTGCCTGGTAGGCGGGGTCGGCCCACAGCGGCGACTTATCGCCCCGCCGTCGCTCCAGCTCGGCGCGCAGCAACGACAACCGCACCCGGGCGCGGCGCTGCTCCTCCGGCCGATCGTCGAGCGTGGCGATCAGCTGCTCCACGTCCTTGAGCTCGCGGCGCAGCTCCAGCTCGGGCGGAACGAAGCCGGCGTTCTTGAGTACCCGGTAGGCCATGCGCAGCTCTGGCGGCACCATGGCGAGGTCGTCCTCCGGCAGCGGCTTGCCCTCGCCTTCCAGATTGCTCAGCTCGCCGCGGGCGATGGCCTCCTGGATGCGCCGCTCGGCAATGCGCTCGATGAAATCCATCGTCTTCTCCGATCACGCCGAAAGCCGCATAGTGCGCGCCGTGTCCGCTACGCTCAAGGTCGACGGACCCGGTTTCGCGTTGGCCACGACTTGTTAGCTGGCTACGGACCGTGTTCACATCTTGCCCATCCAAATAACTAACGAGAACGCCGACACCAGGAGGACCCATGAAAATCCGCGCCGCCGTTCTGCAGAGCATCGGCCTGCCCCGCCCCTATCGCGATTCCCAGCCGCTGCGGATCGAGGAACTGGAGCTCGACCCGCCCGGCGACCGCGAGGTGCTGGTGCAGATCAAGGCCGCCGGCCTGTGCCACTCGGACTTGTCGGTGATCGACGGCAACCGGCCGCGGCCGGTGCCGATGGCGCTGGGCCACGAAGCCGCCGGCGTGGTCAAGGCGGTCGGCCCGGGCGTGACCGACCTGCAGGTGGGCGACCACGTGGTGGCGGTGTTCGTGCCCAGCTGCGGCCAGTGCGCACCCTGCGCCGAGGGCCGGCCGGCGCTGTGCGAGCCCGGCGCCAAGGCCAACACCGCCGGCACCTTGATCGGCGGCGGCTTCCGGCTGCGCCGCGCCAACGGCGAGCCGATCCATCACCACCTGGGCGTGTCCGGCTTCGCCGATCATGCGGTGGTGTCGCGCAACTCGCTGGTGAAGATCGACCCGCGCCTGCCGTTCGAGCATGCCGCCCTGTTCGGCTGCGCCGTGCTCACCGGCGTCGGCGCGGTGGTGAACACCGCCGGCGTCAAGCCGGGGCAGAGCGTCGCTGTAGTCGGCCTGGGCGGTGTCGGCCTGAACTGCGTGCTGGGCGCGCTGGTGGCGGGCGCCAGCGAGGTGATCGCCATCGACGTGGCCGACGGCAAGCTGGAGCTGGCCCGCCAGCTCGGCGCTACCCGCACCTTCAACGCCGCGGCCGCCGACGTGGTGGCGGCAGTCCGCGCCGCCACCGACGGCGGCGTCGACCACGCCATCGAGATGGCCGGCTCGGAGAAGGCGCTGGAGCTGGCCTACGCCATCACCCGCCGCGGCGGCACCACCGTGACCGGTGGCCTGGCGCATCCCGACCGCAAGCTTGCGCTACAGCAAGTCAGCCTGGTGGCCGAAGAGCGTACCCTTAAGGGCAGCTACGTCGGCAGCTGCGTGCCGGTGCGCGACGTGCCGCGCTACGTGGCGCTGTTCCGCCAGGGCCGGCTGCCGGTCGACCGTCTGCTCAGCCGCACGCTGCGCCTGGAGCAGATCAACGAAGGTTTCGATGCGCTGGCCGACGGTCTGGCCGTCCGGCAAGTCGTGGTATTCGACTAAGGAGACCCCATGAAGCTCGCAGATCCCTCTCTTCTCCGCACGCAGGCCCTCATCGACGGCGTCTGGGTGGACGCCGACAGCGGCGAACGGTTCGGGGTGTACAACCCGGCCACCGGCGAGCTGATTGCGCAGGTGCCTGACATGGGCGAGGCGGAGACCCGGCGCGCCATCGACGCCGCCGCCCGCGCCCAGCGCGAATGGGCGGCGCGCCCGGCCAAGGAGCGCTCGGCCGTGGTGCGCGCCTGGCGCGACCTGATGATGCAGCACCAGCACGACTTGGCGCAGATCCTCACCGCCGAGCAGGGCAAGCCGCTCGCCGAGGCGCTCGGCGAGATCGCCTACGGCGCCAGCTACATGGAGTGGTTCGCGGAGGAGGCCAAGCGCGTGTACGGCGAGACGGTGCCGGCGCCGAAGCCCGGGCAGCGGGTGCTAGTGCTGCGCCAGCCGGTGGGCGTAACCGCCGCCATCACGCCCTGGAACTTCCCCAGCGCCATGCTGGCCCGCAAGGTGGCGCCGGCGGTGGCCGCCGGCTGCAGCATGGTGGTGAAGCCGGCCGAGCAGACGCCGCTGTCCACCCTGGCGCTGGTCGAGCTCGGCCTGCGCGCCGGCCTGCCGGCCGGCCTGGTGAACGTGATCACCACCAGCCGCCCGGCGCCGGTCGGCAACGAGCTATGCGCCAACCCGCTGGTGCGCACGCTGAGCTTCACCGGCTCCACCGAAGTGGGCAAGCTGCTGATGCGCCAGTGCGCCGGCACGGTCAAGAAAGTGGCGCTGGAGCTGGGCGGTAGCGCGCCGTTCATCGTCTTCGACGACGCCGACCTCGACGCCGCGGTGGCGGGCGCCATGGCCTCGAAGTACCGCAATTCAGGCCAGACCTGCGTGTGCGCCAACCGCTTCTTCATCCATGACCGGATCTACGACGCCTTCGCCGAGAAGCTGGCCAAGGCGGTCGCCACCCTCAAGGTCGGCCCCGGCACCGAGGAAGGCGTGAACCAGGGCCCGCTGATCGACGACAACGCCGTCGCCAAGGTCGAGTCGCACATCGCCGACGCCGTCAGCAAGGGCGCGCGCGTCATCGCCGGCGGCAAGCGTCACCCGCTGGGCCGCACTTTCTTCGAGCCCACGGTGCTCGCCGACGTCACCACCGACATGCTGATCGCCCACCAGGAAACCTTCGGCCCCGTGGCGCCGCTGTTCCGCTTCCATACCGAGGAAGAGGCCATCCGCCTGGCCAACGACACCGAGTACGGCCTGGCGGCGTACTTCTACACCCGCGACATCGGTCGGGTGATGCGGGTGATGGAAGCCCTGGAGTACGGCATGGTCGGCGTCAACGAGGGCATTATCTCCTGTGAGGCCGCGCCGTTCGGCGGCTACAAGGAATCCGGCCTGGGCCGCGAGGGCTCGCGCCACGGCATGGATGAATACCTGGAGATGAAGTACGTGATGCTCGGCGGCCTGGACCGCTGAGGTCAGCGGGCATGGCGGGAGACGGTCGCGCGGCGCGTCTCCCCCGTCCCGCGGCCTACCTTGGCCACGGCGCGGCACCGCCGCGCCGTGGCGGGGCGATCACTGCTGGGCTTGCTGCTGCTGCCAACCGGCGATCAGCGCTTCGATCTCTTCGATCTCGACACCCAGCTGCTGGGCGATCTCATCCGGCGGCTCGCGATGCAGCCACAGATCGCGCGCCCATTCGATCTCCTCCCTGGACAGGCGCGCGGGCTTGGGCGCGCGCTGGCGTTCCTGGTGCTCGCCTCCACCACCGCCTCGGGCGCGACGCTGGCCCTGGCGCTCGCCGCGCTGACGAGGCTGGCGACTGCCGGCCTCTTGCTGGCCGTTGCGCGCGCGCGTCTGGCGCTGGTTCTGATCCGAGCCGGCTCCTTGGCGCGGCGTTCTCTTACGAGGCCGATCGTCGGTGGGATTGTTCGACATCAACACGACTCACAATGAACGGTCGAGAAGGCCCTGGCTGTCTTGCCGGGCCACCGGGGCGACGTGCGGACGGCGGCGCTTCGCATCGCCGTGGCCGACGCCGCGTCGGTTGCGAAGTGTGCCATAACCGAGGCTGGCGGACAGCCCGGCGAGTTCCGCATCGGGACGCTATTCTACCCCCGCCGGCGCGACCTGGCGCCGCGCTACCGCCGTTAGTCGTCGCTCTCGTCGTTGGCGACGTTGACGCCGGGATCGGCCAGCAGCGCCCGCAGCGCGCCGTCCGGCACGTTCATGTAGCCCGGGCGGGTGACCGCGACTGCCAGCTCCTCCAGACAACAGACCACCCCGGTCAGCTTACCGCTCGGCCCCAAGAGGATGTGCACCGGCATAGAGGTTCTCCCAATGCTGCCGCGCCGCGGGCAGATAGCCGGAATATTTGCGTATAACGACTATCGCACAAAAACACCCGCCCCTGAGCGGATTCCCTAGCCGCATCTGGGAATCAATCGTGCCGGTTCAGCAGCTGATCCAGGGTAAGCCGGTAGCTGGGCAGGAAAGTCTCCAGGAAGTACTCGACCTCAGGCATCGCCAGCTCCTCCAGGCGGCGGCGGATGCCAGCGGCGGCATCGGCGAACTCGGAATTGCCGGCGCGCAGTTCGGCTTCGCACTTGATATAGGCCGCCAGCGTGTCGGCGGCCTTGATCAGCGCCCGGTGCTGCGCCGGCACCTGCTCCTCCAGCAGCAGCGGGCGATAGTCCTCGCGCAGATCCTCCGGCACCAGCGCCAGCAGCTCGCGCTCGGCGGCCCGCTCCAGCGCCTTGTACGCCTGGGTGATGGCGCTGTCGTGGTACTTCACCGGGCTGGGCAGATCGCCGGTGATGACTTCGGCGGCGTCATGGTAGAGCGCGGCGACCGCCACCGCGTTGGCGTCCACCTGGCCGCCGCAGCGGCGGTTATGGATCAGCGCCAGGGCATGGGCGATGGTGGCCACCTCCCAGGAGTGCTCCATCACGTTCTCGGCGATGGCGTTGCGCTTGAGACCCCAGCGGCGAATCCAACGTAGCCTGCTCAGATACGCGAAAAAATGGCTGATCATCGGCTGCCTCGTTGCCCCCGTTGCGACGCCCCCATCCTAGCCCCTGCTGCGACGGATTCCGTCGCGGCGCGCTCAGCCGCGGCCGATGAACGGCATCTTGGTGGCCATCACCGTCATGAACTGCACGTTGGCCTCCAGCGGCAGGCTGGCCATGTACAGCACCGCGCGGGCCACGTGCTCGACGTCCATGACCGGCTCCGGCAGCAGGCGGCCGTCGGCCTGCGGCACGCCCTCGCTCATGCGCGCGGTCATGTCGGTGGCGGCGTTGCCGATGTCGATCTGGCCGCAGGCGATGTCATACTTGCGCCCGTCCAGCGAGGTGGCCTTGGTCAGGCCGGTGATGGCGTGCTTGGTGGCGGTGTACGGCGCGGAGTTCGGCCGCGGCGAGTGGGCCGAGATCGAGCCGTTGTTGATGATCCTTCCGCCGCGCGGATTCTGGCTCTTCATCAGCTTGAAGGCTTCCTGGGTGCAGAGGAAGGCGCCGGTGAGATTGGTGTCCACCACCGCCTGCCAGCGCTCGAAGCTCAAGTCCTCCAGCGGCACCGGCGGCGCACCGGCGCCGGCGTTGTTGAACAGCAGATCGAGCCGGCCGAAGCGCTCGCGCACCTGCGCGAACAGATGCCGCACCGAGGCCGGGTCGCGCACGTCGGTCGGCACCACCAGGCAACGCTCGGCCAGTTCGCCGGCCGCCGCGGCCGCCTCGCGCAGCGCCTGCTCGCGCCGCCCGGCCAGCGCCACCGCGTAGCCCTCGCGCAGCAGCGCCAGCGCCACCGCGCGACCGATGCCGCTGCCGGCGCCGGTCACCAGCGCCACTTTTTCAGATTCGTTCATCCGCTCTCTCCTCGTGGATCGGTTATGGTTATCGAACACCGCTAGCGCACCGGCCGCAGCCGCAGCAGCGCGCCGTCGCCACTGTCCACCAGCAGGTACAGCAGCCCGTCCGGCCCCTGCCGCACGGCGCGGATGCGCAGCCCCAGATCGCTCAACAGCCGCTCCTCGGCGACGATTTTCTCACCCTCCACCGTCAGCCGCGCCAGATGCGTCTGCGCCAGCGCGCCGACGAACAGGTTGCCGCGCCATTTGGGGAAGGCGTCGCCGGTGTAGAACTCCATGCCGGACGGCGCGATCGACGGCGTCCACTGATAAATGGGCTGCTCGTAGCCCTCCTTGTGGGTGGGGCCGATCTCCGGGCCGTAGTATTCGCGGCCGTAAGTGATCACCGGCCAGCCGTAGTTCTTGCCCGGCTCGGGCAGATTGATTTCGTCGCCGCCGCGCGGGCCGTGCTCGTGGATCCACAGCCGGCCGGTGTCGGGATGCAGAACCATGCCCTGGATGTTGCGGTGGCCCAGGCTGTAGATGGCCGGCAGAGCGTCGTCGCGGCCGACGAAGGGGTTGTCGGCGGGAATGCTGCCGTCGTCGTTGAGGCGAATCAGCTTGCCGTTGTGGTCCTTGAGATCCTGAGCCCGTTGGCGCTGGTTGCGCTCGCCCAGGCTGATGAACAGCTTGCCGTCGCGGTCGAACACCAGCCGCGAACCGAAATGGTGGCCGGTATCGACGAACGGGGTGGCACGGAACAGCACCTCGAAACCGGTCAAGCGGTCGCCGTCGAGGCGGCCGCGGCCGACATGGGTGCCGATCCCGCCTTCGCCGGCCGCGACGTAGCTGAGATAGACCCAGCGATTGTCGGCGAACCGCGGATGCAGCGCCACGTCCAGTAAGCCGCCCTGGCCGCGCGCGACGATCGCCGGCAGGCCTTCGACACGGCGGCGCTTGCCGCTGGCGGGGTCGATCAGATTGAGCCGCCCCGGCCGTTCCGTCACCAGCAGCCGACCGTCCGGCAGAAAGGCCAGGCCCCAGGGATGCGCCAACTCGTCCGCCACGATCTCGACACGGAAATCGTGCAGCGCGCTGGTCTGAACCTGACGGGGAACGGCGAAACCGGTGAGGAACAGGGCGAAACCCAACAACGGCAGGATCAGCAGCGATGACAGCAGATAACGGACGTAGCGCGGCATGGGATCCTCCTTGGAGTATTCGTTCTCCCAGCGATGCCGGTCGCGTCGGCGCGCTCAGTCATAGCCGTGGAAGCGCCCGAGCCCGGCCCGTTTCCGGACCCCTATAGTGCCTCAATCCGCCGCCGTGCGGCGTACTACCGCCTCCCCCCGCCGCGCCGGGTCAGCGCGCGGTTCACCAGCCACAGCCCCAGGCCGATGGCGATCAGCACCGCCGCCACCAGATACTGCACCGGCTCGCGGCCGCTCCACGGTCCCACCAGGAAGGCGCAGCTGAGCGCGCCCAGCACCGCCAGCGGCGTGGCGGTGCGGAAGTGCCGATGCTCGACCCGGTCGCGGCGCAGCACCAGTACGGCGATGTTCACCGCCACGAACACGCCCATCAGCAGCAGCGTGGTGGTGCCAGCCAGCGCCGGGATCTCGCCCACGAAGATGATCAGCGCCAACGCCAGCGCGGTGGTGAAGGCGATGGCGGCATACGGCGTGCGCCGCCGCGGATGGACCTTGCCCAGGCCGACCGGCAGCACGCCCTCGCGGCTCATGCCGTACAGCAGCCGGCTCGCCATCAACATGTTCAGCAGCGCGGTGTTGGCGACCGCGAACATGGTGATGAGCCCGAACAGCCACAGCGGGAAGCCGGGCGCGCCGGTGGCGACCACGGTCAGCAGCGGCGTGTCGCCCTCGGCCAGCCGCTCGGGCGGCACCACGCTGATCGCCGCCACCGCCACCAGCACGTAGATCAGCGCGGTGACGGCCAGCGCCGAGAGCAGCACGCGGGGGAAAATTCGGCTGGGGTTTCGGCATTCCTCCACCATGTTGACCGAGTCCTCGAAGCCGATCATGGCGAAGAAAGCCAGCGTGGTGGCGGTGATCGCCGGCCAGACCATGCCGTCGGTCCCCGCCGTCCCGAACTCGAGCACGCGTGCCGGCTCGCCCCCGCCCGTGCCGAGCACCCATACCCCGATGGCGATGACGATCAGCAGACCGGTCAGCTCCACCAGCGTGAACAGCACATTGGCCTTGAGGCTCTCGCCCACGCCGCGGTAGTTGATCACCGCGATCACCAGCATGAAGGCGAGCCCCACCAGCGTTATCCCCACCCCCTCCAGCATGGTCAGGTCGAAAGCGTCGGCCAGATTGGCGGCGAAGGCGCGCGACGCGGTCGACGCCGAGGTGATCCCCGAGCACATCACCGCGAAGCCGACCACGAAGGTGAAAGCCTGCGAACCGAACGCCTTGTGCACGTACAGCGCGGCACCGGCGGCGCGCGGATACTTGGTGACCAGCTCCAGATAGCTCAGGGCGGTGAGCAAGGCGACCGCCACCGCCAGCAGGAACGGCAGCCAGACCATGCCGCCCACGTAGCTGGCCACCTCGCCGGTGAGGGTGTAGATACCAGTCCCGAGCAGGTCGCCGACGATGAACAGCAGGAGCAGCGTCGGCCCGATCGCCCGCTTCAGTCCGATGTCGGCGGTCGTGCCCGGGTTGGCGCCGGCCGCGCTGCCGAGTTCGGTCATGGAGTCTCCTTGCCGGCACAGGAGCCCGTCTCGGCGGCGCGCCGCCGGGGGCGAGGAGTCGGGAATCGGTGACTAGACCGGGAGCACCCGGTCGCTGGCTCGACGAGACATTCAGTAGGGCCGCCGGCCGAGCTTTCAACCGCGCGCGGCCGACCGGCGCGGGCAGGCATGCCCGCGCCGGTTTCGGTTAGGGAGCGGACGCCGCCGCTAGAAGCGGTACATCACGCTGCCCATCCAGACGTCGGTATCGACCCGGTCGAACACGTCGTTGTACTGCTGCCACTCGCCGCGCACGCCGAAGTTGGCGAAGTGGTACTGGGCGCCGATGCCGTAGGTGTAGTCGAAGCCGTCGCCGCCATCGAGGTTGCTGCCCGGGCCGGTGTTGCTGACGTCGGCGTCCCACCAGTAGCCGCCGAGCCGGCCGTACACCTCCACCAGATGCGGCCCCCGCTCGAACACCGGCACGATGCCGAGCGCCGTCAGGTCGATGCCCTGAGCCTCGGCGCTGCCGGTGGGCCTGCCCTTGGCCTCGCCCAGATCGAAATAGCCGATCTCGGCGCCGATGAACCGGTGCGCGCGGAGGCCGGCGAACACCCGCCAAGCCGTGTCCTTGTCGTCGTCGGTGCCGAACCCGGCACCCCAGGAACCGCCGCCGACGTCGTATTCGGACTGACCGACGCCGGCGCCGACATACGGCTGCATGGTCATGACCGAGGGCCTGCCCTGGGCCACCGCCACGCCGCCGACGCCGAGCAGCGCCACGACCGTAACAAGTTTGCTGAGCTGCATAACTAGCCTCCCGCATCCGTACGAATGGCGCGCCATCCGGACCGCTCCGCGAACGCGGCGGCCCTTGAATCGGCGCGTAGCGCACCCCTACAGGGTATCCGCGCTACCCGCCCCAGGGTGGCGGCGCAACGCCGACCCGGCAAGGAGGCACGTTCATGTCACCCGGTAACCATCATGATTCCGTCGACTGGCACGGGCTGAGCGAACTGCTGTCCCGCCTCGGCGACAAGTGGAGCGTGCACGTCATCGCCCGTCTGGCGGCCGGTCCGATGCGCTTCAACCGCCTGCGGCGCAGCGTCGACGGCATCTCGCAGCGCATGCTCACCTTGACCCTGCGCGCGCTGGAGCGCGACGGCCTGGTGCAGCGCACGGTCTACCCCACCGTACCGCCCCAAGTGGAGTACCGGCTCACCGAGCTGGGGCAAACGCTGATCGAGCCGCTCGCGGCCCTGTCGCGCTGGGCCGCCGAGAATCTGCCGCAAATCGAGCAGGCCCACGACGACTTCGACCGCGATGCGCGCCGCCGCATCGGTTGACTGACTCCCGCCCCACCCTCAGCTTGAGCGGTATTCGGACACGGAGGCACCATTGCCACCGTAGCGTTCCGCACTCGGGATACGGAGACCATGCACCAGCGCGGCGACGCCAGCCTTTACATCGACGGCACCCCCATAGCGGCGGCGGTTTTCGACCTCGACGGCGTGGTCACACGCACCGCCCGCCTGCACGCGGCGGCGTGGAAGCGGCTGTTCGACGAGCTGCTGGCCCGGCACGCGCGCGCCGACGGCACGCCGCAGCCGCCGTTCGACCTCGAACTCGACTACCGCCGCCACGTGGACGGCAAGCCGCGTCTGCAAGGCATCCGCGACTTCCTGGCGGCGCGGGGCATCCGCCTGCCGGAAGGCCAACCCGACGACCCGCCCGGCCTGGACACCGTGCACGGCCTGGGCCGCTACAAGGACGAGCTGTTCCGGCAGGCACTGGCCCGCGAGGGGGTGGCGGTGATCGAGCCGTCGGTGGCCTTCATCCGCCGCCTACGCGCGCTGGGCGTGCGCACGGCGCTGGTATCGGCCAGCCGCAACGCCAAGGCGGTGCTGGCGGCGGCGGGACTGGCCGAATTGTTCGACGTCGTGGTCGACGGTAACGATGCCGCCCGGCTAGGGCTGGCCGGCAAGCCGGCGCCGGATACCTTCCGCCATGCTGCGGCGGCGCTCGGCGTACCGCCGTCGCGGACGCTGGCGGCGGAGGATGCCGAGGCCGGCGTGGCGGCGGCCCGCGCCGCCGGCTACGGACACGTAGTCGCCCTGGCCGGCCCCGAGCGGGCGGCGGCGCTGCTGGCCCAAGGCGCCGATCGAGTGGTGCGCGATCTGGGCGAGCTGGAAATGGCCAGCGCCGCCCTGCCCGACGCCCTCGCCTGTTTCGACCGCATCACCGTGCTGCTGGCCACCCGACGGCCAGCGCTGTTCCTCGACTACGACGGCACACTCACTCCCATCGTCGACCGTCCGGAGCAGGCCCAGCTGTCCACCGCCATGCGGGCGACCATCCGCGCGCTGGCCGAGCGCTGCCCGGTGGCCGTGGTCAGCGGCCGCGACCGCGCCGACGTCGCGCGGCTGGTCGGCATCGACGGGCTGATCTACGCCGGCAGCCACGGTTTCGACATCGCCGGCCCGAAGCTGGACCTGCAGTACCAACCCGCGGCCGCGTTCCTGCCGGACCTGGACCGTGCCGAGGCGCGGCTGCGCCAAGCGTTGGCCGATGTGCCCGGCGCGCTGGTGGAGCGCAAGCGTTACGCGCTGGCGGCGCACTACCGGCTGGTGGCGCCGGAGCGAGTCACCGAGGTCGAGGCGGCGGTGGCCGCGGCCCTCGCCGCCAGCGACGGCCGACTGCGCCGCACCGGCGGCAAGAAGGTGTTCGAGCTGCGCCCCTGCCTGCCCTGGGACAAGGGCCGAGCGGTGCGCTGGCTGCTGGAGACCCTGGGATTGGACCGGCCCGAGGTGCTGCCGCTGTATATCGGCGACGACGAAACCGACGAAGACGCCTTCGCCGCGCTGCGCCCGCTCGGCGGCTTGGGCGTGCTGGTGGCGGCGCAGCCGCAGCCCTCCGCCGCCGACTACCGGTTGGCCGACCCGGCCGCGGTCGAACGCTTCCTGCGGGCGCTGATCGGGATCTTGCCGCCATGACGGCGTGGACCTTGCGCTACGACGGCTTCGACCCGGCCCAGGAAGGACTGCGCGAGGCGCTCTGCACCCTCGGCAACGGCTACTTCGCGACGCGCGGCGCCGGCGAAGAGTCGACGGCCGACGGCGTCCACTACCCCGGCACCTACCTGGCCGGCGGCTACAACCGGCTCAAGACCGAGATCGCTGGCCGCGTGGTCGAGAACGAAGACCTGGTCAACATGCCCAACTGGCTGCCGCTGAACTTCCGTCCCGAGGACGGCGACTGGTTCGATGCGCGCAGCGTCGAGCTGCTCGACTACCGCCAGGAGCTGGACATCCGCAGGGGGGTGCTGCGCCGCGAGCTGCGCTGGCGCGATCGCCAGGGACGGGAGACGGCGCTGCGCTGTCGGCGCCTGGTGCACATGGAGTGGCCGCATCTGGCGGCGATCGAGTGGCGGCTGGAGGCGCTCAACTGGTCGGGCCGCATCGTGCTGCGCTCCGCGCTCGACGGTCGGGTCGTCAACGCCGGCGTGCCGCGCTACCGCCAGCTCGCCTGCCACCATCTGCGGCCGTTGGAGAGCGCCGCGCTGGGCCCGGACGAGATCCTGCTGACGGTCGAGACCAGCCAGTCCCGGCTACGGGTGGCGCAGGCGGCGCGCACCCGCTTCTACCGTGACGGCCGCCCGTTCGAACCGCAGCGGCGGCTGCTGCAGGAAACCGGCTACATCGGCCAGGAGGCGAGCATCGAGCTGCGGGCCGGCCAGGCACTGACCGTGGAGAAGGTGATCGCGTTCTACAACGGCCGCGATCGCGCCATCTCCGAGCCGGCGCTGGCGGCGGCGCAGGCGGTGCGCGACGCGCCCCGCTTCGAGGCGCTCGCCGCCGCCCAGGCGCGGGCCTGGTCGCAGCTGTGGGGTCGCTGCGACGTAGTTCTGGAAGGCGACGAGCGCGCGCAGATGATCCTGCGGCTGCACATCTTCCATCTGCTGCAGACGGTGTCGCCGCACAGCGCCGACCTGGACGTGGGCGTGCCGGCGCGCGGCCTGCACGGCGAGGCCTACCGCGGCCACATCTTCTGGGACGAGCTGTTCATCTTCCCGTTCCTGAACCTGCGCATCCCCGAGATCACCCGCGCCCTGCTGCGCTACCGCTACCGGCGGCTGGGCGAGGCGCGGCGGGCGGCGCGGGCCGCCGGCTACCGAGGCGCCATGTACCCCTGGCAGAGCGGCAGCGACGGCCGCGAGGAGAGCCAGGTGCTGCACCTCAACCCGGTGTCGGGGCGCTGGCTGCCGGACAACACCTGGCTGCAGCGCCACGTCAATTCCGCCATCGCTTACAACGTCTGGCGCTACTACGAGGTGACCGACGACCTCGAATTCCTCTCCTACTACGGCGCCGAGATGCTGGTGGAGATCGCCCGCTTCTGGGCCAGCGCCGCCAGCTACAACGAGGCGCGCGGACGCTACGACATCCGCGGCGTGATGGGGCCCGACGAGTTTCACGACCGCTACCCGTGGCGCGACGAGCCGGGACTGGACAACAACGCCTACACCAACCTGATGGCGGCCTGGGTGCTGCGCCGGGCGCTGGATGCGCTCGAACGGATCGGCTCGGACCGGCGCCGCGAGCTGTATGAAACGCTGACTCTGAGCGAGGACGAGCTGGACCAATGGCGGGAGATCAGCACCAAGCTGTTCGTACCGTTCCACGACGGCATTCCGAGCCAGTTCGAGGACTACGAGCGGCTCGAGGAGTTCGACTGGGAGGGCTACCGACGCAAGTACGGCGACATCCGCCGCCTCGACCGCCTGCTCGAAGCCGAGGGCGATAACGTCAACCGCTACAAAGCCTCCAAGCAGGCCGACGTGCTCATGCTGTTCTACCTGTTCTCGTCGGAGGAGCTGGCGACGCTGTTCGCCCAGCTCGGCTATCCGTTCTCCGGCGAGATGATCCCGCGCACCATTGCCTACTACCTCAAGCGCACCTCCAACGGCTCGACCCTGAGCCAGATCGTCCATGCCTGGGTGCTGGCCCGCTCCGACCGTCCCAAGTCCTGGCCGCTGCTACGGGAAGCCCTGGAGAGCGACATCGCCGACGTGCAAGGCGGCACCACGCCGGAGGGCATCCATCTGGGCGCCATGGCCGGCACCGTCGACCTGGTGCAGCTGGGTCAGACCGGGCTGGAGATCCGCCACCAGGTACTGCGGCTCAACCCCTGCCTGGCCGACGGCCAGCGGCGGCTGGCGTTGCGGCTGCGCTACCGCGGCCATTGGCTGGACGTCGATATCCGCGGCGACCGCATGACCCTGCACGCGCCGGAAGGCTGGGCCGGGCCGGCGCGGGTGATGGTGCGGGATCGCGTGTATCCGTTCGGCCCCGGCCAGCGGTTGGTGCTGCACCGCCGCCCGGACGACCGCTGCTGGCTGCCGCCCGCCCCGGACAACGGCATCCCGCGGTCTGCGGCGCGACCCGCCAAGAACGGCCGACGCTCCTCCCCGCCGCCAAGTTGACTCCCCGGTCAGCCACCCTCATCGCTTGGCCTAGGAGCCCGGCCGAGCGGGACGCTTGTCATGACCGATGGCTTAGCGCCAGCCTCACGTAGCCAACATTCGACGGCTGACGATCGCACCGCTCGCCTGCGGCGCGCGGCGGTGCGCGTCGTCGCGGCCATGCTGCCGCCGCTGGCCGCGTCCCTGCTGCAGTGGCTGGCCTGGGAATGGCTGGCGCCGTCGCCCTGGCTGCTGTTCTTTCCGGCGGTGTTCGTCAGCGCCTGGATCGGCGGCCTGAGCGGCGGCCTCGCCAGCACCGCGCTGTCGCTGGTGCTGGTGCAGACGCTGTTCGTGCAGTCGCAGCCGGATGCCGCGGTTCCAGCCGAGCTGGGCAGCGCCGTCATCCTGCTCGGCAGCGGGCTGCTGTTCAGCGTATTCCACAACCAGCTGCGACACGCGGCCCGCACCGCCGACATCGCGCTGCGCCGCGCCCGGGTCAACGAGCAACGCTTCCGCGACCTGCTGGAGCATGCGCCGGACGCCATCTTCGTGGCCGACACCCAAGGCTACGTCACCTCGGCCAACCGCTCCGCCGCACGGCTGATCGGCATGCCGGCCGACCAGCTGCTGGGACGGCACGTCACGGAGTTCGTGGTCCCGCAGGAACGGGCCCTGCTGGAACAGTTGCGGCTGCGTTTGCTGACTGGTCAGGTCGAGATGCAGCCCTGGACCGTGCTGACCGCCGACGGCCGGGAGCTGCCGGTGGAAGTGACCACCAGCATCCTGCCGGACGGCCGCTGGCAATCGTTCGTGCGCGACGTCAGCAAGTACCGCAGCATGGAACGGGCCCTGCGCGCGCACAACGAGCGGATAAGGCTGCTGATGGAGGCGGTGCCGGAAGGCATACTCGGCCTCGACGGTCACGGCGTCTGCACCTTCGTCAACCCGGCCGGCCTGCGGCTGCTGGGCTACTGCTCGGCCGAGGAGCTGATCGGCAAGTCGGCGCGGGCGGTGCTGCACGGCTGCGACGGCGACCCCAGCCACTGCCCGCTGCTACGCGCGGTCGCCGAGCGGCGGCGCTTCGAGGTCGAGGACGCCCAGCTGCGGCGCCGCGACGGCACCACCTTCGCCGCCGCCGTGCGCGCCTATCCGCTGCCGCTCGCCACCGGCGACGACACCGGCGGCGCCGTGGTGCTGTTCAGCGACGTCGATCCCCAGCGCCGCGCCCAGGAGCAGCTGCGGCAAGCGGCGGTGGTGTTCGACACCACCGCAGAGGCCATCATCGTCACCGATTCACAGGGCAACATCGTGCGGGTCAACCGGGCCTATACCGAAGTCACCGGCTACAGCCCGGAGGAAGTGATCGGCAAGAACCCGCGCCTGCACCAATCCGGCCGCCACGACACGGCGTTCTACGCGCGGATGTGGGATTCGCTCCAGCGCACCGGGCAATGGCGCGGCGAGATCTGGAACCGGCGCAAGAACGGCGAGATCTACCCGGCCTGGGAGAACATCAGCGCCGTGCGCGACGATCAGGGCCGGATCACCCACTACGTGGCGATCCTGAGCGACATCACGCCGCTGCAGCAGGCCCGCGACCGCCTCAGCCACCTGGCGCATCACGACGCCCTGACCGGCCTGCCCAACCGGCTGCTGTTCAGCGCCAGCCTGCAGCAGGCCCTGGAACGCGCCAAGCGCCATGGCCACCGCGTGGCCGTGCTGTTCCTGGACCTCGATCGCTTCAAGCGGATCAACGACACCCTGGGACATGCCGCCGGCGACCGGCTGCTGCAGGAAGTGGCCGAACGCCTGCGGCAAAGCGTGCGGGCCGAGGACCTGGTAGCGCGCCTGGGCGGGGACGAGTTCACGGTGCTCCTGGAAGAGCTGAGCGATCCGGAGCATAGCGCCCATCTGGCGCGCAAGATCATCGAGGCGCTGGCGCGGCCGTTCGTGCTCGACGACCAGGAGGTGCGGACCTCCACCAGCATCGGCATCGGCCTGTATCCGGACGACGCCAGCGACGCCGACACGCTGATGGCGGCGGCGGACACCGCCATGTACCGCGCCAAGGCGCGCGGTCGCGGCACCTTCGAGTTCTACGCCGGCGAAGTCACCGGCACCGCCCGGGAGCGCCTGGCGCTGCAGCGCGCGCTGCAGGACGCGCTCGCGCGCGGCGAGCTGGAGATCCACTACCAGCCGCAATTCGACCTGCACAGCGGCGCCCTGGTGGGCGTGGAGGCGCTGCTGCGCTGGCGCCACCCGCAGCGCGGCCTGCTGCCGCCGAGCGAATTCCTGCCCGACGCCGACAACGCCGCGCTCACCGACGCCCTCAGCGAATGGGCGGTGCAACGCAGCTACGCCCAGGCGCGGGAGTGGGCGGCCCAGGGCCTGCGGCCGCGGATCGGCATCAACCTGTCGCCGCGCCAGCTACGCAAGGGCCGCGCCATCGAAAACCTCACCTCGCTGCTGGCCAGATGCCGCGACGATGGCGTACGCATCGCGCTCGAGGTACCCGAGCGCGCCCTCAACCCGACGCTCGCCGCCGATCAGGATCTGGCCCGTCTGAGCGCGCTCGGCGCCGACATCGCGGTGGACGGCTTCGGCACCGGCTGTTCGCCGCTGAACCTGCTCAGGCGCCTGCCGATCGACACGCTCAAGATCGACCGGGGCATCCTGCGGCGGCTGCCGGACGATCCCAACGCCGCCGCGGTAACCGCGGCGGTGATCTCGCTCGCCCACCAGCTGGGCCTGAAGGCGCTGGCGACCGGCGTCGAGAACGCCGCCCAGCGCGACTTCCTGCGCGAACACGGCTGCGACGAGGTGCAGGGCTACCTCTTCGGCGCGCCGATGCCGGCGGCGGCGCTAACCCGCTGGTTGCACTGAGGGAGCGCTGCCGAAAAGCGGAAGGACTGTTCTGGTCGCCACGAGGACGCCATGTACGACCCGCCCGCCATCGCCTTCGTCTGCTTCGTCGTCGGCTTCGTCCTGCTCACCCTCGGTTTCGCCAACCGCGACCGCGGGCCTGGCATCGCGCTGATGTGGCTGGGCGTGGTGCTGGTGCTCGGCGCCGTCGCCTACTACGTGGGCTCGGTGTAGCGCGCCCCTCAGCCCGCGCTCGCCATGGACTTGCGGAACTGGGCCAGCGACAGACCGAACAGGGTCGAGCCGATCAGCGCCAGCGCCAAGAATTGCGGCCACACGACATCGAAGCCGGCGCCGCGGAACAGGATGGCTTGGGCCATGGCGATGTAGTGGGTGTTGGGCGCCGCCAGCATCACCGTCTGCACGATCTGCGGCATGCTCTCGCGCGGGGTGGTGCCGCCCGACAGCATCTCCAGCGGCAGCAGCACCAGGATCAGCAACAGGCCGAACTGCGGCATCGACCGGGCCACCGTGCCCAGCAGAATCCCCAGCGCCGTGCAGGCGAACAGGTGCAGCGCCGCGCCGGCCAGGAACAGCGCCACCGAGCCCGAGATGGGCACCCGCAGCAGGCCCTCCACCACCGCCACCAGCGCGAAGGCGGCGGCGATGAACACCACCAGCCCCATCGACCAGACCTTGGCGGCCATGATCTCGAACGGCGTCACCGGCATCACCAGCAGGTGCTCGATGGTGCCGTGCTCGCGCTCGCGGATCAGCGCCGCACCGGTGAGGATGATGGACAGCATGGTGACATTGGAGATCACCCGGATGATCGCGCCGAACCAGCCCTGATCCAGGGTCTGGTTGAAGCGGTTGCGCAGCTCCAGCGCCACCGGCGTCGCCGACTGGCCGCGCTTACGGGTGAGGAATTCCTGGACTTCGGCATTGATGATGCTCTGCACGTAGCCGCTGCCGGTGAAGGCCTGGCTCATGCGGGTGGCGTCGACGTTGAGCTGCAGCGCCACCGACTTGCCGGCCAGCACATCGCGCTCGAAGCCGGGCGGGATCACCAGCGCGAAGGTATCCAGCCCGGCGTCCATGCGCGCGTCCATCTCCTGCAGGCTGATGAACCGGGGCGGCAGGAAGTACGGCGGCTGGAAGGCGTCGGCGATGCGCGCCGACAGCTGCGAGCGGTCCTCGTCGACGATCGCGATCGGCGCCCTGTTGAGCGACTCCGGCATGGCGGTGGCGCTGACGTACACCGACACGGTGAAGGCATAGACCATCAGCGCCAGCATCATCGGATCGCGCCAAAGGCTGCGCAGCTCCTTCACCCCCAGATGGAAGACGTTCGCCAGCCGCATGCTCAGCGCTCCTGTTTCCTGAGCAGCGCCGCCGCCAGCGCCAGCAGTACCGGGGTCGCCAGCGCCAGCGGCAGGAAGGACTGGGACAGATCGGCGAAGTCCAGGCCCTTGGAGAAGGTGCCGCGGGCGATGGTGAGGAAATGGGTGGTCGGATAGATCTCGCCGATCAGCCGGCCGCTGCCCTCCAGCGACGACACCGGGTTGATCATGCCCGAGAACTGCGCCGCCGGCAGCATGGTCAGGATGGCCGTGGCGAAGATCGCGGCGATCTGGCTGCGGGTGAAGGTCGAGAACAGCAGGCCCGTGGCGGTCGAGGCCATCACGTACAGCAGCGCGCCGACGGTGAGGGTCAGCAGGCTGCCGGTCATCGGCACCCGGAACAGCCCCACCGCCAGCACGAACAGCAGCAGGAAATTGAGCATGGCTAGCGCGATGTAGGGCAGCTGCTTGCCGAGCAGGAATTCCAGGCGCGTGACCGGCGTGACGTAGAAGTTGACGATTGAGCCCAGCTCCTTCTCGCGCACCACGCTCAGCGCGGTCAGCATGGCGGGGATGAGCATCAGCAGCAGCGGAATGACCGCTGGCACCATCGCCACCAGGCTCTTGACGTCGGGGTTGTAGCGGAACCGGGTTTCGATGTTGACCGACGAACTCACGTCGTAACCGCGGCGCGCCGCCAGATCGGCCAGCCAGTGCGCGTGCATGCCCTGCACGTAGCCGCGCACGGTCTCGGCCCGCATCGGCATGGCGCCGTCGATCCAGGCGCCGATCGCCACCGCGTCGCCGCGCGCCAGATCGCGGGCGAAACCGGGCGGGATCTCCAGCGCCAGGCTCAGCTCGCCCGAGCGCATGCGCCGATCCAGGTCCTCGTAATCGAGGATCGGCGGGCGCTCGACGAAGTAGCGCGAACCGGCGATGCCCAGCACGTAATCGCGGCTCAGGCCGGTTTGGTCGCGGTCGAGCACGGCGAAGGTCAGATCCTCCACGTCCATGCTGATGCCATAGCCCATCACCAGCATCAGGATCAGGCTGCCCAGCAGCGCCAGCGTGGCGCGGATCGGATCGCGCGCCAGCTCCAGCGCCTCGCGCCGCGCGTAGCTGTACATGCGCCGCGGGTCGAAGCGCCGCCGCCGCTCGGCGTGGGCCGGCACCGCCGACGGCACGGCGGCGGCCGCCGCCGTCGGCTCGGCGTCGACCGCCTCTTCGAGATAGGCGATGAAGGCGTCCTCCAGCGAGTCCACCCCGCGCCGCCGCTTGAGCTCCTCCGGGGTGCCGCTCACCAGCACCCGCCCGGCGTGCATCAGCGAGATCCGGTCGCAGCGCTCGGCCTCGTTCATGAAGTGGGTGGAGATGAAGATGGTCACCCGGTCACGCCGCGACAGCTCGATCAGCGCCCGCCAGAACTCGTCGCGCGCCACCGGGTCCACGCCCGAGGTCGGCTCGTCGAGGATCAGCATTTCCGGGCCGTGGATCATCGCCACCGCCAGCGACAGGCGCTGGCGCTGCCCCAGCGGCAGCGCCGCCGGCAGCGTGTCCATCACCTCGGTGAGCCCGAAGCGGCGCGCCATCTCCGCCACCCGCCCCGGGATCGTTTCCTCCGGCAGCCGGAACAGCCTGGCGTGCAGCTCCAGGTTCTGGCGCACCGTCAGCTCGCTGTACAGCGAGAACGACTGCGACATGTAGCCGACCCGCCGGCGGGTATCCAGATCGTGCGGGTCGATCTCCTGACCGAACAGTCGCGCCCGGCCCTCGGTGGCCGGCAGCAGTCCGGTCAGCATCTTCATGGTGGTGGTCTTGCCGCAGCCGTTGGAGCCGAGGAAGCCGAAAATCTCGCCGCGCTCGATCCGCAGATCGACCCGGTCGACCGCCGTGAAATCGCCGAAGCGCTTGGTCAGCCCCTCGGCCTCGATCGCCAGCTCGCCGTCGCCCACGACGCGCTCGCCCTTCTCCACCGGTTTGTGGCCGCGGCGCTTGTCCTCCGGGAGCAGCGCGATGAACGCCGCCTCCAGCGAGGCCGCCCCGGTGCGCGCCAACAGCTCGGCGGGCGTGCCGGTCGCCAGCACCCGCCCGGCGTCCATCGCCACCAGCCAATCGAAGCGCGCCGCCTCCTCCATGTAGGCGGTCGCCACCAGCACGCTCATCCCCGGCCGGCTGGCGCGGATATGGCCGATCAGCTCCCAGAACTGACGGCGCGACAGCGGATCGACGCCGGTGGTCGGCTCGTCGAGGATCAGCAGCTCGGGGTCGTGGATCAGCGCGCAGCACAGCCCGAGCTTTTGCTTCATGCCGCCCGATAGCTTGCCGGCCGGGCGCTCGCTGAACCGCAGCAGCCCGGTGGCGGCGAGCAGCTCGCGGATGCGCCGGTCGCGCTCGGCGGCGTCATGGCCGAACAACCGTCCGAAGAAATCGACGTTCTCGTACACCGACAACGTCGGGTACAGGTTCTTGCCCAGCCCTTGCGGCATGTAGGCGATGCGCGGGCCGATCTCGCCGCGGTGGCGGGCGTTGCGCATGTCGCCGCCGAGCACGCGCAACTCGCCGTCCTGCACCGCGCGGGCGCCGGCGATCAGCGCCAACAAGCTGGACTTGCCGACGCCGTCAGGCCCGATCAGGCCCACCATGCAACCGGCCGGCAGATCCAGATCGACGTCGGCCAGCGCCACGGTGCTGCCGTAGCGCAGGCTCAGGGCGCGCAGCGAGGCGACCGGCGGGTTCATTGCGGCAGCTTGACCTGCAGCTCAGCGGGCCACTGCGCGTTCGGATCGACCAGCACGTAGCCCATGCCCGGCAGGCCGGTCTTGACGTTGACCTGATACTTCTTCAGCAGCTCCGGCGGAATCTGCAGGCGCACCCGGAAGGTCAGCTTCTGGCGCTCCTCGGCGGTTTCCACGGTCTTGGGGGTGAACTGGGCGACGTCGGAAACGAACGACACCCGCGCCGGAATCACGTACTGTGGTGCGGCGTCCAGCACCAGCCGCGCGTCGGCGCCGATGGCCAGGCGGCCGGCGTCGGCGGTGGACAGGAAGATGGTCATGTAGACGTCGCTGACGTCGAGCAGGTTGAGCACGTTGCCGCCGGCGCCCAGCACCTCGCCGGGCTGGGCGATGCGGTACTGGATGCGGCCCGGGCGCGGCGAGCGCAGCACGGCGTCCTCGATCTCCACCTGCAGCCGCTCGACCGTGGCCCGCGCCGCGGCGACGTTGGCCTCGGCGCCGATCACCTGCGAGGCGGCGGTGGCGATCGCCGCCTCGGCCGCCTGCAGCTGGGCCTGGGCGACCGCCAGCGCCGCCCGCGCCTGATGGTAGGCGGCGGTGTCGTCGTCGAGCTGCTGGGCGGCGATGGCGTTGCTCTTGGCCAGCTGCTGGGAGCGATTCATGCGCTTGCGCGCGGCCTCCAGCTCGGCCTCGCGCTGGGCGATCACGGCCTCGGCCGCCGCCCGCTCGTTGCGGCGCTGCGCCTCCTGGCTGCGGGCGGCGACCACCGCGGCCTCGGCCTGCCGCAATTGCGCCTCGGCCTGCCGCAGCTGCGCCTCCAGCACGGCGGTGTCCATGCGCGCCAGCACCTGGCCGGCCTGCACGAACTCGCCCTCCCTGACCAGGATCTCCGCCAGCCGGCCGGCGGTCTTGGTGGCGATGTTGATCTCCACCCCCTCGATGCGGCCGTTGCCGCCGGCCACGCCGGCCGGCAGCGCCTCGTGCTTGAGCCCGCGCCACAGCAGCAGCGCCGCGACGACGACCACCGCGACCAACGCTATCGGTTTGACCAGGCTTTTCGATTTGGACATCGTCATCATTCCTTGAGGGGATGGAACGGCGGGTGCTTGCCGGCCTCACACCAAGCGGTGATATAAGATTCGTCCGATTCCAGGTGCGCGGCGCCGATTGATGCACATCAACCTGCCGCGAGCGGGCCGGCCGAACAATACCGATTTTCGCCACAATCGTAGCAACGGGCTGTTTTCGCAGCCCTCGAAGGAGACGCGATAATGTACGCCAACATCATGGTTCCGATCGACGGCAGCGCTACGTCCGAGAAAGCGCTGGCCGAAGCGGCGCGCCTGGCCAAACTGACCGGCGGTCGGCTGCGGCTGCTGCACGTGGTCGATCCCCTGGGCCACATCACCGGCTTCGAAGTCCCGACCCTGTACCTCAACGACCTGCGTCCGGCCATCCTCAAGTCGGCCGAGGAACTGGTGGCGAAGGCCAAGGCCAGCGCGGAGCGCGAAGGCGTGACGGTGGAAACCGAGATCGCCGAGAGCGGCGGCAAGCGGGTGTCCGAGCTGATCGTCGAGCGTGCCCAAGACTGGGGTGCCGATCTGCTGGTGCTCGGCACCCACGGCCGCCGCGGCATCGAGCGGGTGCTGGTCGGCAGCGACGCCGAGCAGGTGGTGCGGACCTCGCCGGTGCCGGTGCTGCTGGTTCGGCACAGCGGCTGACGAACGAACACCGCCCATCGTCGCCGCTCCCGTCAGGAGCGGCGGGCGCGCGCTTCAGCGCGCCATGTCACTGACCGGCGCGCCGGCCAACCGGCGCAGCCGCTCGGAGCTACGAATCGCCCACTTCTCCAGCTCCGCGATCGCGAATACCCACAGCCCCGCGCCCAGCACCTTGAGCCAGTCCAGCGGCGACAGCGCCGCCGAGCCGAACACGCTCTGCAGCGCTGGCACGTAGGTGTAGAGGAGCTGCAGCACGACGCAGGCGGCGAACGCCATCAGCACGTAGCGGTTGCCGGTGAGCCCCTCGCGGGTGGTCACCGGCGCGAAGATGTAGCGGCTGTTGACCAGGTAGAACATCTCGCCGGCCACCACGGCGTTGACCGCCATGGTGCGGGCGACCTCCAACGTCGCTCCGTGCTCCAGCTCCCACAGGAACAGCCCGAGCGCGCCGCTCGCCATCAGCACCGACACCATCAGTACGCGCCAGACGAAGAAGCCGGACAACAGCGGCTCCTTGGGCGGCCGCGGCCGGCGCGCCATGATGTCGCGTTCCGCCGGCTCGAACGCCAGCGCCAGTCCCAAGGTGCTGGAGGTCACCATGTTGATCCACAGCACCTGCGCCGGCGTCAGCGGCAGGGTCAGCTGGAACAGGATGGCGGCGATCACCACCAGCGCCTCGCCGCCGTTGGTAGGCAGCATGAACAGAATGAACTTCTTGATGTTGTCGTAGACCGCTCTGCCCTCACGCACCGCCGCGGCGATGGTGGCGAAGTTATCGTCGGCCAGCACCACGTCGGCGGCTTCCTTGGCCGCCTCGGTGCCCTTCATGCCCATGGCCACGCCCACGTCGGCGCGCTTGAGCGCGGGCGCGTCGTTGACGCCGTCGCCGGTCATGGCCACCACCTGACCGCCGTCCTGCAGCGCTTGCACCAGCCGCAGCTTGTGCTCGGGGCTGGCGCGGGCGAACACGTCCACCTCCATGGCGATGCGCCGCAGCTCGCTATCGCTCATCAGCGCCAGCTCGGCGCCGGTGACGGCCGGCTTGCCCACGCCGATCGCCAGCTCGGCGCCGATGGCACGGGCGGTCTCGGCGTGGTCGCCGGTGATCATCTTCACCCGTATGCCGGCGCGGTGGCAGTCGGCCACGGCCCGCACCGCTTCCTCGCGCGGCGGGTCGACGATGCCCACCAGCGCCAGCAAGGTATAGCCCTCCTCCACGTCGTCGAAGGTCAGGCGGCTGCCGCGCGGCGCGGCGGACTTGCAGGCGATGGCCAGCGTGCGCAAGCCGTGGGCGGCGGTGTCGGTCACCATGCGCCGCCAGTAGTCGATGTCGAGCGGACGCTCGCCCTCGGCGTCGAGCTGCCTGGCACAGATGTCGAACACCCGCTCCGGCGCGCCCTTGACGAAGATCCACGACTGGCCGGCGGCGTCGACGTGGTGGGTGGCCATGAAGCGATGCTCGGACTCGAACGGAATCGAGTCGACGCGCGGCAGCGTCTGCTCGGCCTCGTCGCGGCTCAGGCCAGCCTTCAACCCTAGCACCAGCAGCGCGCCCTCGGTGGGGTCGCCCTCCACCCGCCACTGGCCGCCGTCCTCGCGCAGCTGCGCGTCGTTGCACAGCACACCGGCGCGGATGGCCTGGTAGAGCGCCGGCATACGGGCGGGCTCGATACGCTCGCTGCCGACGCTGAAGTCACCCTCCGGCACATAGCCGACGCCGCTCACCTGCAGCACGCGGCCGCCGCAGACCACGCGCTGCACGGTCATCTCGTTGCGGGTGAGCGTGCCGGTCTTGTCGGAGCAGATCACCGTCACCGAGCCCAGCGTCTCCACCGCCGCCAAGCGGCGGACGATAGCGTTACGCCGCGCCATGCGCTGCACGCCCAGCGCCAGGGTCACGGTCATGATGGCCGGCAGGCCCTCGGGGATGGCGGACGCGGTGAGCGCGACCACCATCATGAACATCTCGGCCGGCGCGATCCCGCGCGACAAGGTACCCAGCAGGAAGGTCACCCCCGCGAACGCTACGATCGCCAGCGCCAGCGTGCGACCGAAGCGGTCAATCTGCCGCAGCAGCGGCGTGGTCATGGCCGGTACGGCGGTGAGCATCTCGTTGATCCGGCCGAGCTCGGTGGCGGCGCCGGTCGCCACCACCAGGCCGCGGGCCTGGCCGTGCACCACCAGCGTGCCGGAGTAAACCATGTCGTAGCGGTCGCCCAGGGGCGCGTCCTCGGCCACCGGCTCCAGCCGCTTGTCCACCGGCAGCGATTCGCCGGTGAGCGCCGCCTCCTCGACCCGCAGGTCCTTCACCGCGATCAAGCGCAGATCGGCCGGCACGCGGTCGCCGGAGGCCAGCAGCACCACGTCGCCGGGCACCAGCTCGGCGGCGTCGATCTCGCGCTGGCGGCCGCCGCGCAGCACCGTGGCGCGCGGCGACAGCATGTTGCGGATGGCGTCCAGGGCCGACTCGGCCTTGCCCTCCTGGATGAAACCGATGATGGCGTTGATCACCACCGCCGCCATCAGCACGCCGGTGTCGATCCAATGCCCGAGCCAGGCGGTGATCAGCGCCGCCGCCATCATCACGTACAGCAGTACGTTGTGGAACTGCATCAGCAGGCGCAGCAACGGCCCGCGCCGCTTGGGCGGCGCCAGGCGGTTATAGCCATACCGCGCCAGCCGGCTCGCCGCCTCCCCGTCGTCGAGCCCGTTCGGACCGCTTCGCAGACAGCGCTCGACCTCCTCGACGCTCAACGTATGCCACTTCTGTTGCTGGTCGGGCGGCTCGGGCGGGCTGGAAACATCGATCATCGGGCAGTACGTCCGTGGTTGGTTTTAAAGCACCGGCGGCGAGCCGGTCCGTCTTGAAATCTACCGAAGCGGCGTCTCTTCCGTCCAACCGGCGGGGCATGTGCCGCCGGCCGATGTTTGAGGTTATCTTCATGAGCTTCTGATGCGCGACAGCGCGAGCGAGGAAGACCGTATGAATTGGACCAATCCCAGGAAACCCGAAGGCGGCGGTCAGAACGGCCGACTGCCGCCGGCCGGCAAACCGCCGGCGCCGGGCCGGCTGCCGCCCAGCCGGGTCTGGCTGACCTTCCTGCTGCTGCTGCTGCTCAACTACGCGCTGATGCGGATGTTCCTGCCGGCGCCGGACGCGCCGGTCACGATTCCGTACACGGTCTTCAAGGAGCAGGTGGCGGCCGGCAACGTCGAAGCGATATTCACCCGCGGCGATCAGGTCGAGGGACGGTTCAAAGCGGCGCTCACCTGGCCGCCGCCGCGCGAGGGCCAGCCGCCGGGCGAGACGCGCAGTGTCAGCAACTTCGAGACCACCCTGCCCGTGTTCATCGATCCGGGTCTGGAAAAGCTGCTGATCGACCAGGGCGTGGAAATCCGCGCCGAACCGCTGGAAACCGGCAGCGGCCTGGGCACCACCCTGCTGTTCGGCTTCGGCCCGGCGATCCTGATCATCGGCTTCTACGTCTGGCTGTTCCGCCGCGCCGCCCGCCAAGGCGGCGGCATGGGCGGCGCGCTCATGGGCATGGGCCGCAGCAAGGCGCGGCGCTACGACCAGGAGACGGAGAACCGGGTCACCTTCGACGACGTGGCCGGCATCGACGAAGCGGAGAACGAGCTGGTCGAGATCGTCGATTTCCTCAAGGACCCGGCCAAGTACACCCGGCTGGGCGGCACCGCGCCGAAGGGCGTGCTGCTGGTGGGCGCGCCCGGCACCGGCAAGACCTTGCTGGCCAAGGCCGTGGCCGGCGAGGCCGGCGTGCCGTTCTTCTCCATGAGCGCCTCGGAGTTCGTGGAGATGATCGTCGGCGTGGGCGCGGCGCGGGTGCGCGATCTGTTCCGGCAGGCGCGCGAGCACGCGCCCTCCATCATCTTCATCGACGAGATCGACTCCATCGGCCGCGCCCGCGGCCAGATGAGCATCGGCGGCTCCAGCGAGCAGGAGCAGACCCTGAACCAGATCCTCACCGAGATGGACGGCTTCTCCAGCAAGGAAGGGGTGATCGTGCTGGCCGCCACCAACCAGCCGCAGGTGCTGGACCGGGCGTTGCTGCGCGCCGGCCGCTTCGACCGGCGGGTGGTGATCAACTTGCCGGACAAGAACGGCCGTGAGGCCATTCTCAAGGTGCACACGCGCAAGGTGCCGCTGGACGCCGACGTCGATCTGACGGAGGTGGCGGCGGCCACCCCGGGCCTGTCCGGCGCCGATCTCAAGAACCTGGTGAACGAGGCCGCGCTGCTGGCCGCCCGCCGCGATCAGGACACGGTGCGGCAGAAAGACTTCATGGACGCGCTGGAGAAGATCATGCTCGGCCCGGAGCGGCCGCTGCTGCTCAGCGACGACGACCGCCGCCGCATCGCCTACCACGAATCGGGCCATGCCATCCTCGGCTTGGTGGTGCCGGGCGCCGACCCGGTCAACCGGGTCACGATCGTGCCGCGCGGCCAGGCGCTGGGCGTCACCTACCAGCGACCGCCGGCCGACCGCTACAACTACCCCGAGGGCTATCTGCGCGCCCGCATCATCGGCATGCTCGGCGGCCGCGCCGCCGAGGAGATCGTCTACGGCACCCGCACCACCGGTGCCGAGAACGACATCGAGCAGGCCACCGAGCTAGCCCGCGACATGGTCACGCGCTGGGGCATGAGCGACGCGGTCGGCCTGGTGCAGCTAGCGCCGCGCCAGAATCCCTTCCTGGGCACCAGCATCGGCTACGGCGGCGACCGGCCGTTCAGCGAGGAGACGGCGCGGCTGATCGACAGCGAAGTGCAGCGCATCATCCGCGAGTGCCACGACGAGGCCAAGCGGCTGCTGCGCGAGCATCGCCCGCAGCTCGACGCCCTGGTGGAAGCGCTGCTGAAGAAGGAAACCCTGGACGAGCGGGAAATCCTCGAGGTCACCGGCCTGCCGCCGGCGCCGCCGCTGGAGAGCCACCCGCTGCCGGTCTCCGGCGCCACCACCGCTTGATCGGCGTCGGGACGAGGCGGCCGGTTGGCGCGGCATGCGCATGCCGTCACTTGGCTGGCGACGCCGGGGCGCAGCGGTTGCCTCTTCCTAGCCCCGATCGTAAGCGCACATCGGTCGAAGGATTTCTGGGCCGTCATGTCCGCGCAGAGCCTGCCCCTGCGAAAACAGGGACTTGTCCCCGCGAAGGCGGGGGCGGGCATCCAGAGCCCCAGGCGTGGCGGCCAGCGCTGTCCGTGGTTTCACACATCCTGCAGAAGCCGGCTTACGGTGCGAGGCTTTTCGATCGGTCAATCAAGCGGTGCTTCGCGTTTGGTTTATCCCCTCTCCCTGCCCCCCGCAAAAAAAGCGGGGGGACGTACTAAACCACCGCCGTGCCAAGTTCCGGTTACTGCATACGCCGAAAACGCTCTCGACCGATGCGTGCGAGCGATAAGGAGGCGCAGGGAACGGCCGCCCCGCCCCCCGAATCGCCGTCCGCCCGCATCCCGCGGGCGGCCCTCAGCCGTTGCTGACGATCACCTTCAGCGCCCCTTCCTTGGCGGCGTTGCCGAACACCTCGTAGGCCTGCATGAACTGATCGAAGCTGAAGCGGTGGGTGATCAGCTGCTGCGGCTGTAGCTTCTTCGACTCCACGGTCTTGAGCAGCATGGGCGTGGTGTTGGTGTTCACCAGGCCGGTGGTGAGGGTGATGTTCTGGATCCACAGCTTCTGGATCTGGAAGTCCACGCTCTTGCCGTGCACGCCGACGTTGGCGATGTGGCCGCCGGGGCGGACGATGTGCTGGCAGATGTCGAAGGTAGCCGGCACGCCAACCGCCTCGATCGCCACGTCGACGCCGTCCTTGGTCATGCCCATGATCGTTTCGACGGCATTGACCTTGCCGCTGTCGACCGTGTCGGTAGCGCCGAACTTCTTGGCCATGGCCAGCCGCCCCGGGTCCATGTCGACCATGATCACCCGCGCCGGCGAGTAGAACTGCGCGGTCAGCAGCGCCGCCATGCCGATCGGGCCGGCGCCGACGATGGCCACCACGTCGCCGGGCTTGACCGCGCCGTACAACACGCCGATCTCGAAGCCGGTGGGCAGGATGTCGCTGAGCATCACCAGCGCTTCCTCGTCGACGCCGGCCGGCAGGTGATAGAGGCTGTTGTCGGCGTGCGGGATACGCACATACTCGGCCTGGGTGCCGTCGATCAGATGGCCGAGGATCCAGCCGCCGTCCTCGCAGTGCGAATACAGCTGCTTCTTGCAGTACTCGCATTTGCCGCAGGACGTGACGCAGGAGATCAACACTCGGTCGCCCTTCTTGAAGTTGTTGACCGCCCCGCCCACCTCCTCGATCACGCCGACGCCTTCGTGGCCGAGGATGCGGCCGCTGGTGACGGCGGGCACGTCGCCTTTGAGGATGTGCAGATCGGTGCCGCAGATCGTGGTCTTGACCACCTTGACGATAGCGTCGGTGGGCCGCTCGATCTTCGGCCGCGGCACCGACTCCCAGGACTTCTGCCCCGGCCCTTTGTAAACCATCGCCATCATGGTTGCTGCCGCCATGGCTACCTCCTTGTTGCCGGATGGGGAGCGGAATCGCCGATGGATATGGAGGCCGCCGGGCGCTTTTCTAACGGCGGGCGCGCAGCACTAGCTTGCTCAGCTCCCGCACCCACAGCACGGCGCTGGCCGCCGCGGTGCAGTACAGCCAGTCGGCCGGGGCGAGGCCGACGGTGGAGAAGGCGCGCTGCAGGACCGGCACGTAGAGCACGGCGGCGTGCGCCAGCAGCGCCAGCAGCACCGCGCCCCACAGCAGCGGGTTGCGGAACAGCCCGTGGAAGGCGCTGACCGCGTCCGAGCGGGCGTTGAAGACGTTGAACAGCTGGCATAGCACCAGCGTGGTGAAGGCCATGGTCCGGGCATAGGCGAGCTCGCCACTGCCCTCGATCAGCCCGCCGGGCAGCGAGGCGTCCAGCACCGCCAGCGTCGCCGCCGCCATCACCGCACCGCCGCCCAGCACCTGCACCCACATCCGCAGGTCGATCACGCCCTGGTCGCGCGGCCGCGGCGGCTGGTGCATCACCTCGTCGTCGGCCGGCTCCAGTCCCAGCGCCAGCGCCGGGGCGCCGTCGGTGACCAAGTTGATCCACAGGATCTGGGTCGCCAGCAGCGGCAGCACGACACCGCCGCTCTCTGGCGCCAGACCGAGCATCCCGGCCAGCAGCACGCCGAAGAACATGGTCAGCACCTCGCCCATGTTCGACGACAGCAAGTAGCGCAGGAACTTGCGGATATTGGCGTAGATCGCCCGCCCTTCCTTCACCGCCGCGACGATGGTGGCGAAGTTGTCGTCGGCCAGCACCATGTCGGCGGCTTCCTTGGACACGTCGGTGCCGCTGATGCCCATGGCCACGCCGATGTCGGCGCGCTTGAGCGCCGGCGCGTCGTTGACGCCGTCGCCGGTCATCGCCACGGTCAGCCCTTCGGCCTGCAGCGCATCGACCAGGCGCAGCTTGTGCTCCGGATCGACGCGGGCGAACACCGATACCTCGCGCACGGTGCGGCGCAGCCGCGCGTCGTCCATGCGCTCCAGCTCGGCGCCGGTCACCGCCGACGCGCCGCGCTCGACGATGCCCAGTTCGGCGGCGATCACCGCCGCGGTCGTGGGATGGTCGCCGGTGATCATCAGCGGCCGGATACCGGCCTGCCTCGCCTCGGCGACCGCCGCGCGCGCCTCTTCGCGCGGCGGGTCGAGCATGCCCAGCAGGCCGAGCAGCACCAGCTCCTGCTCGATGCGCTCGTCGAACTCGCCGGCCGCGGCGTCCGCAGGCAGCGTCCGGAACGCCACCGCCAGGGTGCGCAGCGCCTCGCCCGCCAGGGCATCGTTGGCGGCCAGGATCTCGGCGCGGCGCGCGGCGCTCAGCGGCACGGGCTCGCCGGCCACCAGCTCGTGCGTGCAGCGCTCGAGCAACACGTCCGGCGCGCCCTTGGCGAACACTGTCAGCCGCTCCCGGTCCTCGGCGTCGCGGTGGACGGTGCTCATCATCTTGCGCTCGGAGGAGAACGGCACCTCACCGATGCGCGTGTAGCGCGCATCCAGCGCCTCGGCGCTCAGCCCGGCCTTGCGGGCGGCGACGATCAGCGCACCCTCGGTGGGGTCGCCCTGCACCGTCCAGCGTCCGTCCTGCCGCAGCAGCGCGGCATTGCTGGCGCGCTCGGCGGCGGCAAGCGCCCGCAACAGCTCCTCGCGCAGCGGCCCCTGCGGCGCGTCGCCATCGTCGGCGCGCACCTCGCCCTGCGGTGCGTAGCCGGTGCCGGTCAGCTCCGCTCGGCCGCTAGCGGTGACCACGCGACGCACCGTCATCTCGTTGCGGGTCAGCGTGCCGGTCTTGTCCGAGGCGATGACATTGGCCGAGCCCAGCGTCTCCACCGTCGCCAGCCGGCGCACGATGGCATTGCGCCGCGCCATACGCTGCACGCCGAGCGAGAGCACCACCGTGACCACCGCCGGAAGTCCCTCCGGCACCGCCGCGACCGCCAGCGCGACACCGAACAGCAGCACGTCGAACAGGGCGGCGAAGCCGCGCACGTCCCCCATCAACAGGATGGTGGCGATCATCACCACGGCGATGACGATCACGCTCAGCCCCAGCAGCTGGCCGACCCGGTCCAGCTCCTTCTGCAGCGGGGTGGCCTCGTCGCGCGCGGTCCGCAGCAGGCCGGCGATACGCCCCATCTCGGTGGCCATGCCGGTGGCGGTCACCACCGCCAGCCCGTGCCCGGAGGCCACCGTCGTGCCGCTGAACAGCATGCCGTGACGATCACCCAAGGCCGCCTCGCGGCCGATCGCGGCCGGATCCTTGACGCAGGGCATGCTCTCGCCGGTGAGCGCCGCCTCGATCGTATGCAGCGCCGTGGCCCGCAGCAGCCTGGCGTCGGCCGGCACGGTGTCGCCCTCCTCGACCAGGATCAAGTCGCCGGGCACCAGCTCGGCCGCGGCGATCTCCTGGCGCCGGCCGTCGCGGATCACCCGCGCGTGGGCCGCGGTCATCCGCCGCAGCGCCGCGACGGCGTGCTCGGCGCGGGCCTGCTGCACGTAGCCCATGACGGCGTTGAGCAGCACGATGGCGAAGATCGCCAGCGCCTCGTACGGCAGCGCGCTGTCGCGCTGGACCAGCCACAGACCGGCGGAGATCGCCGTCGCCGCCAGCAACAGCAGCACCAGCTTGTCCTTGAACTGCGCGAGGAACTTGCGCCAGGCCGGCGCCGGCGGTTCCGCCGCCAGCGCGTTCGGGCCGCAGCGCTCAAGCCGCGCGCGCGCCTCCGCCGCGCTCAGACCCGCCTCGGCGTCGCTGCCGAGGGCGCGCAGCACCTCATCGGCCGATTGCCGGTAGGCTTCGGCAAGATTCGGAAGACCAGGCTTATCGCTCACTGGCAACGTCCGCTGTCTCCTGATCCGATGCCCCACCGTCGCAGGGGATTTCCCGTTCCGCCCCGGTTCGCGCTACGCTCGCCCCCGGAGATAGCCAGCGCTGATCTGCTCGACCATGAACCAGCCCATGCCCCGTGACCCGTCGCTCACCGCCGCTCCACCCGCCCCGGCGCGGACGGCGCGACTCATGCGCGCCGCGACCGTCGCCTCGGTAGCGGTGGCGGCGCTGCTGATCACCATCAAGCTGGCCGCCTGGCTGTTGACCGGCTCGGTGGTGCTGCTGTCGTCGCTGATCGACTCGACGTTGGACGCCGCCGCCTCGCTGGTCAACCTCTTCGCCGTGCACCAAGCCACCCGCCCCGCCGACCGTGAGCACCGCTTCGGCCACGGCAAGGCCGAGCCGCTGGCCGGCATGGGCCAAACCTTGCTGATCGGCGCCTCGGCCACGCTACTGCTGTTCGAGGCGGTACCGCGGCTGTTCGCGCCGCAGCCGGTCAGCCAGCCGGGCATCGGCGTCGCCGTGATGGTCGTGTCGATGGCGCTGACCGTGGGGCTCGTGTGGTTCCAGCGCCGGGTGGTGGCGCGCACCGGTTCGCTAGCGGTCGACGCCGATTCCCTGCACTACCTCAGCGACCTGCTGATGAATGCCAGCGTCATCCTGGCACTGGTGCTGACGCACTATCTAGGCTGGTACGTGCTCGACCCGCTGTTCGCCATCGGCATCGCCGTGTACGTGCTCTACACCGCCTTACAGATCGCCAAGCGCTCGATCGACGTGCTCATGGACCGCGAGCTGCCGGACGCCGAGCGCGAACGCATCGAAGCCATTTGCCGCCAGCATCCGGACGTGCGCGGCGTGCACGACATGCGCACCCGCCGCGCCGGCGCCACCCGCTTCATCCAGCTGCATCTGGAACTCGACGGCGGGCAGCCCCTGCGCGACGCCCACCAGGTGGCGGTGGCGGTCGCCGCCGAGATTCGCCAGGCCTTTCCCGAGGCCGAGGTAATCATCCACCAGGATCCGGTCTAGTCTCAGCGCATCTCGAACAGCTCGCGGTGGAACTGCCGCGGCGACAACCCGCGCGCGCGCATGGCCTCGAACAGCGCCTGGGCGAAGCCACCGGGCCCGCAGAACCAGATATCGGCCTCGCGCCATGAGGGAATCAGCTGCTCGACCCGATCCAGATCGAGCCGGCCATCGCGCGGCGTGACCAGCAGGTGGAAGTTCACGCCGGCCTGCTCGGCCAGACGGCGGATATTGGCGATGAACGCCTCGTCCGGCGCCGCGGTGGAGTAAATCAGATCCACCGGCTTCGACTCCGGTGCGGCGGCCAGCGCCCGCAGGCGCGCCAGGAACGGGGTAATGCCGATGCCGCCGGCGATCCAGATCTGGCGCGGGCGGTCGCTGCGGAAATCGAACAGCCCGTAAGGCCCCTCGACGGTGACCGGTTGTCCCGCCGCGACCAGCTTGGGCAAGGCACGGGTGTAGTCGCCGAGCCCCTTGATGTCGAACACGATCCGGCCGTCGTTCTGCCATGCCGAGCTGATGGTGAACGGATGCGCCCCTTCCCGGCCATCGAAGCGCACGAAGGCGAACTGGCCGGCCTTGTGCCCCGGCCAGGCGGTATCGAGCTGGATCCCCACCTCCAACACCGCGTTGCCCTCGTACAGCCGGCAGTATTCGACCGTGCCCACCGCCCGGCGCGACTTACCGATGCGGCCGAACAACGAGGCCACGGCGGCCGCCGCACCGCCGGCCAGCAGCAGGACGAGCAGCCAGCCGATGGGCGCGCTCCAGTAGGCTGGCGGCATCATCACCACCGCATGGAAGGCCAGCACCAGGTAGACCACCGCCATCAGCCGGTGGGTCTTGAAGAAATAGCGATAGGGAAAGCGCTTCCACAGCGCGATGACCACCAGCACCAGCATCGCGTAGAAGGCCCACTCGCCCAGCTCGCCGGCCAGCCCACGCCACTCGGCGAAGAGATGGGGCTGCCCGCCGCCGGCCCGCGGCGGCCGCGTCAGCCAGCCCTGCCGCACCAGGGTGCGCGGCACCACCTCCAGCGCCCAGTGGACGATGCCGAGCAGCGCCGCGCTCACGCCCAACCACTTGTGCAAGCGGTAGAACTTGTCGAGCCCGCCCAGCAGCGGCTCGATCTGCACCGGCCGGGCGGCGAGCATCACGCCGACGGCCATGCAGCCGAACGCGAGCGCGCCGGTGAGAGGAATCAGCACATGGCGCGCCGGCCAGAAGCCGGCGAAATCGGCCGGCGCCACGGTCGGCAGCCAAGCCAGCAGGAGAACGAGGATGACAGCGGCGTAAACAAGGCGGAGGCGGTTGAGGGACATGGTTTCCTCCATGATGGGCGTCCGCACGGCGATGAACCGCCCGGATATCGTCCAGCTTAAACGCCCGGATAGCGCCAGCTTTGCCCTGGATCAACCGCGCGCCGGTTGCCCCGCTGGTATCGCCTCACCGCTCCAGAGCCGGTGGCTGATCACCGCCATGGCCGCCTGCACGGCGGCCATCAGCGCCACGCAGCCCGGCCAGCCGAAGGCGTGCCACAGCGGGCCGGGCACCACCGCGCCGAGCGTGCCGCCGATGTAGTAACAGCAAACGTATAACCCGACCGCGGCCGAGGTACCGCCCACCGCCGCCTGCGGCACGTAGCCGGTGCAGATGCCCTGCACCACGAACATCGCCGTCGAGAACAGCGCCAGCCCGATCGCCACCGCCGCCAGATTAGGCAGCAGTGTCAGCAGTAGCCCGGCGATGCCTACCAACAGGCTGAGCACGGCGATCGGACTACGCCCGAAGCGCGGTATGAGCTTGCCGGCCACCGGCGTGACCACCACGCCCAGCAGGTACACCGCGAAGATGCTGCCGATCGCGCCGACGCCGAGCGAGAACGGCGGCTGCGCCAGATACAGGCTCACGAAGCTGAAGGTACCGACCAGCCCGAACAGCATCCCGAAACCGATGGAGAACGCGGTGAGCAGCCGGCGGTTGCCGAGATGGCGGCGCATGGTACGCACGGAATCGACCAGACCGCTGCCCGGCTGGAAATTGCGCGAGGCCGGCAGCCAGAAGATCAGTGCCGGCAGCAGCAGCAAGTCGAGCATGCCCAGCGCCGCGAACGCCGCCTCCCAGCCCCAGTGCTCGGCGGCCCAACCGGCGATGAAGCGTCCGCCGAAGCCGCCCAGCACCGAGCCGGAAATATAGAAGGTGGTGGTCTCCACCGCACCGCGCGGATCCCACTCCTCGCGGATATAGGCCACCAGCACCGTGAAAATGCCTGGCACGAACAGGCCGGCCAGGAAGCGCAGCAACACCAGTGTCCGCAGCGACTCGGCGAACGCCGGCAGCATGGTGAGCACACCGAGTATGGCCAGCGAACCGGCCATCACCGGCTTGCGGCCGAGCGCGTCGGACACCGCTCCCATGAACGGCGCCACCAGCGCCACCGCCAGTGTGCTCACCGCCACCGCCAGACCCACCGCCGCCGCGTCCGCGTCGAAGGCGCGCATGAGCTCGGGCAGCAAGGCTTGCACCGGATAGAGATTGGTGAACGCGCAGAAGCCGGCCACGAACACGGCCAGTTGGCGCTTGTCGACGAACATGGAGAACCTGCCGAACCAATAGGGAAAACGAAGCGCGCCGGCACGATCGCCGGCCTTCATTACCCTAAGGGCGAGGCTAATATATGTAAAATATATTTTTTGTTGCTCATTGATATAAGCTTCGTATTTATGGATCTGCGCCAGCTGCGTTACTTCGTCGCTGTGGCCGAGGAGCTGCACTTCGGCCGCGCCGCGCGCCGTCTGCACATGTCGCAACCGCCGCTGAGCCAGCAAATCAAGGCGCTCGAAGCGCAGCTCGGGGCGGCGCTGTTCACCCGCACCAAGCGTTCCGTGGCGCTGACCGAGGCCGGTCAGCAGCTGCTGCCGCTGGCCCGCAACCTGCTGCGCGACGCCGAGCACGCCATGACGGTGGTGCGGCGCGCCGCTCAAGGAGAAATCGGCAGCCTGCGCATCGGCTTCACCGGCTCGCTGCCGTTCAGCGAGATCATGCCGCGCATCGTTCACCAGTTCCGCCGCGCCTACCCGCTGGTGGAGCTGAGCCTGCAAGAGCTGTCCTCCAACCGCCAGCTCACGCTGCTGGCCGAGCAGCGGCTGGACGTCGGCTTCGTCCGGCCGGCCGACGACACGCCCCTGCCGCCTGGGCTGGGGCTGCATCTGCTGCTGGAGGAACCGCTGGTGGTGGCGGTGAACGAGAACCATCCGCTGGCCGCCCGCCCGCGGGTCGAGCTGACCGAACTGGCGGCCGAGCCGTTCATCACGTACGCGCGCTCGCTCGGCGCCGGGCTGCCGACCAAGGTGCTGGAGCTGTGCCGCGCCGCCGGCTTCACGCCGCAGATCGTGCAGGAAGCGGAGCAGATGACGGCGGTGCTGGGCTTGGTGGCGGCGGGCATGGGCATCTCCCTGGTCACCGCCGCCATGAGCCAGGTGGCGATACCGCACGTGCGCTACATCCCGCTGATCGCGCCGGACGCCTACTCGCGCCTGTACCTGGCCTACCCCGCCGATCGGCTCACCCGCCAGATCCGCAACTTCCTAGCGCTAGCGGGCTGGCCCGGCGAGGATATCGAGCGCGTACCCGGTGAACGTTTTCCCAGCATACGGTAACCGAGACATAGCAGAACGTTGGCTAGCACGCTCCCTTCCCCCTCGCCGGGGAGAGCGTAGCGAGGGAGCCGCCAGAGAGAGGAGGATGAACAAGCCGCGAAGCGCCACTTCCACTTATTGACGGACTAGAAGCTTAGTGCCCCAGGACTGCAACGCCGCGGACAGCGCAGCGACTAATCCTGGGTTTCTGGATGCCCTCCCCCGCCTTCGCGGGGACAAGTCCCTGTTTTCGCGGGAGCAGGCTCTGCGCGGGCATGACGACTCAGAGGACTTTCGACAGATGTGCGCACACCCGAACGCCTGGTGCAAAGGGCGGCCGCGCGTCGGTCGCGGCCGCCCGGGCCGGCTCAGTAGCGCCAGCCGAGCCGCCGGTAAATGAAGCCGAGCAGCCAGGCCGGACCGACCAGCAGGAACAGCAGATCCTTGAAGAACGACGGTTTCTTGCCCTCGATCTTGTGGCCGATGAACTGGCCGATCCAGGCGCCGACGAAGATCGCCAGCGCCAGCGGCCAGAGCGTCACGCCGGCGCGCTCCAGGAAGTAGCACACCGCGAGCATCAGCACCACGACCACGCCCATGCCGACGAACATCGGCAGCGACAGGCGCAGATAGAAAAGCCCCGCCACCAGCGCGAACAGCACCGCCCAGTTCAGTAGCGGCGACACCTCGGCCATGGCCGCGGGCACCGGAATCGCCCATAGCATGGCCAGCAAACTGAACGTGATCAGCGGCACGCAGACCCAATGGATGCGCTTATTGGTGGGATGTTGATGCGATTCGCCGTACTCGGCGAACCATTGATCGATCGCTTTCATGGTCTCGTCCTCCTCGCTGGGCCCACCCTGGCCGTCTTTGGTCGTTATTGGCATCCCTCATCGAGTATTGCCGGTTTTACAAGCATTTGCCCATACACCGACCACCGCCGGAGCAGGGGTCGCCTCGGCGCGCCCGGAACGCCGAGCGGGCGCCTCCACCTAGTACCTGTCCGAGCCCGCGCGGCTGGACGTCGGGCCGGGCACGGCCTGCAATGAACGCTACGGTGCGTCACGGAACCGGCCTATCACGTACTCAGCGCGGGAGACCCATCATGCAGCCAGCCGATTGCGCCCACCTTGCCGACCTGCTGCTGGAGCAGACGCCGGACGCGGTGGCCGTGCTAGCGCTGCCGGAGCTGCGGCTGCGGCGGTTCAATCGGCGCTTCGCCGAGCTGGCGGCCGGCGCGCGGCCAGGGGACCCGCTCGAAACCGCGCTGCCGCAAGCAGCCGATCTCGCCGCAGCGGCCCGCGCGACGCTGGCGGCGGGCCAACCACTGCCGGCGTACACCCGCGCCGAACCCCGACTGCTACCGCTGGGCACCGAAGCTGTGGTACTGATCTGGCCCTGGCCGCAAGCCGACGTCGACGAAGAGCTCGAACGGTTCGTGCGTGCCGCGGTGCACGACCTCAAGGAACCGCTGCGCGCGGTCGCCGGCTTCGCCACCCTGCTGGAGCAACGCCTGGCGGACAGCCTGGAGCCGCGCGCGCGCGAGTATCTGACGCTCATGCGCCAAGGCGTGACCCGCATGCAGCGTCTCATCGACGGCATGCAGGAGTTCGCGCACCTCGCCGCCGTCGCCCCCGTCCTGGCGCCGGTGGAGCTGGACCTGGTCATGGAGCGGGTCCAGCGTCAGCTGCGCGCGGCACTCGCCGGCGCCGACCTGGAATGCGAACCGCTGCCGACCGTTCGCGGCGACCCGCGCCTGCTGGAGTACGTGCTGCACCAGCTGCTCGACAATGCTCTCAAGTTCCGCGGCGAACAAACGCCGAGGATTCGCGTCTGGGCCGAACGGAATGGTCCGTACTGGCGGATCGCCGTGCGCGACAACGGCCTGGGCGTGGATACCGCCCAGCAGGCGCGCCTGTTCCAGCCGTTCGTGCGCCTGCACAAGGACATGGACATCGCTGGCTCCGGCCTGGGGCTGGCGCTGGTCAAACGCATCATCGAGCGCCACGGCGGCCGGGTTGGGGTGGCCTCGGCCAAGGGCGAAGGCGCCACGTTCTACGTCGAGCTGCCGGCGGCACTCGAGGGATAAGGCAAGCGCCCTCCATGGCCGCCGGCGGCGAAATGTGCCAACGGCGCCAGTAGCGGTCGCCCCACAGTTCGTTTACTTTTAGCGCCCATCGTAAATCTGACGGGACCGGAACATGGGGCCTATCGGGTATTTGAGCTTCACCCGCAGCGAATGGGCGGCGCTGCGCTCGAACACACCGCTGACCTTGTCGGAAGCGGATGTGGAGGCCCTGCGCGGCATCAACCAGCGCATCTCCGTGCAGGAGGTCTCCGAAGTCCTGCTTCCGTTGACGCGTCTGTTGAATCTGCACGTTGCCGCTGCCCGCAACCTCGGCCGGGTCAAGGACACCTTCCTGGGCCGACCGGCCGGCAGTCCGCCCTACATCATCGCCATCGCCGGCAGCGTGGCGGTCGGCAAGAGCACCTTTGCCCGCATCCTGCGGGCGATCCTGGCGCACTGGCCTGATCATCCGCGCGTGGAATTCGTCACCACCGACGGATTCCTGCTGCCTAACCATGTGCTGATGGAACGGGGGCTGATGAAGCGCAAGGGCTTCCCGGAGAGCTACGACCTGAAGCGCATGGTCAACTTCCTGGCCGACGTCAAATCGGGCGTGCCGGAAGTCAAGGCGCCGGTGTACTCGCACCACAGCTACGACATCGTGCCCAACGAATGGCAGACGGTGCGCAGCCCGGACATCCTGATCTTCGAGGGCCTGAACGTGCTGCAGACCGCGGCCGTGCACCGGCACGACCGGCAGCCGGCGGTGGTGGCGTCGGACTTCTTCGACTTCTCCATCTACGTCGACGCCGACGAGCAGGACATCGCCAACTGGTACGTGGAGCGCTTCCTGCTCCTGCAGCGCACCGCGTTCCAGGATCCGAGCGCGCACTTCCACCGCTACAAGGATCTGCCGCCGGAAGAGGCGCGGCGCGTGGCGCTGAGCATCTGGGAGGAGATCAACCTGCCCAATCTGCGGGAGAACATCCTGCCCACCCGCCCGCGCGCCGACCTGGTGCTGCGCAAGAACTCCGACCACTCCGTCGGCGAGATCTGGCTGCGCCGGGCCTGACGGCCCTCAAGCCAACGCCATCGCGCTCAGCGTGGTGACCAGCACCACCAGCAGCGGCGGCAGCCTCCACACCGTCAGCAGCAGGAAAGCGGCCGCCGCGAGGGCGAAATCGCCCGGGCCGTGCACCGCGCCGGTCCACAACGGTTGGTACAGGGCCGCGCCCAGCAGGCCCACCACCGCCGCGTTGGCGCCGGCCATGGCGGCCGCGGCGAGCGGCCGGCGCCGCAGGCTGTCCCAGAACGGCAGCACGCCGAGCAGCAGCAACTGCCCCGGCATGAAGATCGCCGCCAGACACAGCGCCGCACCGGCGATCGCGCTGCCGCCGGCGCCGATCAGCGCGCCGAGGTAGGCAGCGAAGGTAAACAACGGCCCAGGAATGGCCTGGGCCGCGCCATAGCCGGCCAGAAATGCGTCGGCGCCGAGCCAGCCCGGCTCCACCAGCCGCGCCTCCAGCAGCGGCAGCACCACATGGCCGCCGCCGAATACCAGCGCGCCGGTGCGGTAGAAAATCTCGAACAGCGCCAGCTCCGGCACCGGCCAGAGCGCCGCCGCCAGCGGCAGCCCCAGCAGCAGCGCGCCGAACACGGCCAGCGCCAACAGCGCTGCGCGCCGGCCGATCCCGAAGTGCAGCCGTCCCACCGCCTGCGCGCGCAGCCCCCGGCAGCAGACGATGCCCGCCACGGCGCCACCGGCGATGACCGCGATCTGGCTCCAGGCCGCCGGCACGAATGACAGCCACAACAGCGCGCCGAGCGCGATCGCCGTACGCGGCCGATCCGGGCAGAGCTGGTGCGCCATGCCCCACACCGCCTGCGCCACCACCGCCACGGCCACCAGTTTCAAGCCATGCACCGCCGCTCGCCCCAGCGGCCCGCTCAGCGCCTCGGCGCCGAAGGCGAACGCCACCAGCAGCAGCGCCGACGGCAAGGTGAAGGCGCACCACGCGAGCAGCGCACCAACGGGGCCGCCGCGCAGCAGCCCGAGGGCGAAGCCGATCTGGCTGCTGGACGGTCCGGGCAGGAACTGGCACAACGCCACCAGATCGGCGTAGCCGGCCTCGTCGATCCAGCGGCGGCGCTCCACCAGCTCCTGCCGGTAGTAGCCGATATGCGCCATGGGACCACCGAACGAGGTCCAGCCCAGCTTGGAGAAAACCACCAGGATCTCGCCCCAGGCGCGGCGAGCGGCGGCGTTCGCGTTAGCGGTCAAATGCCTGCCCCGACCTCATACCCCCGTGTAGCGCCGAGAGTAACCGACAACGGCTGCGGCTTCCCACCGGTCGCCCCCGAACGGCATTA
>ERZ777003.610-NODE-610-length-66846-cov-217.115195_pt1 | contig 66846 bp, 51 predicted proteins | sample MGYA00374956_ERZ777003 | MGnify/ENA primary metagenome ERZ777003 (study PRJEB29302, sample SAMN06268252) | bioreactor metagenome | isolation source: Joint BioEnergy Institute, California, USA | place: USA:Joint BioEnergy Institute, California, USA | collected...
CCGGTCACGGGTACGGCAAAAGGAAGGGCCGGTCGCCGCAAGGCGCCGGCCCTTCGTCATTGCGTGCTCGCCGTCCGGATGGCGGTCAGTGTCCGGCGTGCGCGGCGGCGCCGTCCTTGTCGGCCATCATCCGGTCGCGGGCGGCCTTGAACGGGTTGCCCTCGTACCAGTTCGGCCAGCGGTCGCCGGCGGCCAGCTCGCGGCCCACGGCGTACAGCGCCTCCAGGTCCTCGACCACGCCGTCCAGCTTCCACCAGGCCGGATCGAACTCGTCGCCCGGCTGGTGGTAGCGCTTGGCGCCGTACTCCTGGGCGAAGGCCTTGCCGGCGGCGGTGCCGCCCTCGAGCAGGTCGTCGCCGCCCTTGGCGTACAGCGCCGGCACGCCGGCCTTGGCGAAGTTGAAGTGGTCGGAGCGGAAATAGAAGCCGCTCTGCACCGAGGCCTCGCCCTCCAGCCGGCGGCCCTGGGCGCGGGCGATCGGCGCCAGCATGTCCTCCAGCTCGGAGCTGCCGAAACCGGTGACCACCAGGTTGCGCGAGCGGCCGGCCACGGACATGGCATCCAGGTTGATCACGCCGGCGATCTTGTCCAGCGGGAAGGTCGGATGGGCCACGTAGTACCTGGAGCCGAGCAGGCCGGACTCCTCCAGCGTCACCGCCAGGAACACCACCGAGCGCTCCGGGCGCGGCTCCTGGGCGGCGAAGGCCTCGGCGATCTCGAGGATGCCGGCCACACCGCTGGCGTTGTCCACCGCGCCGTTGTAGATGGTGTCGCCCTCGCCCTCGTGCTTGCCCAGGTGGTCCCAGTGGGCCATGTACACCACGGCCTCGTCGGCGCGGCTGCTGCCCGGCAGCACGCCGATCACGTTGCGCGAGGTCTTCTGGGTGATGGTGCTGTTGAGCTCGACCGACAGCCGGGCCTTCAGCGGCACCGGCTTGAAGCCCGGCCTGCTGGCAGCGCGGTAGGCCTCGTCCAGGTCCAGGCCGGCGTCGGCGAACAGCTTGCGCGCGGCCTCGGCGGTGATCCAGCCCTGGATGGGCAGGCGCGGATCGGGATCGTCGCTGGGCGGCAGGTCGTACTGGGCGCCGGACCAGGAATTGCGCACCACTTCCCAGCCGTAGCTGGCGCCCGGGGTGTCGTGGACGATCAGCGCGGCGGCGGCGCCCTTGCGCGCGGCCTCCTCGAACTTGTAGGTCCAACGGCCGTAGTAGGTCATCTTCCTGCCGTCGAACAGCGTCTCATCGCCGGTGTGGAAGCCCGGGTCGTTGACGAACATGACCACGGTCTTGCCGGTCCAGTCCTGGCCGGCGTAGTCGTTCCAGCCGCGCTCGGGCGCGTCCACGCCGTAGCCGACGAAGACCATCTCGCTGCCCTCGATCTTCACCTGCGGCTGGCCGGTGCGGGTGCCGACCACCATGTCGGTGCCGAAGGCCAGCTCGGTGCGCCTGCCGTCCGACTCCAGTACCAGGCGGGTGGAGGGATCGGCCGTGGTCTCGACCATCGGCACGTCCTGGAAGTAGCTGTCGCCGTTGCCCGGCTGCAGGCCGATGCGCTGCATCTGCGCGCGGATGTACTCGACCGTGCGCTCCTCGCCCGGCGAGCCGGGTGCGCGGCCCTCGAACTCGTCCGAGGCCAGGGTCTTCACCAGTTCGGCGAAGTCGTCCGCGTCGATGGCCGGCTGGAACGGGTGGTTGGATACGGGCACCGGCGCGGAAGCCGGCGTGGGAGCGTTGGCGGTGGTGTCCTCGCCGGCCTGGCGGCCGCAGGCGGCCAGGGCGAGGACGGCGATGCCGATCAGGGACTTGCGGAACATCGGAACTCCGGTGTGGCCGTCGGTGTCCCGATTCTAAGCACGCCGGCGCGCCGGCGGAGTACCGGCGCGCCCGGGCGCGTGCTCAGGGACGCGGCGCGGTGTCGCCGTCGAAGACCACCGGCTCGGCACCGCTCACCGGCCCGATGCGGGCGGTGCGGTGCACGTACAGGTCCACCTCGCGGCGGAAGTCCAGCGGGCCTTCCACCACCGCGCGCGGGCCGATGACGATGCGCTGCCGGCGCTTGGGCGTGACCTGGAACCAGCCGGTGGAGCGCTGGACCGTGATGCCGCCACGGACGTGCGAGTCCACGCCCACGGTGATGTCGCCGTTGACCGTCTCGATGTTGCCGGCCACCTCGGTGGCGACCAGGCCGATGGCGCCGTTGACGGTCTCCACGCTGCCGCCGACCACGCTGCCGCGGTCCACGAACACCCCGCCGTTGACGGTCTCGATGCCGCCGCGGGTGCGCACGTTGCGGCCCAGGCGGATGGCGCCGTTGACGGTCTCCACGCTGTCCACCTGGGAACCCTGGCCGATGGTGATGCTGCCGTTGACGGTGCTGACGTCTTCGGCCTGGACGTTCTCGCCCACGCGGATGCTGCCGTTGACCGTCTCCAGGTCGCCGTAGGTCTGGCCGGCCGCGGCCTCGATGCTGCCGTTGACCTTGCTGATGTCGTCGGCGGCGGGGAGCGCCGGAGCCGCCACGGCCAGGGCGAGGGCAAGGGCAAGGCGATGGATGCGGGACATGGGCGTTCTCCTGGATGCCGGGAACCGACGCCAGCATACGACCACGCTTGGCTACAATCCGCACCTGTCTGAAGTCACTGGGATCCATGGGCGTGCCCCCACCCCGCGTGCAGCCACCGCCCAGGAAGCACGCGCCGCGACGGGCCGGAGCGGCGGTCCTGCGCGCGCTGCTGTGCGCCCTGGCCCTGGCCATCGGCGTCCCCGCGGCGCCGGCGCAGGACCGGCGCGACCCGGCCACGACCGAGCGCGAGCTGCGCAGGATACGCGCCGAGCTGCAGGAGATCGCCCGCGAGCGCCGCCGCCTGGAGGGCCAGCGCGGCGACGCGGCCCGGCGCCTGCGCGAGGCCGACGAGCGGCTGGGACGGCTGGCGCGGGAGCTGGCCCGCACCGAGGAGGCGCTGCAGCGCGAACAGCAGGCCCTGGCCGGGCTGCAGCAGCGCCGCGCGGAGCTGGAGCGCGAGCGCGACGCCCGCCGCGAGCGCCTGGCGCGGCTGCTGCGCGCCTCCTACGCGCTGGGCTCGCATGCCCCGCTGAAGCTGCTGCTGTCGCAGGACCGGGTGACCGACGCGCAGCGGGTGCTGGCCTACTACCGCTACGCCCAGCGCGACCATGCCCGCCACATCGCCGAACTGGCGGAGTCGCTGCAGGCGCTGGAGGCGACCGGGGCCGAGATCGCCGAGCGCACCCGCACCCTGGAAGCGCTGCGCGCCGGGCAGGCCGCGCAGCTGGCCGAGCTGCAGCGCGAGCGCGGCCGGCGTGCGGCGCTGGTCGGCGAGCTGGACCAGCGCTACCAGGACCGCCAGCAGAAGGAGAAGGCGCTGGGCCAGGACGCGCGCGCGCTGGAACGCCTGCTGGCGCAGCTGCGCGCCGCCGCGGCGAAGGCCGAGGCCGAGCGCCGCGCCGCCGCCCGCCGGGCCGAGGAGGAGGCGCGCCAGCAGGGCAGCAGGGCGCCGGGGAAGGTGCCGCCGAAGGTGGCCACCAGCGCGCCGCCGCCGCGCGTGGGCGGGCTGGGCTGGCCGGCCAGCGGCGAGCTGCTGGCGCGCTTCGGCGGTCGCCTGCCCGACGGGCGCACCAGCAACGGCGTGCTGATCGGCGCCCCGGCCGGCAGCCCGGTCACCGCGGTGGCCGACGGCACGGTGGTGTTCTCCGAGTGGATGACCGGCTACGGCCTGATCCTGATCATCGACCACGGCAACGGCTACATGAGCCTGTACGCGCACAACGACGCGCTGCTGCGCGATGCCGGCGAGCGCGTGCGCCGCGGCGACCAGGTGGCGCGGGTCGGCACCTCCGGCGGCCACGGCCGCCCGGCGCTGTACTTCGAGCTGCGCCACAACGGCCGCCCGGTCGATCCGTCGGCCTGGCTGCAGCGGCGGTGAACGGGAATTTGCCCCGCCATCGCGCATAATCGGCGGGCGCGCATGGGCGCGCTTCCGGAGCCTTCGATGCGTCGTTCCCGCCACGTCCTGCTGCTGCTGACGTTCCTGCTGCCGGCCGCCCCGCTGGCGGCGCAGGAGACCGTGCCCGCCCGGGAGGACGCGCAGGCGCCGGTGCCGGCCAGCGACGACCCCGACGCGGCCGACGCCTCGGCCTCGAAGGTGCCGCTGGCCGAGATCCGCCGCTACGTGGCGGTGTACAAGGCCATCAAGGACGCCTACGTCGATCCGGTGGACGACCGCACCCTGATGCAGGCGGCCATCCGCGGCCTGCTGCTGGACCTGGACCCGCACAGCGCCTACCTGGACAAGGCCGCCGCCGAGGCCTTCGACGAGCAGACCACCGGCGCCTACGACGGCATCGGCGTGGAGCTGCTGCAGGAGGACAACGTGCTGAAGGTGGTGGCGCCGATCGACGGCACCCCGGCCGCGCGCGCCGGCCTGCAGCCGGGCGATTCCATCATCGCCATCGACGGCCGCCCGATCGCCCAGGTCGAGGGCATGGAGCCGCTGCGCGGCGCCCCGGGCACGTCGGTGACCATCACCGTGATGCGCCCCGGCCGCGACCAGCCGTTCGACGTGACCCTGGTGCGCGAGACCATCCGCGTGACCAGCGTGCGCAGCCGCATGCTCGAGCCGGGCTATGGCTACGTGCGCATCAGCACCTTCCAGGCCGACACCGGCACCGACTTCCGCAAGCACCTGGAGGAGCTGCAGGCGCGCGCCGGCGGCCGCCTGCGCGGCCTGGTGCTGGATCTGCGCAGCAACCCCGGCGGCCTGCTGACCGCGGCGGTGCAGGTGGCCGACGAGCTCCTCGACCGCGGCGCCATCGTCAGCACCCGCGGCCGCCTGCCCAGCACCGACACCCGCTTCGACGCCACCCCGGGCGACCGCCTGCAGGGCGCGCCGGTGGTGGTGCTGGTGGATGCCGGTTCGGCCAGCGCCGCCGAGGTGCTGGCCGGCGCGCTGCGCGACAACGGCCGCGCGCGGCTGGTCGGCAGCCGCACCTTCGGCAAGGGCTCGGTGCAGACCGTGCTGCCGCTGGACAACGGCGACTCGGTCAAGCTGACCACGGCGCGCTACTACACGCCCAGCGGGCGCTCGATCCAGGCCAGCGGCATCGTCCCGGACGTAGAGCTGCAGCCCGAGCGCGGCGCCTCGGAGGCCGGCGACGTGCCGCCGCGCCGGCTGGAACTGAGCGAGGCCGTCCTCCCCGGCCACCTGCAGGGCGAGGAGGAGAGCGAGGAATACACCCCGGGCGTGGCCCTGCCGGGCGACGGACCGATCAACGCGGCGCTGGCCGAGCTGAAGAAGCTGGTGGCGGGCGCGCCGGCGCGGCCGGCCGCGCGCTGAGCACGGCGCGCCGGATCAGCGCGTCGGCTTGGCCGGAAGCGGGAAGGGCGTGACCACCTTCTCGCCGGTGGCGGCGTCGCGGATGGCCGACTGGCCCTTCCGTTCCACTTCCTCCACGCGCAGCACGCCCTGCATCGGCAGGTGCAGCATGCGGGTGTTGCCGAACTCGTCGCGCAGGCGCTCCTCGGTGGGATCCACCACCAGGCCCTCGTGCACGTCGAACACCAGCTCGCCCACCTCGACGAAGCCCCACAGCGAGCTGCTGGACACGTGCCGGGCGTAGAGCTCGTAAACCTTGCCGTGGTTGAGGAAGGTGACCTTGTACAGCGGTTTGGCCATGGAGCGGGTGGAACCTCTTGGCGGACAGCCGCAGGATGGGGCGTCCCCGGCCGGATTCCAAGGGGCTCAGTAGCCCTTCTGCCGGCGCAGCCGGCGGGCGATGCCGGTGCGCACGGCCAGGGCGAACACCACGCCGAACAGGAAGCCGGCCACGTGCGCGGCCCAGGCCACCGCGCCGAAGGCCGGGCCGATGTACATGAACACCACCTGCAGCGCGGCCCAGATGCCGATCAGCAAGTAGGCCGGGGCGCGCACGAACTCCAGGAACAGGCCCAGCGGCAGCACCACGCCCAGCCAGGCGCCGGGGAACAGCGCCAGGTAGGCGCCGATCACCGCCGAGACCGCGCCGCTGGCGCCGATCACCGCCTGGTCCGGGCTGCCCAGGGTGGTGACCGCGGCCAGGTTGGCCATGGCCCCGCCGCACAGGAACAGGAACAGGAACCGCCACGGCCCCATGGCCCGCTCCGCGGGCAGGCCGAAGATCAGCAGGAACACCAGGTTGCCCAGCAGATGGGCCCAGTCGGCGTGCAGGAACAGGGCGGTGAACAGGCGCGCCACGCTGCCGTCGCGCAGCGCCGCCAGCAGCGCGTCGCCGCCGCCCAGGCCGCGGCCGAGGGCGCCCCAGGCCAGCCACAGCGCGCGCCGGGCCTCGTCCGGCCGGCCCAGCATCCACACGAACGCCAGCCACAGGGCCGCCACCAGCAGGGGGGTGGCCCAATTCAGGGTCGGCTTCCGGCGCGAGGGCAGGGACACGAACATGGACGGCCACTATGCCCGAGCCCGCCGGGCGGCGTCTTGCCTGGGGCGTCCCGTCCGGTACGTTATTGTCACGTTAACGGGTCCGGCTATACTCCGATACGGCGTCGTATGTCGGGAGGGGATCCGACGGCGCAGCGCCCACCAGGGGCCCCTTGGCGGACGCTCTGGATCACACAAACACCACGCTATCGGAGAGAGGCATCAGCTATGCATTCCCAGATCAACCGCTTCACCGCCCTGGCCTTCGGCGTCGCCGCCGCGCTGGCCTGTGGCCATGTCCATGCCGCCGCGTTCCAGTTGAAGGAGAACAGCGCCAAGGGCCTGGGCCGGGCCTTCGCCGGCTCCGCCAGCGCCTGGGGGGATGCCTCGGTCATCGCCACCAATCCGGCCTCCATGCGCCTGCTCGACGGCCGCCAGTTCCAGGCCGACCTCAGCGCCATCAGCTTCTCGGCCGAGATCAAGGACTACACCGCCCGCTACGGCAGCCTGGCCGGCCCGGGCACCGGCGGCCCCATCTCCGGTGGTGACGGCGGCGACGCCGGCATGATCGCCCCGGTGCCGGCGGCCTACTTCCACGTGCCGTTCGGCGAGAACGAGAACATGCACTTCGGCATGTCGCTGACCGTGCCGTTCGGCTTCAAGACCGAGTACGACGCCGACTGGGTCGGTCGCTACCACGGCATCAAGACCGACCTGAAGGCGATCGACCTGGGCGCCTCGTTCTCGTACGACATCAACCCGTACCTGTCGTTCGGCGCCAGCGTGTTCGTCGAGCACCTGACCATCGAGCTGAGCACCGCCATCGACTTCGGCGCGGCCATCAACGGCGCGGCCGCGCAGCAGGCCGCCGCCGAGGCCCTGCGCGTGGGCGCCACCCCGGCCATGGCCGCCCAGGCCGCCCAGAACATGTCCCTGCAGATGGCGCAGATGGGCTTCTACCCGGGCAGCGCCGACGGCCGCATGGTCATCTCCGGCGACAACAACGCCGTCGGCTACGTGCTGGGCCTGACCGCCAGCCCGACCGAGAACACCAACATCGCCCTGAGCTACCGCTCCAAGGTCGAGCACAAGATCACCGGCGGCGACGCCGAGTTCGACGTGCCGGCCAACGCCGCGGCGTTCCTGGCGCAGACCGCGCCGGGCCAGTACGTGGACACCTCCGGCCGTGCCACCGTGACCCTGCCGGCCTCGGCCGTGCTCAGCGTCACCCACAAGGTCAACGACCGCTGGACGGTGATGGGCGACGTGGCCCGCACCGCCTGGGCCTCGGCCTTCGACCGCGTGGTGGTGGACTTCGCCTCCAACCAGGACGACGCGGTGCTGGAGTTCTCGTACAACGACACCACCTTCGCCTCGCTGGGCGCCGAGTACCGCCTGTCCGACACCGTGACCCTGCGCGGCGGCGTGGCCTACGACGAGACGCCGACCAGCTACGCCCACCGCGACGTGCGCGTGCCGGACGTGACCCGCAAGTGGCTGTCCTTCGGCATCGGCTGGACCCCGAAGGCCAACGTCGAATACAACTTCGGCTACACCCACCTGTTCACCAACGAGCCGGCGATCAGCCTGGTCTCGCCGACCAACAGCACCCTGCAGGGCAAGTACGACGTGGGTGGCGACATCCTGGCCGCCTCGATCAACTACAAGTTCTGATCCTGGCGCACCACGCGGTACCGGAAGGCCCCCGCTCCGCGGGGGCCTTCCTTTTGCGCGCTCAGTAGGGCAGGCCGGCTACGTCCAGCTCGACCGACCACAGCGCGCCGGCGCCGGTCAGGTACAGCGTGCGGCGCCGCGGCCCGCCGAAGGCGGCGTTGGTGATGTTGGCGTCCACCGCGATGGTGGCCAGCTCCTCGCCCTGCGGCGAGATGACCCGCACGCGGCGGCGCGCGTGCTCGGTCAGGTAGATGTTGCCCAGGCAGTCCACCGCCAGCCCGTCCGGCCCCTCGGCGCGGACCAGGTCGCGGCCCGGGCCGGCGCGACCGTCCGCGTCCAGCGGGTAGGCGCGCAGCACGCCGTCGTCGCCGCCGCCGGCCACGTAGAGGGTGCGGCCGTCGGGCGAGAGGGCGATACCGTTGGGGTTGGCGAGGGTGTCGTCCACCACCTCCACGCGGCCGTCGGTGCCCACCCGGTACACGCGCGTGGCCGGCTGCCCGCCGGGCGCGGCCTCGCGCTGGTAGTCCGGGTCGGTGAACCAGATCGTGCCGTCGGCGCCCAGCACCAGGTCGTTGGGCGAGTTGAACGGCTGGCCCCCGTACTCGCCGACGATGCGCATGCGCGAGCCGTCCACCAGGTCGTAACGCGCCAGCTCCTTGAGGTCGTGGGTGGCGGCCACCAGCGCGCCGTCGCTGCCCAGGGCCAGGCCGTTGCTGCCGCTGTCCTCGATCACCGTCTCGACGCGGCCGTCGGCGGCCAGGCGCAGGATGCGCGAGGGAAAGCCCGGATCGAAGGTGAAGTGGGAGAAGTACAGCGCCTCCCCGGTCCACACCGGGCCCTCGTACAGGCCGCGGCTGCCGTCGGCGTCGGCGGCGGCGATGCGGGTGGCGGCCAGCTCGCCGCGCGGCGCGGTGCCCGGGTCGGCCGGGCAGTGGGGATTGGCGGGGGCGGGCGGCGTGGCGGCGGTGTCGCTGGCGGCCGGCGCGGCCGGTTCGCGCTGGCAGGCGGCCAGCAACAGTGCGGCCAGGGTGGCGGACAGGACGGTGCGGGGGCGGTGGCGCATGGGCACGGCTCCGGCTTGGGGACCGGGCCATCCTAGCGCCGCCGGCCCGGAAGGGTTCACCCGCCCAGCAGGGCGCGCAGGGTGGCCTTGAGCCGCCGGCCCTCGGCGCGGAAGTAGTCGCGCTCGGCGCGCCAGTGCGGGCAGCGCGCCTCCACTTCGCGCCAGAACGCGGGCGAGTGGTTGGCCTGCAGCAGGTGGCACAGCTCGTGGACCAGCACGTACTCGAAGGCCGACGGCCGCGCCAGCACCAGGGCCAGGTCCAGGGACAGGCTGCCGTCGGGGGCCAGCGAGCCCCACAGCGAGGACAGCACCTTCAGCTGGATCCGCCGTGGCGCGCGCGGCAGCCCGGGCAGGTAGGCGGGCAGCCAGCGGCCGATGTCGGCGCGGGCCTCGGCCTCGAGGAAGGCGCGCAGCGCGCGCTGCAGGCTGGCGGTGCCGGCACGCGGCGGCAGGTGCACGTGCACGCCGGCCCCGTCGCGGGCCACGTGCACGAAGCGGCCCTCGTGCCAGTGCAGCGGCACCTCGCTGCCGCGCAGGGGCAGCGCCGCGGTGCGGCCCGGTTCCAGCACCGGCAGCGACGCGCCGCCGGCCGGCAGCTGCCGTTGCAGCTGCGCCTGCAGCCAGTGGCGGTGCTCGTGCAGGAAGCGCTCGCCGGCGGCCAGGCTGGCGCGTGGCGGCAGGGTCAGGCGCGCGCCGCGCTCGTCCACGCTCAGCTTCAGCCGCCGCGCGCGCGGGTCGCGCACGCGCCGCACGGTGAGCAGGCGGCCGTCGTCCAGCGCCAGTTCGAGCGTGTCGCGCTCCACGCGCCGTGGCGCGGGGGGCGTGCGGCGGAAGGACGGCGGGGGCATGGGCCGATTCTACGCCCGGCCGCGGCGGGGGCCGGGCGCGCTCAGGCCTCGGCCCTGCTCAGCTTCAGCGCCGATTCCAGCACCAGGAACAGGCGCCGCACCTCGCCGGCCAGCAGGGCGAAGCGCGCGTCCAGCTCGGCGCGCAGGTCGTCGCGCTCGGTGCTCTCCAGCTGGTCCACCGCACCCTCCAGGAACTTCAGCTTGCGCACCACCAGGTCCTCGCCCAGGACGAAGGACAGGTGGTCGTCCAGGTTCAGGCCCAGCTTCGTCACCTGCTTGCCGGCTTCCAGGTGTTTGGCGATCTCGTCCGACTGCAGCTCCTGGTTCTGCGCGCGGACCACGGCGCCGCCGTCCATCGCGTCCTTCAGCTCGCATTCCTCGCCCAGGCTCATGCCCTCCGGCAGCGGCTCGCCGGCGATCCAGGCGGTCAGCACGCCGCGCGGGGCGACCTCGGCGTTGAGCGGGATGGCCGGGAAGCTGCCCAGGGCGCGGCGGATCTCCGAGGCCACCGTCTCGGCGGTCTTGCGCGAGGAGGTGTCCACCGCCAGGAAGCCGTGCTGCAGGTCGAGCATGGCGTCGATGCGCGAGCTCTTGACGAAGGCGCGCGGGAGCAGCTCGTGCAGCAGGTCGTCCTTCAGGCGCTTGCGCGCGCGGCCGCCGAGCTTGCGGCCCTCCTTCTCCTCGATCTCGGCCACCTTCCGCGCCAGCAGGTCGTTGACCACCGCCGCCGGCAGGATCTTGTCCTCGCCGCCCACCGCCAGCCACACCGCGTCGCCGATGCGGTGCGACAGCGCCTCCTCGCCGCGGCCGAACGGGGAAATGAAGCCGCGCGAGGACAGCTCCAGCGGTCCGACCGGGCGCAGCGCGGCCTCGGGCAGCAGTTCGTCGAGCCGGGAGAAGTCGTGGCTGGCGGGAAAGCGGAAGAACGTCAGGTTGCGGAAGAACATGCGGGAAACCGGTGGGGAAATCGGGGGAGGGCCGGGTGGCGCACGCCGTCACTCGTCGCGGGCGTGCGGCTCGCCGGCCAGCCAGGCGTGCGCGTCGGCGCGCGCGGCGCCCTCGCGGTGGCCCAGCGACAGGAAGTCGAACAGGTTGCGGTCGGCCAGCTGCGAGGGGCGCACGTCGGCCAGGGCGCGGGCGATCTGCTCGACCCGGCCCGGATGCTCCTTTTCCCACTGCCGCAGCATCTGCCCGACCTGCCTGCGCTGCAGGTTCTCCTGGCTGCCGCACAGGTTGCAGGGGATGATCGGGAAGCCGCGCGCCTCGGCGTAGCGGACGATGTCCGCCTCGCGCACGTAGGCCAGCGGGCGGATCACCACGTGCCTGCCGTCGTCGGACAGCAGCTTGGGCGGCATGCCCGAGAGCCTGGCGTGGTGGAACAGGTTCATGAAGAACGTGGCCACCATGTCGTCGCGGTGGTGGCCCAGGGCGATCTTGGTGAAGCCGTGCTGCTCGGCGAAGGTGTACAGCGCGCCGCGGCGCAGGCGCGAGCACAGCGAGCACATGGTCTTGCCCTGCGGGATCACCCGGCTGACCACCGAGTAGGTGTCCTGCTCGATGATGTGGAACGGTACACCGATCGAGCGCAGGTACTCGGGCAGCACATGCTCCGGGAAGCCCGGCTGCTTCTGGTCCAGGTTCACCGCCACCAGCTCGAAGCGCACCGGCGCCTTCTTCTGCAGCTGCAGCAGGATGTCGAGCATGGTGTAGCTGTCCTTGCCGCCGGACAGGCAGACCATGACCTTGTCGCCGTCCTCGATCATGCCGTAGTCGGCGATGGCCTGGCCGACCTGGCGGCGCAGGCGCTTGGCCAGCTTGGCCTGCTCCCGTTCCGCCTGGCGCGGATCGGGGCGGCGGGAGACGGGTTCGGGCAGGGGCAGGGCGACGGACATGCCGCCATTGTACCGGCCGGCGGGTGCCTGGCCCCGCCGGCGGCGCTATGCTCCGGCCGTGGACACGCGCGACGCCGCCGAAATCGCCCGCCGCCTCGCGGAACTGCGCCGTGAGCACCGCACGCTGGACGAGCGCATCCGGCAGATGGAGGCCGGCCCCTGCGACGAGCTGGAGGCCCGGCGGCTGAAGAAGCGCAAGCTGCAGCTGAAGGACTGCATCGCCCGGCTGGAGAGCGCGCTGATCCCGGACGAGCCGGCCTGAACCCCGCCCGCCGGGCGGCGGGCGGGGCGCGGTTTCACTCGCCCGCCGGGGCCTGCTCCGGCGCCGCGGAGGCGGCCGCCTCCGGGCTGACCCGCTCGATGGTGTGGCGCAGCTCGCGGCCCAGGATCAGCTTGGCGTCCTTGGCCCACACGTCCAGGCGGTCGTCGAACACCAGCTTGTTGTTCTGGTCCGGCCACACCAGCTTCATCTCGCGCAGCTTCTGGATGAAGCCGCGGAACAGGCTCTTGTCGAAGAACTCCGGCGCGGCCGGCGCGTACAGCAGGCTCAGGCGCTGCGCCGCCAGCTGGCACAGGCTCTCCAGCTCGGCCGCGCCGAGCGTGCCGGGGCCGTTCTTCACCAGCACCGAGATGGCGATGTAGTAGCGCTCGAAGGCCTGCTGCAGGGTGTGGCCGATGGCGCGCAGGCGGAACACCTCGTCGCTCTGGCCCTGGCTGCGCTGCAGGATCCCGCCCTCGTCGTCGTTGATCTGCTGCAGCAGGCCCTCGCGCACGAACAGGTCGGCGATCCGGTCGATGCGCTCGGCGAACTCGTCCTCGCTCCAGGGCAGGAACAGTTCGGCCTGCAGGAACGGGTACACCGTGCGGCCCAGCCGCACCAGCGTGCGCCGGCTCATGCGCCGGTTGTGCTGGAAGCAGCAGGCGATCCACGAGGAGGCGGTGAACAGGTGGATGACGTTGTTGCGGTAGTACGACAGCAGGACCGCCGTCTCCTCGTCGGCCACGCTCAGCACGTCACCCAGCGGATGGGGGATGCGCCTGAGCACGCCGATCTCCTCGCCGTGGGCGATGATCTCCCCGGGCGTGTGCGGGGTGACGGTGCAGCGGTCCGAATACGGCAGCTCGGCCAGCAGGGTCTTGGACAGGGCGATCTGCGCCAGCAGGTCGGCCTCGCCCATCGCGTGCTTGGGCGTGGACAGCAGGGCCAGCGCCAGCAGGTTGATCGGGTTGACGTCGGCCGCGCAGTTGATGTGGACCTGGATGCGCTGGGCCAGGGCGTCCACGGTGTTGGACAGCCAGGCCGGCTTCTCGTCCTCCGGCAGCGGGCGGCCGTCCCAGTCCGGGGCGTGGCGGGCCAGGATCTCGTCCAGGCGGATCGGTTCGCCGAAGTTGACCACCACTTGGCCGTAGTTGGAGCGCAGCACCCGCGGGATGCTGGTCAGCAGCTGCCAGATGGACTCCTTCTGCTTGGGCTTGCCGGACAGCTCGTCCAGGTAGCTGTTGCCCTCCATCAGCTTCTCGTAGCCGATGTAGACCGGCTGGAACAGCACCGGGCGGGTGGGCTGGCGCAGGTAGGCGCGCACGGTCATGGCCAGCATGCCGCCCTTGGGCTGCAGCAGCCGGCCGGTGCGCGAGCGCCCGCCCTCGATGAAGTACTCCAGCGAGTAGCCGCCGGACACCAGCTGCGCCACGTACTCGGTGAACACCGCCGAGTACAGCGGGTTGCCGCGGAAGCTGCGGCGCATGAAGAAGGCGCCGCCCTTGCGCAGGATGGTGCCCACCACCGGCAGGTTGAGGTTGATGCCGGCGGCGATGTGCGGCGGGACGATGCCGCGCTCGTACAGCAGGTACGACAGCAGCAGGTAGTCCATGTGGCTGCGGTGGCAGGGCACGTAGACCACCTCGTGGCCGGGCGCGACCTCCTTGAGCCGGTCCAGGTGGTGGACCAGCACGCCGCGGTAGATGCGGTTCCAGATCGGGGTCAGCAGGAAGCTGGCCGAGCGCACCACCGGGTGCGAGTAGTCGGCGGCGATCTCCCAGGCGTAGGCGTGGGCCTTGCGCCAGGCATCGGCCGGCTTGATGCCCTCGCGCCGGGCCTGGTCGGCGATGGCCTCGCGCACGGTCTCGGAGGCCAGGACCTTGTCCACCAGCAGGCGCCGGGTGGACAGGTCCGGACCGATCACCGCGGCGCGGATGCGGCGGAAGTGCGCGCGCAGCACGCGTTGCAGCTTGCGCACCGTGCGCTCCGGCGGCAGGCCCTCGGCCACGGTCTCGCGCAGCGACACCGGGTTGGCAAAGCGCACCAGGGTGTCGCGGCCGTTGAGCAGCACCGCCAGCAGGCGGCGGAAGCGGCCGACGATGGCCCAGTTCTCCGAGAACAGCACCGAGAACCAGCCGCTGTGCCGGTCCGGGGCGCGGCCGACGAAGATGGACACCGGCACCAGGCGCACGTCCAGGGACGGGTCGTCGCGGTGGGCCTGCAGCAGGCGCGCCAGCGAGTCCGAATGGGTGCGAGCGGCCGGGCGCTGGTCGGGGATCAGCGGGGTGACGTGGCGGCGCGACAGCGCCAGGTAGGCGCGCTTGCGCCCCAGCGGGTCGCCTGGCAGGGGCACCAGCGGCGAGGGCAGGCCCGCCTGGCGGCAGGCCTTGTCCAGGATCAGGGCGCTGGACAGGCCGTAGTCCTCGATCACGTAGCAGATCGGGCGCGGGTCGTCGTCCCGCACCGGCAGCTCGGCCGGCTCCAGCTTCAGCTCCAGCCACGGGTCGGCCAGGCGGCCCAGCAGGCGCGCCCACAGCGGCCGCCGCGCCGGGCGGCCACGGGCCGCGCGGGGGGCGGGAGCGCCGGCATCGGTGGGCGGCGTCCGGGCCGGACCGCCGGGCGGCGGGTCCGGGAAGGGGAGGGAATCCTGTTCAGGCATGGGGCGATTATCGCGCAGGCGGCGGGGCGCCTGCCGGAACCGCGTCCGCCGGGGCGCCGTCCCCGTCCTCCGGGGTGGCCAGCAGGCTGGCGGCGTGCTCCAGGTAGTCGGTCAGGTACCAGCGGCCGTTGCGCCGGGTCAGGCTGACCACGGTGTCGATCTCGGCCCCGGCCAGGGGATAGTGCACGCGCACGGTGGCACGGTCGCCGTCCTGTTGGACCAGGCCGGTGCGCAGGTCGGCCAGGCTGCGGTCCAGGTCCAGGCCGTAGCTGGCCAGCACGCCCTTGCACTCGCCCAGGAACGGGCCCAGCCGGCGCAGGCTCTCCTCCATGCCGGCCTGGCGCAGGTCCTCCTCGCTGGCCAGGCCGGTGGCGCGGGCCGCGGCGGCCAGCCGGTCGATGGCCGCGTAGGCGTGCTCGCGATGGCCCAGCGGGGCCTGCTCGGCCCAGCTGCCCAGCGCGGTCACCAGCTGGGTGTAGTGCTCGCGTTCCTCCGGGCTGTAGTCGCCCTGCACGCGCAGGTACTGGGCGCCGAACAGGGCCAGCGAGCGGGCCGCCTCGTGCAGGGCGGCGTCCTGGCCGGCGAACTGGCGGTCGAAGTGGCGGCGCAGGGTGATCTCGGAATCGGGGGCGGCCAGGGCGGCCAGCAGCCCGGCCAGGTGCTCGTCCAGCGGCAGCTCGGTCACCGGCCAGCGGCTGCGGTCCTCGCGCCAGGCCGCGGCCAGCCGGGCGTGTTCCTCCGGCGGCAGGGCGTCACGGGCGAAGCCCACCAGGTCGTTGTTCTGCAGGTGGGTGGCCAGCAGGCGCACCGCGCCGGCCGGTTCGCTGGCCGCGCCGGGCAGCTCGGGCGGTGCCTGCCGGCAGCCGGCCAGCAGCAGCGCGGCCAGCAGCAGCCCCAGCACGGGGCGGCGGGCGGTGGCGCGCGGGCGAAGGCGCGTTGGATGCATGCAACAGTCCCCCGGGTCCAAACCGCCCGAGTGTGGCGGCAGCCGCCGCCGGCGGGCAACCGGCGGACACAAAAAGGGGAGGCCCGGAAGCCTCCCCCAACCGGCCTGAGCCGGAGGACATCGTGTTGTGGCACGGCTCCGACCATCGGGTCGGACCGGGCCATCCTACCCCCGGTCAGGATTTTGAGCAATACGTGAAGATTGCACGCGCAAGTTACTGATTCGAAACGCCAAGTGCCGCGAGGATCTCGGCCTGGATGGCCGCCGCGGCGGCGCGCGGGTCCGGCGCGTTGCGGATCGGCCGGCCGACCACGATGGCGTCGGCGCCGGCGGCGAAGGCCTCGGCCACGCCCATGCTGCGCTTCTGGTCGTCGCCGGCCGGGCCGCCGGGACGGATGCCCGGGCAGACGATGGAGAAGCCGGGACCGGTGGCGCGGCGGATCGGGGCGGCCTCGCGGCCGGAGGCGATCACCCCGTCGATGCCGGCCGCCTGTGCCGCCAGGGCGCGCTCGACCACCACCTGCTCCGGCTCGCGCTCGATGCCCATGGCGCGCAGGTCGGCGCCGTCCATCGAGGTCAGCACGGTCACCGCCAGCAGGCGCATGTCGCCGGCATTGGCCTCGGCGGCGGCCCGCATCATCGCCGGGTGCCAGCCGTGGATGGTGCAGTAGTCGATCTTCCAGCGGCCCAGGCCGCGGATGACCCCGGCCACGGTGGCCGGGATGTCGAAGAACTTCAGGTCCACGAACACGCGCTTGCCGCGCGCGGCAAGCGCGTCCAGCACCTGGAAGTACTCGCCGGAGGCCAGCAGCTCCATGCCGATCTTGTAGAAGCGCACCGCCTCGCCCAGGCGGTCCACCCATTCCAGCGCCTGGGCGCGGCCGGACACGTCCAGGGCGAAGATCAGGCGCTCCTCCGGCGCCAGCGGCAGCGGAGGCCGGCTCACGGCGCGGTCTCCAGGGCGGCGCGCTTGGCGGCGCGGCGCGCCTCGCGCGGCTGCTTCCAGTCGTTGCCGAACAGGGCCGGCTCCCAGCTGCCGTAGGTCGGGTTGGGCAGCACCCACCAGCGCTGGCCGATCCAGCCGTCGAAGCGCTCCAGCAGCTTCTGGCGCCCGGCCGGGGTGTTGTCCTCGATGCGCACGAAGTCGCCCAGCTGGTCGCCGAACTGCATCAGCACCCGGTACTTGCGTCCGATCAGGCGGCGCCGGCAGTCCTTCTCGCTGCCCTGGCTGGTGCAGCCCTCCACCCGGGTGCCCAGGCCGAGGAAGGCGTCCGGGCCGGCCACCGGCAGGCCGGCCTGGCGCAGGTTGTCCAGGGTGGCCTGCTCCAGGTAGGTGGCGCGGTTGGAGATGTAGATCATGGTCACCCCGCGCCGGTCGGCCTCGCGGGCGAACTCCAGCACGCCCGGCACCGGCCGCGCCTTGCGCTCCTCCACCCAGGCATCCCAGCCCGGGTCGGAGTATTCGCCGCCGTCGCGCACCAGGCGCGCCTGGTAGGGCGAGTTGTCCAGCACGGTCTCGTCGATGTCCAGGACCACCGCCGGCGGCAGGCCGGCGGCCGGGTTCTCGCGCTCCTCCGGCGCCAGCGCGTCCCAGTCCGGCTGCGCCAGGGCCTCGTCCAGGCGGGCGATGGCGGCGCGGTAGGCCTGGCTGGCCACGGCGCGGTACTCGGCCGAGCGCTGCACCCACAGCACGGCGTTGAGGTTGTCGTCGGCCGGGACGGCGGCGGCGGGGGCGGCGGGGCGCACCGGCTGGCAGGCGGCCAGGACCAGCGCGGCCAGCGCGGCATGGAACGGGGAAAGACGCATGCGGCGATCTCGCGGGGACTGGGCGCGCAGTTTACCGGCTCGCACGCGGGCTGCCGCCCGGCCCCGGCCGTCGCACCCGCAGCATGCATCCACTGGCCGGAAGTGGTAGAAAGCGCCAGAATGGTACCGCTAACTTGATCCCGGCCGGGGGCGTTTCCGGCCGGGATTTTCCATGGCCGCAGGTTTTGTTGCGTTGCAGCACATGCGGCCGGCCCGACACGCGCAAGGAGCCGCCATGACCACCGCCAACGCCATCGGAATCCCGCACGGGGAGGGTGCGCGCGCATGAGCCTGTTCGTCGGCCTGGACATCGGCACCCAGAGCGTCAAGCTGGTCGCCTACGATCCGGACACGCGCCAGGTCGTGGCCAGCGCCGGCCAGCCGCTGGAGCTGGCCGCCGGCGAGGACGGCAGCCGCGAGCAGCGCGCCGAGTGGTGGATCGACGCGGTGCGCGCCTGCTTCGGCCGCCTGGACCCGGCGCTGCGCGCGCGGGTGGCGGCCATCGGCGTGTCCGGCCAGCAGCACGGCTTCGTGCCGCTGGACCGGGACGGCAACGTGCTGGCCCCGGCCAAGCTGTGGTGCGACACCAGTTCCACCGCCGAATGCGACCAGATCATGGACGCGGTGGGCGGGCCGGCGCGCTGCATCGAGCTGGCCGGCAACCCGATCCTGGTCGGCTACACCGCCTCCAAGCTGCCGTGGACCCGCCGCCACCGCCCGCAGGCCTACGCGCGCCTGGCCACCATCCTGCTGCCGCACGACTACGTGAACTTCTGGCTCACCGGCGAGCGCTGGATGGAGTGCGGCGACGCCTCCGGCACCGGCTGGCTGGACGTGCGCACCCGGCAGTGGTGCGGGCCGCTGCTGCGCGCCACCGATCCGGACTTCGACCTGGCCGCCTGCCTGCCGCCGCTGGTGCAGGCCGACGCGCTGTTCACCATCGCCCCGGCCACCGCCGACGCGCTGGGCCTGCCGCGCAACGTGCGCGTCTCGACCGGCGGCGGCGACAACATGATGGCCGCCATCGGCACCGGCAACGTCAGCCCGGGCGTGCTGAGCATGAGCCTGGGTACCTCCGGCACCCTGTTCGCCTACTCCGACCGGGCGATGGTGGACCCGGCCGGGCGCTGGGCCGCCTTCTGCGATTCCACCGGCGGCTGGCTGCCGCTGATCTGCACCATGAACTGCACCGTGGCCACCGAGGCGGTGGCGCGTCTGTGCGGCTTCTCCACCCGCGAGGGCGACGCCCTGCTGGCCGGCACTCGTCCCGGCGCGGACGGTCTGCTGATGCTGCCGTTCCTCAACGGCGAGCGCACCCCGGACCTGCCGCACGGCCGCGGCAGCCTGTTCGGCATGACCGCGACCAACCTGACCGTGCCCAACCTGTACCGGGCGGCGATGGAAGGCGCGCTGTACAGCCTGAAGGCCGGCTGGGACGCCTTCGTGGACGCCGGCATGCGCTTCGACGCCATCCGCCTGACTGGCGGCGGCAGCCAGAGCGCGGTGTGGCGGCAGATGGCCGCCGACGTGTTCGGCCTGCCCGTGGACGTGCCGGAGCAGGCCGAGGGCGCGGCCTTCGGCGCGGCGCTGCAGGCGCTGTGGGCGTACCTGCGCCAGCACGACCCGACCGCCGACCTGGCCGCGCTGGCGGCCGCGCACGTGCGCGTGGACCCGCGCCTGTCGGCGCGCCCGCACGCCGAGGCCACCGCCGCCTACCAGGCGCAGTACCAGCGGTTCCTGTCCCACCTCGACGCGATCCGGCCGCTCTACGCGGGCTGACCGGCGTTCCCCACTCCGAAATACAACACCGACGGAAGCACAGCGATGAGCAACGTATTCATTGGCGCCAAGGAATATTTTCCGGGCATCGGCCGGATCCCGTACGAAGGCCCCGGCTCCGACAACCCGCTGGCGTTCAAGCACTACGACGCGAACAGGGTCGTGGGCGGCAAGACCATGGCCGAGCACCTGAAGTTCGCCGTGTGCTACTGGCACACCTTCTGCAACGCCGGCGCCGATCCGTTCGGCCCGGGCACGCGCCGCTTCCCGTGGGAGAAGGGTGATCCGATGGCCACCGCCGAGGCCAAGGTGGACGCCGCGTTCGAGTTCATCAGCAAGCTGGGCGCGCCGTACTGGTGCTTCCACGACGTGGACCTGGCCCCGGACTCGGACGACATCGCCCAGTACGAGAAGAACCTCAAGCACATGGTCGCCCTGGCCAAGGAGCGCCAGCAGGCCACCGGCGTGAAGCTGCTGTGGGGCACCGCCAACCTGTTCTCGCACCCGCGCTACATGAACGGCGCGGCGACCAATCCGGACTTCAACGTGGTGGCGCGCGCGGCGGTGCAGGTGAAGAACGCGCTGGAGGCCACCGTCGAGCTCGGCGGCGAGCACTACGTGTTCTGGGGCGGCCGCGAGGGCTACGCCACCCTGCACAACACCGACATGAAGCGCGAGATCGAGCACTTCGCGCGCTTCCTGGCCATGGCCCGCGACTACGGCCGCAGCATCGGCCTGAAGGGCTACTTCCTCATCGAGCCCAAGCCGATGGAGCCGATGAAGCACCAGTACGACTTCGATGCGGCTACCGTCGCCGGCTTCCTGCACCGCTACGGCCTGGAGAAGGACTTCAAGCTCAACATCGAGGCCAACCACGCCACCCTGTCCGGCCACACCTTCGAGCACGACCTGCAGGTGGCCTCCGACCACGGCCTGCTGGGCAGCATCGACGCCAACCGCGGCAACCCGCAGAACGGCTGGGACACCGACCAGTTCCCGACCGACCTGTACGACACCGTCGGCGCGATGATGGTGGTGCTGCGCCAGGGCGGCCTGCCGGGCGGCCTGAACTTCGACGCCAAGCCGCGCCGCGAGTCCACCGACATGGAGGACCTGTTCCTGGCCCACATCGGCGGCATGGACGCCTTCGCCCGCGGCCTGGAGGTGGCGCACGCGCTGCTGACCCAGTCGCCGTGGGAGCAGTGGCGCAAGGAGCGCTACGCCAGCTTCGACAGCGGCGCCGGCAAGGACTTCGAGGAGGGCAAGCTGACCCTGCAGGACCTGGTCGCGCTGGCGGCGAAGAACGGCGAGCCGAAGCAGACCAGCGGCAAGCAGGAGCGCTTCGAGAACCTGCTCAACCAGTACCTGGTGCGCTGCTGACGGAGCGGGGCCGGCGGCGCGGCACCGGCCGGCCGCCGCGCCCGCCGGGGCGGGTCACGCGGCCCGTCCCGGCAGCGGGGCTCAGTCCTTCGGTGGCGCGGCCACCGAGGCACGCTCCACCAGCTCGTGGGCCACGACGTGGTCCACGACCATGTGGATGTCGCGGTCCTTGCGGCGGATGCTGCGCAGCAGGATGTCCACGGCCGAATCGGCCATGGCGGCGATGGGCTGGCGGATGGTGGTCAGCTCGGGCCACACCGTGGTCGCCGCCGAGGTATCGTCGTAGCCGACCACCGACAGGTCGCGCGGCACGTCCAGTCCGCGCCGGTGCGCCACCGAGATCACCGCCGCGGCCATGTCGTCGTTGCTGGCGAAGATCGCGGTCGGCGGCTTGCGCCGGGACAGCAGCTTCTCCGCCGCCTCCAGGCCGGAGCGGTAGGTGAAGTAGCCCTGCTGCACCAGGCCGGGGTCCGGTGCGATGCCGGCCTCCTGCAGCGCCGCCTGGAAGCCCTCGTGGCGGCGCGCGCTGGCGGTCTGGTTGGGATGGCCCTTGATGAAGCCGATGCGGGTGTGCCCGTGCGCGATCAGGTAGGCGGTCATCTCGCGCGCGGCGCGGAAGTCGTCGATGCGGACGTTGGAGATCTCCTCGCTGGAGCGCGCCGAGGCCAGCGCCACCACCGGCACGCCGGCGGAGGTCAGCTCGGCGATCACCCCGCGCGACTCGCACAGCGGTGGCGGCAGGATCACGCCGGAGACGTTCTTGGCCAGCGCGCGGGCCGCGGCACGCTCGCCGTCGGCACCCAGGCCGTCCCAGGTGTCCACCACCAGCTGGGTGGCGGTACGCGCGGCGCCGCGCAGGGCGCCGACCAGGAACTCGCTCAGGTAGGCGCCGGAGGGGTTGGTGTAGATGAGGGCGATGCGCGTGCCCTGGGCGGCGGCCAGCGAGCGGGCGGCCAGGTTGGGCGTGTAGCCCAGCTGCTCGACCGCGCGCATGACCTTCTCGCGGGTGGCCTCGCGCACATTGGCATTGCCGTTGATGACGCGGGACACCGTCATCGGCGACACCTGGGCCAGGGCGGCGACTTCGTGGATCGTGATCGCGCGGCCCTTGCGGCGCGCCGGCTTGCTGGTGGTCCCCAATGCTGCTTCCTCCGGTGCTGGTCGGCGGCCAGGAAGCTCCCCCGACGGACGGATTTTCGCCGCAATCGGCATGGAAAGACATGCCGCGTCCCGGCAGGGGCCGGGGTGGACACGGCCGACAACGGCATGGTACCGATAACATCGCGGGGCCGGTGTGCGCAAATGCGGCGCCGGCGGGAGGAATGGACAACATGACCACTACCGAGGGGCCGCCGCGCGCGGCGGGATGGCGCTGGTCGGCCGCGCTGGCCGCGGCATTGCTGTGGCTGGCCGGCGTCGTGCTGGCCGCGCCGGTGGCGCACGCGGAGGACGGCTACGCGCTGTGGCTGCGCTACCGGCCGCTGCCGCAGGCGCAGGCGGAGGAATACCGCGCCGCCGCCACCGAGCTGGTCGCCCCGGCCGCCACGCCCACCCAGCGCGCCACCCGCGCCGAACTGCTGCGCGGCCTGGAAGGCCTGCTCGGTGCGGCCCCGGTGTCGTCCGCCGCGGTCAGCCGCGACGGCGCGCTGGTGGTCGGGACGCCGGCCTCGTCGAAGGTCGTGGCCGGGCTGCGCCGCGAACTGGCCGGGCTGGGCCGCGAGGGCTACCTGATCCGCAGCCTGCGCGTGGATGGCCGCCAGGCCACGGTGATCGCCGCCAACGAGGACGTGGGCGTGCTGTACGGCGCCTTCCACTACCTGCGCCTGCTGCAGACCGGCCGGCCGCTGCGCGGCCTGGACCTGCGCGAGGCGCCGCGCGTGCAGCTGCGCGTGCTCAACCACTGGGACAACCTGGACGGCACCGTCGAGCGCGGCTACGCCGGCGCCTCGATCTGGGACTGGCACAAGCTGCCGGACTGGCGTGACCCGCGCTACACCGACTATGCCCGCGCGAACGCCTCCATCGGCATCAACGGCACGGTGCTCAACAACGTCAACTCCAACGCCCTGGTGCTGACGCCGATGTACCTGGAGAAGGTGGCGGCGCTGGCCGAGGTGTTCCGCCCCTACGGCATCCGCGTGTACCTGAGCGCGCGCTTCTCCGCCCCGCGCGAGATCGGCGGGCTGCCCACCGCCGACCCGCTGGACCCGGCGGTGCGCCGCTGGTGGAAGGAGAAGGTGGACGAGATCTACCGCCACGTCCCCGACTTCGGCGGCTTCCTGGTCAAGGCCAACTCCGAGGGCCAGCCCGGGCCGCAGGACTACGGCCGCAGTCACGCCGACGGGGCCAACATGCTGGCCGAGGCGCTGGCCCCGCACGGCGGCGTGGTGATGTGGCGCGCCTTCGTGTACTCCGACGAGGAGCCGGAGGACCGTGCCAAGCAGGCCTACAACGAGTTCGTGCCGCTGGACGGCCGCTTCGCCGGCAACGTGCTGGTACAGGTCAAGAACGGCGCCATCGACTTCCAGCCGCGCGAGCCCTTCCATCCGCTGTTCGGCGCCATGCCGCGCACGCCGCTGATGATGGAATTCCAGATCACCAAGGAGTACCTGGGCTTCGCCACCCACCTGGTGTACCTGGGGCCGCTGTTCGAGGAGACCCTGCGGGCGGACACCCATGTCCGCGGTGAGGGCTCCACGGTCGCGAAGGTGGTGGACGGCTCGCTGCACGGCTACCGCCTCACCGGCATGGCCGGCGTGGCCAACATCGGCGCCGACCGCAACTGGAGCGGGTCGCACTTCGACCAGGCCAACTGGTACGCGTTCGGCCGCCTGGCCTGGGACCCGGAGGCCTCCGCGCGCGACATCGCCGAGGAGTGGGCGCGCATGACCTTCGCCCCGGACCCGCGCGTGACCGGACCGGTGGTGGAGATGATGATGGCCTCGCGCGAGGCGGTGGTGGACTACATGACCCCGCTGGGCCTGCACCACCTGATGGGCCGCGGCCACCACTACGGCCCCGGCCCGTGGGTCGAGGGCGGCCCGCGCGCGGACTGGACCTCGGTGTACTTCCACCGCGCCACCCGCCAGGGCATCGGCTTCGACCGCAGCACGCGCGGCTCGGACGCGGTCTCGCAGTACGCGCCGCCGGTGGCGCGCCTGTTCGACGACCCGGCCACCACGCCGGAGACGCTGCTGCTGTGGTTCCACCACCTGCCCTGGGACTACCGCATGGCCTCCGGCCGCACCCTGTGGGAGGAGCTGGTGGCCCGCTACGACCGCGGCGTGGCGCAGGTGCGGCGGATGCGTGCCACCTGGGCGCGCCTGGAGGGCCTGGTGGATGCCGAGCGCCACGCCCAGGTCGCCGCCTTCCTGGCCATCCAGGAGAAGGAGGCGCAGTGGTGGCGCGACGCCAGCATCGCCTACTGGCAGTCGATCAACGGCCTGCCGCTGCCGCCCGGCCATGCGCCGCCGCCGCGGCCGCTGGAGTACTACAAGTCGCTGGAATTCCCGCACGCCCCCGGCCACCACTGATGCCACCGATGACACCGCACCGCCTGACACCGCCACGTGCCACCGTCCTCGCCCTGCTGCTGGCCCTGGGCGCGTCCGCCCATGGCGCGGAGCAGGCACCGCTGCTGCATCCGCTGTTCCAGGACCACGCCGTGCTGCAGCGCGACCAGCCCGTGCGGGTGTGGGGCCGGGCCGAACCCGGCCAGGCCGTGCGGGTGGAGCTGGCCGGCCGCCGCGCCAGCGTGCGCGCCGGTGCCGACGGCCACTGGGAGGCGCGCCTGCCGGCGCTGCCGGCCGGCGGCCCGCACGTGCTGCAGGTGCGCGCCGGCGCGCGGGCGCAGCGCGTGGAGGACGTGCTGGTCGGCGACGTGTGGCTGTGCTCGGGCCAGTCGAACATGGAGCTGCAGGTTTGGCGCGCGCTGGACGCGCGTGCCGAGCTGGCCGGCGCGGCCAACGACCGCATCCGCCTGCTGACCGTGCCGCAGCGCGAGGCGCTGGTGCCGCAGTGGGACTTCGGCCAGCCGGTGCAATGGCGGCCGGTGACCACCGACTCGGTGCGCGACTTCTCGGCGGCCTGCTACTACTTCGCCCGCGAGCTGCAGAAGCACGTGGACGTGCCGATGGGCCTGGTCAACGCGGCCTGGGGCGGTTCGCGCATCGAGGCCTGGATCAGCGCGCCGGCGCTGCGCGCCACCGGCCAGTACGACGCCGAGCTGGACGTGCTGGACCGCTACGCGGCCGATCCGCTGGCCGGCATCGCCGACTGGGGGCGGCTGTGGCAGGCCTGGTGGAGCTCGCGTCCCGGCGTGCCGGCCGACGACCGGCCGTGGGAGGGCACCGGCCAGTGGCGCGACGCGCCCGCGCAGCTGGGCGCCTGGGAGCAGTGGGGCGTGCCGGAGCTGGCCGGCTTCGACGGCATGGTCTGGTACCGCAGCCACGTGGTGCTCGACGCGGCGCAGGCGGCGCAGGAGGCCACCCTGGTGCTGGGGCCGGCCGACGAGGTGGACATGACCTGGGTCAACGGCCGGGCGGTGGGCAGCACCTACGGTGCCGGCGCCGAGCGCCGCTACCGCCTGCCGCCCGGCCTGCTGCGCGCCGGCCGCAACGAGGTGGTGGTCAACGTGCTGGACACCTGGCGCGACGGCGGCCTGGCCGGGCCGGCTTCGGCGCACGCGCTGGAGCTGGCCGACGGCACCCGCGTGCCGCTGGCTCCGGCCTGGCAGTACCGGATCGCGCCGCCGGAGTTGGGCACGCCGCCGCGGGCGCCGTGGCAGAGTGCGGCGGGGCTGTCCACGCTGGCGGCCGGCATGATCGCGCCGCTGGGCGGCTACGGCCTGCGCGGGGCGCTGTGGTACCAGGGCGAATCCAACACCGGCGAGCCGGAGCGCTACGCCGGCCTGCTGCGCGCGCTGCGCGCCGACTGGCGCGCCCGCTTCGGCGCGCGCCTGCCGCTGCTGGTGGTGCAGCTGGCCGGCTTCGGCATGCCGCGCAGCGAACCGGCCGAGAGCGGCTGGGCCGGGGTGCGCGAGGCACAGCGCCTGGTCGCCGCCGAGGATCCGGCCACCGGGCTGGCCGTGGCCATCGACATCGGCGACCGCTACGACATCCACCCGGCCAACAAGCAGGAGCTGGGCCGGCGCCTGGCGCGGGTGGCCCGCCACGTGGTGTACGGCCAGGCGCTGCCGCCCTCCGGCCCGGTGCCGCGCGCGGCCCGCCGGGTGGACGGCGCGGTCGAGGTGGACTTCACCGACGTCGAGGCCGGGCTGCAGGCGTTCGGCGCCGACGGCCCGATCGGCTTCGAGCTGTGCGGCGAGGGGCCCGGCTCCTGCCGCTGGGCGCAGGCGCGGCTGCAGGACCGGCGCGTGCTGCTGCGCGCCGAAGGCATGCAGCCGGCCCGTGTGCGCTACTGCTGGGGCGACAACCCGGTGTGCACGCTCTACGACGGCAACGGCCTGCCGGCCGGACCGTTCCAGCTTTCCGTTCCCTCCCCCGAGCAGGACTCCCCCGCACGATGAACACCCCCGCCCAGACCGAGACCCCCACGCAAGGCTCCGCCCGCGATCGCCGCATCGTGGACGCGAAGGTCATCGTCACCTGCCCGGGGCGCAACTTCGTCACCCTGAAGATCACCACCGCCTCGGGCGTGTACGGGCTGGGCGACGCCACCCTCAACGGCCGCGAGCTGGCCGTGGCCGCCTACCTGCAGGACCACGTGGTGCCCAACCTGATCGGCCGCGACGCCGGCCGCATCGAGGACATGTTCCAGTTCCTGTACCGCGGCGCCTACTGGCGGCGCGGCCCGGTGACCATGACCGCGATCGCCGCGGTGGACGTGGCCCTGTGGGACATCCTCGGCAAGATGGCCGGGCTGCCGCTGTACCAGCTGCTGGGCGGCCGTTCGCGCGAGGGCGCGCTGGTGTACGGGCACGCCAACGGCCGCGACATCGCCGAGGCCTCCGACGCCGTGGGCCGCTTCATCGAGCAGGGTTTCCTTGCGGTGCGCGCGCAGTGCGGCGTGCCGGGCGTGAAGAAGGCCTACGGCGTGTCCAGCGGCAAGGCCTACGAGCCGGCCGAGAGCGAGCTGCCGGCCGAGACGGTGTGGAACACCCCGCGCTACCTGGAGACGGCGCCGAAGCTGTTCGAGCGGCTGCGCCGCGACCACGGCAACGGGGTCGAGCTGCTGCACGACGTGCACCACCGCCTGACCCCGATCGAGGCCGCGCGCCTGGCCCGCGACCTGGAGCCCTACCGCCTGTTCTGGCTGGAGGACGCCACCCCGGCCGAGAACCAGAAGGCCTTCGAGCTGATCCGCCGCCATTCGGTCACGCCGCTGGCGGTGGGCGAGGTGTTCAATTCGATCTGGGACTGCAAGTACCTGATCGAGAACCAGCTCATCGACTACATCCGCACCACCATCGTCCACGGCGGCGGCATCACCCACGTGCGCCGCATCGCCGACTTCGCCGCCCTGCACCAGGTGCGCACCGGCTTCCACGGCGCCACCGACCTGTCGCCGGTGACCATGGGCGCGGCCCTGCATTTCGACACCTGGGTGCCCAACTTCGGCATCCAGGAATGGATGTTCCACGACGATCGGACCGAGGAGGTGTTTCCCCATGATTACGTCTTCCGTAACGGACGCCTGCACGTCGGCGACACCCCGGGGCATGGCGTGGACATCGACGAGAAGCTGGCCGCGCGCTACCCGTACTCGCCCAGGCAGCTGCCCATCGCCCGCCTCGAGGACGGCACCCTCTGGGACTGGTGAGCGCGGCCGGCGCCCGGGCAGCGTGGCCGGGGCGCTGCTGCTGGCACTGGCGGCCTGTGCCGGCTTCGCCGCCGCCGCGGCCGAGCCGGTGCACTTCGACTGGTACGAGTACACCGGCCGCGACGCCGCCTTCGAGCAGCCGCTGCCGCCGGGGCACTACCGCAACCCGATCCTGGCCGGCTACTACCCGGACCCGAGCATCGTCCGCGCCAACGGCCGCTACTACCTGGTCAACTCCAGCTTCACCCACTTCCCCGGCATCCCGGTGTTCGAGAGCACCGACCTGGTGCACTGGAACCTGATCGGGCACGTGATCGACCGCCCGGGCATGATGGACTTCGACGGCCTGGGCACCTCGCGCGGCATCTTCGCCCCGACCATCGAGTACCACGACGGCACCTTCTACGTGGTCACCACCGCGGTGGACGCCGGCGGCAATTTCTACGTCACCGCCAAGGACCCCGCCGGCCCGTGGTCCGACCCGGTGTGGCTGCCGGACATCGAGGGCATCGACCCGTCGTTCTTCTTCGACGACGACGGCAAGGTCTACATCATCAACAACGACGCGCCGGAAGGCCCGCCGCGCTACGAGGGCCACCGCGCCATCTGGATGCAGGAGATGGACCTGGCCGCCGGCAAACCGGTGGGCCCGCGCCGCGTGCTGCTGGACGGCGGCATGGACCCGTCCACCAACCCGATCTGGATCGAGGGCCCGCACATCTACAAGCGCGACGGCTGGTACTACCTGGTCTGCGCCGAGGGCGGCACCTCGGTGAACCATTCGCAGGTGGTGGCCCGCAGCCGGAACATCTGGGGGCCGTACGAGCCGTACGAGGGCAACCCGATCCTGACCCAGCGCGATCTGCCGGCCGACCGGCCGGCGCCGATCGCCAACGCCGGCCACGCCGACCTGGTGGAAGGCCCGGACGGCCGCTGGTGGGCGGTGTTCCTGGCCAGCCGCCTGTATGAGGGCCGCCACTACAACACCGGCCGCGAGACGTTCCTGCTGCCGGTGGAGTGGGAGGAGGGCGGCTGGCCGCGGATCCTGCCCAGGGGCGAGGTGATCCCGCGCATCGTGCGCGCGCCGGCCACGGTCGGCGGCCCGGTCGACCAGGCGCCGTGGAGTGGCAACTTCACCTGGCGCGACGACTTCAATGGCCCGACCCTGGACCGCTCGTGGATCCGCATGCGCATCCCGAAGACCGAGTGGGCCGACCTGTCCAGCCGCCCGGGCATGCTGGCCATCCATCCGCAGGCCGAGAACCTGGACACCCTGCACAACCCCGCCTTTCTCGGACGCCGCCAGCAGCACCTGGTGTTCGAGGCCAGCACCGCGCTGGAGGCGCCGGCCGCGGGCGTGGCCGCCGGCCTGGCCGCGGTGCAGAGCGAGCAGTACTGGTTCTTCCTCGGCACGCGCCGTGCGGACGACGGCCTGGAGGTGTTCCTTGAGCGGCGCGCGGGCGATGCGCCGGCCGAGGTGCTGGCCTCGCGCACGGTGGCGGCCGGCCGCGAGGTGAAGCTGAAGATCGCCGGCAACGAGGGCGCGTATTCGTTCGGCTACGACACCGGCGGCGGCTGGCAGTGGCTGGTCGAAGACGCCGACGGGCGCATCCTCAGCACCGAGGTGGCCGGCGGCTTCGTCGGCGCGGTGCTCGGCCCGTTCGCGCGCGAGGAAGGCGCGCGCTGATCCACCACGACACGGGAGGGCAGGACCATGCACGGCAGCAGTTCGCATGGAGCAGGCGGGGCGGCGCGCAGGCGCCGCCTCGTGGCCGGGTGCCTGGCGGTGCTGCTGGCCGCGGCGCCGGGCTTGGCGGCGCAGGCCGAAGGGCCCGCCGATGCGCAGGCGCGGCCCTGGCTGGACGCCTCGCGCAGCTTCGAGGAACGCGCCGCCGCCCTGGTGGCGGCGATGACCCTGGAGGAGAAGGCCGCGCAGATGCAGAACGCCGCCCCGGCCATCGAGCGCCTTGGCGTGCCCGCCTACGACTGGTGGAACGAGGCGCTGCACGGCGTGGCCCGCGCAGGCCAGGCCACCGTGTTCCCGCAGGCCATCGGCCTGGCCGCGACCTTCGACGTGCCGCTGATGGGGCAGGTGGCGCGCGCCATCGGCGACGAGGCGCGCGCCAAGCACCACGCCTTCGCCCGCGAGGGCAGGCGCGGCCGCTACCAGGGCCTGACCTTCTGGTCGCCCAACATCAACATCTTCCGCGACCCGCGCTGGGGCCGCGGCCAGGAGACCTATGGCGAGGACCCGTTCCTCACCGCGCGCATGGGCGTGGCCTTCGTCCGTGGCCTGCAGGGCGAGGACGAACCGGCGCCGGCCAATGCGCAGGGCCAGCGCTACCGCAAGCTGGACGCCACCGCCAAGCACTTCGCCGTGCACAGCGGGCCGGAGGCCGACCGCCACCACTTCGACGCCCGCCCGGACCGTCGCGACCTGTACGAAACCTACCTGCCGGCCTTCGAGGCCCTCGTGAAGGAGGGCAACGTGGCCGCGGTGATGGGTGCCTACAACCGCGTCCATGGCGAATCGGCCAGTGCCAGCCGCTTCCTGTTGCAGGACGTGCTGCGCCGCGACTGGGGCTTTTCCGGCTACGTGGTGTCCGACTGCTGGGCCATCGTGGACGTGTGGAAGCACCACCGGATCGTGGCCACGCGCGAGCAGGCCGCCGCCCTGGCGGTGCGCAACGGCACCGAGCTGGAGTGCGGCAGCGAGTACGGGACGCTGCCGGAGGCAGTGCGCCAGGGGCTGATCGACGAGGCCGAGATCGACGCGGCGCTCACCCGGCTGTTCACCGCCCGCATGCGCCTGGGCATGTTCGATCCGCCGGAGGCGCTGCCCTGGGCGCAGTTGCTGCCGTCGGTGAACCAGGCGCCGGAGCACGATGCGCTGGCGCTGGCCGCCGCGCGCAAGTCCATCGTGCTGCTGAAGAACGACGGCCTGCTGCCCCTGTCGCGCGACATCCGCCGCATCGCCGTGATCGGCCCGACCGCAGACGATCCCATGGCGCTGCTGGGCAACTACTACGGCACCCCGGCCGACCCGGTGACCATCCTGCGCGGCATCCGCGAGGCGCTGCCACAGGCCGAGGTCCTGTACGCCCGCGGCGCCGACCTGGTCGAGGGCCGCGAGGATCCGGGTGCGGCGCCGCTGATCGAGCCGCAGTACCTGCGCCCGGCGCCGGGCGCGCGCGAGCGTGGCCTGCGTGGCGAATACTTCCGCAACCGCGACCTGGCCGGCGAGCCGGCGCTGGTGCGTGTGGACCCGCAGATCGGCTTCCGCTGGGACCGCGGCTCGCCCACCGACAACCTGCTGGCCCGCGGCGACGCCGAGGCCCACCAGGCCATCCCCGCCGACGGCTTCAGCATCCGCTGGAGCGGCCAGCTGCTGCCGCCGGTCAGCGGCCAGTACCGCATCGAGGTGGCGGCCGACGACGGCTTCCGCCTGTACCTGGACGGCCGCCTCGTGCTCGACCGCTGGCAGGACAGCGACCGCATGCAGGCGGCCAGCGTGCGCCTGCCGCTGGAGGGCGGCCGCGCCTACGATCTGCGCCTGGAGATGTACGACCACGAGCGTGACGCGGCGGTGCGCCTGGGCTGGGAGCTGCCGGGGGCCAGGCCGCCGTTCGAGGCCGCGCTGGAGGCGGCGCGCCAGGCCGAGGTGGTGGTGTTCGTCGGCGGCTTGACCGGCGACGTGGAAGGCGAGGAGATGCGCGTGGACTACCCGGGCTTTTCCGGTGGCGACCGCACCGACATCCGCCTGCCGGCGCCGCAGCAGCGCCTGCTGGAGGCACTGCACGCCACCGGCAAGCCGGTGGTGCTGGTGCTGACCGCCGGTTCGGCGCTGGGCATCGACTGGGCGCAGCAGCACCTGCCGGCGATCCTGATGGCCTGGTACCCGGGCCAGCGCGGCGGCAACGCGGTGGCCGACGTGCTGTTCGGCGACTACAACCCGGCCGGCCGCCTGCCGGTCACCTTCTACAGCGCCGAAGAGAAACTGCCGGCCTTCGACGACTACCGCATGGAGGGCCGCACCTACCGCTACTTCGACGGCCGGCCGCTGTATCCGTTCGGCCACGGCCTGTCCTACACCCGCTTCGGCTATTCCGGCCTGGCTTTGGGGCAGGCGCGCGTGGGCGTGGACGAGCCCCTGCGCGTGGCGGTGACGGTGCGCAACGAGGGCACGCGCGCCGGCGAGGAGGTGGTGCAGCTGTACCTGGCGCCCACCCGCCCGGGGCAGCTGCGCGCGCGCCGCGAGCTGCGCGGCTTCCAGCGCGTGCATCTGGCGCCGGGCGAGGCGCGCGAGCTGGTGTTCGAGCTGCGGCCGGTGCGCGACCTGCGCCGCTACGACGAGGCCGCCGGCGGCTGGACCGTCGCGCCGGGCGAGTACGAGGTGCAGGTGGGCGCGTCCTCCGCCGACATCCGCGTGCGCGGGCGTTTCACTGTGGTCCGCTAGCGCGCCTGCATCCGGCGGCGCCGCCGGCCCCGGCCGACGGCGCCGCCATGTTTCCTCCCCCATGTCCCAGCGATCCGTGTCTTCCCAGTCCCCATCCGTTCCCTCCCGCCTCTGCGAGGCGGCCCTGTCCACGCTGCCGGCCGCCGTGGCGCGCCCGGCCTACGACCGCGCGCGCACGCGCATCGGCATCGTCCATTTCGGCCCGGGCGCGTTCCACCGCGCCCACCAGGCGGTGTACCTGGACGAGCTGCTGGCCACCGATCCGGACTGGGCGATCAGCGCGGTGTCGCTGCACAGTCCCGGCGTGCGCGACGCGCTGGCGCCGCAGGACGGCCTGTACACCCTGGTGCTGATGGAGCAGCCGCCGCGACTGCGGGTGGTCGGCGCGATCCGCGAGGTGCTGTGCGCGCCGCAGCAGCGCGAGGCGGTGGCCGCGCGCCTGGCCGACCCCGCCGTGCGCCTGGTGACCCTGACCATCACCGAGAAGGGCTACTGCCTGTCGGCAGATGGCGTGGACGCCGCGCACCCGGACATCGCCCACGACCTGGCCCACCCGCGCGAACCGGTCAGCGCCATCGGCTGGCTGGTGGAGGGCCTGCGCCTGCGCCGCGAGCGCGGGCTGCCGCCGTACACCGTGCTCAGCTGCGACAACCTGGCCGACAACGGCGGCCGCCTGCGCCGCGCGGTGCTGGACTACGCCGGCCGCCTCGATCCGGACCTGGCGGCCTGGATCGGACGCGAGGCCGGCTTCCCGCGCTCGATGGTCGACAGCATCACCCCGGCCACGGACGAGACGCTGCGCGCGCAGGTGGCCGCGGCCCTGGGCATGGAGGACGCCTGGCCGGTGCAGCGCGAGCCGTACGCGCAGTGGGTGGTGGAGGACGACTTCCGCCACGGCCGTCCGCCGCTGGAGCACGCCGGCGTGGTGGTCGGCGCCGACATCGCCGGCTACGACCGCGCCAAGCTGCGCCTGCTCAACGCCCCGCATTCGGCCCTGGCCTACCTCGGCTCGCTGCTGGGCCTGGAGACGGTGGCCGAGGCCATGCGCCATCCGGCGCTGGCCGGCTTCGTCGAGCGCCTGATGCGCGAGGACATCGTGCCCTCGCTGGCGGCCATGCCGGGCTTCGATCCGCAGGCCTACGTGGACGCGATCCTGGCGCGCTTCCGCAACCCGGCCATCCGCCACCTGCTGGCGCAGATCGCCTGGGACGGCTCGCAGAAGCTGCCGGTGCGCCTGCTGGGCACCATCGCCGAGGCCCTGGCCGCCGGCCGCCCCATCGACCGCCTGTGCCTGCCGGTGGCCGGGTGGATGTGCTTCGTGCGCCGGCAGGCACGCGCCGGCGTGGCCCTGGTCGATCCGCTGGCCGACACCCTGGCCGCCTTGGGCCGCTCGCTCGGCGGCGATCCCGCGGCCGACGTGGCCGCGTTCCTGGCGCTGGAAGCGGTGTTCGGCCCGCTGGCCAAGGAGCCGCGCTTCGCCGGTGCGCTGCGCCAGGCCTATGCGGCGCTGGACGGGGCGGGCCCGGAGGCGGTGGCGGCGGCGCTGGCGCGTACCTAGCGCAGGTGTCCGGCCGCCGCCCGGCGCAGGGCGCGGCCCAGCCGCTCCAACAGTTGCGAGCGCACCGCCGCGTGCTGCCAGTACAGCGGCACGTCGAGCCAGCGCTTCGGATCGGGGATGACGATGCGGCCGGCCGCGCGTGCCGGCCCGATCAGCGATTCCGGCGCCAGGCACCAGCCCAGGCCCAGCGCCGCCGCCTCGACGAAGCCGGTGGAGGAGGGCAGGTAGTGCACCGGCGGCGCCAGCCGCGCGCGGGTGATGCGGCGGATGAAGCGCCACTGCAGTTCGTCCTTGCGGTTGAACACGATCAGCGGCGCCCGCGCCAGCGCCTCCGCGTCCATCCCGCCGCGGAAGTGGCGCGCGGCGAAGTCCGGCGAGGCGATGGGGTGGTAGCGCATGGCGCCCAGCGGCAGCGCGTTGCAGCCCTGCAGCGGCCGCGCCTGGCCGGTGACCGCGCCGAGCACGCTGCCGTCGCGCAGCAGCGCCAGGGTGTGGTCCTGGTCGTCCACGCGCACGTCGAAGATGTAGCCGTGGTCCCGGTGCAGGGCGGCCAGCGCCGGCAGGAACCAGGTCTGCAGCGAGTCCTCGTTCACCGCCACCGGGACCGCGTGCGGCGGCGCGCCGGGGACGGCCATGAAGTCGGCCAGCGCCTCGGCTTCCAGCGCCTGCATCGGCCGCACCCGGCGCAGCAGGCGCTCGCCGGCCGGGGTTGGCCGGCACGGCGACTGGCGCAGCACCAGCACCTGGCCCAGCCGGTCCTCCAGCGCCCGGATCCGCTGCGACACCGCCGAGGGCGTGATCGACAGCCGCCGGGCAGCGGCCTCGAAGCTGCCTTCCTCCAGCACGGCGGCGAAGGCGGTCAGCTGCGGGTGGAGCAGGTCCATGGAGGATAAGAAACGCTAAGGGCGGGAAAGAATTATTAGCTGGCCTTCAGCACCGCGGCAGGCCAGCATTGGCCGCCCTCCCTCCGTCCCGGGGTTGCCGCATGCTGTTGTCCGCCGCTTCCGCCGGCCTGGCCGCCGGTGCCGGCCTGATCGTCGCCATCGGCTCGCAGAACGCGTTCGTGCTGCGCCAGGGCCTGCTGCGCCGCCATGTCGGCCTGGTGGTGGTCACCTGCATCCTCGGCGACATGGCCCTGATCGCCTGCGGCACCGCCGGCATGGGCGCACTGGTGCGGCAATGGCCGGTGCTGCTGCAGGCGCTGCGCTTCGGCGGCGCGGCCTTCCTAGGCGCCTACGCGGTGCTGGCCGCGCGCCGCGCCTGGCAGGGTTCGGGCGGGCTGGCGCCGGGCGCGGACGCGGAGGGCGGCCGGCGTGCCACGCTGCTGGCGTGCCTGGCCTTCACCTTCCTCAACCCGCACGTATACCTGGACACCATGGTGCTGCTGGGCGGCCTGTCCACGCGCTATCCGGGCAGCGGGCGCTGGGCCTTCGCCGCCGGCGCCAGCCTGGCCTCGGTGGGCTGGTTCACCGCGCTGGGCTACGGCTCGCGGCTGCTGGCGCCGGTGTTCCGCAGCCCGCGCGCCTGGCGCGCCCTCGATGCACTGGTGGCGCTGGTGATGGGCACGCTGTGCCTGCTGCTGCTGGCCCGGCCGCTGCCCCAGGCCGGGCCCTGACGGGCGCGCCGCGCGCCTACAGCCGGTAGGCGCGCTTGGGCAGGCGGTAGGCCAGGTCGATGGCCGTCTCCACCGCCTCGTCCTCGTCCATGCGGTGCTCGGCCACCAGCTTGGCCAGCACCGCGCAGTCGATGCGGCGGGCCACGTCGTGGCGGGCCGGGATGGAGAGGAAGGCGCGGGTGTCGTCGTTGAAGCCGACGGTGTTGTAGAAGCCGGCCGTGCTGAGGGTCTGCTCGCGGAAGCGCCACATGCCCTCGGGCGAGTCGTGGAACCACCAGGCCGGGCCCAGGTAGAGGCACGGGTAGTGTCCGGCCATCGGCCCCAGCTCGCGCGAGTAGGTGCTCTCGTCCAGGGTGAACAGGATGAAGGTGAAGCCCGGCTCGTTGCCGAAGCGGTCCAGCAGCGGCTTGAGCGCGTGCACGTAATCGGTGGCCAGCGGCAGGTCGGCGCCGACGTTGCGGCCGTGGCGGGCGAACAGGTGCGGGTTGTGGTTGCGGTAGCAGCCCGGGTGCAGCTGCATTACCAGGCCGTCGTCCAGGCTCATGGCCGCCATCTCGGTCAGCACCTGGCCGCGGAACAGTGCCGCCTCCTCGCGTGAGAAGCCGCCCTTGAGGATCCTCGAGAACAGGCGCTCGGCCTCGGCACGCGACAGGGTGGCGGTCAGCGCGCTCTCGTGGCCGTGGTCGGTGGAGGTGGCGCCCATGGCCTTGAAGAAGGCGCGGCGCTGGCGGTGGGCGTGCAGGTAGCCGTCCCAGGTGTACACGTCCTCGCCGGTGATCTCGCCGAAGCGGCGCAGCGCGTCGGCGAAGGCCTCGTGCTCGGGGTCCACCACCTCGTCCGGGCGGTAGGCGGTGATCACCCGGCCGTTCCAGCCGCTGTCGCGGATGGCCTGGTGGTGGGCCAGCGGGTCCAGCGGGCCCTCGGTGGTGGCCAGCACCTCGATGCCGAAGCGCTCGAACAGGGCGCGGGGGCGGAAGTCCGCGGTCTGCAGCGCGGCGGTGATGGTGTCGTAGTAGTGGTCGGCCGTATCGGCATCCAGGCGCACGCGCAGGCCGAACACGTCGTGGAACACGTGGTTGAGCCACAGCGAGGAGGGCGTGCCGCGGAACAGGTGGAAGTGCGCGGCGAACAGGCGCCAGGCCTCGCGCGGGTCCACCGGGGCACGGCTGCCGTCGGCCCGCGGAATGCCCAGCGCGTCCAGGCCGATGCCCTGGCTGTAGAGCATGCGGAACAGGTAGTGGTCCGGCACCAGCAGCAGCTCGGTGGCGTTGGCGAAGGGTGCGTTGCCGGCGAACCAGGCCGGATCGGTGTGCCCGTGCGGGCTGATGATCGGCAGCGTGCCGACCTCGGCGTAGAGGCGGCGGGCGATCGCGCGCTGGGTCGGGTCGGACGGGAACAGGCGGTCTTCGTGCAGGTGCAGGGGGCGGCCGGGGGTACTCATGGATCTTCCGTGTCGATGCGGGTGGGTGGAGGACGCGCGCCGTCAGCGGCGCGCGCTTTCCGCGGGTCCGAGGGTGGTGGGGATGGGCCGGCGCGCCAGCTCGATGCGCTGGAACACCAGCGCAGGATCGACCAGCCACAGCTTCACCGTGTTGGCGCCGGCGCGCACGCGGTGGCGGGAACGGGCCACGTGCACGTTGTCGATCACCGCCGCTTCCCAGGCGGTGAAGTCCGGATCGCCGGGGCTGGGATCCAGGCGGATGTTGACCAGTTGCGGCGGCTCGTCGTTGACCGAGACCGCGTAGCGCAGGCCGCCGCGGTTGCGCACGTCCAGGGTCGGCGAGACCAGCACGCGCAGCTCGACCTCGCCGTCCTCGTGCATCACCACCGGGTATTCCAGGCGCGCGCCGTCGCCGCCGGGCACCAGCGGTTCGCCGGTGGCCGGCCAGGCGGCGACCGCCGACAGGGTGCGGCCCAGGTTGGGGATCACCTGCCACCGCCCGCCGGGCGGCGGCACCGCGCGCGCGTAGTGCTCGGCCTCGATCGCGACCACGCCGTTGCCCTCGACGAAACCGCGTGCGCCGGCGTGCCGTGGCGGCTTGTGCACCGGCACGGTCACGTACACTTCGGTCCAGTCCTGGCCGCGGATGTAGACCACACCCTCGTGGCGGCCTTCCGGCAGCGCGTCCCAGTCCACCTCCAGCCGCAGCGGCTGTTCGTCGGCCACTTCGCCGGCGGCCGGGGACACCTTCAGCCAAGGCGTGCGGCTGGTGGCTGTGAAGGCAATCGGTGCCTGGCCGCGGTTGAACACCACCACCTCGCGGGTCGGGGCGGCGACCGGATCCAGCTCCGGCAGGCGCGGGGCCTTGAGCAGGGCGGGGTAGGCCAGCGGATCGCCTTCCACCGCCACGCCGGTCACGCCCTTTTCCGGCGCGTCGACGCTGGCCAGCGCCGGCAGGATGTTGCGCGGCGGCGACTGCCAGTGGGTATAGCCGATCCGCGGCTGGCTCATCATGTGGATCCACTTGCCGCCGGCGATCTCCTGCTCGTACACGCGCTGCAGCTCGGCGTCGCGGGCGAACAGCTTGCGTGCCTGTTCGGCCCAGGCATTGGCCGAAGCGCGGCCCTGGGCGGCGTAGAGCCGGTTGCGCGCCACCGCCACGTGCAGGTGGTTGAGGTTGGCGCTGGCCAGCACCGGGTATTCGACCAGCTGGTACCAAGCGTCGCGATGGCTGGCCGGGATCTTCGGCGCCAGTGCCTGCACCTGCGCCACCAGCGCATCCCATTCGGACAGCACGCGCCCGGCCTCGCGGTCGTGGACCAGGCTCCAGGTGGCGGCGTCGATCAGTTCCGGCTTGCGCCGCGCGTTGAGCCGGGTATAGCGGGTGAGGATGTCACCGATGGCCTGCGCATGCGCCGGGCCGAACTGCTCGGCCGCCCAGCGTGCCGGGTAGGCGCGGATCCATTCCAGGTCGGCCGCGTCCGGATCCCAGGCCTGGTCGAGGAAGGCGCTGATCGGCAGCTCCAGCGGCTTGATGTCGCCGACGTTGACCACCCACAGCCGCTCCACGCCATGGGCCCAGGCCAGGCGCATCTGCTCCCAGGCGCGCTCGATCTGGGTGCTGTTGAGCCACTTGTAGTTGCGCGGGCCGCCGACGTAGTCGAAGTGGTAGTAGACGCCGTAGCCGCCCGGGCGCCTGTCGGCCGGGTCGGGCAGGCGGCGGATGTTGCCCCAGTTGTCGTCGGAGAACAGCAGGGTCACGTCGTCGGGCACGCGCATGCCCTTGTCGTAGTAGTCCTGCACTTCCTTGTAGAGAGCCCACACCTGCGGGGTCTGCTCGACGGGCTTTCCGGTGACCTCGCCGATGATGCGGCGCTGGTCGGCCACGATCCGTTCCAGCAGGGCGGTGGCGGTCTCCTCGCTCATCGGCTCGTCGCCGTCGCCGCGCATGCCCAGGGTGACCACGGCTTCGCGGCCCTGCAGGCGCTCGATGCCGCCGCGCCAGAACGCCTGCAGCGTTTCCGCGTTGCGCCGGTAGTCCCAGGGGCCCTGGCCATAGCGCGCCCATTCGTGGTGCGCGCGCATCATCGGCTCGTGGTGGCTGGTGCCGATCACCACGCCGTAGGCGTCGGCCAGCTCGGCGTTCTTCGGATCGTCGTCGTAGAAGGCGCGCGGCAGCCACATCGCCGGCCACAGGAAGTTGGCCTTGTGGCGCAGCAGCAGCTGGAACACGCGCTCGTAGAACTGGTGGTTGGTGCCGCCGAAGGTCGCCTTGCTCCAGCCGCCCAGGGCCGGGTCCTCGTCGTTGATGAAGATGCCGCGGTAGCGCACCTTGGGCGCGTCGACGAAGCGGCCGGGGGCGATGTACAGGGCCTCGCGTCGCGGTGGCGGCACGTCGGCCCACCAGGTCCAGGGCGAGACGCCGATCCGGCGCGACAGCTCGTACAGGCCGTAGGCGGTGCCGCGGCGGTCGGCGCCGGCCACCAGCAGGGCGCGCTCGATGCCCGGCTCCGGCCGCTCCACCACCTGCAGCAGGTAGGCCTCCCACACGCCGCTTACGCCACCGGTATCAATCCGGTGTTCGCGGACGATGCGATCGACCCGCGGGCTGCGGCCCAGGGTGCCGGCGATGATCGCCAGCTTCGGCGTGGCGGCCTCCGCCGCCGGCCGCCCCGCGACCGCCGCCAGGTCGCCGCGCAGCGCCTCGGCGGCCAGCTTCACTGCCTCGAAGTCGCCCTCGTCCACCAGCACCGGTAGCGGGGTGCCGCGCTCGATCAGCGGCAGGCTGCCGGCGCTGCGGGCTTCGCACACCGCGGCCGGGGCGCGGCAGTCCTGGCGCGCGAGCACCGCGCCCGGGATCAGGAGCACGGCGCCCAGCAGCAGGGCAAGGTGTCGCTTGGTCATCAACGTCTCTCTCGCATCGGCGGCCGCGGCCGGCGCACGTGGCACCGGTCGCGGCGTCAGTGGGGCACGCGCCGGCTCAGGAGCCGGGCGCGCGCGGGAGTTCGAAACGGGCCGGTTCCAGGCGCGGCGCCAGCAGGTGCACCACCAGCAGCGCGACCACGTAGGCCGAGCCGGCGACCAGGAAGATCGTGCCGTAGCTGCCGGTGGCCTGCAGCTGCGCGCCGGTGAACAGCGACATGGCCATGCCGCCCACCGCACCGGCGAAGCCGCCGATGCCGACCACCGAGGCCACGGTCTGGCGCGGGAACATGTCCGAAGGCAGGGTCAGCACGTTGGCCGACCAGCCCTGGTGGCCGGCCATCGCCAGACCGATCAGCGCCACGGCCAGCCACAGGTTGTCCACGTGGGCCACCAGTGCCACCGGCGCAACGCACAGCGCGCACACCAGCATCGCGCCCTTGCGCGCGCGGTTCATGTTCCAGCCCATGCGCACGAAGCGGCCCGCCAGCCAGCCACCGGCGATGCTGCCCACGTCGGCCATCAGGTACACGGCGATCATCGGCGGGCCGATGGTGGCCAGCGACAGGCCGTACTCGGAAGCCAGGAACTTGCCCAGCCAGAACAGGAACAGCCACCACACCGGGTCGGTGATGAACTTGGCGGCCACGAACGACCAGGACTGGCGGTGGCGCAGCAACCGCAGCCACGGCACCTTCACCGTGGGCTCGGGTGGGTCGGAGCGGATGTGGGCCAGTTCGGCGGCCGACAGGCGGGGCTGCTGCTCGGGCGGACGGTAGCGGGCCAGCCACAGCGCCAGCCAGGTGGCGCTGAGCACGCCGGTGCACAGGAACGCCGCCTGCCAGCCCCAGGCCGCGGCCACCACCGGCACCACCAGCGGCGCCAGGATCGCACCGATGTTGGAGCCGGCGTTGAAGATGCCCACCGCGAAGGCTCGCTCCCGCTTCGGGAACCATTCGGCCACGGTCTTGACCGCGGCCGGGAAGTTGCCGGCCTCGCCCAGGCCCAGGGCGAAGCGCGCCAGGATGAAGCCGGCCACGCTGGCGGCCAGCGCATGGCCCATCGCCGCCAGCGACCAGATGCCGATGGCCAGCGCGTAGCCGATGCGCGTGCCCAGCCGGTCGATCACTGCGCCGGCGCACAGCAGGCCGATGGCGTAGGCGGCCTGGAACGCGGTGACGATCCAGCCGTACTGGATCTCGTTCCAGCCGATGTGGTCCTGCAGGAACGGGGCCAGCACGCCCAGCACCTGGCGGTCCACGTAGTTGATGGTGGTGGCCGCCAGCAGCATGGCGCACACGCGCCAGCGGTAGCGGCCCACGCCGGTGGCGCTCATGCGCCGGCCCCGTGCCGCCACCGGCCCTTGCAGACAACGCAGCGCATGCAGCCCCTCTCCTTCCCGGTATACGGCCCGTATCTGGTATCGCTATCATTAACACACGTGCGAAAGCAGGCCAAACGGCGTTGCGGCGGAACACGGCGCTGTCCCCCATGTTCCGGTTTTGAGCGGAAAAACAAGGTGTTTCCACGCTGCAGCGCAACATGAAGTGCGCTGCAGCGCTTGCTTGCGCCTGATTGTTTGAGAGCGCTACCATCGCGGCGCCTCGGCCGACCTGCCGGGTGGCAACCACGACCAACAACAACCACCACACCTGGACGCGCGACAACGCACGGCGCGTCACATCGGGAGGGAAAACGGTGAACAAGAAACTGTGCAAGACCGAACTGGTCCGCGCGCTCGGCCTGTGCCTGGCCATGACCGCCGGCGCCGCGTTCGCGCAGGAGGCCGCCGAGCAGCCGGCCGCCCAGACCGAGGCCCAGCAGCTGGACACGGTGACCGTCCGCGGCTTCCGCCAGAGCCTGCAGTACTCGACCGAGGCCAAGCGTGAGTCCACCGGTTTCACCGATTCGATCTTCGCCGAGGACATCGGCAAGTTCCCGGACACCAACATCGCCGAGTCGCTGACCCGCATCCCCGGCATCCAGCTGGCCCGCGACGTCAACGGCGAAGGCCTGAACATCGGCATCCGCGGCCTGGGCAACAGCTTCACCAAGACCACGATCAACGGCGCCTCGGTGGCCACCGCCTCGATCGGCCTGGACGCGACCAACCAGAACCGCGAGGTCGACCTCAACCTCTTCCCGACCGAGTTCTTCAACCAGCTGACCGTGTACAAGTCGCCGGTGGCGAGCCTGCCCGAGGGCGGCGCCGCGGGCGTGGTGGACATGCGCAACATGCGCCCGTTCGACCTGCCGGGCGGCACCCACATGACCTACTCGCTGCAGGCCGACTACAACGACGTCGCCAGCAAGACCTCGCCGCGCGGCTCGTTCATCGGCAGCTGGACCAACGACGCCGGCACCTTCGGCGTGCTGGCCGGCGTGACCTCCAGCCGCGGCAAGCTGGGCGTGGAGGGCTACGAGACCATCGGCTGGACCAACCCGAACCTTACCAACGCCCAGTGCGGCGCCGGCGGCGACCCGGCCGGCTTCCCCGAGGTCGGCACGCCCTGCAACCGCAACGGCGGCAACGGCTGGCGCATCCCCGACGTGGTGCCCGACAACCCGTCCACCATCGCCGCCGGCCTGACCCCCGGCCAGGTGATCGACCGCGACTGGCTGTTGCAGCACAACCCGGGCTTGGACGTCGAGCAGCTGGGCGAGGCGCTGATCCCGCGCCTGGGCCGCCCGGTGCACATGTCCGGCGACCGCGACCGCGACGCCTTCCTGGGCTCCGTGCAGTGGCGTCCGACCGAGAACACCGAGTTCTACGTGGACGTGCTGTATGCCAAGGCGCACCGCACCAACGATCGCATCGACCTGAACCTGATCGGCCGCAACGGCAACATCATCCCGCTGGACATGAAGGTGGACGCCAACAACGTCGTCACCAGCGCCACCTTCACCAACGCCCAGTTCTTCCTCGAGGCGCGCCCGTACCGCGAGGACGTGCAGTACTGGCACATCACCCCGGGCGGCACCTTCTGGTTCAACGACGGCAACGCGAAGCTGGACGTGCAGGCCAACATGAGCCGCAGCTGGATGTTCCGCGAGTCGCCGACGATCCTGTTCAACTCGCCGTTCACCACGCTGCAGTACACCAACGACGGGGGCATCCCGCGCTGGACCACCGACCTGGACCTGAACGACCCGAACCTGGGCTGGACCTGGGACGGCGGCGGCCGCGTCTGGGCGCAGAACGAGAAGCGCGTGACCGAGACCAGCGGCGTGCGCGCCGACCTGCAGCTGGGCGAGGATCGCAACAACGTCAAGCTGGGCGTGGCCTGGGACGAGAACTTCCGCCGCATCCAGGGCTTCGGCGACACCGGCAGCGACTGGCAGCCGTACGCGTTCTCGCAGGTCACCGACGCCGACCTGGCCGGCTACATCCTGCCGGGGCCGGCCGGCTTCGTGACGGTCGACTTCGACCGCTTCATGCGCGACACCAACTACGCCCGCTACCGCGACGCGGCGCCCGAGGCGGCCGGCCCGAACACCGGCGGCGCCACCGGCGGCTTCAAGGAGCAGACCAGGGCCGCGTACATCGAGGTCAACACCGAGGCCGACGTCCTCGGCCGCGCGCTGCGCCTGAACGCCGGCGTGCGCTACGTGGCCACCGACCAGGAGATCAGCGGCCCGGTCACCATCGGCGACGAGCGCTTCTGGCAGACCCTGGACGGCGACTACAGCGAATGGCTGCCCTCGTTCAGCGCGGCCTGGGACGTGGCCGACAACGTGGTCCTGCGCATGTCCGGTTCGCGCACCATGACCCGCCCGAACCCGAGCTCGATGCTGCCGGCCACCACCTTCACCGACCAGTCGGCGCAGGTGGCCAACCAGGGCAACCCGAACCTGACCCCGTACATCTCCACCAACTTCGACCTGGGCGGCGAGTGGTACACGGGTGCCGAGGGCTTCGTCGGCCTGACCCTGTTCAACAAGCGTGTCGAGGGCTACACCTACCAGGGCGTGACCACGATGCCGTTCCGCAACCTCGGCATCCCGTTCGACTCGCTGACCGACGCCCAGCAGCAGGCCCTCAACAGCCGCGGCGGCCCGGACGTGGCCACGGTCAACGTCAACCAGCAGGTCAACGCCGACGCCGAGCTGGAGATCCGCGGCTGGGAGCTGATCTGGGTGCAGCCGCTGGGCTTCGTGTTCGACGGCCTGGGCTTCATGGCCAACTACACCGACCTGGACATCAAGACCCTGGGCAAGGACGCCGACGCCCTGGCCGGCAACGTGTACGGCGTGTCCCCGTCGCTGTGGAACGCCACCCTGTACTGGGAGAACGCGGTCGCCTCGGTGCGCCTGTCCTACAGCTGGGCCGAGGGCGCGGCGGGCACCGGCCCGAACCAGCAGGGCATCCTGCCGGCGCAGATCTACGGCGAGGACCGCGGCCAGCTGGACCTGTCGGCCAGCTATACGCTGCGCAACGTGCCGACCCAGCCGCAGCTGACGCTGAACGTGCTGAACCTCACCGGCGAGAAGCGCCGCTCCAACTTCTGGCACGACAACGCGGTCAACGACCTGTACGATCCGGGCACCACGGTCATGGTCGGCATCCGCGGCAGCTTCTGAGCCAGGGACATGAACGGGCGATAGCCTGAACGCGGCCCACCCGGCGCGACCCGCCGGGTGGGCCGTTGCCCATCCGCGGCCCGGCCGGGCCGCATGCGAGCACTAGAAGGGGGATCGCAATGACGAGCAGCGCCAACACGGAAATCCTCTCGGTCAGGGAAAAGGTCGGCTACGCCCTCGGCGATCTGGCGGCGAACCTGATCTTCCAGACCCTGGTCACCTTCCTGGCGTTCTTCTACACCGACGTCTACCGCATCCCCGCCGGCATCGCGGCGCAGATCATCTTCGTGGTCGGCCTGCTGGGCGCGTTCGTGTTCACGCCCCTGGTGGCGGTGCTGGCCGACCGCACCCACAGTCGCTGGGGCAAGTTCCGGCCGTGGATCCTGTGGACCGCGGTGCCCTTCGGCGTACTCTCGCTGCTGGCCTTCACCACCCCGGACCTGGGGCCCGGGGGCAAGGTCATCTACGCCGCGGTCACCTACACCCTGCTGGTGCTGGTGTACGCGGCCAACAACCTGCCGTACGCCGCCCTCTCCGGCGTGCTGACCGGCAACATGGCCCAGCGCAACAGCCTGTCGTCCTACCGCTTCGTGGCGGTGATGATCGCCCAGCTGATCGTACAGGCACTGCTGCTGCCGATCGTGCTGATCCTGGGCGACGGCGACCGCGTGCGCGGCTTCCAGAACGCGATGCTGCTGTTCGCCGTGGTCGGCACCGTGTTCTTCCTGGCCACCTTCTTCACCACCCGCGAGCGCGTGGTGCCGGCGCCGGAGCAGAAGTCCAGCATCCGCCAGGACCTGGCCGACCTGGTCCACAACCGGCCCTGGCTGGTGATGCTGGCCGGCACCATCCTGGTGTTCATCACCCTGGCGCTGAAGGGCGGCATGTACGTGTACTACTTCAAGTACTACATGGACGAGGCCGCCCTGGCCGCCTTCCTGGAGAACATCGGCTTCAACGGCTTCATCGCAGGCCTCAACGCCGCCCTGACGGGCATGGGCCTGGCCGGCTTCCACTGGCCCGAGGACGCGCCGACCTCGGCGCTGAGCCTGTTCAACGGCTCGGGCATCGTGCTGATGATCGTCGGCATCGGCTTCTCCAAGCCGCTGGCCGACCGCTTCGGCAAGCGCAACGTGTTCGGCGCCTTCCTGTTCCTGTCCACGCTGTGCCTGCTGGTGTTCTGGTTCTTCCCGCCGCAGGCCGCGGGCGCGGCCATGCTGGCGCAGGTGCTGCACGGCTTCTTCTACGGCGTCACCGTGCCGCTGCTGTGGGCGATGGTGGCCGACGTGGCCGACTACTCGGAGTGGCGGAACAACCGCCGCGCCACCGCCATCATCTTCTCCGCGATCCTGTGCGGCCTGAAGGTCGGCCTGAGCGTGGGCGGCGCGCTGGTGGCCGGCATCCTGGCCCACTACGGCTACGTGCCCGACCAGGCCGCGCAGCCGCCCGCCGCCCTGGACGGCATCCGCCTGGCGGTGAGCGTGTACGCCTCGCTGCCGTTCCTGCTGTGCGTGGCGCTGCTGTTCTTCTACGAGATCGACAAGGCGATGGAGTCGCGCATCGAGCGCGACCTGGCCGCCCGCCGCGGCGGCCAGCCGGCCTGACCCGTCCCCGAGGAGCAAGACCATGGCAGACAAGGAATACACCCGCGAGGAGATCGAGGCGCTGGCGGCCCGCTCCATCGCCCAGCCGCTGGTGACCCACATCTACACCGCCGACCCCTCGGCGCACGTGTTCGAGGGCAGGCTGTACATCTACCCCTCGCACGACATCGAGACCGGCGCCGCGTTCGACGACGACGGCGGCCACTTCCAGATGCGCGACTACCACGTGTTGCGCCAGGACAGCCCGGACGGCCCGGTGACCGACTGCGGGGTGGTCCTGGACGTGGCCGACGTGCCCTGGGCCGACCGGCAGATGTGGGCGCCTGACGCGGCCACCCGCGACGGCAGGTACTACTTCTACTTTCCGGCCAAGCGCGCCGACGGCATCTTCCAGATCGGCGTGGCCGTGGGTGACCGCCCCGAAGGCCCGTTCAGGCCCGAGCCGGAACCGATCCCGGGCAGCTACTCGATCGACCCGGCGGTGTTCCGCGACGACGACGGCGAGCACTACATGTACTTCGGCGGCCTGTGGGGCGGCCAGCTGCAGAAGTACCGGGACAACCGCTACGACCCGGCCCATGCCGAGCCGGCGCCGGACGAGCCGGCGCTGGGCCCGCGCGTGGCGCGCCTGGACCACGGCATGAAGCACTTCGCCGAGGCCCCGCGCGAGGTGGTCATCGTGGACGAGGACGGCGTGCCGCTGCGCGCCGGCGACCACGACCGCCGCTACTTCGAGGGGCCATGGATGCACAAGTACCAGGGCCGCTACTACCTGTCGTACTCCACCGGCAACACCCACTACCTGTGCTACGCGGTGGCCGACGACCCGTACGGTCCGTTCGTGTACCAGGGCCGCATCCTGGAGCCGGTGGTGGGCTGGACCACGCACCACTCCATCGTCGAGTTCGGCGGCAGGTGGTGGCTGTACTACCACGACTCGGTGCTGTCCGGTGGCGTCACCCACCTGCGTTCGGTCAAGGTCACCGAGCTGCACTACGACGAGCAGGGCCGCATCCGCACCATCCACCCCTATGGCGGCTGAGCCGACGATGCTGGCCACCGACCCGCTGGCGCCAGGCCCGCTGCTGGAGCTGGGCACCGGCGCGCTGGCGGTGACGGTGGCGCCGGCGGCCGGCGGCCGCATCGCCCAGATCGCGGTGGACGGCGAGCCGCAGCTGGTCGGCCACGGCGAACACGGCAGCACCGCCGCCATCGCCTGGGGCTGCTATCCGATGCTGCCCTGGGCCGGGCGCATCCGCCGCGGCCGTTTCGCCTTCCGCGGCGCCGAGTACCGGCTGCCGGCCACCCTCGGCGACCATGCCATCCACGGCGTGGGCTACGTGCTGCCGTGGCAGGTGGTGGCGCACGCGCCCGACCGGCTGGAGCTGGCGCTGGCGCTGCCGGAGGACGCACGCTGGCCGTTCGGCGGCCACGCGCGCCAGCGCATCCTGCTCGACGGTCGCCGCCTGCGCCTGGAGCTGGAGGTGGCCGCCGGGGCGCAGGCCATGCCGGTGGTGCTGGGCTGGCATCCCTGGTTCCGCAAGCCGCAGCGGCTGGAGTTCGCACCCGGCGCCATGTACCCGCGCGACGCCGAGGGCATCGCCGTGCTGCCGACCGTGCCGCCCGCGCCGGGACCGTGGGACGACTGCTTCCTCAACCAGGCGCCGGTGGTGCTGCACCGCGACGGCCGGCGCCTGCGCCTGACGTCGGACTGCCGGCACTGGGTGGTGTTCGACGAGCCGGCGCACGCCACCTGCGTGGAGCCGCAGACCGGCCCCGCCGACGCCTTCAACCTGGAACCGCGGGTGATCGAGCCCGGCCAGGCCGCCTCGGCCTGGTTCGAGCTGGCCTGGGACTGACTAGTCGCCGAGCAGGGCCTGGATCGCGGCGAAACCCGCGCTGGCGCGCTCGCGCTTGCGCGCCGCGTCGGCCACCGGGTCGGCGCCGTCGCGCTGCAGCTCCTCGGCCGGCAGCTCGTCCAGGAAGCGGCTCGGCTGCAGCCGCACCTGCTCGCGGAAGCGCCGGGCCTGGCGGCTGTAGGAGAGCCACAGCTGGGTCTTGGCGCGGGTGATGCCCACGTACATCAGCCGGCGCTCCTCCTCCAGCGAGCCTTCCTCCAGCGCGGCCTCGTGCGGCAGCGTGCCTTCCTCGCAGCCGACGATGAACACGTAGTCGAACTCCAGGCCCTTGGCCGCGTGCAGGCTCATCAGCCGCACCTGGTTGCCGCCCTCGTCCTTGTCGTTGCGCGACAGCAGCGCCAGCTGCGCGGCCAGGTCGCCGGCGCTGGCGCCGCGCGGGCCGCCCTCGAACCAGTCGGCCAGCTCGTCCAGGTTGGCCTGGCGCCGCTGGAAGGCGGCCTCGTCCCTGCTCTGCGCGCGCAGCTCGGCCAGCAGGCCGGACTTCTCCACCAGCCGGCGCACCAGGTCGGCGGCGCTGAGCCGCGGAGCGTGGTCGCGCAGGTCGGCGATGATGTCGTTGAACGCGCTCAGGCCGTTGGCCGCGCGCGGCGGCAGCTGCTGCAGCACGCCCATGGACTGGGCCGCGCGCGACAGCGGCAGGTGCTTGCTCGCGGCCAGCTCGGCCAGGCGCGCCAGCGAGGTGGCGCCGACCTCGCGCTTGGGCGACTGCACCGCGCGCAGGAAGGCCGCGTCGTCGTCCGGGTTGGCGATCACCCGCAGCCAGGCCAGGGTGTCCTTCACCTCCTGGCGTTCCAGGAAGGCGGTGCCGCCGGTCAGGTGGTAGGGGATGCGCAGCAGCTGCAGCGCCTTCTCCAGCGGCCGCGACTGGTGGTTGCTGCGGAACAGGATGCAGAACCCGCTCCACGGCACCTGCCTGGCCTCGTGCAGGAACGAGATCTCCGCCGCCACCCGCTCGGCCTCGTGCTCGGCGTCGCGGCACTCCCACACCCGGATGCGCTCGCCGTCGGGACGGTCGCTCCACAGCTTCTTCAGGTGCACGTGCGGGTTGTGCGCGATAAGCGCGTTGGCCGCGCGCAGCACCCGGTTGGAGCAGCGATAGTTCTGCTCCAGCTTGATCACCTTCAGCTGCGGATAGTCCTTCTCCATCTGCAGCAGGTTGTCCGGGTTGGCGCCGCGCCAGGCGTAGATGCTCTGGTCGTCGTCGCCCACGCAGGTGAAGTTGCCGCGCGGGCCGGCGATGGCCTTCAGCAGGCGGTACTGGGCGTCGTTGGTGTCCTGGCACTCGTCCACCAGCAGGTAGCCGATGCGCTCGCGCCAGGCCGCGGTGATCTCCGGACTCTGTTCCAGGATCTGCACCGGCAGGCGGATCAGGTCGTCGAAGTCCACCGCGTTGAACGCGGCCAGGCGCGCCTGGTAGCGGGCGTAGAGCCTGGCCGCCTCCATCTCGCGCGGCGAGCGGGCCAGGGCCAGCGCCTGCTCCGGCGACAGGCCGGCGTTCTTCGCCCGCGAGATCAGGTTGCGCGCGTCCTCCACCGCGTCCGGCTTGGTCCCTGGCGGCAGCAGGTCCTTGACCTGCGCGGCGGTGTCGTCGGCGTCGAAGATCGAGAAGCCGCGCTTGAGCCCGGCGGCCTCGTGCTCGATCTGCAGGAACTTCAGGCCCAGGGCGTGGAAGGTGCAGATGGTCAGCCCCTCGCCGGCGTCGCCCCGGATGCGCCTGGCCACGCGCTCGCGCATCTCCTTCGCCGACTTGTTGGTGAAGGTGATGGCGGCGATGCGCCGGGCCGGATAGCGCCCGGAACCGATCAGGTGGGCGATCTTCTCGACGATGACGCGGGTCTTGCCGCTGCCGGCGCCGGCCAGCACCAGCAGGGGGCCTTCGTCGTGCAGGACCGCGGCGCGTTGTTGGGGGTTGAGCACGGGCGCGGACGGGGTGGAACGGGTCGCGCATTCTACCCCGGGCGGGGTGGGGCCGACGCCGGCCGTCCGGCGGGCGGCGCGCCGGCAGGCGCGCGCCGCCGGACCGGCCGGTAGAATCCGTGCATGGCCAAGCTCTACTTCTACTACTCGGCGATGAACGCCGGGAAGACCACCACCCTGCTGCAGTCGTCCTACAACTACCGCGAGCGGGGCATGCGCACGCTGATCCTGACCCCGCGCCTGGACGACCGCGGCGGCCGTGCCGGCGTGGTGGCCTCCCGCATCGGCCTGCGCGCCGAGGGCACGGCCTTCGACCGCGACACCGACCTGGAACGGCTGGTCGAGCGCGACGTGCTGGCCAACGGGCCGCTGGGCTGCGTGCTGGTGGACGAGGCCCAGTTCCTCACCCGCGCCCAGGTGTGGCAGCTGAGCGAGGTGGTGGACCGCATGCGCATCCCGGTGCTGTGCTACGGCCTGCGCACCGACTTCCGCGGCGAGCTGTTCGAGGGCAGCCAGTACCTGCTGGCCTGGGCCGACGAGCTGCAGGAGATCAAGACCATCTGCCACAGCGGCAAGAAGGCCACCATGAACGTGCGGGTGGATGCGTCCGGACGCGCGGTGACCGACGGCCCGCAGGTGGAGATCGGCGGCAACGAGCGCTACGTCTCGGTCAGCCGCCAGGAGTTCAAGAAGGTCATGCGCGGCGAGGGCACCATCGAGCCGCTGCAGGCGCCGCTGCTGTGAGCCGGGCGGCGCGGCTTACGCCGGCGCGTCCCCGCCGGCGCTGCGGCTGCGCACCACGGTGATGGTGCAGTCGGCCTCGGCCACCACCTTCGCCGACACGCTGCCCAGCAGCCGGCGCACGCCGGTGATGCCGCGCGCGCCCATCACCAGGTGGTCGATGGCGTTGCCGCGCGCATAGTCGATCAGCGCCTCGGCCACGTCGGCCGATTCCAGCACGTGGTAGGTGATGCGGTGGTCGGGCAGGTCCAGGGCCCGGGCCCAGTCGCGCAGCGCCACCAGGCGTTTGACGTGGCGGTTGCGTCCGGCCGCGTCCAGGTTGGAGTCCATGCCGATGCGCTGGGTGCGCAGCACGGTCACGCAGGCCAGGCGCGCACCGGGGGCGCTGGCCACGATCCGCTGCACCGCCTCGCGCAGCGCGGCGTCCAGGGCGGCGTCGCGCTGCTTCACGTCCACCGCCACCATGATCAGTGGCGCGCGTACCGCCGCCGGGGCCGGCTCGCGGAAGCGGCTGGCGTCCATGCCCAGCGACTTCCACCAGCGCCGCAGGGTGTCCAGGCGGCCGCTGCGCTGGGCGCGGTCGGCGCGCGCGGTCAGCACCACCTGCTCCGGATGCTGCAGCTCGAAGGCCAGCTGCGCGGCGCTGGGATGGCGCTCGTCCGGGTCCACCTCCAGGCAGCGCAGGATGATCTCCTGCAGCCAGCGCGGGATCTCCGGGTTGAGCGCGCGCGGCGGTGGCGGGTCCTGGTACAGCCGGCGCTTGAGCCCGCGCTGGCTGCCGGGCGAGCCGAACGGGCGCACCCCGGTGGCCAGGTGGAACAGGGTCACGCCCAGGGCGAACAGGTCGCTGCGCGGGTCCGAGCGCACGCCCAGCACCTGCTCAGGGGCGATGTACGGCGCGGTGCCCATCGGCACGCGGAACTGCTCGGCCAGCAGGTCCGGCAGCTGGGCGTGGCGCGACAGGCCGAAGTCGATCAGCACCATGCGCTCGCCGCCCTCGGTCGGGCGGTGCAGCAGCAGGTTGCTGGGCTTGATGTCCAGGTGCACCACATGCTGGCGGTGCAGGTCGTCCAGTGCCAGCGCCGCCAGCGCGCCCAGCGCCGCCACCCGCTCCGGGTCCAGCGGCGCCTGGTCCAGCAGCGGTCGCAGGGTCTGCCCGGCCACGTGCTCCATCACCAGCCACGGCTGGTCGCCGTCGTCGCCGGCGGCGATGAAGCGCGGCACGTGCGGGCCGGACAGGGTCGGCAGCAGCATGCGTTCGACCTCGAAGCCCACCAGCTGGCTCACCTTCTCGCCGTAGCCGATGCGCGGCAGCTTCATCAGCAGCGGCAGCCGGTGGTCCGGGTGCTCCACCCGCCACAGCGTGGCCATGCCGCCCTCGTGCAGCGGCTCCAGCAGGCGGAAGCCCCCCAGCAGCATCCCCGGTGCCAGTTTCGGCGGCATGTTCAGTCCTCCCCCAGCAGGCGCCTCGCGAAGACCTCCGGCAACCCGGCGGCGCGGATCCGTGCCGCCGCCGCTTCGTGGTCGTAGGGCACGCGCAGGATCGCCAGCTGCCGGCTGCCGGTGTCGTACCAGGCGCAGCAGGCGGCCGGATTGCCGTCGCGCGGCTGGCCGCAGGTGCCGACGATGGCCAGCCAGCGGCGGCTGGGCAGCAGCGGGATCGGCGTGCCCGGGCGCGGCTCGAAGTACGCCGCCGCACCGGGCAGGGTGCTGTCGTAGTACAGCGCCGGCTCGTGCACGTGTCCGCAGAAGGTGATGCGCCGGTCGGTGGCCGCCAGGCTGCGCTGCGCCGCCAGCAGGCTGTCCACGTAGCCCCAGCCGGCCGGGTCCCAGGCGTTGGCGTGCACGTACAGGCGGTCGTCCTCGGCCACCTGCAGCGGCAGTTCACGCAGGAAGCGCAGCTGCTCGCCGTCCAGGCGGTCGCGTGTCCAGGCGATGGCCGCGCGCGCCTGCTCGTGCAGGCGCGCCTGCTCCGGCGCCAGCACCGCGGCGTCGTGGTTGCCCTGCACGGCGATGGCGCCGGCGGCCACGTGCTCGCGCACCGTGTCCACCACCCAGGCCGGGTCGGCGCCGTAGCCCACCAGGTCGCCCAGGAACACCAGGCGCTCGCAGCCGGCGCGCCGCAGCGCCTTCAGGCACGCGGTGAGCGCCTCGCGGTTGGCATGCAGGTCCGCCAGCAGGCCGATACGCATCCTCTCCCTCCCGCGCCGCACGGTAGCCGCGGGCGCCCCGGCACGCCATTCGGCGAAGGTCTAGCGGCCGCTCAGTACAGCACCCGCTCCTCCGGTGGCGGCGGGTTCCACTGGTACAGCCAGGTCTCGGTGAGGGCGCGGCCCTCGTGGCGCAGGTACAGGCGGATGTCGATCTGGCCGGTGGACCCGTCCGGCGGATAGACGTCGAACATGGCGCGGTAGCCGTCGATGGCGTGCAGCGGCCGTGCCGAGACCGTGTCCACCTGGCCGCGGCTGGCCTCCACCACCGCTTCCACCGTGGCGTTGCGCGCGCCCAGGGCGGCCAGTTCGCCGCCGGCGAAGTCCACGGCGAAGCGCTGCGAATAGCGCTCGCGCCTGAAGCCGATCACCCCGCCCAGGCCGGTGCGGGTGGCCACGCAGCGGGCCAGCGGCGGACGCGCCGGCGGCTCGGCGCCCCAGTACAGGCGGTAGCCGAACAGCAGCTCCTGGCCCGGCTGCGGCCGTGCCTCGGGGTTCCAGAAGGCGACGATGTTGTCGAAGGTCTCGTCCACCGTGGGGATCTCCACCAGCTGCACGGTGCCGCGGCCCCAGGCGTGCTTGGGCTCGACCCACAGCGAGGGGCGGCGGTCATAGAACACGCCGTCGTCCTGGTAGTGGTCGAAGTCGCGGTCGCGCTGCAGCAGGCCGAAGCCGCGCGGATCCTCGTCGACGAAGGCGTTGAAGCGCAGCTGGCGCGGATTTCCCAGCGGCCGCCAGATCCACTCGCCGGCGCCGGTCCACAGCGCCAGGCCGTCGCTGTCGTGGATCTCCGGGCGCCAGTCCCAGGCCATGCGGCGGTCGTTCTCGCCGACCTGGAACATGCTGGTGCAGGGGGCGATGCCCAGCCGCTCGATCTCCCGGCGCGGGTACAGCGCCGCGTCCACGTCCATCAGCAGCGGCTCGCCGGGGGTGATGGCCAGGCGGTAGGCGCCGGCCACGCTGGGCGAGTCCAGCAGCGCGTACACCACCAGCGTCTCCGAGCCCGGCTGCGGGCGCTCCAGCCAGAAGGCGGTGAAGTCGGGGAATTCCTCCGGCCGCGGCAGGCCGGTGTCCACGGCCAGGCCGCGCGCCGACAGGCCGTACTGCATGCTCGCGCCCACCGCGCGGAAGTAGCTGGCACCGAGGAAGGCGACGAAGTCGCGCTGCATGTCCTCGGGCCGGTGCAGGCGGAAGCCGGCAAAGCCCAGGTCCTTCGGCAGGCGCCGGCCGTCCAGGCCACTGCGGCCGTAGTCGAACATGGCCGGGTCGTAGGCCAGCTCCCGGGCCTGGCCGTCGGCCACCTCGTACAGGCGTACCGGGCGGCGGAAGCCCAGGCCCAGGTGGAAGAAGGTGGCGCGGAAGCGCGTGTCCGGCAGGTCGTGCCAGAGCGCCCGCTCCGGGCGGGTGCGCAGGGCGTGGTACTGCTCCCAGCCCAGCGCCGTCACCGCCGGATGCGTGACCTCGCCGCGCGGCGTGTACGGCCGTCCGGCGAGGGCACGGGCATGGCCCTTGAGCCAGGCGTAGTCGAAGCGGTGGCGCTGGCCCAGCGTGGCCGGCGCGGGGGAGGTGGCCAGGGCCGGGAGCAGGCCGGAGGCGGCGAGCGCCGCGCCGGCACGGATCAGGAACTGGCGTCGGTGCATGGCGCGTCCGTGGTATGGGAACGGGCCATCTTAAGCATGCTGAAACCGCAGGCAGGCTTAACGCGCGCGGCTCAGCGCTGGCAGCGCGGGCACCAGACCGTGGTGCGCTGGCCGACGCTGGCCTGGCGCAGGCGGGTGCCGCAGGCCGGGCAGGGCAGGCCGCCGCGGCCGTACACGGCCAGCTCCTGTTCGAAGTAGCCCGGCGCGCCGTCCGGGTTGAGGAAGTCGCGCAGGGTGGTGCCGCCGCGGGTGATGGCGTGGCCGAGGATCCCGCGCACCGCTTCGGCCAGGGCCATGTAGCGGGCCAGTGAGACCCGCCCGGCCGGGCGCAGCGGGGAGATGCCGGCGCGGAACAGGCTCTCGGCGGCGTAGATGTTGCCCACGCCGACCACGATGCGCTGGTCCATCAGGAAGGTTTTCACCGGCGCGCTGCGGCCGCGGCTGAGGCGGTACAGCCAGTGGCCGTCGAACCGCTCCGACAGCGGCTCCGGGCCCAGTCCGCGCAGCAGCGCGTGCTCCGTGCCGGCCGGCTGCCACAGCAGGCAGCCGAAGCGGCGCGGATCGGTGAAGCGCAGCACCCGGCCCGAGTCCAGGGCCAGGTCCACGTGGTCGTGCGCGCCGACCGGGGTGTCGGCCGGCAGCACCCGCAGCATGCCGGACATGCCCAGGTGGAGCAGGGCGCTGTGGCCGGCGTCGGTGTCCAGCAGCAGGTACTTGGCGCGGCGGCGCACCTGCACGATGCGGCGACCGGGCAGCTCGCGCGCCACCTCGGCCGGGATCGGCCAGCGCAGGTCCGGCCGGCGCAGGGTCACGGCGGTGACGGTGCGGCCCTCCACGTGCGGGGCCAGGCCGCGGCGGGTGGTCTCGACCTCGGGCAGCTCGGGCACGGCTCAGGCTCCGGCACCGGCCAGGCGGGGCACCGCGGCGTCGCCGGCCGGCGTCCACAGCCGCACCGGGCCGCCGAAGGCCTCCGACAGCAACGCCTCGTCGAGCATGGCCGCGCGCGGTCCCTGCGCCAGCATGCGGCCCTCGCGCAGCAGCACCACGTGGCCGATCTCCGGGATGATCTCCTCGATGTGGTGGGTGACCAGCACCAGGGTGATGCCCTGGCGCGCCAGCTCGCGGAGCATGGCCAGCAGGCGGTCGCGGGCGACCACGTCCAGGCCGGTGCTGGGCTCGTCCAGGAGCAGGGCGTGCGGGCGGTTGACCAGGGCGCGGGCGATCAGCACCCGCCGCGCCTCGCCGGTGGACAGCTCGGCGTAGCGGCGCCGGCGCAGGTCCGCCACGCCGGTGCGGGCCAGGGCCTCGGCCGCCCGTTCGCGCATGGCCTCGGTGATCTCACGGAATGGTGGGACGACGAAGCTGGCGAACAGCCCGCCCAGCACCGCGTCCTCCGCGGTCAGCCCCGGCAGCTCGGCCAGGCGGGCGCCGAAGTCGGCGGTGACGATGCCCAGTTGCGAACGCAGCCGGTCCACCTGCCAGCGCGCCTGGCCCAGCACCCGCACCGGCGGCGGGGCGTCGGCGCCGCGCGCCAGCGGGTACAGCTCGCGGGTGATGAGCTTGATCAGGGTGGACTTGCCGCAGCCGTTGGGACCGAGGATGGCGGTGTGCTGGCCCTGGGCGATGCGCAGGCTCAGGTCGTGCAGGACCCGGACCTGGCCACGGACCACCGTGGCGTGGTCCAGCTCGATCAGCGGGGGGAGGTCGGGGCCGGCCGCGGGCGGGGCGGGCTGGTTCATGACGCGTGGTTCACCGGGCTGTGCCGCGCGTGAACGCCCCGCGCGGCCGATGGATGCAGTTTGCCGGAGAAGGGCCCATGATGTCGCCTGCGAATCCCCCGCTTCACCCATCCGAGCCTGAACGATGCCCGACGCCCTGATTTCCTTCCTCACCTCCGGCGTGGCCGGGCTCGGCTGGGGCGGCCTGCTCCTGGTCCTGCTGGTGATGACCCAGCTGACCATCTTCTCGGTCACCTTGTACCTGCACCGCAGCCAGGCGCACCGCGGCGTGGACTTCCACCCGGTGGTCGCGCACTTCTTCCGCTTCTGGACCTGGCTGACCACCTCCATGATCACCAGGGAGTGGGTGGCCATCCACCGCAAGCACCACGCCAAGGTGGAGACCGAGGAGGATCCGCACAGCCCGCAGACCTACGGCATCGCCAAGGTGTTCTGGCAGGGCGTGGAGCTGTACCGCGAGGCGCGCAACGACCGCGCCAGCATCGAGCAGTACGGCAAGGGCGCGCCGGACGACTGGATCGAGCGCCACCTGTACACCCCGCACGCCAACCTCGGCCCGACCCTGCTGCTGCTGGTCGAGTTCGCCCTGTTCGGTCTGCCGGGCGTGGCCATGTGGGCCATCCAGATGGCCTGGATCCCGTTCTGGGCGGCCGGCGTGGTCAACGGCCTGGGCCACTGGTGGGGCTACCGCAACTTCGAGTCGGCCGACACCTCCACCAATCTCACCCCGTGGGGCGTGTGGATCGGCGGCGAGGAACTGCACAACAACCACCACGCCTTCCCGTCCTCGGCGCGCTTCTCCATGCGCCGCTGGGAGTTCGACATCGGCTGGGCGGTGATCAAGGGCCTGGAGAAGCTGGGCCTGGCCAAGGTGCTGCGCGTGGCGCCGAGCCTGGACATCCGTCCGAACATCGCCGTGCCGGACACCGAGACCCTGCGTGCGCTGCTGTCGCACCGCTTCCAGGCCATGACCGACTACAAGCGCAACGTGCTGATGCCGGCCCTGCGCGAGGAGGCCACCGCCGCCGGCGCGCGCCTGCGCCAGCTGCTGCCGCGGCCGCTGCGCCGCGGCCTGGTGGACGACGGGCGCTGGCTCGAGCCGGACGCGCGCGAGCAGCTGCGCCAGTGGGTGGAGCAGCGCCCGCGCATCCGCGTCCTGGTCGAGTACCGCGCGCGCCTGGCCCAGGTGCTGGAGGCGCGCGGCAACGACGCGGCCGAGCGCCTGCGCCAGCTGCAGGCCTGGTGCCAGGAGGCCGAGGCCTCGGGCATCCGCGCGCTGCAGAACTACGCCGCGCGCCTGAAGGGCTACGCCTTGGCGCACTGATGGCGCGCCCGGCTGCCCCGCTTTGCGTGCCCCGGCGCCTGGGCGCCGTGCTGGCACTGTGCGTGGCGGCCGCGCCGCTGGCCGCCCAGGTCGAGCGCGCCGGCGACTACCTGGCGAAGATCGACACCGACGGCGACGGCCGGGTCTCGCTGGAGGAGTACCTGGACTGGATGGGCTACGCCTTCGGGCGCATGGACCGCGACGGCGACGGCGTGCTGGCCCCGGCCGAGCAGCCCGGCGGCAAGGGCCGGCCGATCACCCGCGAGGAGCACCGCCAGCGTCTGGCCGAGCGCTTCCGCCGCCAGGACGCGGACGGCGACGGCTACCTGGACGCACGCGAGCTGGCCGCGCCGCCGCGCTGACCCGTCCGCGCCGGACGCGGTCCGCTCCCTGGGGAGTCACCGGTCACGCGGCGGGTCGGCCACCGGCTGCCCGTGTTGCAGCAGCCACAGCATGATCGCCTTCTGCCGCACGTAGTTGGCGCTGACGTACGACTCCACCAGGCCCTGCCAGCCGTCGAGGAAGCCGCCGCGCAGCAGGTAACCGCGCCAGAAGCGCCAGGCCGGCGAGAGCACGATCTTCGCCAGCGAGGCGCGCTTGCCGCGGGCGAACTCGTGCTCGGCCATCATCCGCGCGTAGCGCTGCTTCTTGCCCAGCACCTGCTCGAAGGAGCGGTAGGGGTAGTGCAGCATGTCCCCGCGCAGCGTCGCCACCGGACCGCGCACCTTGACCGTCTCGTGGATCTCGCGGTCGCCGTGCCAGCCGCCGCGGCGGCGGTCGAACAGGCGCAGCTGGCGGTCCGGGTAGGCGGTGCCGTGCAGCAGGAAGCGGCCGAAGTACTCCGAGCGGCGGGCGAAGCGGTAGCCGGCGGCGCGGGTGAAGCCGGCGCGGCGCTCGGCGAGGATGGCCTGGCGCAGCTCCGGGCCGATCCGTTCGTCGGCGTCCACGCACAGCACCCAGTCGTGGCGGGCCTGGTCCACGGCGAACTGCTTCTGGGTGCGGAAGCCGTCGAACGGCCGCACCAGCACGCGCGCGCCCAGGCGCTCGGCGATGGCGGCGGTGCCGTCGCTGGAGCCGGAGTCCACCACCACCACCTCGTCGCAGAAGTCCAGCGAGGCCAGGCAGTCGGCGATGCGGTCGGCCTCGTTGCAGGTGATGATGCAGGCCGACAGCGCGGGCCCCTGGCCCGTGGCGGCGTCGGGAGCGGGAACGGGGGGCGGTTGCATGCGCCCAGCCTAGCAGCGCCGCATCCGTGCGGCACCTCCCCGGTGCCATAATTCCGCCCAGTCCAAGCGTCAGGAGCGTCCGCGTGCCCCGCCATTACCTGCTGTACGGTTCCGAGCGTTATGCGCTGGCCATCCTGCGTCCGATCCAGGCGGCCATCCGCGCCCGCGGCGACGAGGCGGCCTGGTTCTTCGACGGCCCCGGCGCCGAGGACCTGGCCCCGGACGAGCCGCTGCTGACGGTGGAGCAGGTCCGGGCCTGGAAGCCCTACGCGGTGATCACCTCGTCCAACGCGGTGCCGCACTTCTTCCCCGGCGTGAAGGTGGAGACCTTCCACGGCTTCGACGCCGGCAAGCCGCGGCACATCTACATCCGCGGCTTCTTCGACCTGTACTGCACCACCGGCCCGCGCGACACCGCCGCCTTCAGCGAGCTGGCGCGCAAGCTGGGCCACTTCAGCGTGGTCGAGACCGGCTTCCCGAAGATCGACCCGTTCATGAGCCAGCTGGGCGACGAGCCCGAGCCGGTGCGCGACCCGCCGGTGATCCTGTACCACTCCACGTTCTCGCCGTCGTGGAGCGCGGCCGGCATCCTCTACGACGAGGTCAAGCGGCTCTCGCGCACCGGCGAGTGGCGCTGGATCGTCACCTTCCATCCGAAGATGGACCCGGAGATGGTGGCGCGCTACCGCGCGCTGGAGAACGAGTACCTGCGCTTCGCCGACAACGACAACATCCTGGAGCTGTTCGGCCAGGTGGACGTGATGTGCTCGGACACCTCCTCGGCGCTCAACGAGTTCCTGCTGACCCACAAGCCGGTGGTGACCTTCAGGAACCGCCGCCCGGGCCCGCAGCTGATCGACATCGACGATCCGAAGGACTTCGAGCCGGCGATCCGCCGCGCGCTGTCGCGGCCGCCGGAGCTGATGCAGGCCATCCGCCAGTTCGCCGCCGAGCTGCACCCCTACCGCGACGGCCGCTCGGCCGAGCGCGTGCTGGACGCCATCGACGCCTTCGTCGCCGCCGGCGGCCGCAACCCCAGGCCCAAGCCGCTGAACCTCTGGCGCAAGTTCAAGATCCGCAAGCGCATCGGCTACTGGGGCCCGGCACGCTGGGACTGAGGCCGGCGCGGGCGCGCCGGCGGCCTCACCAGCGCAGCCGGCGCGCGGCCAGGGTGCGGCCCAGCTGCCGGTACAGGGCGCGCGCCTGCGCCTCCGGCAGGAAGCGGATGCGCAGCGGCGGGCTCATGCCGCCGGCGCCGGCGGTGTCCAGCCACAGGCTGGCCGTGCCCAGCCAGCGGTCCACCGGCGAGCGGGTCAGGCGCAGGCCCTGCAGCTTGTCGATCTCGGCGAAGCGCCACCAGCGCGACCACCAGCCGCCGCGTACGGCCACCAGGCGCGCATCCACGGCATAGCCCATGTACCCGGCCTGGCGCCAGGCGGCGTAGGCCGCCCAGGGCAGCCACAGCAGCGCCAGCAGGCCCCAGGCGCCGAACTGCCAGGCCAGCACCGCCGCCACCAGCAGCGTCCACGGCAGGTCGCCGGCGAACAGGCGCCAGGCGGTGCCCGGTGGCAGCCCCTGCCAGTGCGGCGGCGGCCAGGCCACGCCCGGCAGCAGCCGCCCGACCAGGGCGTCGCAGGTGGCCGGGGTGGCGATCGGCGCCAGGTCGCGCAGCTTGCGCGGGTCGTCCTCGCGCCCGCCGACGGCGGTGTCGATGCGCAGGCTGCGCCGGCCCAGCAGCCGGTGCAGCAGGGTCTCCTGCAGGTACCAGGCCTGGATGCGGCGCGGCGCCACGCTGCTGCGCAGGCGCGCGAACAGGCCGCGCTCCACGGTCAGGCGGCGGCGGTCGCCGGTCAGGCGGAAGCCGAAGTACTGGGCCAGGGCCAGCGCCACCGACAGCAGGCGCAGCGCCGCCACCGCCAGGGAGAACAGCACCAGCGCCGCCGCCGCGGTACCGGCCCAGCCCAGGCGCATGCGCCGGGCCTGGCCCAGCAGCTCGTCCAGTACCTCCTCGAGCAGGTAGGTGACCCAGCCGGCGGCCATCTGGTCCGGCAGCATCTGGGCGACCGCGCCCAGGCCGGCGGCGACCACGATCATGCCGCGGTTGGAGACCAGGCCCAGACGCACCACCTCGGCCGGCGGCAGGGCCAGCAGGACCTCGTCCTGCGCCTGCGCGGCGGCGGGGGCGGGCGTGCCGGCGGTGCCGCCGCCGCGGTGGCGGACCAGCTGCTCCAGGGCCAGCGCGTCGGCCAGGCCCAGCACCCGCATCTGCGCCTCGGGCCTGCGCCCGCCGGCCGCCTCCAGGCGCACCTCGGCCACGCCGAAGATCCGGTGCAGCAGGGTCTGGTGCAGGGCCACGTTGTGGATGCGGGCGAACGGGATCTCGCGCCAGGTGCGCTGCAGCAGGCCGTTGCGGATGGTGATGCCGCTGCTGCCGATCCGGTAGCGGTAGGTGAAGTACTGCAGCACCGAGATGCCCACCAGCGCCGCCACGCCCATCAGCGGTGCCCAGTCGGCCATGTCGCTGGGGCCGCGCCGGCCGAACACCACCAGGGCCACCAGCGGCACCACGAACTGGCGCAGCTGCTGCAGCAGCACGAACAGCCAGGACCAGGGATGCAGGCGCCGCTCGGCGGGGGCGGCGGGGGTGTCGGTGGCGGTGTTCACAGGGCGTCGTCGCTTTCGACCTGGCGGGCCAGATGCGCGCGCAGCGCCTCGGCGTCCTCCAGCGCCAGCAGGGGCAGCCGCACCGCGGCCAGGCGGGTGCCGGCGGTGTGCACCACCAGCGTGGCCAGGCCCAGGCGCCGCTCCAGCGGGCCGCGCTCCAGGTCCAGATGCTGCACGCGCGAGACCGGCACCAGCGTCTCCACGCGCCACAGGCCGCCGCGGCGGATGGCGAAGCCGTCGGCGTCCAGCTTCCAGCCGATGCGCCGGTGCCGGACCACCCCGACCAGCCCGCCCAGCAGCAGCCCGGCGCCCCCGGCCAGGGCGATGCCGGCCAGCTTGGGCAGGTGCAGCAGGGCGGCCGCGGCCAGGCCCGGCACCAGGGCCAGCGGCAGGGCCAGCGCGGCCGCGGTCCCGAGGGCGTAGAGCAGGGCGCCGCGGCGCGGCAGCGGCTGCCACTCCGCCTCCGGCGGCAGCGGGGGCGGAACGGCGGAGGGCGTCGGGGCGTCCAGGATCTCGGTCACGGCGGCGGCAGGCAGGGGACGGAACCCGGATCGTACGGGTTCGCGCCGCCGCGCGGCAGTGTCAGCGCGGCGCCGCGTACGGATTGGGCTCGCCGCTGCCGGGCGGGCGCAGGGTGTAGCGCTTGTAGGTCCACTGATACTGGGCCAGGTCGCGGCGGGCGATGCGCTCGACCTCGGCGTTGAGGCAGGCCGCGGCCACCTGCGGGTCGGGGTCGCCGATCGCGGCCGGGGCCGGCTCCACGTGCAGGGCGAACTGCGGGCCGTCGCCGATGCGCTCGCACCAGGCCATCAGCACGGTGGCGCCGGTGCGCTCGGCCAGGCGCGAGAGCAGGGTCATGGTCAGCGCCTGCACGCCGAAGAACGGCGCGAACTCGCCGTCGCCGGCCTTGGGCTGCTGGTCCGGCAGGATGCCGACCGCGCCGCCCTCCTTGAGCACCTTCCACAGCCGGCGCACGGCCGGGCCCTCGGCACGCACCTGCTGCACATTGTCCACGCCGCGCACCCGCTGCAGGAAGGCGTCGCCGGCCTCCGACTCCGGCGGCCGGTAGACCACGGCGATGGGGCCGCGCGAGGCCAGCCACTGGTTCAGCAGCTCCCAGTTGCCGAAGTGCGGGGCGGCCACGATCACGCCGCGGCCGGAGGCCAGGGCGGCGTCGTACAGCGCCTCGCCGTGGCGCTCGCGCAGCAGCCGCCCCAGGTTCTCCTCCGCCGGCCGGGTCCACAGCTTGAGCGTCTCCAGGGCCTGGCGGGCGGTGGTGCGCAGGATGCGGCGGTGCAGGGCCTCGCGCTCGGCGGCCGACAGGTCCGGGAAGGCCAGCTCCAGGTTGCGCCGTGCCACCCGGCTCTCGCGCGCGTCCAGCCGCCGCCACAGCCAGGCGGTCAGGTCCCCCAGGCGGTAGAGCAGGGGCCAGGGGAGCCGCCCGACCAGGGCGGCGGCGGCGTACAGGAGGCGGGCTTGGCTTTGTGCGGACATGGCCGACCAGTCTAGCCCGTTCCGGCGCCGCGGCCTGCTCCCGGGCCGCATCAGGTGACAGGCCGGTGCCGGGCGGCGATGCTTGGCGCCCCGTTCCGTAAGGTGGAGAACCATGCTTGCCCTGATCCAGCGCGTCACCCGGGCCTCGGTCACGGTCGAGGGCCGGACCGTCGGCGAGATCGGCCCCGGGCTGCTGGCCCTGGTCGGGGTGCAGCCGGGGGACGGGCCGGCGCAGGTGGAGAAGATGGCGAAGAAGCTGCTCGGTTACCGGGTGTTCGCGGACGATGCCGGAAAGATGAACCGTTCGTTGAGCGATACCGGCGGCGGCCTGCTGCTGGTCAGCCAGTTCACCCTGGCCGCCGACACCGGATCGGGCATGCGCCCCAGCTTCAGCACCGCCGCGCCGCCGGAGGAGGCTGAACTCCGTTTCAACCAGCTGGTCGAAACCTGCAGGGCCCGCCACGCCCGCAGGGTGGAAACCGGCCGCTTCGGCGCCCATATGGTGGTGAGCCTGGTCAACGACGGGCCGGTGACATTCCTGCTCCGGTCTTGACGGCGCTGAACGGAACGCACGCAAGTCGTTGACGCGCAAGGGCCGGCCCGGTCCGGTGACGGCCCGGCTGGTATAATGCTAGGTTCACTTCATTCCACACCGCACGGTGGCGCACTGCACATGGCCAACGAACGCCCAGCCCAGCATTCGGATATCAAGCAACTCATCAGCAAGGGTCTGGAGCAAGGTTACCTGACCTATGCCGAGGTCAACGATCACCTGCCCGACGACCTGGTGGACCCGGAGCAGATCGAAGACATCATCGGCATGATCAACGGCATGGGCATCGACGTCCATGAGGTCGCGCCCGATGCCGAAACCCTGCTGCTCAACGATGCCTCCACCGGCCGCGACGTCGACGACACGGCCGCCGAGGAGGCCGCCGCGGCGCTGAGCGCGCTCGACTCCGAGGGTGGCCGCACCACCGACCCGGTGCGCATGTACATGCGCGAGATGGGCACGGTGGAGCTGCTGACCCGCGAGGGCGAGATCGCCATCGCCAAGCGCATCGAGGAAGGCCTCAACCAGGTGCAGGCCGCCCTGGGCAGCCTGCCGTGGTCGATCGAGACCCTGCTGGAGGAGTACGAGCAGCACAAGGCCGGCAAGAAGCGCCTGCCCGAGGTCGTGGTCGGCTTCAACGACCTGGTGGAGGAGGCGCCCGAGGACGCCATCCCGGTCGAGGACGTGGCCGATGACGCGGCCTCCGACGACGAGGACGAGGAGGAGGTCGCCGACGACGACGAGGCCGACGCCACTCCGGCCGGCCCGGATCCGGCCGAGGTCGCCCGCCGCATGGAGGAGCTGGCCGGCCTGTACGCCAAGTTCAAGAAGGCCCACGCCAAGGGCGGCGCCCAGGACAAGAAGGTGATCAAGCTGCGTGCCGAGATGGCCGAGCTGTTCTGCACCTTCAAGCTGCCGATGCCGCTGACCGAGACGCTGACCCGCAAGCTGCGCGACGTCACCAACGAGATCAAGGAGCACGAGCGCCGCGTGCTGCACCTGGCCACCAACGTGGCCCGCATGCCGCGCAAGGACTTCATCCGCGCCTGGGAAGGCAACCAGACCAACCTGGGCTGGGTGGACGAGCTGCTCAAGCGCAAGCAGAAGTGGTCCTCGGCGCTGCGCGAGGTCAAGGACCAGATCATCGCCGAGCAGCAGGCCACCATCGCCATCGAGCAGGCCATGTGCCTGGACCTGGCCGACATCAAGGAGATCAGCCGGCAGATGGCCTATGGCGAGGCCAAGGCGCGCAAGGCCAAGAAGGAGATGGTCGAGGCCAACCTGCGCCTGGTGATCTCCATCGCCAAGAAGTACACCAACCGCGGCCTGCAGTTCCTGGACCTGATCCAGGAGGGCAACATCGGCCTGATGAAGGCGGTGGACAAGTTCGAGTACCGCCGCGGCTACAAGTTCTCGACCTATGCCACCTGGTGGATCCGCCAGGCGATCACCCGCTCGATCGCCGACCAGGCGCGCACGATCCGCATCCCGGTGCACATGATCGAGACGATCAACAAGCTCAACCGCATCTCCCGCCAGATGCTCCAGCAGTACGGCCGCGAGCCGACGCCGGAGGAGCTGGCCAAGGAGATGGACATGCCCGAGGACAAGATCCGCAAGGTGCTGAAGATCGCCAAGGAGCCGATCTCGATGGAGACGCCGATCGGCGACGACGAGGATTCGCACCTGGGCGACTTCATCGAGGACACCAACGTGGAGTCCCCGATCGAGACCACCACCAACATCAACCTGCAGGAGACGGTCCGCGAGGTGCTGGCCGGCCTGACCCCGAGGGAGGCCAAGGTCCTGCGCATGCGCTTCGGCATCGACATGAACACCGACCACACCCTGGAGGAGGTCGGCAAGCAGTTCGACGTCACCCGCGAGCGCATCCGCCAGATCGAGGCCAAGGCGCTGCGCAAGCTGCGCCACCCGAGCCGCTCCGAGCAGCTGCGCTCGTTCCTCGACATCGACTGATCCGCCGGCGCGCAGCGTCGGTCCGCTCCAGGCCAAGGCCCCGCCCATGCGGGGCCTTGGCGTTTTCCGGAGCCTGGCTTGCGGCCGACCCATGCCGGCGCGCCGCGCGCCGCTGCGGCCCTGCCCAGGGGGCGGACCATCCGCTACACTGCCGCCCGCAGCGCGGGCCTATAGCTCAACGGTCAGAGCAGGGGACTCATAATCCCTTGGTTCCAGGTTCGAATCCTGGTGGGCCCACCATGTGGATCAATAACTTAGGCCGCCTTCGGGTGGCCTTCGTTGTTATTGGGCGTCTCTCGTGGCCGTTCTGTGGCCGTTCGTGCTGAGCTGCTCCGGTGATCCTGGATCTGCACAGCTGTGCTGCCGATCTGCGCAACGGGGCATCCAAGCGCCCATTCCTGCACCTCATGCTCAAGCCAGCCCACCGTCCTGGGGCTCAGCTTGCGCTGCTTGGGGAAAGCTCCGGTTTCGACCATCCGGTAGATCGTCGGCTTCGACAGGCCGGTGATGTCCATCACTTGGGGGAGACGGAGGAGGCGCGGGGTGGGGCGGAGGTAGTAGGGGGCATCCTTCTCTGTACGCATGGCAGGGGGGCTCCATCGCCCATAAGCAAACGCGCCCACCCCCCCCAGGGGGTAAGCGCGCGCTGTGGGCATATCGAGGGTGGCTGACAGTTTTTTGCAGAAATCCTGGGAGCTCCTTGGGGAGCTCTCATGTCGACTATGGGTGCTGCTTTGCCTCGCCTGGGTGGAGAGGCCTGGGGGTGGGCCTCACGTAGGCGTAGGGCTCTTCTGGTTGTTGCCTGAGGGTCGTTGTTGCCGGTGGGCGGTCTTGCTTGCGTTCGCCCTGTCTGCCTGGTCCCTTGGACGTTGGTGGCCGGGCTTGTCTAGTAGTGGCTTTGTTTTGTGTGATCGGAAGCAGTGGCTTGCTCCTCGTAAAGGCTGCCTCTCAGGCCGCCCCATATTGGGGGCTTTACACCCATAGCCCCCCCGGGAGGGATCGGCCTCTGGAGCGCTTCTGCGGGGCTTCTGGAGGCCTTCCTTGGGCTGGCCAACCGTTGCCCTCCAGGTCGAAAAAAACCGGAAAGCCCCCTTGCGGGACTCTCCGGTAGACGGTCGGGGATAGTCCCCACGGGTGACGCTTGAGTGGGTCTGCTGCAGGTGGCTAACTAGACCGTAAGGTTGAGTGCCCCTTACTGGACTCTCCTCTGCGGTTGCAGGCCTGGTACAAACAGCCAGTTGGACGCCGCCACCAGATGAACTGGAAACGGTCTCCAGCGAGTTGGACACCTGGGAGGGATTGATTCTGGGCCTACTCAGCCACGCTTGCAGCGGCTGAGACTCGGCGTGCCTCTTCGGCGCCTCGCCGCTCGCTGTAGCGGTCTACCAAGTAGTCGCTGCGCCCGCGCACCAGCAGGGTGAACTTCATCAGTTCCTCCATCACGTCCACCACGCGGTCGTAGTAGGACGAGGGCTTCATGCGGCCGTTGTCGTCGAACTCCTGCCAGGCCTTGGCGACCGACGACTGGTTCGGGATGGTGACCATGCGCATCCAGCGGCCCAGCACCCGCAGGGTGTTGACCACGTTGAAGGACTGCGAGCCGCCGTTGACCTGCATCACCGCCAAGGTCTTACCCTGGGTCGGTCGCACGCTGCCATCTTCCAGCGGCAGCCAGTCGATCTGGTTCTTGAACACGCCGGTGATCGTGCCGTGGCGCTCGGGCGACACCCAGACCTGGCCCTCCGACCACTG
>ERZ777003.611-NODE-611-length-66830-cov-20.408940_pt1 | contig 66830 bp, 68 predicted proteins | sample MGYA00374956_ERZ777003 | MGnify/ENA primary metagenome ERZ777003 (study PRJEB29302, sample SAMN06268252) | bioreactor metagenome | isolation source: Joint BioEnergy Institute, California, USA | place: USA:Joint BioEnergy Institute, California, USA | collected...
AGTTCTGCAGGTAGCGCAGCCCGCCGTGGACCATCTTCGACGAGCGGCTCGAGGTCCCCGAGGCCCAGTCGGCGCGCTCGACGATCGCGACGCTGTAGCCGCGCGAGGCGGCGTCGAAGGCGACGCCCGCGCCGGTCACCCCGCCGCCGATCACGAGGACGTCGAACCGCTCCTCGGTGAGCGCGGCAAGGGCGTCGGCGCGCGCGAGCATCAGTCCAGGTAGGTCACCGTCTCCGAGACCGGCGGCCGCTCGGGCGGGGGTTTCTCGCCGATCGCCCGGCCGAGGTGCAGCAGCCCCACGAAGCGCTCGTCGTCCGGGAGGCCGACGGCGGCACGCCCCTCGGGCGTGCGCAGCACCGCCGGCGTGCGCCAGTAGCCGCCCAGGCCGCGGGCGTGCGCGGCGAGCAGCACGATGTAGGCGGCCACCGCGGTCGCGTGCAGGTCCTCCTCGTCGGCGACCGGGTCGCCGGAGAGCCTGCAGGAGCACACGACCAGCGTCGGCGCGCGGTCGAGCTTGCCGGCGTTCTCGGGGCCGGCCGCCTCCTTGAGGCGGGCCAGCGCCCCCGGCCCCAGGACGCGGAAGCGCCAGGGGATGGTCAGGTGGTGGTTGGGCGCCCAGCGGGCGAGCTCGAACAGCTCGTCGAGTTGCTCGCGCGGCACCGGCTCGGGCCGAAACGCCTTGTGGGTCCGCCGGGTGCGGATCGCCGTCTCTACGTCCACGCCCGCAAACCTACCGCCCGCGGCCGGCGCTCACGGCAGCCGCCGCCGGTACCAGAAGAAGCCTCCGACGAGCGCCAAGGCGAGGGCGCCCAGACCGCCGCCCACGTACAGCGGCAGGTCGTCGCCGCGCCCGCCTCCGGCGGCGGAGCTCGCCGCGGGCTCGGCGTCGACGCCCGCCTCCGCCTCCGGCTCTCCCTCGTCGGCCGCCTGGGCCTCGGGCGCGGCGCGCTCGCCCCCCTGGGCGCGCCCGCGGGCGGCGCGCTCGCGCTTGCGCTCGCTGCGCTGCTTCGCCTTGGGCGCCGCGTCCTGCGCGGCGGGCGGCTCCCCCGCGGGCACGTCGGGGTTCGGGCGCACCGCGCCGCGGGAGCGCGGCACGGGCTCGATCGGCAGGGCCTCGCGGCTCGTCGCCAGCAGCGCCTGCGCGGTCACCCAGACGGGCGTCTGGTCGCTGGACTCCGAGTAGCTGTAGGAGCCGTTCGAGTTCTGCATGCGCGCGAGGAAGTCGAGCCCCGAGCGGCCGCCGCGCGCCACGCGCGCGGGCGGCACCCCGGCCGCGACGAGCCCCTGCACGGCCCAGGCCGTCGACTGCGAGTTGGTCACGCCGGTCTCGTTGAGGCCCCAGCCGCCGCCGCGGTGCTGGACGCGGCGCAGGTATTGCACGGCGCGCCCGAGCGCGCCGCCGGCGCCGCCCGCCGCAGCGAGGCCCTGCATCGCGGCGCCGGTGGAGTCGGGGTCCGAACGCGCCCCGGGTGAGAATCCCCAGCCGCCGTCGCCGTTCTGGTTGGCCCGCAGCCACCGCGCGGCCGCCCCGGCGCCGGAGCCGCCGCCCGCCCGCAGCGCGAGCGCCCCGTAGGCGGTCAGGTTGACCTGGCGGCCGAACGAGCCGTCGCCGCGCTGCTTGCCCTCCAGGGCCGCGACCAGGTCGCGCCCGCCGAAGCGGCGCGGGTTCACCCCGGCCCCCTTGAGCGCGAGGATCGCGAGCTCGAGCTCGCCGACGTTGCGGATGCGCTTCGCGTTGGCGCGCAGGTAGTCGACCGGCGTCTTGCCGCGCGGGCCGACGTCGAGCGGGTTGCGGCCCGCGGCCTCCAGGCCGAGCATCGCCCAGCCGGTCATCTGGGGGCTGGGCGACATGCCCGGTGACGCCGCGTACCCGCCGTTCGCCGCCCGCGCCCCCTCGAGCCACCGCACGGCAGCCTTCGCGCCGGGCGCGGCCTCCGCGGGCCGCGCGGCACCCGCGCCCACGAGCAGGCACAGCGCCAGGGCGACGGGCAGGGCGCCGGCCGGGTGCCAGCGGAAGGTGAGCCGCTCGCGGTAGCGGGCGATCATCGCGATCAGCGCGGGGCCCGCGGCCAGCGCGATCGCGAAGTTGCCCGCTGCGTGCGCGACGTTGAAGGGGATCCCCCGCGCCGAGAGCGCCACGTAGCGGTCGACCGACTGCTCACCCCCGTAGGTCGCCATCAGCGAGTAGTCGAGCAGCGCGCCGTAGGCGAAGCCCGCAAACGCACACGCGCAGGCGAGGCCGAGGCGGCTCACCCGCCCGCCGGTGGCGCGGGCGAGCGCGGCGCCCAGCAGGCCGGCCATGCCCCAGCCCGCCATCTCCCACGGCGTCCAGGGCCCCTGGCCCAGCCAGACGTTCGAGATCGGCGCCGCGAGCGCGCCCACCGCGAACCCGGGCGCGGCGCCGAGCGCGAATCCCGTGATCAGCGCGATGTCCGTCGTCGCGACCACGTTCGGGACCGGCGCCAGCGCGAGCCGCCCGGCGACGGCGAGCGCCGCGAGCGCCGCGACGAGCGCGACCAGGCGCGCGCTCGGGCGGGAGCGCTCGAACCACGCGAAGCCGACGACGAGCACCGCGAACAGCCCGGCGAAGCTCGCGACTTGCCAGCTCACTGGCCCGCCTCCTCCCCGGCGCGCTCGAGCAGCCGCGCGCCGTGCTCGGGCAGGACCGCGCCCTCCGCGCCCAGCGCGCGGGCCACCTCCGTGGCGAAGTACCAGCCGCCCGAGAGGATCTCCGCGGCGGGCCCGTCGGCGAGGAGCTCGCCCTCGCCGAGCAGCACGACGCGGTCCGCCAGCCGCGCCGCGAACTCCACGTCGTGGGTCGCGACCAAAACGCCGGCGCCCGCCGCCGCGAGCCGCTCGAGCCACTGCGCGAGCTCGCGCTTGCGCGCCGCGTCCATGCCCCGCGTGGGCTCGTCCATGCAGACGAGCCCCGGCACGCCCGCGGCCTCGCGTCCGGCCATCGCGAGCGCCAGCGCGAGCCGCTGACGCTCGCCGCCCGAGAGGTCGCGCGGATCGCGGTCGGCGGCTCCCTCCAGGCCGACGGGGCGCAGCGCGGCGCCCGCGGCGCCCGGCGCGAACTCGTCGGCCACGCGCTCGCGGACCAGCATCGCGCCGGGGTTCTGGGGCACGAGCGCCACGTCGCGCGGCGCCTCCGCCCAGCCCCGCCGCGGCTCCACGAGCCCCGCGACCGCGCGCATGAGCGTCGTCTTGCCCGCGCCGTTGCGGCCCATGAGCGCGACGCGCTCGCCGGCGCGCAGCTCGAGCGAGAGGTCGGAGATCGCGTCGCGGCCCGCACCCTCGAGGCGCACCGTGAGCCCGCGCGCCCGCAGCACGCGCTCGCCGCTCGGCGCGGGCCGCGGCGCGCGCGGCCGCGGGCCGCGCACCCGGCGGCCGGCGAGGGCGGCGCGCGCCTCCTTGACGCTCACCGGCGGAGGCTCGATGCCCGCCGCCGCGAACATGCGCGCCACCGGAGTCGCGAGCTCCGCGTCGGCGGCGAGCGCCCACGCCAAGAACTCCCGCGGCGGGCCGTCGAACGCGACCCGCCCCTCGGCGAACGCGACCACCCGGTCGGCCGCCGGCAGGCAGCGCTCGAGCCGGTGCTCGGCGATCACGACACCCATCCCCCACTCCTCGTTGAGACGGCGCAGAAGCCCGATCAGCTCGTCGCCCGCCACGGGGTCGAGCTGCGAGGTGGGCTCGTCGAGCAGGACGAGGCGCGGCCGCACCACCAGCGCGGCGGCGAGCGCCACGCGCTGCAGCTCGCCGCCCGAGAGCGTCGCCACGGAGCGGTCGAGCAGCCCGGCGATGCCGAGCGCGAGCGCCACCTCCTCGACCGCGCGGGCGCGCGCCGCGGGCGCCTCCCCGCGGATCTCGAGTGGCAGCTCGAGCTCGCCGCGCACGGTCGCCGAGACCACCTGGGACTCGGGCTCCTGGGCCACCATCCCGACCACCGCGCCCAGCTCGCCCGGGCCGTGGTCGCGCACGTCGAGCCCGCAGACCGACGCCTCGCCCGCGGCGTCGCCGCCGTGGAAGTGCGGCACGAGCCCACAGCCCGCGCGCAGGAGCGTCGACTTGCCCGACCCCGAGCGCCCCGCGACGACGACGAACTCGCCCGGCGCGACCTCGAGGTCGACGTCGCGCAGCGCGGGCGCGGCCGCGCCGGGGTAGCGGTAGGAGAAGGAGCGCAGCGCGAGCGCGGGCGCCTCAGGCATGGGAGGCCCTCCTTGCGATCGGGCGCCGCGCGGCGAGGCTCGGGCGCGGCGCGAACGGCGCCGCGGCGAGCACGGGCAGCGCGGCGGCGAGCGCGAGGGTGTCCGGGCCGGCCGCCAGCGAGACCAGCGGGTAGGACTCGTAGGCGAAGGCTCCGCCGACGCGGCCGGCGAAAACGACAGCGGCGATCGCGGCCGCCGCGAGCGCGAACGGGGCGCCTTCGCGGAGGGGCGCCGTGCGCCGCGCGCGGCGCGGGGCGCCCCGCGAGTAGCCGCGCAGCTCGAGGGTCGCGGCGACGTCGACCGCGCGCTCCAGCGAGCCCGCGACCAGGCGCCGCGCGAGCGCGCCCCGGCCGACGGGCGCCGCGGCCGGGCCGCGCAGGGAGGCCGCCTCGCGCACCGCGGCGTGATCGGCCGCGGCGAGCGGCACAAGGCGCATGATCAGCGTCGCGGTGAGCGCCGAGCGCCGCGCCAGCGGGCGGAAGAGGCGCAGGACCCGGTCCGGGTCGACCGCGGCCGTGTAGACGGCGAAGGCCGCGATCACGATCGCGACGCGCGCGCCCAGGATCGCGCCCTCGCAGAGCGCCTCGGCGGTCACGTCGATGCGGCCCACGCCCGGGAGCTCCCCGCCGCGGAAGACGATCGTGTCGCCGCGCTGGGAGGCGACCGCGTTGGTCGCGACCATGAGCAGCGCGAGCACGCCGCCCCAGCGCGCGGCCAGGCCCAGGGCGCGCCGGGCACCGGCCAGGACGCCGACCAGCGCCACCGCGACGGCGACGCCCGCGAGCGCGATCGGGTTCGACACCGCGAACGCGGCCGCCGCGAGCGCGAGGAAGTAGGCGCTCGCGGCGAGCGCCCCGCAGCGGTCGAGCGCGCTGCCGCGCGGCACGTAGGCGAGGGCCGCGATCACGGCGCCCCCTCCCCAACCGGCAGCGGCACGGGCGCGCCGTCCGCGACCGCGACCGCGTAGCGGTTGCGGAGAGCCTCCTCGTCGAGCGCGCCGGCCGCCGCCTCAACGGCCTCGGCGCTCGCGCCGGTCACGACCCACGTCGGGGGCTCCTCGCCCGCCCGCAGCGCGGCGACGAGGCCCGCGTCGGCCGGGACCGAGGCGGCGGGCTCGGCGCGCTCGTCGAGCGCGACCAGCTCCCACTCGCCGCCCTCGCCCTCGAAGCGGGCGAAGACGCCGCTCTCGGCGGGATCGCGCTCGAGCAGGGCGGCCACGTCGTCCCCGCGCACCGCGTCCCACTCGCCGACGACCACGCGCAGCGCCTCCTCGCCGCCTGGGGATCCGAGCTCGGCGCGCTCGGCCTCGACGCCCGCGTCGGCGAGCGCCTCGGCGGCCGCGTCGCAGGCCGCGTCCGTGCCCGCGCACTCGACGCGCACCTCGAGGCGCTCCTCGGGCTCGGCGGCGGCCTGCAGGAACGGCTCCGGGAAGGAGCCGACGACGGCGGGCACGCGCATGGCGGTCGTCCAGTCGCGGTGGTCCCACCAGACGCGCTGGCCCGCGCGCAGCGGCCACTCGGCCGCGCCGACCGAGGCCTCGATGCCGTCCACGTAATAGAACCAGTCGTGGGTGCGGCCGCCGGTGCGCCCGCCCGCGACGCCGTCGATCGCCTGCACGAAGCCCCCGCCGTAGCGGGTGCGCAGCTCGACGCTGCGGTCGAGCACCCGCATCACGGTGTCGCTCTCCGCCGGGTCCTCCACGTCGATCACGGTCATCTCCTCTGCTCCGAAGTCACGGGTCACGGTGATCGTCGCCACGCCCTCGTCGCGCTCACCGGCGCCGAAGCCGCACCCGGCGACCGCGGCGACGAGCGCCGCCGCCGCGGCCGCCGTGGCGCGACGCGGCGTCATCCCTTGCGGATCACGCGCTCGCAACTGCGGCCGATGCGGTCGTCCCGGTCACCGCGCTTCACCACGACGACGTCCTTGCCCGGCCCGCAGTTCACGCGGTCGCGACCGCCCTTGCGGATGTCGATGCGGTCGTTGCCCTTGCCGGAGGCGATCACGTCCCAGCCGCGCGTGCCGCGCAGGCGGTCGCCCTTGTCGCTGCCGTAGATCGTGCGCCCGTGCGCCTTGGGGCACTTGGCGGCCTTCGGGCGCGAGCAGACCTCGACCGGCTCCGAGCGGACGTTCAGGCCCCGCTCGGCCTGCAGCGTCGAGAAGCCGCGCGCGACCGTGACCTGGTAGCGGCCGCCCCCGAGCGGCACGACGCTCTCCGCGCCCGTGATCGTCGCGCCGTCCGCCGGCGTCGCGTTGCCGCCGAAGTCGTATTCGAGGACGCGCACGGTGAACGTGGTCTCCGTGGTGCCGGCGGGCACCTTGCGCAGCGTCAGCGGCGTCTCCGTGAACACCTCGGGGTCGGTGCCGAACTCGGCCCAGTGCCAGAGCACGCTGTCGCCGTTGCGCAGCATCGCGAGGTCCGGGCTCGAGGAGCCCGAGGCCCCGTTGATCCAGAACAGAAGGCCGCCGGTCGGGTCCGGGTAGGCGCCGTAGCTGCGCAGCGAGCCGATCTGGCAGAGCTGCGGCCCGAAGTCGGTCGGGCGGACGCGCACCGGGCTCAGCCTCTTGTTGTGGCGCGCGGCGGTGGCCGCCAGCGTGAGCGCGCTGGGGCCCCGGAACTTCTCGCCGCCCTTGCGGTTCTTGCAGGCGTGGCCGCGGCCGAGCCGGACGCGCTCGTTGCCGGTCACGTACCAGGTGCCGGGATCGAGCGTGCCGCTTGGGCCCTCCACGCGCAGCTGGACGAGCGCGGCCTTGGCTTCGGCGGCCGCGGGCGCGCAGGCGAGCGCGCAGGCGACGGCCGCGACGGTCACAACGAGCGAGCTGCGCACGCGCGCAGCGAACGTATGGAGCATGTAGCCACCCTTTCCTCGAGGGACTTCTTCGGCTGCCGCGGGTCAGGTCTCCTGGCTTCCGGCACTCGACCCGCGCCTTCCCGAGGCGTCGGTGACCCCTCAGTGGCTGGGACGCGCCTGGCGTCCCGTGCGGTGTCGCGCTAGCCGGTCACAGTGGCGGGACCGCGCCGGTCTTTCACCGGACTTCCCTTGGCCACGCGGCCTTATGGACGAGGTCAGTTTAACCCCGCGGGCGGCGGCACGCGCCGGGCGGGCCCCTACCCCTCGGCGTCCTGGGCGGCCTTGCGCTCCTCGACCTTGGCGACCAGCGCGTCGTAGGCCTCGGGCATGGCCTTCCGCATGCGGGAGAGCTCCCAGTGCTCGATCTTGATGAGCGTCACGGGCGAGGTGGCGGTGACCGTCGCCGAGCGTTCCGAGCGCTCGAGGATGCCCTGCTCGCCGAACACGTCCCCGGGCCCGAGCTCGGCGAGCTTGCGGCCCTCGCGCTCGACCTTCACCGTGCCCTCCTCGATCGCGTAGAAGTGGTTCGAGAACCCGCCCTCGCGCACGATCTCCTTGCCCTCGGGCCACTCCTCGAGCGTCGCGAACGGGGCGATCGTGCGCAGCGCGTCATCGGGCACCTCCGCGAACAGCGGGATGCGCTTCAGATGGCTCGTGTCCAACCTTCCCTCTCCCGGCTAGGCGTTTCCGGCTGGGCGCAACGTACCCCATGCGGGCGCCGCCAAGCGCCGCCCCATCGGCGCTAACTGACCAAGCAGTCAGTTATCCTCGCCGCGTGAGGACGGAGGCCCCGCCGCCGCTGTCAGCGAACCCCGTCGTGCGGATCGCGAGCGACCTGCTCAGCGAGCGTGCCGCGCGCGGGACGTTCCCGCCGGGGCCGACGGACTTCAACTTCCGGCGCACCCGGGTGATGGCGCGCGACCCGCTCTCGGTCCTCCTCCCCCTGTACCGCGAGTACGGGCCGATCTTCAGCGTGCGCCTGCTGCACGCCCGCGTCGTGTTCATGCTCGGGCCCGAGGCGAACCGGTTCATCCTGGTCGAGCACCCCGAGCTGTTCCACTGGCGCGAGGGCAGCTTCGGCGACCTGATCCCGCTGCTCGGCGACGGGCTGCTCACGATCGACGGCGCCTACCACGACGAGGCGCGGCGGATCATGATGCCCGCCTTCCACCGCGAGCAGATCCTGGCCGCCACCGAGGTGATGTTCGCCGAGGGCGAGGCCGCGCTCGCCGGCTGGCGGCCGGGCGAGACGGTCGACCTCTACCACTGGATGCGCAACGTCGCGATGCGGATCGCGATGCGCGCGCTGCTCGGGCTCGACCCCGACGACCGCGGCCAGGGCGCGCTCGCGGCCGAGCACTTCGAGCGCGCGCTCTCCTACTACGGCATCGACTTCCACAAGCGCCTGCTGCGCGGCCCGGGCTCGCCGTGGCGCTCGATGCAGCGCTCGCGGGCGAAGCTCGACGAGATCGTCTACGCGGAGATCCGCAAGCGCCGCGCCGAGGCCGAGCCGCGCCGGGACATCCTGGGAATGCTGATCGCCGCGCGCGGCGAGGACGGCGAGGGCTTCAGCGACCGCGAGATCCGCGACCAGGTGATGACGCTGATGTTCGCGGGCCACGACACCTCGACGTCGACGCTCACGTTCCTCATGTACGAGCTGGCCCGCAACCGGGCGGCGCGCGAGCGCGTGGTGGCGGAGCTCGACGAGGTGCTCGGCGGGCGCCGCGCCACCCCGCAGCAGCTCGAGCGCGGGCTGCCCGAGCTCGGCATGGCGATCGACGAGACGCTGCGCCTCTACCCGCCCGCGTGGATCGGCCCGCGGCGCGCCGTGCGCGACTTCGAGTTCGGCGGCTACCGGGTGAAGGCGGGCACCTACGTCAACTACAGCTCGTGGGCGAGCCACCGGCTGCCCGAGGTCTTCCCCAACCCAGAGGCGTTCGAGCCGCGCCGCTTCGAGCCCGCGCGCAAGGCGGCGCTCCCGCGCGGAGCCTACGTGCCGTTCGGCGGCGGCTCGCGGATCTGCATCGGCAAGCGCTTCGGCCTCACCGAGGTGAAGGCGCTCGCCACGCTGATCCTGCAGCGCTTCCGGCTCGAGCACGTCCCCGGCCACACCATGCGGATCCGGCAGATGCCGACGCTGAGCCCGGACGGCGGGCTGCCGGTGATCGTCCGCGAGCGCGACGCCTAGCTCAGCGGGTCCGCGCCCCGCGCGCGGCCTTCATCCCGCCGCTCGTGCGGAACCGCACCTTGATCTTCAGGCCGCTGCGGCGGCGTCGTGTGCGCCTGCCCCCTGAGACGCGCGGGCCCCGGCGCCGTGCAGGGCCACACCCCGCGGAACGCCACCGGTCCGCCCGCGGCCCTCCCACGGCTACGCTCCGAACGATGGCCGACGAGAAGCTCCCCACCGGCAGGCTTCAGCGCCTCAGCCGCATCGGCCGGGCCGCCGCCCAGGTGGCGGTGAAGCAGGCGGGCACGAAGACGGCCAACCTCGTGCGCTCCTCGGAGCGGTCCGAGAAGGCGCTCGAGCGCCGCCACATCGAGACCGCGGAGCAGATCGTCCAGGTGCTCGGCGGCATGAAGGGCGCGGCGATGAAGGTCGGCCAGATGCTCTCGTTCATGGACCTCGGCCTGGTCCCCCAGGAGTACCGCGACGAGTTCCAGCGCAAGCTCGCGGAGCTGCGCGACGCGGCGCCGGCGGTCTCCTTCGAGCAGATGGAGAGGGTGATCGCCGAGGAGCTCGGCGAGCCGGTGGAGCGCGCGTTCGCCGAGTTCGAGCCGGAGCCGATCGCGGCGGCGTCGATCGGGCAGGTCTACCGCGCGCGGCTGCACGACGGCCGGCGCGTGGCCGTCAAGGTCCAGTACCCGGGCGTGGCCGACGCGGTGCGCGCGGACATGCAGAACCTCGGGATGCTGCTGCGGCTCGCCAAGCGGATCACGCCGCAGATGGACGTCAAGGCGGTCGGCGAGGAGATCCGCGAGCGGATCGTCGAGGAGCTCGACTACGAGCAGGAGGCGTCGAACCACCGCACGCTCGCGCGCATCTACCGGGGGCACCCCTTCATCCACGTCCCCGACGTGGTGACCGCGATGTCACGCGAGCGGATCATCGTCAGCGAGTACGTCGAGGGCGAGGGGTTCGACGTGATGCGCGCCGACTCCCAGGAGGAGCGCGACCGCATCGGGGAGATCGTCTACCGCTTCTACTTCGGCTCGATGTACCGCCACCGCCGCTTCTCCGGCGACCCCCACCCCGGGAACATGCTGCGGATGGCCGACGGGAAGATCGCCTTCCTCGACTTCGGCCTGTTCAAGGAGATCGACCAGCACACGGTGGACCTCGAGCTCGCGAGCGCGCGGGCGGTGACCGAGGGCGACGCGGCGGAGCTCCACCGCCTGTGGGCGGAGGGCGGCTTTTTGCCCGACCCGGCGCGGCTCGACCCCGAGGACCTGCTCGCCTACGTGCGCGACGCGACCTGGTGGTACACGGTGGACGCCGAGGCGCAGCTCGACCCCGACGTGGTCGCGCAGATCGCGATCGAGGTCGGGGACCCGCGCGGGCGGCACTTCCGCCGGATGCGGCACCAGAACGTGAGGCCCGAGCACCTGCTCGGCCGCCGGCTCGAGATGCTCACGCTGGGCGTGCTCGGCGAGCTGCGCGCCCGCACCAACTGGCACCGCATCGCGCGCGAGTGGGTGTACGGCGACGAGCCCGTGACCGAGCTCGGGAGGCTGGAGGCCGAGTTCTTCGCGAGCCGCGGCCTGCGCGGCGCGCGCGCCTAGGCGGAGCCCGGCGTCAGCGGGCGCTGGAACCAGCGCACGTCCCAGGTGCGCCCGAACTTGACGCCGACGCCGCGGAAGACGCCCACCTCGGTGAACCCGTGGGCGCGGTGCAGCGCCTCGCTCGCCGGGTTGGGCTGGGTGACTCCCGCGACCGCGAGCAGCACCGGGGCGCGCTCGAGCCGCGCGAGGAGCTCGCCGTAGAGCGCGTGGCCGACGCCGCGGCCACGGTGGTCGGCGTGCACGTACACCGAGGTCTCGCGCGTGGTGGCGTAGCCGCCCCGCTCCTTGTACGGGCCGCTCTTCGCGAACCCGACGACCTGCCCGCCCGTGAGCGCCACGAGCAGCTCGTTCCCCGCGTCCGGGTCGGTGGCGCGCAGGATCTCGTGCCAGCGCTCGAGCGAGGGCGGCTCCAGGTCAAGCGTCGCGGGGGTCTCGACCGCGGCCGCGTAGATGGCGGCGATCGCCTCCAGGTGCTCGGGCCGGGCGTCGGCGACGATCGTCGCGAGGGAGGTGGCTGTCACGAAAGATGAAGGTAGCCGGGCCGAGCGCGTTACTCGCAGGCCCCGCCGCCGGGCACCTCCCAACCGGCCCTCCCGACCGCCCCCCTCCCGACGTTCAGTCCTGGTGTTCGTTTTCCGACGACCAGGGCTGAATGTCCGCGGCCGCCAACCCAACGTTCAGCCCTGGTGTTCGTTTTCCGACGACGAGGGCTGAACGTTGCGGTCGCGGGGTGCCGCGGGGCTACTGGCGAGGGTCGGTCTCCGTGGGGTCTGGGGGCGGCTCGGCGGGCTCGTCGGCCGGCCGGTCGGCGGCGTCCTCGTCGGAGGCGCCGCAGAGGGCGAGCTCGCCGGCCGCCACCAGGGCGGCGAACCGGCGAACCGTCGCGGTTACCAACTCTCCCCCTGCTCCGTCCTCCGCTCGCGCTGCTCGTCCGCCGGGCCGTCGCCGTCCGGGTCGATGTCCGCGGCCCGCTGCTCGGCCTCGCGCGCCTGCGCGCGGGCGCGGTCGGCCTCCTGGGCGCGCGCCTCGGCCTCGGCCGCCTCGCGGCGGGCGCGGGCAGCGCGCTCGTCGGCCGCGGCCGCCTCGCGGTCCGCCACCACCTCGTGCGCGGCGGCGCGACGCCGGTGCTCGCCGGCCTCCTCGCGCCTGCGCTCGAACTCCTCCCTGCGCCTGCGGCCGCCCGCGAGCGCGAGCAGGGCGAGGGCGACGATCACCACGATCACGATGACGACGATCAGGGCTGTGCTCATCCTTGGCCTCCTTGTCGAGACACGCCCGTTGCGCGCCTTCGTTGGGGTTGCGGCTACCCCGCGGCGCGCGGGTCATGCCCCGGGGCGCCCGGCGGGCTAGGCGGCGCGCAGCGCGCCGACCGTCGTGATCGTCCCGTTGAACAGGAACGCCGTCTGGCGCAGCGACGACTCCAGGTCGAAGTCGTGCAGGGCGGAGACGGCGTCGTGCGGGATGATCACGTGGTACCAGCGCAGGGCCGCGCTCGCGGCCGTGTAGTGCACGCAGATGTTGGCGACGGTGCCGCAGAGCACCAGGGTGTCCACGCCCCACTGGCGCAGCTGGTGGTCGAGGTGGGTGCCGTAGAAGGCGTCGTAGCGGACCTTCTCGATGACGAGCTCGTCCGGCCGCGGCGCCAGCTCCTCGACGATCTCCCAGCCCCAGGTGCCGCGGCGCACGTGCTCGCCCCAGATCCGGAACTCGGGGTCGTCGTCGCCGTGGGTGTCCTGGGTGAAGACGACGCGCATGCCCGACGAGCGGGCGAGCTCGAGCAGCTCGGCGATGCGCGGGACCGTCGCCTCGGCGCCGGGGACGACGAGGGCGCCGCCCTCCTTGACGAAGTCGTTCTGCATGTCGACGACGACGAGCGCCGTGCGCTCGGGGTCCAGGACGACGTCGTCCTGGATCTCGTAGTCGGGGATCTCGACCGTCCGCGCCATCGTCGATCGCCTCACCGCTGAGGATAGGCGGGCCGCGGTGTGTCGGGCGGCGATCGCACGGGCACCGGCCCGGCGCGCCCGGCAACCCCGAGCGAGGCGGATTCCTCCCGCCATGCGCGGCGGCTTGGTTGCGCTATGCGGGACCAACCCGCCCCGCTCGTCGTGGCGGGGGCGTCCCGGGTGCGGCGTGCGGGTCGTTGTGCGAGGCTGCAGGCGATCGATGTCCCGTCCCGCACGACGCAGCACGCTGGCCGAGCAGCACACGCCCCGCGCCATCGCCAAGCGGCTCGCGAGCGCGCGCGAGCCCAGCTACCTGCACGACTTCATCTACGGCGCCATCGACGGCGCGGTGACGACCTTCGCCGTGGTCGCCGGCGTGCAGGGCGCCCAGCTCGACGAGACCGTCGTGATCATCCTCGGGGTCGCCAACCTGATCGCCGACGGCTTCAGCATGGCCGTGAGCAACTTCCTCGGCACGCGCGCGGAGCGCCAGCGACGGGAGCAGACGCGCGACGAGGAGCTGCGCCAGATCCGCGAGTTCCCCGAGGGGGAGCGCGAGGAGATCCGCCAGATCTTCCGGGCCAAGGGGTTCGACGGCGACGATCTGGAGCGAATCGTCGAGGTGATCACCGCCGACGAGGAGCTCTGGCTCGACACGATGATGAGCGAGGAGCACGGGCTCTCGGAGACCTACCCCGACGAGCTGCGCGCGGCCGCGTCGACGTTCGTCGCTTTCGTGGCCGTGGGCGCGATCCCCCTGCTCACGTTCGCCTACGACCTGCTGATCGGCGAGGTCGCCGATCCGTTCCTCTGGTCGGCGGTCCTCACCGGCGTCGCGTTCTTCGTCGTCGGCGCGCTCAAGGCGCCGTTCGTGGGCCGCAGCTGGGTGCGCTCGGGACTCGAGACGCTCGCGATCGGCGGGCTCGCGGCGACGCTCGCCTACTTCACGGGCGTGCTGCTCCAGAACGTCGGCTAGCCGGCCTCGGCGCGCTCGAGCTCGGCGCCCAGCGCGGCGAGCTCCTCCGGATCGAGCTCGCGCTCGATCAACGGGAAGAGCTCGTCCTCCTCGAGACGGACGTGCGCGGCCAGGCGCTCACCGAGTCGGCGCAGCTCGGCGGGCTCGGCGCCGGGGCCGAGACCGCGCGCGGCGGCGCGGATCTCGACGTGGTCGGTGAGCACCCGGGCTACGAGCTCATGCCGGGGGTCGCCCCCGCCCCTCACGTACCCCGGCAGGAGCACCGCCTCCTCGATCTCGAAATGGCGCTCGCCGTGCCCGCGCCAGAAGCCCTGGAAGTGCGCGACGGCCTCGGCGGCCGTGCGCTCGTCGGCGCGGCGCAGCTTGAGGCTCGCGACCAGCGCCTGGTGGTGATCCCGCGACAGCGGGCGCAGCTCCGGCGCGCGCTCCATGAGGCCATGCTAGGCCACGCAGGCCTCAAAGCGCTCGCCGCGGCAAGCTCGGGCACGGCGCCCAGGAACGAAAAAACCCCGCTCGGGGCGGGGTTCTGTGGCTACACCGCTACCGGGATTCGAACCCGGGTTTCCGGACTGAGAATCCGGCGTCCTAGTCCCCTAGACGATAGCGGCGTGTGGGCGGCCATATTAGCAACGCCCACGCGCAAGATTACGTCGTCCGCTCGGCGACCGTGAACCGGACCTGGTCCTCGAAGATCTCGGCGTGCAGGACCTTGTCGTCGAGCACCTCGGCCGCCTCGGGCTCCAGGAAGACCGGCGGATCGCTCACGATCTCGTCGCCCTCCTGCGGGCCCTCGACGAGGGTCAGGTGCAGCTCGACGCCGGCGCCGGCGCTGTCCACCGCCGGGTCGTCGGCGCGCGAGATCCGCATGCCGCTCCCCTCGGGCATCTGCGACGACGCGAGGATGGTCTGGACCGCCGCGACGGCCTCCTCGGTGAGTGCGAGCATCGTTTGTCGGGACTCCCTTCTCCCCCTATCCGGGGAACGGTTACTGGGAACTCCCGCCCGCCTACCCGCGGCGCCGCCGTGGAAACGGGCCCTTGAAAGCGAAAAGAGCCGCTCGGCGAGCGGCCCTGGATGCGGCTGGAGGGATTCGAACCCCCACGGGCTTGCGCCCACGAGCACCTGAAGCTCGCGTGTCTGCCAGTTCCACCACAGCCGCGTGGCGGGCAAGAACGATAGCGGGACGCGACAGCTCCTTGGCACCTGCGCCCCTCTGCGCGAACGCGGCACCTCACCGCCGCTCTGGCCGCACCAGGGAGGGTGGCGATGCCCACGGCGCGGCCCCGGATCGTGTGGCGACCGGGCTTGACCAGGAAGGCCAAGCGCGGCTTGCAGCTGCCCCGCTTGCGCCGGTCGAGCCTGCAGTGGAACGTGGAGTTCGGGCCCGTAGACCGCAGCGTCACGCGCAGGCGCGCGCCGCGCGTACCGCGGGCGACCGGCTTGCGCGGCACGAAAACGGGCGCGTCTTGCCAGACGCGACGACGGATCTTTACCCAGGCCGTAGGGTGTAACCCGCGATGAGAGTAGGCCTCGTCCTCGGCGCCGGCGGGATCCAGGGCGGCGCTTGGCTGACCGGCGGGCTGTACGCGCTCGCCACCGAGAAGCGCTGGGATCCCGCGGACGCGCACCGCATCGTCGGCACGTCGGCCGGCGCGATGATCGGCGCGCTCGTCTCCGCGGGCACGCCGCTGTGGTTCATGGTCGCCCACTCCGCGGGCGAGGACATCCCCGGTCTCACCGACGCCCGCGGCGAGCCCGCCTCCGCGGCCGATCGCAACTCGGGCGCGGTCTTCCGCCCCGCCAGGGCCCTGCCGCCGGTCGGCCCCGGCTCCCCCAAGCTCGCCGTGCGCACGCTGCTGCGCCCGCACCGCTACCCGCCGGCGGCCGTGCTCGCCGGCTGGGCCCCGCGCGGCGTGCTCTCGACCGAGCCGCTCAAGGACACCGTGCGGCGCGCCGTGCCCTCGGGCTGGAGCCCGCACCCCGGCATGCGGGTCGTCGCCTGCGACTACGAGACCGGCCGGCGGGTCGTCTTCGGCCGTGACGACGCCCCGCCCGCCGAGCTCGCCGACGCCGTCGCCGCCTCCTGCGCGATCCCGGGCTTCTACCACCCGGTGACGATCGCGGGCCGCCGCTACGTCGACGGCGGCATCTGGTCGACGTCGAACCTGGACGTCGTGCGCACCGAGGACCTCGACCTCGTGATCTGCTTCAACCCCACCTCCATTCTGCACCCCACCAGCGCCTGGAACCCCCTGAGCCTCCTCGGCAAGGCCTTTCGCGACCACTCCGGTCGCCGGCTCGGCAGCGAGCGCAAGAAGGTGCGCGCCACAGGCACGGAGGTCATCCTCATCCAGCCGACCGCCGAGGACCTCGAGGTCATGGGCGGCAACCTGATGAGCCGCCGCAACCGGCACCGCACGCTCGAGACGGCGATCCGCACGGTGCGCCGCCAGCTCCGCGAGCCCGCCATCGCCGAGGCGCTGGCCGCGCTGCCGGAGTGCGCCCGCCCGGAGAAGATCGAGCGGCCCCCGGGCCCGCCCTCGAGCTGGCCCGCGCTCAGCATCGAGGACCTGCGCCCGGATCCCGCCCGGGCGCAGCGCACCGTCGCCTAGCGCCCGCCGGAAGCCTGCGCCGCCCGCGCGGCGCGCGCCGGCACGCCGAGCGGGCTGCCGAGCGCCCGGGCGCGCTCCGCGCCGCGCCTGCGCTCGCGCTCGGCCTCGGCGAGCCACTCGTCGAAGTCCACCTCCATCGTGTGGCGCTCCGAGCGGTAGAAGCGCTGGTCGTGCCGCTCGCGCTCGCGCCTCATGTCCTCGAGCATCTCCTCGCGCGAGGGCAGCGCGTAGCGGCCGGTGAGCAGCTCCGCGATCCACACGCCCTGCACCTCGGCGAGCGGCATGATCGCCCCGAACGGCTGCATGAACCCGACGAAGTACACACCGGGGATGTCCGGGTGGAACGTGCGCCGGAAGAGGTCCAGCCGGTTGCCCGGCGCGGAGATCAGGCCCTCGTCGAAGAACGGGAAGCTCACCTTGTAACCGGTGCAGTAGACGATGAGGTCGATCTCCTCCTCGCTGCCGTCGGCGAACCGCACGCGCTCGCCGCGCAGCTCCTCGATCGCGGGCTTGGGGATCACCGCCCCCGCCGCGAGCCGGTCGTAGATCTGGTCGGAGAGCGTCGGGTGCGCCTCCCCGATCCGGTGGTCGGGCCTTGGCAGGCCGACCCTGGCGGGGTCGCCCGAGCGGACCCGCCCGAACTCGAGCAACAGCTGCTTCGCCCACTCCGGCAGCCACGGCGGGCGCGGGATCTGGTCGACCGGGCGCCCGTCGAGCCGCTTGCGGATGATCCACACGCCGCGGCGCAGCGAGAGGTAGGTCGCCTCCGCCACGTAGCTCGCGTCGCGCGCCACGTCCATCCCGCTGTTGCCGCCGCCGACGACGAGCACCCGCCGCCCCTCGAGCTGCTCGGGCCCGCGGTAGTCGTGCCCGTGCATCACCTCGCCGGAGAACTCGCCCGGGTAGGGCGGGTCGGGCCAGCGCTTGTCCCAGTGGTGCCCGTTGCAGACCACGACGGCGTCGTAGCGGCGCACGATCCGGCCGCCCTCCACCCCGTCGCCCACGACGGTCGCCTCCCAGGTCCCGTCGCCGAGCCGCTCGACGCGCTCCACCTTCGCGTTGAACGTGATCAGGTCGCGCAGCGCGAAGTGGTCGACGTACGCGTTGAAGTACTCGCGGACCTCCCAGTGCATCGGGTAGTCCTCGTTGGGCATCGGGAAGTCCGAGAACGACATCCGCGGGCCGGACGTGTTCATCTCGAGGGTCGAGTAGCAGGCGCTCACCCCGTTCGGGTTGTTCAGCACCCAGTTGCCGCCGACCTCGGGCCCCATCTCGAACCAGTCGAACGGGACGCGGGCCTCGTTCAGCGCCTTCGCCGCCGTGATCCCCGACGCGCCGGCGCCGATCACCAGGGCGCGCGGGAGCGACGGATCGGGCTCGATCGGCTCGGTGCGGGGCGGGGCCGGCTCGCCGCGGACCATGTAGGGCATAGGAACGGCTGCTCGCGTTTCGGGTTGTCTTCGGAGGCGCCGGACGCCCGGCGCAACACCACAGTTGTACAGCCCCCCGCAGCCGCCCGCGACGGGGCTACGACCGGGTCAGCGCGTCGAGGAGGCCCGGGAAGCGCGCGTCCAGGTCGTCGCGGCGCAGCGAGATCTCCCGGGAGGTGCCGCGCACGCGGGTGCGCGTGATACCCGCCTCGCGGAGAAGGCGCAGGTGGTAGGAGCCGGTCGAGGTCGGGACCCCTAGCAGCTCGGCTAGCTCACCGCAGATCCGCGGCCGGCCGTCGGCCAGGACCCGCACGATCTCGAGCCGCAGGGGGTCGCCGAGCGTGCGCAGGATCGTCGCGAGATCGAGCGCCTCGGCAGGCGGGTGCGGGATCCGCTCGCGCAGTTCGGCTCCGTCGGCCATGGGGACATGGTAGAACTTTGCGCGATATTTCCAAAGTTATTGAAATAAGGGAATGAGCACTCGCAACGCCTACCTCCTCGCCGCAGCCGTCATCTGCCTCGCCCTCTACGGGTCGAGCACGCCGTCCCCCCTCTACGCGACCTACCGGGAGCTCTGGGGCTTCTCCCAGGTCGTGCTCACGCTCGTGTACGCGGTGTACGCGTTCGGCGTCCTGGCGTCGCTCTTGCTCGCCGGCCGGGTGTCCGACCTCGTCGGACGCCGGCCCGTGCTCCTGGCCTCCCTCGGGATGCTGATGGGCGCCACCGCGCTGTTCGCGGCCGCCCAGGCGCCCGCCTGGCTGTTCGCCGCCCGCGCGGTCCAGGGGGTGGCGACCGGCCTCGCGCTCAGCGCCGCCGCCGCGGCGCTGCTCGACCTCCACCCGCGCCGCGACCCGACGGGCGCGGGCCTCGCGAACGGCGTCGCCAGCGCGATGGGCATGGGCCTCGGCGTGCTGGTGAGCGCGGCGCTCGTCGAGCTGCTGCCGGCCCCGCGGGTGCTGCCCTACGCCGTGCTGCTGGCGCTTCTTCTGGCCGCGTTCGCGGGCGCCCTGCGTATGCCCGAGCCGGTGGCCCGGCCGGGCCGCCTGCGCCTCACCCCGCAGCGCCCGCGCGTCCCCGCCGAGGCGCGCCGGCCGTTCGTCGTCGCGAGCCTCGGCGTGCTCTCGTCGTGGTCGATCGGCGGGCTGTTTCTGGCCCTCGGCCCCCAGCTCGCCGCGAGCCTGTTTGAGTCCGGCAACCACCTCGTGGCGGGGATCCCCGTGTTCGTCGTGGGCGCCTGCGGCGCGCTCGCGCAGCTCGCCTGCGGACGGACGGCTCCCTGGCTGGGCGCCTGCCTCGGCTCGGTGGCCCTGGCGGCCGGCCTCGCGCTGATCTCCCTGTCGGCCTCGACCGGCTCGAGCGCCGTGCTGATCGCCGGGTCGGCGCTCGGCGGAGCCGGGTTCGGCGTGGCCTTCCTCGGGGCGCTGCGCGCGCTGTCCGCGGCGATCCCGCTGGACAGCCGCGCGGCGGTGATGTCGGCGTTCTACGTCGTCGCGTATCTGGCGATCTCGGTGCCCGCCGTGCTGGCGGGCGCCCTCGTCGCGCCGCTCGGCATGGAGCTCACGTTCGAGATCTTCGGCGCCGCCGTCGGGGCGCTGGCGCTGTTGGCGGCCTTCGAGGCCTGGCGGACCCGCCCGCGGGCATCCGCGGAGCCGGCGCTCGCGCTGGAATGACCGGCCGGTTTCCGGACCGGCCTACTCGCAGCCGACCAGCTGTCGGCCGGGTCGGCGTCGTCCACGGGTCCACGCCCGGGCCACAGCTCACCGGGTCCGGGAAGGCGTCAGGCACTGCGCGCCGAACCCGACCGGTCCGCAGCCCACGCGCAAGCGAAGGGCGACCGACGACCACAGGCCGGCAGCTGGGGCTCGGAACCGGCGGCCGGCGGCCGATTACGGCACCTCCCGCCCCAGCCAGCCGCGGTAGAACCCCTCGATGTCCGGCAGGAAGTCGTGGACGACCGGGTAGCCCGGCGGCACGGCCTCCACCTCGAGCAGGCGCCCCGAGACCGGGCAGTAGAACTCCCGCAGCTCCATCCACTCGGGGTCGCAGTGCGCCATGCGCGGGTAGATCTCCTCGAGGAGCTCGTCGGTGTCGCGTACGAAGATCGGCGCGTAGAGCTTCCAGTTCTCGTCCGCCCGGCAGAAGTCGTGGCCCGCGTCGGTGCGGATCACGAGCTCCCCGTCGGAGCGCCGGCGAACCACGTTCAGCCCCTCCCCGACGGGAAGCACGATCGGGTCGTCCCACTCGACGCGCTCCTGCAGGAGCGCCACCCACTTGTCGAAGCGGTCCGCGTCCTTGTAGCCCGACTGGATCTCCTTGATCTCGCGCCGCGAGAGCTTCTCGTCGTAGAGCGCGGCGAGCGTCTCCGGCTCGAGGGTGCTCCCGCTCGCGGGCCTCGGCATCTCCACGCGCTCGACGCGCGAGGAGGCCAGGAACTCCGCGGCCGACTCGGCCGGCGTGACCTTGCCCGGCTGCGCCTGCAGCCCGGGCGGCAGCGTCGGGGTCGGCACGCCGAAGGTGAAGTCCTCCGGCAGGTCCCAGAACCCGCGGAACTCCGCTGCCCAGCGCGGCGAGAGCTTCATGGACTCCTCGTAGCCGACCTTGACCGGCTCGATGATGTCGCCCGCGAGCACCCGCTCGCGCTGCTCGGCCCACCATTCGCGGAACGGCCGGGCGCGCTCGAGCCGCCGCCGGCGCGCCGCGTCGCGGTCCGAGAGCGCGTAGATGCGCTCCGCGTACTCGGGCAGCAGGTGCCCCTCCTCGACGTCGCGACGCACGTCCTCGGGCCTGCGCTCCAGCGGGTCGCCGAGCCCGGCGGCGCCCTTCATCACCGAGAGGTAGAGGTCGCCGGACTCGAACGGCTCGAGCAGCGTGAAGTTGTCGAGCTTGTAGGTCCGCTCGCCGTCGATCGCCATCAGCTCGGGCTCGTCGAAGCGCCCGTCGGCGACCGGGTACGCCTCCCCCCTCTCCGCCAGCTCGCGCAGGTTGTTGCGCTTGATGTTGTGGATGTAGGCGACCGACCCGGGATAGCCGCCGAAGATCCCCTGCGAGGTGAACAGCCGCGTCGTGCCCAGGTTCTGGAGCTCCCAGAACGGCGTGTTCCAGATCATGTGCAGCGACTCGAAGCTCGACCCGCCGCGGTGGCGCCCCGGCCCCGCGGTGTTGGCCTTGATCCGCCGCGACAGGTAGACCATCGGGCAGATCAGCTCCCACATCTCCACGTCGCCGGCGTCGCCCTCGGGGTTGAACATCGCGGCGCACGTGTCGGTCCCGTCGAGCACGTACTTCGCGCCCATGCCCTGCGCGGCGATCTCGAAGTTCATGATCGCCGAGGAGTTGCCGTACTGGTCGATCCCGCCGCCCTGGATGACGTTGCCGGAGACCGAGTAGGAGCCGATCACCTCCTCGATGAACCCGCGCGCCTGCAGCGCCCGCGACAGCGTGCGCGGGTACCCGGTGAACGCCGGCTGCAGGAACGCCCACGAGATGCCCGTCGAGCCCTCAGCGTCGCCCAGGTTCGCGATCGACCCCTCCGGGAAGTTCGTCCTGACCGCGAAGTAGGCGCCGTCGTTCACCTTGTCGTTGCAGATCAGCGTCTGCGTGAACATCACCCAGATCGCGCCCTGCATCGCCGACGGCGTGCAGTTCATGGAGTGCCAGCCCCACGCCGAGGAGCCGTCGAGGTCGAGCTCGTACTCGCCGTCGCCGCCGATCCGCACCTCGAACGGCGCGTGCATGAGGAAGTCGCGCCGCGCCCGCGCCGGCAGCTGGACCTTGTCGGCGTAGGTGTTGTCCATGAACGACGCCGCCCGGTAGCGCCCCGGCACCGTCATCTCGCGGATCCGCGACTTGAACGAGCGGCGCCCCTCCTCGATCACCTCGCGCGAGAAGCGCTTGAAGCGGTCGATCCCCTCCTCGCGGATGATCCGCTCGACCGCGTCGCGGATCATGTGGCAGCCCGCGAGCCTGGTGCGCTCGTCGAGCAGGTAGTACATGGGCGCGCGCGTCTGCTTGCGGCAGCGCTCCAGGTGCCACCGGGCGATCTCGTCGTTCTCGCCGATCTTCACGCAAGGCAGGTCGATGCCGTCGTCGAGGCGGTGCGTCGGCCCGACGGGCACGCCGCCAGGCGTCGAGGCGCCGATGTCGAGCACGTGCGTGACGCCGCCCGCCCACGCGACCAGCTCGCCCTCCCAGAAGATCGGCACGAACGTCTGCACGTCGGCGTTGTGGACGTCGCCGATCGTCGGGTCGTTGTTGGCGAAGATGTCGCCGGGGCGGATGCCGGGGTTGTCCTCGTACCCCTGCCGGATCATCCACTTGATCGCGTCCGACATCGTGTGGACGTGGACGATGATCCCCGTCGAGAGCGCGATCGAGTCGCCCTCCGGCGTGTACAGCGCGAAGCAGAGCTCGCCCAGCTCGCGGACGATCGGGGAGGCCGAGATGTTGAGCGCCGTCTCGCGCGCCGAGACCAGCCCGCCGCGGATCCGCGAGAACAGCTTCTCGTAGCCGATCGGGTCGGAGCGCATCAGCTCGAGCTCGCCTGTGAGCCCGGCGTACGCCCCGGTCTCCCGGAACAGCCGCTCGGACTCGGCGAGCATCTCGTCGAGCCGCCTGCCGTCCCAGCCGATCGGGCGCGCCGCGCGCGCCGTCCCCTGCGTCTCGTGCACAACCGCCATCGCCTACGCCTCCTCTCCGGCCGCGGCCGACAGGTGGAAGATCTGGTGTGAGTCGAGGCGCGCCGTGCGCCCCGGGGGGATCGCGAACGTCGTCGCCGAGTGCTCGACGATCGCCGGGCCCTCGATCACGTGCCCGGCGCGCACGTCCTCGAGCATCACGATCGCGGTCTCGGCCTCGCCCTCGCGCCAGCGCACCTTGCGCGTCGAGCTCACCGGCGGCGAGCCCGAGACCTCGGGCAGCTCGGGCAGGGCCGGCTTCTCCACCTCGACCGAGCCCTGCACGATCGCCTGGGTGATCAGGTAGCCCAGCTCCGGCGAGCGCGCCGAGCGCGCGTACACCCGCGAGTAGGCCTCCTCGAACGCCTCGATCAGCGCGTCGACGTGCTCGCCCTCCTCCATCGAGTGGAACGGCGAGACGATCTCGAGGTCGTTGAGCTGGCCGTAGTACTGCATGCGCACCGCGTGGGTGAAGCGGATTCGCTCGCGGTCGATCCCCGACTTCTCGAACTCCGCGGCGACGCGCTCCTCGAGCCCCTGCCAGGCGCCGGTGACCATGAAGCCGACGCCGGCCTTCTCCATGTCGTCGGCCGTCGGCAGGATCGGCAGGTCGACCGTCTGGTCGTAGCGGTACTCGAAGTCGGCGCACGCGCACCCGTACGCCGAGAACCCCGCCGCCCACGCCGGCACGAGCACGTCGCGGTAGGCGACGCCCTCGGTGTATCCCGCGACGTGCAGCGGGCCGCCGCCGCCGTAGCAGAGCAGCGCGTAGTCGGCCGGGGAGTAGCCCTTGCCGAGGATGCGCCCGACCGCCTCGTTGCGCAGCGTCTGCTCGAACAGCTCGATCACGCCCGCGGCGGCGTCGACCACGTCGAGGCCGAGCGGGTCGGCGATCTGGCGCCGGACGGCGTGGCGGGCGCGCTCGGGGTCGAGCTTCACGGCGCCGCCCAGAAAGTAGTCCGGGTTCACGCGCCCCAGCACCACGTTCAGGTCCGTGACCGAGACCGTGTCGAGCCCGCTCTCCGGCCAGCTCACCCCGATCCGCGAGCCGGCACTGTCCGGGCCGAGCTCGGGGCGGTTCGAGTTCGGGTTCACGCGCACGAACGACCCGGTGCCCGCGCCCAGCGAGTCGATCCGCACGAGCGGCATGTTGAGCAGGAAGCGGGCGATGTCGGGCGTCGGCGTGATCTCGTAGCGCCCGTCGGTGATCAGGGCGATGTCGAACGACGTCCCACCGATGTCCGTGCACAGGACGTTGTCCAGGCCCAGGCGCTCGGCGAGCGCCTGCCCGCCGACCACGCCGCCAATCGGCCCCGAGACGAGCGTCGTCGCAAGCTCCTTGGCGTCGATCGCGATCGTCCCGCCGTGCGAGGCCATCACGCGCAGCTCGAACCCGGCGCCCGCCGCCTTGGTCGCCTCGCGGACGCGCTGCATCATCCCCCGCGAGGGCTCGGCCGCGTACGCCTCGATCAGCGTCGTGTTCAGCCTGGGCAGGTCGCGGCGCAGCGGGTAGAGCTCCGACGAGAGGTAGACCGGAACTTCACCGTTCAGGCCGCGCTCGGCCTTCACCTGCTCGACGATCTCGGCGGCGCGGATCTCGTGCTCGGCGTTGCGGTAGCTGCACAGCAGGCAGACGCAGATCCCCTCGACGCCCGCGTCGAGCAGCTCGGCAGCGGCGGCGCGCACGTCCTCCTCGCGCAGGGGCAGCACCTCGTTGCCCATCACGTCGATGCGGCCCCGCACGCCCTTCATCAGCTCGCGCGGGACGATCGGCTCGTTGTGGTGGTGGGTCGCCAGGTGCAGGCGGTCCGAGTAGGAGAACCCGAGGTACGTCTGGATGCCGCGCTCGATCCGCAGGTAGTCCTCGTGCCCCGCGGTGACGATCGCCCCCACGCGCCTGCCGGTGCGCGCGAGCAGGCGGTTGAGCATCGCCGTGCCCGAGTAGATCCCCGACGCGATCCTCGGGAACGCCTCCTCGGGGCTCGAGTCCCACTGCTCGAGCGCGTCGCGCGCGGACTCCATGAAGCCGACGGACTCGTCCTCGGGCGTGGTCTGCGCCTTGCCGACCACGAACGAGCCCGCCTCGTCGACGATGAACGTGTCGGTCATCGTGCCGCCGGCGTCGATCGCCAGCACCCTCGGGTTGCGCTCGGCCAACTCTCTCCTCCTGTCCGTAGCCCGTCCCGTGCGCGACGCTAACGCGGCGGGCCCGGTGCGGGCATCGGCGAATGGGATAAGCGCGCGGGCGCCGTTTGTGGGATGCGCCCAAATCCGGTCGGCCGTGGCCCGCGCCGCGCCCGAGCGCGCCGCCTGAGGATCAGCGCGGGGCGGCGAGCGCGGCGACCCGGGCCGCCGCCCCGGTCAGAAGCCGCCGCCGCATTCGCCCGCCTCGGCGTCAGTCGCGCAGCTCGTGGACGCGCAGGGCCGTCTCGAGCTCGGCGCGGCGGGCGTTCACCGGGCGCCCGATGCGCTCCTCGATCGTCCGCAGCCGGTAGGCGACCGTGTGCTCGTGCACGCCGAGCATCGCCGCCGCGGCGCTCGCGTTCTGGCCCGCGGCGAAGTACGCGCGGAGGGTCTCGCGCAGCCGCCGGGAGCGGGAGTCGGGGCCGTCGATGCCGCGCAGCTCGCGCTCGGCGAACGCCTGCGCGCCCGGCGAGCCCACGACGAGCGCCTCGAGCGCGACCGCGTCGTAGCGCACGAGCGACCCCGGCCGCAGGCGCAGGGCGACGGCGTGCGCCGCGCGGGCCTGCGCGTGCGAGCGGCGGAAGCCCTCGGTGCCGGGCGCGGGATCGCCCGCCGAGACCACGGCGTCCCCCTCGATGGGCACCTCGCCGAGGTCCTCGAACGGCCGCGTCCTGCCGAGCCACGCCCACGCCGTGTCGCCCGCGAGGGCGAGGACGAGCCGGTGGGCAGCGTCGACCCGGGCGGCGAGCGCGCGCAGCGCCGCCTCGGCGTCGCAGCCGCTCGCGACCAGGCCCAGGTGGTGGAGGCGCAGGTCGTAGCCGAGCTCGCCCACCGCCTCCGCCGGGTCGGGGCTCGCGCCGTCGAGCACGTCGCGCACGAGCTGGGTGCGCCGCTGCTCGTGCGAGCGCAGGTAGCGGTCGCGCTCGGCCGTGTACTCGTCGGTGAGGAAGCCCGCGAGCCGGTCGACGTACGCGAACAGGAAAGCGGAGGCCTCCGCGGTCGCCGCCCGCCGCTCCTCCTCGGGCGCTCCCGAGCCCTCGACGGCGTCGAACCACGCCTGCCACATCATCGCGTGCCCGACCCGGTAGGAGCGCAGGAGCGCGGTCAGCGGCACACCCAGGCGCGCGGTGAGCAGCGCCAGGCCGCGCGCCTCGCCGGGGATGCTCCGCGGCAGCTCCCGGTCCGCCCTCAGGGCGGAGAGGCCCGCGTCGATGTTCGCCAGGCACGAGGCGCGGACCGCCTCCCACAGCTCCGCGCCGTCGAAGTCGCCGAACTCGGTGACCTGGTCGCGGATCGCCTGCGTCATGCGCTCCGCGAGCGCCTCGCGTTCCTCCAGGAAGCGCGCCGCGATCGTCTCGACCAGCCCCGTTCCCGTCCGCACCACGATGCCACTGTAGTCCACGTCACGCTCGCGTTCGACCCGTCCGTCACCATTGGGGCATGCGCGACGCCGCGATCGCAGGGGACACGCACCCCACCCCCGCCATGCCCGCGGCCGCCACGGGCGGCTGGTGGCGGAGGCTTCCCGGCCGGGCGCTCCTCGTCCTGGCGGGCGCGATCGTGCTCTTGCTCGTCGTCTCGCAGCTCGCGCTTCCCGGGCTCGGCGAGAGCGCGATCGAGGACCGGCTCACCGAGAACGGCGGCACCGCCGAGGTCTCGCTCAGCGCCCTGCCCGCCGCCCGCCTGCTGTGGGGGTCCGGCGACCGCATCACGGTGAGCGCGACCGGCATCGAGCTGGACCCGACCGACCAGCGCCGCGTCTTCCAGAACCTCGACCGGTTCGGCGCGGTCGAGATCACGGTCGTCGGGGCCACCGCGGGCCCGATTAAGCTCGACAGCTTCACCCTGACCCGCGAGGGCGACGCGCCCTACGCGCTGCGGGCCGACGGCTCGGCCTCGGTGGCCGACCTGGCGCGCTTCGGGATCGACCGCGCCGGGCTGCCCGGGTCGGACATCGTCGGCGGCATCCTCGACTTCACGGGGATCGCGGGCGCCGACGTCCCGATCGAGCTCGACATGAAGCTCGCGTCCGACGACGGGCGGATCCGCGTGCTGGACGGCGACGGCACGATCGCCGGCCTGCCCACCGGCCCGCTGGCGGAGCTTCTGACCTCGGCGATCGTCGTGCGCCTGTGAACAGCACGCTCGGGATCACCCCGAGCGGGCTCGCCTACGAGATGGCCGGGTCGGGCCCGCCGCTGCTCCTCATGCACGCGGGACTCATGGACCGGCGCATGTGGGACCCGCAGTGGCCTGCGCTCACCGAGCGCTTCACCGCGATCCGCTTCGACGCGCGCGGCTTCGGCCAGTCGGCGGACCCCGATCGCCCGTACTCGCTCCACGGCGACGCGCTCGAGGTGCTCGAGTCCGCGGGCTTCGACCGCGCCGCCGTCGTGGGCGTGTCGATGGGCGGGGTCGCTGCGCTCGACCTCGCGCTCGCCGCGCCCGCGCGCGTGAGCGCGCTCGTCCTGGTGAGCTGCGCGCCGTCGGGGTGGCACCACACCTTCGACCTCCTCCGCCTGCTCGACGCGGCCGACGCCGCCTTCGAGCGCGGCGACATCGACGCGGCCAACGAGGCCGAGGTGCGGATCTGGGTCGACGGCCCGCTCCGCACCGCGGACCGCGTGGACCGGGAGGTCAGGGCCCGCGTCGCGGCGACGAACCGCGTGCTGCTCGAGCGCCAGGCCCACTTCGAGCACGAGCCGTTCGAGCTCGAGCCGCCCGCCAGCGAGCGGCTCGGCGAGCTGCGGGTGCCGACGCTCGTCGTCACCGGCGAGCTCGATCAGCCGAGCGTGCTCGACGGCGCGTTCGCGATCGCCGCGGCGAGCGGCGCCCGGCACGTCGAGATCCGCGACTCCGCGCACCTCCCGAACCTGGAGCGACCGCGCGAGTTTTTGGAGGCGCTGCTGATCTTCCTCGAGGAGATCGCGCCCGCGGGCTAGGCCGCGCGCGGCTTCGGCGCGCTGCGCTCGCGGTCGGCGAAGTACTCCTCGCCCTCGATCCCGAGCTGCGGAAGCGCACGCCCCACGGCCGCCGGCAGCCACCAGGCGGCGCGCCCGAGCAGCAGGATCAGCGCGGGGAGCACCAGGCAGACGATCACGGCGTCGACCGCGACCGCGACCGCGAGCCCGACCCCGAACTGCTTGACCGTCGGATCGCCGCTCAGGATGAAGCTCGCGAAGACGAGCACCATGATCCCGGCCGCCGCGACGATCACGCGCATCGCCCTGCCGAGCCCCTCGATCGTCGCCCGGCGGTGGTCGCCGTGCAGGCGGTACTCCTCGCTCACGCGGGTGAGCAGGAACACGGTGTAGTCGGTGGAGAGGCCGAAGAGGATCGCGAACATGAGCAGCGGCACGTAGCTCACCACCGGGATCGCGTGGTCGAGGCCGATCAGCTCGACCCCCCAGCCCTCCTGGAAGACGCCGACGAGGACGCCGTAGGCCGCGGCGACGGCGAGCAGGTTGCAGACCCCGGCGAGCGCGGGCACGACGACCGTGCGGTAGGCGAGCGTGAGCAGGACGAAGCTCAGCCCGACGATGATCAGGATCACGAGGGGCAGCTCGTCGCCGATCCGGTCGGCGAGGTCGATGTTGGCGGCGGTCGTGCCCCCGACGAAGGCCCGCAGCTGGGTGCCCTCGAGCGCGCCTGGGATCACCTCGGAGCGCAGCTCGCGCACGAGGTTGCGGGTGCGCTCCGCCGAGGGCGAGGAGCTGGGGATCGCGGTCATCACGGCGCCGGTGCCGTCGGAGCTCACGGTCGCCTGCGAGACGGCGGCCACGTCGTGGGCGTGGTTGATCCGCTTGCGCAGCTTGACCAGGCGCGGGTCGCTGGCGGGGCTCTTCAAGAACTCCTCCTCCTGCTGCTGCGCCTGCTGCTGCTGGGCCTGGCTCGGCCCCTGGGCCTGCGCCTGCTGCGTCGCCTCGGACTCCGCCTCGTCGGGGGGGACGCCCTCCGCCTCGAGCTGGGCCGCCGCGCTCGCGGCCTGCTCCTGCTGTTGCTCGGAGGCCTCCGCCTGCTGCTGTTGGAGCTGCTTGAGCTGCTTGCGGTCGGGGTGCGCGGGCGGCCGCACGTCGACGGCTACCAGCAACGGCCCGTTGGCGCCGATGCCGAAGCCGCGGGTCGTGTCGTCGAAGGCCTGGCGGGCGGTGGTCGAGAGCGGGAGCTGGCCGGTGTCGGGCGCGCCCAGGCTGATCTGCGTGACGGGCAGGGCGAGGACCACGAGCAGCAGGACCCCGAGCGCGGCCGCCGTGACCGGGTGGCGGCCGACCATGCGCGCCCAGCGCGCCCACAGGCCGCCGCCGCGACCGCCGTCCCGGCGCGCGGGTCGCAGGGCCAGCGCGTTCACGCGGCGGCCGAGGAGCGCGAGGCCCGCCGGCAGGAAGGTGAGCGCGGCGAGGATCACCACCGCGACGGCGATCGCGGCCGAGTACCCGAGGTTGCGTACCTGCGGGATGCCGCCGAAGTAGAGGCAGAGCAGGGACAGCACGACGGTCCCGCCGGCGAACACCACGGCGCCGCCCGAGGTGGCGACCGCGCGCGCGACCGCCTCGGGCACCGGGTGCCCCTGGGCGAGCAGGCGGCGGTAGCGGGTCACGATGAACAGCGAGTAGTCCACCCCCACGCCGAGGCCGAGCATGATCCCGAGCGTCGGCGCGATCGAGGGAACCGCGAGCAGGGTCCCGGCCAGGCCGACGACGGCGAGGCCCGTGAACACGCCGACGAGGGCGGTGCCGATCGGCATCAGCATCGCCATCACCGCGCCGAACACGAGGACGAGGACGATCGCCGCGCCGAGGACGCCGACGATCTCGCTGAGGCGGGTGCTCGGCTGCGAGAGCTCGGCGCCCAGGTACCCGCCCGCGGAGACGTCGAGGCCGGCGGCGACCGCGGGATGCCCGCAGTCGAGGACCGACTGGGCCTCGTCCTCGTCGAGGTCGGAGGGCCCGGGCTTCAGGAAGACGGGGATCGAGGCCGTCTTGCCGTCCTCGCTGATCTGGCTTGCGCCCTGCGCGGAGAGCGGGTCGACGACCGAGTGCACGTGCGGGTTCGCCTTCAGCCTACGCACGGTCTCGGCGAGGGCCTGGCGGGCCGCGCCCTGGTCCACGCGGCCGTCGGGCGAGGAGACCACGAGCGGCACCGAGCCGTTCGCCTGCGCGGGGAGCTTGCGCTCGAGCAGGTCGGTAGCGCGGGTCGAGCCCGTGCCGGGGATCGACGTGTCGTCGCTGGTGGGCCGGCCGGTCGCGTTCGCGCCGATCGCGGCGCCCGCGGCGAGCAGGATCCAGCCGACGAAGAACAGCAGGGCGTGCCGGGCGACGAACGCGCCCATCCTGTACAGCAGCCCCGTCAAAGGGCCTCCTCCCCGGTCCAAGCCATCCGCAGATGCTCGCCTGCGTAACCGGCGCGCAAGCAGTGGTTTTCGCCGCCGGGACGGGTGACCTTCCTGCCCGGCGGCGCGACGGCGTCGTGCCGGCTCCGGCCTCGCGCCGCACCCGCCGGCGCGCCCCGCCCGCGCCGGCGCGGCCCAGCCTCGCCGGCCACAGCCCCGCGGCTGTGCGATTCCGTTGCTATGTGCAGCGTTTTCGCGCGGTCGGCCCGGTCGGGGGGCGTTCTCGGGCGCGCGGCGTCAGGATCAAGGGTGATGCGCACGGCGATCGTCTCCGACCTCCACCTGGGCGCGGGCAACGACTCGGACCTCCTGCGCCGCCCCGACGTACGCAGGGTCCTCGTCGAGGCGGTGCGCGGGTGCGACCGGCTGGTCCTGCTCGGCGACGTGGTCGAGCTGCGCGACCGCCCGCTCGCCGAGGCGCTGCGCCTGGCCGCCGAGCCGCTGCGCGAGCTCGCCGACGCGGTGGGCGAGCTCGTGCTGGTGCCCGGCAACCACGACCACCGGCTCGTCTCGGGCTGGCTCGAGCAGCGCGCGCTCCGTTCGCAGCGGCCGCTGCGCCGCGCCGAGCGGGCGCGCACGGACGCGTGGCCCGCCTCCGCGCTGCGCGCGGCGATCGGCTACGACGTCCCGCTGCGCATGCACTACCCGGGCATCTGGGTCCGCGACGACGTCTTCGCGACGCACGGGCACTACCTCGACCGCCACCTCACGATCCCCTCGTTCGAGCGCCTCGGGCTCGCGCTCGTGGAGCGCACGCTCGGGATCGCCCCGGCGCCGCCCGACCCGCCGGGCGCCCCCGAGCAGCCGGACACGCCGCACGGCCCCGACGACTACGAGCGCGTCGTCACGCCGGTGTACGCGTTCCTGTTCGCGCTCGCCCAGGCGGGCGGGCGCGCCGGCGGGACGCCGTCCAAGCGCGTGTGGGACGCGCTCACCGGCGGCGAGTCGCGGGCCGCGCGGCTGCGGGGCTGGCTGCTCGGCTCCGTCGCGCTGCCCGGCGCCGTCACGGTTGCGAACCGCCTCGGCCTCGGCCCCGTGCGCGCCGACCTCTCCCCCGGCGCGATCACGCGCGCGGGCCTCGACGCCATGGGCGAGGTCGTCGAGCGCCTCGGGATCGAGGCGAGCTTCGTGGTCTTCGGCCACACCCACCGCCGCGGCCCGCTCCCCGGCGAGGGCCTGTGGCGCACGCCCACCGGCCCGCTCCTGCTCAACACCGGAAGCTGGGTCCACGCCCCGGGGCTGCTCGGCGAGACCGCTGCCCACAGCCCGTACTGGCCCGGCACCGTGTGCTTCGTCGAGGGCGAGGAGCGCCCCCGGCTGGAGCACCTGCTCGATGGGTGGTCGAGGGAGGAGCTGGCGGGCTAACGCGGGGCGCCGGCGCCTCAGTGCCCGTGGCGATGGCCGGCGAGCAGGCCCAGGGCGTGCGGGAGCGCGCCCGCGATCGCGGCGCCCGCCTGGGCGATCGAGCGTGGGTTGCCCGGGAAGTTCACGATCAGCGTCCGGCCGCGCACGCCGGCGACGCCGCGGGAGAGCATCCAGTGGTCGGGCACGTGCTCTCGGGATGCGAGGCGCATCGCCTCGGCGAAGCCCGGGGCCTCGCGGTCGATCACGTCGCGGGTGGCCTCGGGGGTCACGTCGTCGGGGCTGAAGCCGGTGCCGCCGGTGGTCGCGATCAGCGCGCACCCCTCCTCGTCGGCGAAGTAGCGCAGGCGGCCCGCGATCAGCTCGCGCTCGTCGGGGATGACCTCGGTCGCCACGACCTCGCAGCCCACGCCCTCGACGAACCCCGCGAGCGCCGGGCCGCTCTCGTCCTCGCCGCCGCGGCCCGCGGCCCGCGACGTGGAGATCACGAGGACCGCGGCGCGCACGATCAGCCCTCGCGGCGCCACAGGCCGCTGCGGCCGCCGCTCTTCTCCAGAAGCTCGACGCGCTCGATCACGACGCCGCGCTCGAGCCCCTTGACCATGTCGTAGACGGTGAGCGCCGCGACCGACGCCGCCGTCATCGCCTCCATCTCGACGCCGGTGCGCCCGACGGTCCGCGCCTCCGCCTCGAGCGTGATCGCGCCCGCCTGCGCGTCCACCTCGCCCCGCACGTCGACGAGCGTGAGCGGCAGCGGGTGCGCGAGCGGGATCAGGTCGGCGGTGCGCTTCGCGGCCTGCACGCCGGCGAGCCGCGCGGTGCCGAGGACGTCGCCCTTCGGCGCGTCGCCGCGCTCGACCACGGCGGCCGTCTCCGGCTTCATGCGCAGCACGGCGCGGGCGACGGCGCGCCGCTCGGTCTCGGGCTTCGACCCCACGTCCACCATGCGCGCGGAGCCCTCCTCGTCGAGGTGGGTGAGGCGCGGCTCCTCGCTCACGGGGCCGTCCCCTCCACCCAGCGCGCCACCTCGCCCTCGACCTCCTGCTTCCAGATCGGCGCCTCCGCCTTCACGCGGTCGATCAGCTCGCGCGCGCCGGCGAACGCCTCGGGCCGGTGCGGAGCCGAGACCGCGACGATCACGCTCGGCTCGCTGAGCGGCACCTCCCCGACCCGGTGCTCGACGGCGGCGGCGAGCAGCCCGTGGCGCTCGGCGCACTCGCGCGCGATCGCCCGGAGCCGCTCGGCGGCCATCTCCTCGTACGCCTCGTAGCGCAGCAGGTCGACCTCGCGCGTCACGCCCTGGAAGGTGACGACGGCGCCGGCGCGCGGATCGGACACGGAAGCCGCCAGCCCGCCCAGGTCGAGCGGCTCTGAGGTGATCCGGGCGCTGATCCGCGGCGCGTCCTGCCCGCCGCTCACCGGCGGGATCGCGGCGAGCTCGTCGCCGGGCTCGATCGGCGTCTCATCGGCCGCGTACTCGCGGTTGACCGCCACGCGCAGCGGCATCCGCTCCAGCCCCTCGAGCCCCGGGTGGGCGCGCAGGGCCTCGAGGGCGTCGCCGACCGTGGCGCCCTCGGGGAGCTCGAGCTCGACCGCGTCGGCGCCCGCGCGCTCGCGGAGCATCGCAAACAGTCGGACGTTCACCCTCACACCGGGGATGCTACGCGCGCAGCAGCTCGACCGTAACCCGCTCGCCGGCCGCGGCGGGCTCCTCCCCCGCCGGCACGATCGCGAGCGCGTCCGCGTCGAGCAGCGAGGTGAGGACGTGCGAACCCTGCGGTCCGGTGGGATGCGCCACCCACCCCGCGTCGGTGAGCTCGAGCCGGCAGCGCACCGCCTGGTCGCGCCCCGGCAGCCGCGGCACCTCGCTCGCGAGCGCGGCCGTCGCGCGCTCCGGGGCCTCCCTGGCGCCGGTCAGCGCCCGCAGCGCAGGCCGCGCGAACAGCACGAAGGTGACGAACGACGAGACCGGGTTGCCGGGCAGGCCGAAGACCAGCGCGCGGTGCTCACCGTCCTCGTGCACGCCGAACCACGTCGGCCGCCCCGGCCGCAGAGCGACCCGCCAGAAGCGCTCGGCGACCCCGAGCTCCGCGAGCGCGCCCTTCACGTGGTCGTGGGGCCCGACCGAGACCCCGCCGCAGCAGACCACCACGTCGCTCTCCAGCCCCCGCGCGAGCGCGGCGCGCGTGGCCCCCGGGTCGTCGGGGACGCGCTCGACCAGGGTCACCTCGGCGCCCGCGCGGCGCGCCAGCGCGGGCAGCGTGAGCCCGTTCGAGTTGCGCACGCCGCCAGGCCGCATCGGCTCGTCCGGCGCGAGCAGCTCGTCGCCGGTGCAGAGCACCGCGACCCGCGGCCGCCGGGCGCACTCCGGCCGCGGCTCGCCGAGCGAGGCGAGCACGCCCAGCTCGGGCGGGCCGAGCAGCGTGCCCGCAGGGAGCACCCGCGTCCCGGCGCGGACGTCGTCGCCCGCCCGCCGGACGTCGTGCCCCGGCTCGAGCCGGGCCTCGAACTCGATCCACTCGCCGTCGCGGCGCACGTCCTCGACGCGCAGGACCGCGTCGGCGCCCTCCGGCAGCGCGGCCCCCGTCGAGATCGCGATCGCCGTGCCTGGCTCGACCGCCTTGGCCGCCGGCGACCCGGCCCGCGACTCGTCGATCACGCGCAGGCGGACCGGCGAACCCGGCCCCGCCCCCTCGGTGTCGGCCGCGCGCAACGCGTAGCCGTCCATCGCGGAGTTGTCGAAGGCGGGGACGTCCTCCGGCGCCTCGGCGTCGCGGCTCAGGACGCGGCCCAGCGCCTCGTCGAGCGGGACTCGCTCCCCGGGCAGCGGCGCCGCCACCTCCGCGAGGACCGCGGCGCGCGCCGCCTCGACCGAGATTGGCTCAGACACGAGCGCGAGGGTATTGAAACGCCGCTAGCTTCCGCCCCATGGAGGACGCGGCCCAGCCGATCGGCGCGGTGCTGGCGGGCGGCGCGGCGCGGCGCCTGGGCGGCGCCAAGGCGACCCGGGCGCTCGCCGGCAGGCCGATGATCGCCTACCCCCTGGCCGCCATCGCCGCAGCGGGCCTCGATGCGGTTGTGATCGCGAAGCGGGACTCACCCCTCCCCCGCGCCCTCGCCGCCCGATTCGTGCCCGAGCCCGACGAGCCGCGCCACCCCCTCGCCGGCGTCCTCGCGGCGCTCGATCACGCGGGCGGGCGCCCGGTCGTGGTCTGCGCCTGCGACATCCCGCTCGTCACCGCCCCGGTCATCCGCCGCCTCGCCGACGTGCCCGGCACCGCGGTCGCTCACGACGGCGAGCGGCCGCAGCCGCTGCTCGCCCGCTACCGCGCCGCGGACGCAACGGCGCTGCGGGCTGCGCTCGGGGCAGGCGAGTCCGTGACGGCGGCCGCGCTCGCGCTCGGCCCCGAGCTCGTCAGGGTCGAGCCCGATGCCGCGTTCAACGTCAACACGCCCGAGGACCTCGCCCGCGCGGAGCGGTTGGTGAGCGAGCGGGCCCGCCCTTCCTAGGCGGCCCCCGCGCACGCAGCGCGAACGGTAGGCGGCCGCGGCCCTCAGGGGCGCGGCGGAGCCACCCCGCGGGCAAGCTCGAGCGCGCCCGCCACGTCGCGGCCGGCGCGCGCGGCGAGCCAGCACGCGATCGGCGCCGCCTGGCGCTCCGAGGCGTGCGCGGCCGTCGCCGCGAGCTCGAGCAGCCCCTCGATCTCCTCGGGCGAAGGCGGCTCGACGCCGAGGCGCTCGGCGAAGGCAGAGAGCCACTCGTCGCGCGTCACGGCGCCACCTCCTAGCCGCCGATGGCACTCATCGTGCGCGGCGGCGGCACGAAGCCGGGCTCGTTCACCCGGTGCTTGAGCTCCTTGCGCCACGCCGCTGCGCGGATCAGCTCGGCGAGCTCCTCGTCGCTTGCGCCGGCGCGCAGCGGCTCGCGCAGGTCGGTCTCGCGCAGCGAGAACAGGCAGGTGCGCAGGCGCCCCTCGGCGGTCAGCCGCAGCCGGTTGCAGTCGGCGCAGAACGGCTCGGAGACGGGGTTGATGAAGCCGATCTCCCCCGGCCCGTCGGCGAAGCGGAAGACGCGGGCCGTCGCGTGCGGCTCGCGGGGCAGCTCGACGAGCGGGTGGCGGGTCTCGATGAGCGCGCGCAGCTCGGCCCCGGTGAGCACCGCTTCCGGCGACCACGAGCGGTCGCCGTCGAGCGGCATGAACTCGATGAAGCGCACCTGGTAGTCGCTCGAGCGCGCGAGCTCGCAGAACCGCCAGACCTCGTCCTCGGTGAAGTCGCGCATCGCGACCGCGTTCACCTTGATCGGGCGCACGCGCTCGTGCCGGGCGATCGCCGCGAGCCCCTCGAGGACCTGCGGGAGCGCGTCGCGCCGGGTGATCTCGTGGAAGCGGTCGCGCGCGAGCGAGTCCACCGAGACGTTGACCCGGTCGATCCCGGCCTCCACGAGCGCGTCGGCGTAGCGCTTGAGCAGGTAGCCGTTCGTCGTCAGCGCGAGGTCCTCGATCCCCTCGATCCCGCGCAGCATCCGCACCAGCTCGGGGAAGTCCCGGCGCGCAAGCGGCTCGCCGCCCGTGAGGCGCACGTGGGTGACGCCGAGCTCCGCGAAGATCCGCACGAGGCGGGTGATCTCCTCGAACGTGAGCAGGTCGGAGCGCTCCAGCCAGCGCATCCCCTCCGCCGGCATGCAGTAGCGGCAGCGGAAGTTGCAGCGGTCGGTGACCGAGACCCGCAGGTCGGTGAGGGCGCGGCCGTGCGCGTCCCTGAGTGGCCCTGCCTCGACGCTCACCCCCCAATGATTGCGCGCCGGGCCGACGGGCGTCGGGCGAGGCTCCGGATCGGGCGCCGGCCGGGGCCCTCGACATCGCGGAGAACCGCGGCGCTCGAACTTTGGACACGCGGACAATCGCCCCTTATCCGGCCGGACATAGGCTTGCCGCACCCTTCAGGTAGCGATCGACACAGCAGCGGCGCGCCCCCGTCGAGGGGCGCCCGCGCGCGAGGAGGCCATAACCGAACATGCCGCGAATCCGTCAGCAGAACGTCACAGCCGCCCAGTGGAGCCCCAACGGCGAGACCCTGGGCAAGCTCGACCTCGCAAGCGGGGACTACCCGTTCGGCGAGAACGTCTTCTCCCCCGCCGTCCAGAAGGAGCGGCTGTCGGCGGAGACCTACGCGAAGCTCCAGAACGTCCTCGCCAAGGGCGAGCCGCTCGATCCCTCGCTCGCGGACGAGGTCGCGGAGGCGATGAAGGAGTGGGCGCTTGAGAAGGGCGCCACGCACTTCACGCACATGTTCCAGCCGCTGACCGGGCTCACGGCGGAGAAGCACGACTCGTTCTTCGCCCCGACCGGCGAGGGCAAGGCGATCGCCAAGTTCAAGGGCTCCGAGCTGATCCAGGGCGAGCCCGACGCCTCCTCGTTCCCGACCGGCGGCATCCGCGCCACGTTCGAGGCGCGCGGCTACACCGCCTGGGACCCGACCAGCCCGGCGTTCATCATGGAGAACCCGAACGGCGCGCTGCTGGTCATCCCGACCGCGTTCGCGTCGTGGACGGGCGAGGCGCTCGACGCCAAGATCCCGCTCCTGCGCTCCATGGACGCGCTGTCGCGCTCGGCGATCAGGGCGCTGCGGCTGCTCGGCGACAACGAGGCGCAGCGGGTCTTCACCACGGTCGGCCCCGAGCAGGAGTACTTCCTGATCGACAAGCACTACTACTACGAGCGCCCCGACCTGGTGACAGCCGGCCGCACGCTGTTCGGCGCCAAGCCGCCCAAGGGCCACGAGCTCGACGACCACTACTTCGGCTCGATCCCCGAGCGCGTGCTCGCCTGCATGCTCGAGGCGGAGCTGGAGATGGCGAAGCTCGGGATCCCGGTCAAGACGCGCCACAACGAGGTCGCCCCGGCGCAGTACGAGATCGCGCCGGTGTTCGAGAACTCGAACGTCGCGTCGGACCACAACCAGATCCTCATGCAGGTCCTGCAGAACGTTGCGCGCAAGTACGACCTGGTCTGCCTGCTGCATGAGAAGCCGTTCGCGGGCGTCAACGGCTCGGGCAAGCACAACAACTGGTCGATGGGCACCGACACCGGCGTGAACCTGCTCGACCCGGGCGACACGCCGGCGGAGAACACGAGCTTCCTGTTCTTCTGCGCGGCCGTGATCCAGGGCGTGAACAAGCACCAGGGGCTGCTGCGCGCGTCGGTCGCGAACATCGGCCAGGACCACCGCCTGGGCGCGAACGAGGCGCCGCCCGCGATCATCTCGATCTTCCTCGGCCACGAGCTCGAGCGCGTGTTCGAGGCGATCGAGTCGGGCGAGGGCGACCCGCACACGCCGGGCTCGTTCCTCGAGCTGGGCGCCGAGGTCCTGCCGCCCCTGCCGCGGCACGGCGGTGACCGCAACCGCACCTCGCCGTTCGCCTTCACCGGCAACAAGTTCGAGTTCCGCGCGCTCGGGTCGAGCATGTCGCTCGCCTTCCCGAACACCGTGCTGAACACGATCGTGGCCGAGGCGATCGACGAGCTCGCCGACAGGCTCGAGGAGAAGCTCGGGGCCGGCGCGGACGTCGCCACGGCGGTCGCCGAGGTGGTCAAGGAGTCCTACGCCGCCAACAAGCAGATCTGCTTCATGGGCGACAACTACTCGTCCGAGTGGCACGCCGAAGCCGAGCGGCGCGGGCTCAAGAACCTGCGCACCACCCCGGACGCGCTGCCCGAGGTGATCTCCGAGCAGACCATCGAGACGTTCGGCAAGTACAACGTCCTCTCCGAGCGCGAGCTGCACTCGCGGTTCGAGGTCTGGACCGAGCAGTACACGATCCGGGCGAACATCGAGGCGGAGACCACCGAGTCGATTGCCCGCACGATGATCCTCCCGGCGGCGATGCGCCACCTGGCGCTCTGCGAGCAGGCCGGCGTGACCAAGGCGGCCGGCGAGGCCCGGACGCTGATCGATCAGCTCATCGAGGCGATCGGGGAGCTCGAGGCGGCCAACGTCTACCCGGCCGGCGTCGAGGGTCTGGAACTCGCCAAGTACGCGCGCGACAACCAGCTCGCCGCGATGGCGAAGGTGCGCGAGGCCGCGGACAGGCTCGAGAAGGTGGTCGCGGACGACCTCTGGCCGCTGCCCAAGTACTCCGAGGTCCTGTTCATCAAGTAACGCGCGGCCCCCGCACCACGGGGGTCCGAGGACGCAAAGCGCGCCGGTCGGGAGACCGGCGCGCTTTCGTTTTTCTTCCTCGGGCTCCGAGGACGACGTGGGCATCCGGAGCTAGAGCGCATCCCCCGCCGGGCGTGCGTCGGCCCGAGTCGGGACCGGCCGGAGTCGGGTGTGAAGCGGGCGGCTAGCGCTTGCCGCGCTCGCGAACGATCACCGTGCGGCCGTCCTCGAGGCGGTAGACGCGGCCGATCTCCGTGCCGCTGCCCACGACGCGCTCGCCTGGGTCGAGCTCGATCTCCTCGACCTCCTGCTCGCGGTCGGCCGTGACCTGCTCGGTGCGCTCGCGCTGCTCCGGGTCGTTCTGCTTGAGGACGTCGGTCATGTTCACCGATGCGAGCGCGGCGAGCAGGAACGCCACCGCGAGCACGATGCCGAGGTCGAACAGGTTGACGAGGCCGTCGAGGGGGTCGCCCGCGCGGTCCTCGTTGCGCCGCGCGCGCGCCGAGACCTTCACGACGCCCTCCCGGCTGCGACCTGGGCGCCGCGCGCGGCCGTGCCGTTCGCGGCCGCGGCCGGCGCCGGCGGCGAGGTCAGGCGGGCGGCCGCGTACTCGAGGTCGGAGTAGTCCTGTCCGTAGAGGCGGTCGCGCACGAGCGAGATCCCGAAGGCGATCGCGCCGACGAGCAGGCCGGCGACGGTGACGCTGAACGCGACCCGCAGGTTCTCGGTGAGCTGCTCGACGTTGCCCTGGGCGAGCCCCGCGAGCGCCGGCGAGAGCGGGATCAGCGTGCCCATCAGGCCGAGCGCCGGGCCCATGCGCACGAGGATGCGCGTGCGCTCCAGGCGCCGCAGCGACCCGTACTCGAACTCGGCGAGCCGCTTCGCGATGCGCGCCTCGGCGTCGGGCCTGCGGACGTCGTCGAGGATCCCCATCGCCGTCGCCCGCGCCGGGGCGCTGTGGGCGATCGAGAGGAGCGCGGAGCGCGCCGCGGTCTCGTCGCCGCGGGTGAGCGCGTCGCGTGCGGCCTCCACCGCCGCCTCGAGCCGGTGCAGGCTGCGCGGCGAGCGGCGCACGATCTCCGTCACGAAGGCGCCGGCCTCGATCAGGACGAGTGCGAGCGCGAGCAGCGCCGCGGCCAGCACCGGGATGCGGAGCGCCTCCGCGACGTCAAACAAAAGTTCCTCTACGACCATGGGTTCACTCGTCCTTTCGGTTGCGGAAGCTTGCCAAGCTCGCGCATCGTTCCCGCGCCGAGCAGCGCGGCCGTCACCAGGGCGCCCCAGACGGCGCCGGGCACGGAGAAGCCGTTCTCCTCCTCGGTGAGCTTGCCGGTGCGCGCCGAGATCGACGGCTTCTCCACCACCTGGGCGGTGGCGGGCGCGTCGAGCAGCTCGCCCTCAACCGGCTCGGTGCCGGGCGCCGTCCTGCGGTCGTTGCGCTGGCGCGGAGCCTCCGGGGCGTCCGGTTCGCCGCCGCCGTCGGGGTCACCCGCGCTCGCCGGGCCAGCCCCCTGGCCCGAGTTGGCGGGGCCGGTGTCGGGCGCGCGCTTGTCGCGGTTGCGCCCGCCGCCCTCGCGGTCCGGGCCCTTCTTGCGGAGCTTGCCCACCTGCACGATCACGATCGCGTCGCCGCCCACCTCCCGGTCAAGGTCGGACTCGGTTCGGACCCCGACCACGACCGCGTAACGACCGGGCTGCTCGAACTTGTGGGTCACGGTCTGCCCCTCGGCGCTGTGACCGTCGTTGAACTGCCAGGTGAACGTGAGCTTCTCCCCCGCCTGCGCGCGGCTGACGTCCGCCCGGAACCTGACCCGCTGGCCGGGCTTGACGCGCTGCGCGGAGGCGTGCGCGGTCACCTGGATCACGCGCCCGTTGCGGACGTTGATGCGCAACGGGCTCGCACCGAAAGTGTGCCCCGCGTTGTAGTCCGCCTCGCCCGAGCTGGGCCGCAGGAACCGGGTCTGGCCGCCCTCCTTCCAGACCACGGGAGGGCCGTCCGGGTAGTACCTCGGCTCGTTGCGCGCCTGCCGGTTGTCCAGGACGATCGCGGCACCGTCGCCGCGCTCGATCTCGACATAGCCGAACCCGGCGAGGTTGACCCCCGCTCGCCCGAGCACCCAGGACAGGGAGTACCCGGCGACCTCCTTCTTGCTCGCCCCCGAGTCCGACCGGATGGTGTACTCGGCGCGCACGTCCTCGTCGCCCTGCGGCAGGTTGACCTGCTCGGAGCGCCCGTCCGGGAGCGTCACCACCACGTCCGCTGCGTTCGCCGCGGGCGCAAGCCAAAGCGGCGCGGCGAGCGCGAGCAGCGCTGCCAGGATCCCGAGCGCGCGCCTCACTCCGCCACCTCCGGGACGGTGAAGCTGAGCGTGAACCAGCCGTAGGGGTCCCCGGGCTTGTAGTAGCGCGCGAGCGGCGAGGCCTCCGTTCCGCTGGGGTTCACGAGCGGCACCCGCTCGTAGGTGTAGGTGACGCCCTCGGGCCCGCTTTCTGCCGTCGGCACGACGTCGCCGCCGCCCAGCTTCCCGGTCACCGCGAGGCGGTGCACGTCCGGATCCTTCCAGTACTCGATGTAGTCGTGGATCAGGCGCGTGCCGCCAGGAGCGATCTCGACGATCGGGTCGTGGGCCCCGACGTCCAGGTTGAAGACGGTCTTCTGGAAGCGCACCGATCCGCTCATCCGCACTGAGGCCGCCCCCGTCACCGGGTCGAACCACCCCTCGGCGAACGACTCCGGCTCGTAGATCACCGTATAGCGCAGGTCGACGGGCGGCGTCCCCGTGCACGGCGCCGAGAGGTGCGCGGGCGGGTACGGGACCGGCGGCTCGAGCTCAGCCCCGCCCCACGCGCTCACGCCCGGCCCGGTGCCCGCGTGCAGGTAGCAGACGAACGACTCGCGCAGCCGCCACTCGAGCTGCGCCCCGGTCACGTCGACCGCGGTCTCGGGGCGCTCGAGCAGCTCGGGCTCGGTCTCGGTGGGCGGCGCCAGATCGAGCGTGCCCACCAGCCGCAGCCTGCCGAAGGCCTTCGGCACCCGCCGCAGCCCCAGCCGGCGCCGCAGCTCGCGCCGCAGGGCACCATCGAGCCGCAGCTGCCCCGTGGCGTAGACCTCGCCCGTGATCGGGTTGAACGGCACCTCCTCGACGCCGCGGAGCCGGCCGAACGTGTACTGGGTGCCGGCCAGCTTGGCGGTGAGCAGCGCCTTGCCCGCCTGGATCGTGGCGGTGATCCCGCGCAGGCGCGCGTTGCGGCGGCGCTTGCCTTTGCGCGCTACGAACCGCAGCCCGCCGCCGAGCCGCACGCGCGCGTACGAGCCGACCTCGCCGCCGCGCACCGGGAGCGTGACAACGCGCCCGCGGCGCGTGGCAGGAGCGAGCCTGCGCAGCTTCGCGTTCTGCGCGCCGAGGCTGCGCACGACGTGCGTGCCGACCCGCAGCTTGCCCACGCCCGGCTCGGCGGCGTGGGCGCTCGCGCTCGCCGCCAGGCAGGCGAGGGCCGCGAGGGCGATCAGGGCGAGCGCGCGCCTCATCGCAGCTCCTCCTCGAGCTCGCGCGCAGCGCCGAGCCAGTCGACGCGCAGCGCCGTGTGCCCGTCGGCGTCCACGTCGAGCCGCGCATCTACCTTCCAGACCTCGCGCAGGCGCTCCGGCACGAGCACCTCGCGCGGCTCGCCCGCGGCGACCGTGCGCCCCTCGGACATCACCACCACCTCGTCGGCGAGCGCCGCCGCGAGCGCGAGGTCGTGCACGACGAGCAGCACCGCAAGGCCCTCCTGGGCGAGGTCGCGCAGGAGGCGCGCGACGGAGACGGTCGCGCCCAGGTCGAGCTGGGAGGTGGGCTCGTCGGCGAGCAGCACCGGCGCCTCCTGGGCGAGCGCGACGGCGATCTGCACGCGCTGGAGCTCGCCGCCCGAGAGCGTGGTCAGGCGGCGGTGCGCGAAGCGCGTCGTCCCGGTGCGCTCGAGCGCCATCTCCACCGCCGCGCGGTCGCGCCGGGTGGCGCGCGCGAGCGGGCGCAGGTGCGGCGAGCGCCCGATCCGCACCGCCTCGGCGACCGTGATCCCCTCGGGCACGCGCGGGCGCTGGGGGACGAACGCGCGCAGGCGCGCGAGGCGCCGGCCGCGCGTGCGCCGCACGTCGTTGCCCAGGCACCGCACCTCGCCCCGCGCGGGCTTGACGAGCCCCGCCACGGTGCGCGCGAGCGTGGACTTGCCCGCGCCGTTCGGGCCGACGAGCGCCACGAGCCGGCCCCGGTCGACGCGCAGATCCGCGCCGCGCAGGATCGGCGCGCCGCCCAGCCGCACGTGCACGTCACGCGCCTCGAGCGCCGGAGCCTGCGCCTCAGCCGCGGTCACGCCGCCCTCCTCAGAAGCCACAGGAACAGCGGGACGCCCAGCACGACCATGAACGGCCCGACCGGCAGGACGAGCGGCGCGGCGATGTTGCGCGCCAGCACGTCGCCCGCGGTGAGCAGGGCCGCCCCGGCGAGCGCCGACGCCGGGATCACGAAGCCGTGGCTGGACGTGCCCCCGGCCATGCGCACGACGTGCGGGACGACGAGGCCCAGGAAGCTCAGCAGGCCGACGAGCGCCGCCGCCGCCGAGGCGAGCACCGCGGCGCAGAGCCCCGCAGCGAGGCGGATGACCTGGGGGCGGCTGCCCAGCGACGCCGCGACGTCGTCGCCCAGCGCGAGGCGGTCGAGCGGCCGGATCAGCACCAGCGCGAGCACGAGCCCGCCCACGAAGTAGGGCCAGAACGACTCGAGATCGGTCCACGCGTTCGGCGTGAGGCCGCCCGCCATGAAGAAGACCACGGACCCGACGCGGTCGGGGAACGCGGTCATCAGCGAGGTGGTCGCCGCCCCGAACAGCGCGGCGACGGCGATCCCGGCGAGGATCACCTGGGCCACCCCGCCGCGGTTGCGGCCGCTCCAGGCGATCGCGAAGACGATGGCCGCGGCGAGCAGCCCGAAGACCATCGCGCCGACCGGCAGGAGCGCGACCGACCCGGGGAACGCGAGCAGGATCAGCGTCGCGCCGAAGCCCGCCCCCGCGGTGACGCCGATCACGTCCGGGGAGGCGAGCGGGTTGGCGAGCGCGCCCTGCAGGACGGCGCCGGCCACCCCGAGCGACGCGCCCACCGCGACCGCCTCGACCGTGGTCGGCAGCCGGATGTCCATGACGATCCTGCGCTGCGGGCTGTCGGCGAGGTCGCCGAACAGGGCGTCGATCACAGTGCTCAGCGGGATCTCGACCGCCCCGAGCGCGAGCGAGGCGCCCACCGCCGCAAGCAGCGCGACGAGCGCGGCCGCGATGACCGCGCTCCGGCGCGCGATTGTGGCCGGCGTGAGCGCCACCACCGCTCAGTTCTTCAGGAACTGCCTGCGGACCATCCTGATCGTCGCCGCCACGTCGGTCCCCGCCTGCAGCAGGGTGTTGCGCGCGGTCACGTACACGCGGCCGTTCTGGCCGGCGTTCGTCGCCTGGATGGCCGGGTTGTTGCGCAGCTGCTCGGCGCTGTACTCGCGGTCGCTGGCACGCCCGTGCGGGACCCCGATGACCACGTCGGGGTTGCGGCTGATGATCTCCTCGGGGTTGAGGTGGGCGAACCCGCCGCTCACCATGAAGCCCTCGCCGTCGGCGGTCAGGCCGCTGGTGAGGAGCTTCCCGCCCGCGGCCGCGACGAGGTTGCCGCCCCAGCTGTTCGGCAGGAACGCGTACGGCTGCTCCCCGACGCCGAGGATGACGAGCACCTTGGGGCGCTTGCGGATGTTGCGCCGCGCCTTGCGGATCTGGCGCTTGACCTTGCGGGCGAGCTTCTTCGCGCGCTTGAGCTTGCCCACAACCTTGCCGATCGCCTTGATCTTCTTCGGCACCTGGGCGACGCGAACCGGGTCCCTCTCGACGACCCTGATCCCGAGGTTGCGGATCGCGCCGTGCCCCGCGCGCCAGGTGCGCTCCGAGAACACGATGTCGGGATCGAGGTCGACGAGCTGCTCGAGGTTCGGCCCGTTCGACGCGTGCGAGAGCGGCAGGCGGATCGCGCCGGAGAGCTTGCGGTGGTACTTCGCCTGGCCCGGCGTGAGCCCGACCGCGACCGGCTTCACTCCGAGCTTGACCAGCGTGTTCGCCGCGAACGGCGTGAGCGCCACGATCCGCTTCTTCTTCGCGGCCTCGGCCGGGGTGGCGAACGCCGCGAAGGCGGCGAGGATGGCGAGGCAGGCGAGCGCGCGCCGCATCAGGCCGCCTCCCCTCGCGCCCGGCGGGAGAGCTCGACGGTGGCCTCCCGCAGGCCGGCCGCCTCCCCGACGGGCGCCGCGAACGCGACGCGCGCCGGCGCCTTGCCGCGCGGCGTCTCGATCGCGAGCTCGAGGCCGTAGCGGTCGATGCCCGTGCACCGCGCCAGGGTCGCGTCCGGATAGCCCGCCAGCGCCCTCGCGATGTTGAGCAGGGCGTCGGCGTGGTCCTCGTTCAGGTGCGCGACCGCAGCGGCCGCCGCCGGGCGGGTGGGATCGGGCTCCGCCGCGGCGTACTCGGCCGCGCCCGCCGAGTCCATGCGGCCGTAGCCGCCGACCCAGCGCACGCGCTCAACGCGCAGCACCCACAGCGAGAAGTCGCCGAAGCTCTCGTAGGCGGCCGCGCTCGGCACCGCCTTCAGGTGCGCCTCACGCGCGAGCTCGGCGGCCTCGCCCGTGGGCCGCTCGACCTTGCCGACCAGCGTCACGCGGCCGTGCGCGAGCGGCTCCTGGTCGTTCCAGGCCTCGGCGACCACGAGGCTCGCCCGCGGGTCGCGCGCGACGTTGCGGCCGTGCTCGGCAAGCGTCGAGAGCATGAACACGGGCGACCCGTCGGCCAGGGACCCGTAGCTGACCAGCGACGCCCAGGGGTTGCCGTCGGAGCTCAGCGTCGCGAGCGCGCCCGCCGAGTGGGCGTCGACCAGCGTGCGCGCGTACTCCGCGACGGTCGGCCCCGTCGCCGGCGCCGGAGGGCTGAGCGGCGGCGGGGGCTCAGGCAGGTCGACGTTCTCGGGAACCTGGTGAGGGTTGTAGGTCTGGAGGGTGGTCATCGCTTCTTCCCCCCGACGAGCTTCGTCTTCACGACCTTCTTGACCTCGGCGCCCGGTCCGGCGTCGACGGCGACGGCGAACCGCACCGTGCCCTTCTTGCCGGCGAGCTTCTTCGCGACGCGCTTGGTGACCTTGACGGCGATCGCCGCGCGCTTGCCGCTGTTCACCTCAGCGGGCGCCTGCACCTTGGCGTTGAACCGCTTGCCGCCGACGCGCACCTTCGCGCGCTTCGGGGCGACGACCGTGCAGGGCCCCGTCTTGCAGCGCACGGTGGCGACGGCCGCCTTCGCCGACTTGCCGAGCCGCGCCTTGCCGCGCACCTTGAGCCCGGGCTTCTCGCCGAAGCCGGCGACCACCGTGAGCGGGTCCATCTCGGTCTCGGCCGGGTAGCTGCCGAAGACCGGCGCACCGTTCCCGGTCAGGGTCGCCGGGATTTCGTTCCACTGGATGGCGGTAGCGCCGATCGCCGGCGCAACCGCGCCCGTGTCCAGGGCGATCAGATCGCGGTTGTCGTCGATCGGCTCCCCCGGCCCCATCGGCAGGCTCTTGGAGTCCGCGAAGAGCAGGGCATCCGTCTCGGCGAGCACGACCCGCGGGTTGGCGACGGTGATGTCAAGCGCCCCGCCGTGGGCCCAGAAGTTGACCGACCCGCCGAGCTGGACCTCACCGAAGCCGGTCTCGGTGTCCAGGGTGCCGCCCACCAGCGGGAAGCGGAAGGTCCCGTCGGGGTTGCGGGTGGCACCGTCGCTGACCGAGATCTGGCCCGCGCCGCCGATGTAGCTGCGGAACGTCTCCTTCACGCCCCAGTCGGCCCAGCCTCCCTTGATGTCGACGACCTCCGCGCTTGCGCTCGCCGCGACCGCGCCGGACAGCGCCAGCGCGGCGGCCACCAGCCTCGTCGTCCTCAGAACTGCCTTCAAAAGCTTTCGTCCCTCCTAGTCGTCCCCAGGGGCACGCCCATGGGATCCGGTCGCAAATTAGGGCGCCCTAATTAGGGCGCCCTAATTCTTACAACAATTCCGACCGCGGCGCGGTGAATTAAAGCAGCTACCAGTCTTCATGGCTTGATTAAGCGGTTTGGGGCCCCTGAATTCGCTTGCGAAGCGAAACGCAACGCAAGCAATCGCCTTCCCGCGGGCCTTTTTCACTAGATAAGCCGACGCGCTGCGCCCCGCCTCCGTAGTTCGGGCGGATATGCGCCCGGTGGGCACACGGGGCGCCGGCGACGACCGTCGCGGGTTCGACCGTCGAAAGGTCGCGCTCGCGGACGCGACCTTCGCGACGTCGACTTTTCGTGGGATCAACCGTCGGTATGTCGCGCTCGCGCGGGCGGGGCTAGCGGCGCGCGGGCAACTCCGCGAAGCGCGCGACGAGCTCCGCGGCCGCGGGGCGCCGGGCGGGGTCGCGCTCGAGGCAGGCCATGATCGGCTCGGCGAGCGCGGCGGGGACACCCCCGAGCGGGCGGGGGTCGCGGGCGAGCTGCGGCCAGCGCTCCTCGCGCTCGCCGTCGCGCTCGCCGCGCGGGAACGGCCGCTCGCCGGTCGCCGCCTCGTAGAGCGTCACCCCCAGCCCCCACACGTCCGCTGCGGGCCCGACGGGCCCGAGCTCGGCGGGCAGGCACTGCTCGGGCGCCATGTACGCGGCGGTGCCCACCGGCCCGCGGATCTCCGCCGCCTCGTCCAGCTCTCGGGCGACGCTCAGGTCGATGAGCCGCGGCGGGGCGCCCATGATCGTGTTCCCGGCCTTCACGTCGAGGTGGACCACGCCCTCGGCGTGCATGTAGCTCAGGGCGCCGGCGAGCCGCGCCGCGAGCGACGCGAGGCGCTCGACGCGGAGCGCGCCGCCGCGACGGATGAGCCCGGACAGCCGCGGGCCCTCGAGGTACTCCAGCACCAGGTGCGGGCGCGGGCCGTCGAGGTCGGCCGCGATGCCGCGCACGATCGCCGGGTGGTCGAGCCGCTCGACCAGCTCCCACTCCGCCTCCAGGGCGGCGAGCGCGCGCTCGTCGTCCACGAGGTGCGGGCGCACCACCTTGGCGACCACCGCCGAGCGCAGAAGCTCGTCCCACGCCAGGTAGGCGTCGTAGCGTCTGCCCCCGCCGAGGCGCCGCAGAGCGGTGAGCCCCGGGGCGATCTCGTCCCCCCGGGCGAAGCCCCACCGGCTGCCCGTCTGCGGCACCGTCTCGGTCACGCGGCACCGCAGTATGCACCCGAGCGGCGGGCGGCGCACGCCCGCGGAGCCCGCGTCCCGTAAGCTCGGCCGTGAGACCATCGTGGGAACCACACGCGAAGCTCCACGCCGCCGGCGCGCGGTTATCGGGGACGGCCGCGGGGGTACGAGAGGGGCGCGCGACGGGCGCCCCCGATCATGATCATCAAGCCCTGGCTCTTCCCGTTCATCATGCTGGCCATCCTGGCCGCGATCGTCGCCGGGTTCTGGCTCGGCGGCCCGCCGCTCGGCACGGCGAGGGCTTTGGCTCGGCCGCCATCCCGCCGCTCGGCACGGCGCTCGGAGCGCTCGCGGCCGCGTCAGTAGCGCTGTTCGCCGCGCTGCAGCGGCCCCGCGGGCCCATCGGCCCGGCGTCCGCCGGCGGCGACGGCCGGCGCCGCGTCCTCGTCGTGGTCAGCCGGGAGCTCGACGACCCCGACGCGATCGAACGCGTGCGCGAGGAGGGCGGGCTCTACGGCGACGAGGCGACCGAGGTCCTGCTGCTCGCCCCCGCGCAGACCAAGCTGCTCGACCTCTGGGCCACCGACGTGCGCGCGGCCCGAGCCGAGGCGCAGCGCAAGCTGGTGCTGAGCGTCGCCGCCCTCGTCAAGGCCGACGTCGACGCGCGCGCCGCGGTCGGCGACCACGACATCGTCCGCGCGATCGAGGACGAGCTCGGCAGGTTCGCCGCCGACGAGCTCATCCTGGTCACCGGGCCGCCCGACTCCGACCAGGCAGGCGATCGCGCCGCCGCCGAGCTCTCGGAGCGGCTCACGATCCCGCTGCTGCGGATCACCGTCGGCGGCTGAGCGCGGCCGTCGGGAGAGCGCCGCGTCAGGCGGCGATCAGGTCCTCCATCTCGCGCTCGGCCGCGAGGCGCTCGAGCGCGCGCTTCTCGATCCGGTTGACGAGGCTCGGGGAGATGTTGAGCTCCCTGGCGACCTCGCGGGTCGTGGCGGGCTCGTCGCGCTCCATCCCGTAGCGCAGCTCGACCACGCGCCGCTCGCGCATCGGCAGGTGCCTGAGCGCGCGTCGCACTGCGCTCTCGCGGAGGCTGAGCTCCACCTCCTCCTCCACCCCGCTCTCCTCCCGCGGGAGGAGCTCGCCGAGCGTCGCGCCGTCGCCGTCCTCGCCCACGGGGCGGTCGAGGGATGTGACCGCGCGGGCCGCGTCGCGGACGCGCTCGAGGTCCTCGGGCGTGATCTCGGCCGCCGCGATCAGCTCGTCGTCGGTCGGCGGGCGGCCGAACGCGGCCTCGAGCCGGCGCTCGGCCTGGGAGACGCGCCGCTCGAGCTGGGCGACCGTCGTCGGCACCCGGATCGTGCGGGACTGGTTGTCGAGCGCGCGTTGCAGCGCCTGGCGGATCCAGAAGGTCGCGTACGTCGAGAACTTGAAGCCCTTGCGCCAGTCGAACTTCTCGGCGGCGCGCATCAGCCCGAGCACGCCTTCCTGGATCAGGTCGAGCAGCGGCAGGCCCTGGTTCTGGTAGCGCCGGGCGTTGGCCACGACGAGGCGGAGGTTCGAGTTGATGAGCCGCTCCTTGGCCTCGAGGTCGCCCTTCTCGATGCGCTGCGCGAGCTCGACCTCCTCGGCGCGCGTGAGCAGCGGGTAGCGCCCCGCCTCGCGCATGAACAGCTGGAGCGCGTCGGTCGTGGCCTCGGCGAGCTCCTCGTGGCGGTACTCCGTGCGGGCCGCGTCGCGACCGCAGTCGTCGCGCACGCGGATCCCGCGCTCCCCCAGGGCCTCGTGCAACGCGGCGACCTGGTCGGGCTCGAGCCCGCGCTCCTCGCAGGCCGCCTGCACGTCCGAAAGCTCTACGCAGCCATCGTCGTCAGCCCGCGCGACCAGCGACTCGACGTCGGTCGCCTCCGGGTCCACCTTGCCGTTGCCGTTGTCCATCACGCCGCCTCCCCGCCGGCAGGCGGACGAGCGCCCCGATCACGGGCGCACCTGGCCGACCCCACCTGCCTTTCCGTGATCACATTGGGATCGGTACCCGCGATCGGCGGGTTGATAACCGGGGTGGACGGTCAGGCACTACCGCTCGTTGCCGCGCTGGTAGTTGCCGGTCACGCGTGCGAGCTCGAGCTGCAGCGCCTGCGGGTCGGCGCCCTCGGCGCGCCGCAAAAACCGGCGGGCCCGCTCGCCGGCCAGCACGGTCACGCGCCGGCCGCCCCGGTCGATCAGGACCCGGCCGTCCTTGGTCGCCCTGTAGGAGAACTCGCCGCGGGCCACCGGCCCACGGTAACGTGACGCCCCGTCTAGGGGAGGGCGACGGCCGGCGACGGCTGCGCCTTGCGCAGGCCCATCGCGAGCCCCAGCGCCGCGAACGCGAGCGCCGCGCCCGCGGCGGTGGCCGTGAGCAGCGCGCCCGCGGCGGCCGCCGCGCCGGTGTCGGTGCCGAAGACGATCGCGGCAGAGGCGGCGCCGACGGTCGGGCCCACGGGCAGCACGCCCAGGGCCGCGATCGCGATCAGCAGCGCGGTGGCGTCGAACACCGACGCCTCCACCCCCACCCCGTTCAGGACGAACCAGTTGCGCGCGATCTGCAGGCAGACGGCGAGCACGACGAGCGCCACGACGCGGTTGCGGCCGTGCATGCCGCGCAGGGCGGCGAGGCCTCGCCAGGCGCCCTCGCGGCGGTTGCGCGCGACCGCGCGCAGCGCGGCGCCCACGAGCACGACCGCGGAGAGGCCGGCGATCGGGAACCACCACGGCAGCCCGAGCGGGCCGATCAGGGTGAACGACATGAGCGCGGCGAGGGCGACCTCGACCACGACGATCGGCACCTCGGACGTGAGGAGCACCGAAGCGGGCGGGCTCGCGTGCGGGTCCGCCCGGCGCAGCGCGGCGATCCGCGCCGCCAGCCCGAACTGGCCGTTCAGGAGGTTGCCGAGGTAGCCGACGGCCGCCGCCGGATAGAGGCGGCGGCGCGCGACGTTCCCGCCGGCGCTGCTCACGCAGGCCCCCCAGGTCTCGCTGCGGACAGCGAGCCAGACGAGCTGCAGGACGCCGGCGGCGGCGAGGCTCCAGACCGGTGCCGCGCGGAAGGCGCGGACGAACTCCCCGTAGTCACCGGCGAGGGCTACCGCCAGCGCCGCGACCACCAGGAGGGCACCCGCGATCGTCACCCCGGTGGAGTGACGGCGGCAGAAGCCCTGGAGCGCCCGGAGCGCCCGGGGCATCATCGTTACCCCGGGCGTGTCCGGGAGTGACGCTGACTAGGCGACGCGGACGTTCGTCGCGCGCGGGCCCTTGTCGGTCCGCTCGGCGTCGAACGAGACCTTGTTGCCCTCGGTGAGGACGTCGGGGCCCGCCGCGCTCTGGTGCACGAACAGGTCGCTCGAGCCGTCGTCGGGAGAGATGAAGCCGAAGCCCTTCTCGCTGTTGAACCACTTAACGGTTCCGGTGTTTGCCATGAGATTCCTCCATGGAACGGGTGCGAACGACGCGGAGGAAGCTGGAAGGCAACGACAGCGAGCGCTGGCACTGATTGCACCGCGCGACATTGCGCGGCTGGCAAGCACAGTAGCAGGGTGACCGGCCCCGGCGCGGAGCGCCACCCCCTCCGCGGGCGCCCGAGGGGCACACTGAAGGCGATGGAGATCTGGACCGCAGGGCACTCCACGCACTCGCTCCCGGAGCTGGTTGCCCTGCTCCGGGGCGCCGGGGTCGAGGCGCTCGCCGACGTGCGCGCGGTGCCGCGTTCGCGCCGCCACCCGCACTTCGCCCGCGAGGCGCTCGCGCGGGAGCTGCCGGCGCGCGGGCTCCGCTACCGCCACATCAAGAGGCTCGGGGGCTGGCGCAGGGCCCAGCCCGGATCCCCCAACGGCGGCTGGGACAACGACGCGTTCCAGGGATACGCCGACTACGCGCTGACCGCGGAGTTCCGGGCGGGCCTCGACGAGCTCACGGAGCTCGCGCGCGAGGCGCGCACGGCGGTGATGTGCGCGGAGGGGGTCTGGTGGCGCTGCCACCGCCGGCTGATCGCCGACCAGCTCCTCGTCCGCGGCTGGCGCGTCGTGCACATCGCCCCCGACGGCGGGCAGACGGAGCACGAGCTCACCTCGTTCGCGGTCGTCGACGGCGAGCGGATCACCTACCCGCCGCGCCAGGGCCGGCTCATCGACCCCGACGAGCGGTAGGGAGCAGCCGGGCGCCCGGGCCGCGAGCGGGGGTCAGGCCCGGAGCGCCCGGCGGGGAACTCCCTATGCCTCGACGCCGAGGATCTCGAGCGTCTTGGTTTTGCCCTTCGGTAGCGGGACGCTCACCGTCGCCCCGGGCGTAGCGCCCAGCAGCGCCTTCCCCACGGGCGAGGCGATGGAGACCGAGCCGGCGGCCGCCGGCTCGTGGCCTCCCACGAGGACGAGCGTCGTGAATTCGCCGGAGGAGGCGTCTCTGACCCGCACACGCGAGCCGACCGTCACGACGTCGCCCTCGACGTCTTCGTCCACGATCCGCGCCCGGGAGAGGATCTCCTCGAGACGGGCGATCCGAGCAGTGAGGATCGCCTCCTCCTCGCGGATCTGCTGGAGATCGTCGTTCTCCGACCCCGAGCCGTACTCCCGCGCCTCCCGGAGGCGGGCCGCGACGTCGGTCTCAAGCTCGTGGCGCAGGCGTTCGAGCTCGGCGCGCATCGCGCGCTCCCCCTCGCGCGTGAGCGGGACCGCCTGCGCCGTTGCGGCGCCGGCGTGGGCGAGCTGGCTGGTGTCGGAGGTGGCCGTCATTACCAGGATCTTCGTCCCGAACGGGCGGCGTATCCATGGGGCCAAACACCCATCTTCCCGCCGCCCCGCCGCGCCCCTCCGGGCCGCCGATGGGCTCGAGCACCACGTACGCGAGCGCCGCCAGGGCGACGAGCAGGATCCCCATGCCGATCCCCGGAGGGAGGCCCAGCCACAGCAGCGCGACGCCGGCGACGGCGAGCGCAGCCGCGAGCGCGCGGAGCCCGGGTTTCGAGGGATCGGACATCACCAACACCATGGCCCCCGCGCGGGTTTTGGCCATGGTCCTAAAGGTGTATTTCCGCGGGCGCCCGCGGCGGGCTCAGATCAGGCCGAGCGCGAGCATCGCGTCGGCCACCCGCACGAAACCGGCGATGTTGGCGCCGGCGAGGTAGTCGCCGGGCATGCCGTACTCCTCGGCGGTCTCGTAGCAGGTCGCGTGGATCGAGCGCATGATCTCGAGCAGGCGGCGCTCGGTGTACTCGAAGGTCCACGAGTCGCGCGACGCGTTCTGCTGCATCTCGAGCGCGCTCGTCGCCACGCCGCCCGCGTTCGCGGCCTTGCCGGGACCGAACGCGACGCCGGCCTCGCGGAAGAGCTTCACGGCCTCGGCGGTGCACGGCATGTTGGCGCCCTCGCCGACCGCGATCAGCCCGCGCTCGATCAGCCGGCGCGCGTGCTCCTCGTCGAGCTCGTTCTGCGTCGCGCACGGCAGCGCGATCTCGCAGTCCACGTCCCACACGCAGCCCTCGGGGACGAAGGTCGCACGCGAGCCGCGGCGCTCCGCGTAGGCCGAGATCCGCGCGCGCTCGACGAACTTGACCTCCTTGAGCAGCTCGACGTCGATGCCGTCGGCGTCGTGGACGAAGCCGCTCGAGTCGGAGCAGGCGACGACCCGGGCGCCGAGCTGCTGGGCCTTCTCGATCGCGTGGACGGCGACGTTGCCGGAGCCCGAGACCACCACGGTGCGGCCGTCGAACGAGGTGTCGCGCATGCGGAGCATCTCCTCGACGAAGTAGACGGTGCCGTACCCGGTCGCCTCGGGGCGCACCTGGGACCCGCCCCAGGCGATGCCCTTGCCGGTCAGCACGCCGGACTCGTAGCGGTTGGTGATCCGCTTGTACTGGCCGAAGAGGAACCCCAGCTCGCGCTCGCCCACGCCGGCGTCGCCGGCGGGCACGTCGGTGTGCTCGCCCAGGTGGCGGTGGAGCTCGGTCATGAACGACTGGCAGAAGCGCATGATCTCCCCGTCCGAGCGCCCCTTCGGGTCGAAGTCGGCGCCGCCCTTGCCGCCGCCGATCGGCATGCCGGTCAGCGCGTTCTTGAAGACCTGCTCGAAGCCCAGGAACTTGACGATGCTCGCGGTGACGTTCGGGGCGAACCGCAGGCCGCCCTTGTACGGGCCCAGGGCGCTGTTGAACTCGACCCGGTAGCCGCGGTTCACGTGGACCTGGCCGCGGTCGTCGGTCCACGGCACACGGAAGATGATCTGGCGCTCCGGCTCGCAGATGCGCTCGAGCAGCTTGGCCTCGACGTACTCGGGGTGCCGCTCGACGACCGGCGCCACGATCTCGAGCACCTCGTGGACCGCTCTGTGGAATTCAAGCTCGCCCGGGTTTCGGCGCTTGACGGTCTCGAAGACCTCGGCGACGGCGGGGGCGAGCGACAGGGGCTCGCGCGCCGTCAGCATCCCCGCTCGTCCAGCCTTTCCTGAGCGGGGGTCGCAGCCGGACAGGGTGGCTTGGTGCGCGGGCCGCCCCAAGCGCGCGTACTGAAGTAGAGCGCCACGGGAGCGGCGCCACATCCGGTCAGCAGGTTGAGCACGCGGTCAAGGTACGGCCGTTCCGCCCGGCCGCGAATGGGTGTTTCCACCCAAATTGCCGGGGCTACACCTTTCCGCCCATTGCATTCCGCGGCAGCTCGGCGAGCCTTCGTTGGTTGCGGTGCGTTCCGCAGCGTGGTGACCGAGACGATGGCCAGCGCCGACATAATCCGACGAATCCGAGGCAAGCGCCGATCCGTAGAGAGCTCGCTGTTCCGGCGAACGGTCCTCGCGACCGCGGTCGTGATGGTGGTCGCGTTCATCCTGCTCACCGTCACGCCGGTCGAGGTGAGCGCGCCGATCCGCCTCGCCGAGGCGGGGGTCCTCGCGGCCGGGATCATCACGCTCTTCGTCCTCCACCTCCTGCTCCTCCGCCACGCGCTCACGCCCCTAACCCGCATGGCGGAGCGGATGAAGGAGGTCGACCTGCGCGCGCCGAGCCAGAGCATCAGCGCGGAGATGCCGCCCTACGCCGAGCTGCAGGCCTTCGGGCGGGCGTTCGACGAGATGGTCGCCCGGCTCGCCGAGGAGCGCCGCGCCGGCGCCCGCGCCGCGCTGCTCGCCCAGGAGAGCGAGCGCGCGCGCATCGCGCGGGCCCTGCACGACGAGGCGGGGCAGACCCTCACCGCGGTCGCGCTCCAGCTCGAGCGCGTCGCGGCCGACGGGCCGCCCGAGGAGCGCGAGCTCATGGGCGAGCTGGCGTGGCAGCTCCAGGACACCCTGGACGAGATCCGCCGGATCGTGCGCGAGCTGCGCCCGGAGGCGCTCGAGGACCTCGGCCTCGTGAACTCGCTGATCGCGCTCACGCGGCGCCTCGACAAGCAGAGCGAGGTGCGCTTCACGCACAACTTCTCCCCCAACCTGCCCGACCTCTCGCCCGAGACCGAGCTCGTCATCTACCGCGTCGCGCAGGAGGCGCTCACGAACGTGCTGCGCCACTCGAAGGCGGAGGGCTGCGCGATCACCCTGCGGCCCCGCAACGGCGCGGTCCAGCTCATCGTCAGCGACGACGGCGTCGGCTTCGATCCCGACGCCAAGGTCGACACGACCGGGCTCGAGGGCATGCGCGAGCGGGCGATGCTCGCGGGCGGCACGCTGCGGATCTCCTCGCGGCCGGGCGCAGGCACTACGGTCACCCTGGAGGTGCCCGCATGACGGTCCCGCTGAAGACCAAGATCCTGCTGGCCGACGACCACCAGATGGTCCGCGGCGGCCTGAAGGTCGTGCTCGACGCAGAGCCCGACCTCGAGGTCGTGGCCGAGGCCGGGGACGGCGCCGAGGCGCTGCGCATCGGCATCGAGGAGGACATCGACCTTGCCGTGCTCGACGTGTCGATGCCGAAGCTCACCGGCCTGCAGGTGGCGCGCGAGCTCCACAGCCACCGCCCTGACGTGCGGACGCTCATGCTCTCCATGCACGAGAACGAGCAGTACTTCTTCGAGGCGCTCAAGGCCGGCGCCTCCGGGTACGTGCTCAAGTCCGCCGCGAACCGCGACCTGATCGACGCGGTGCGCGCGGCGATGCGCGGCGAGCCGTTCATCTACCCCGCGGCCGCCTCCGCCCTGGTCCGCGACTACCTGGAGCGCGCGGCGCGCGGCGAGGAGACGCCCAGCGACCCGCTGACCCCGCGCGAGCTCGAGGTCACGAAGCTGATCGCCGAGGGGCTCACGAGCGAGGAGATCGCCGAGACGCTCGTGATCAGCCCCAAGACCGTCGAGCGGCACCGCGCCAACATCCTCGAGAAGCTCGGGATGCGCAACCGCGTCGAGCTCACGCGCTACGCGATCCGGCGCGGCCTGGTCGAGCCCTAAGCCCCCCGCTAGCAGCGGTTTAGTCGCCCGCAGCCGGGTAGGCGCGTGGGGTCAAGGAAGAAGGGCGCGGTCACACCGGACTGCCCGGGGGGACGCGCCAGTCCCACGGAGGAGACGCCCATGAAGAAGATGACTGTGCACGCCGTCATGGACCGCGTGGCGGGCGAACGGCCGGGTGCCCCCCGCGCCGCGGCGGTGGCCGCTTCGGTCGGCGTCGCCGCCGCCGTGGTCGTCTACAAGGCGCTGCGCCACGAGTCCGGCGCAGAGTAAGCCGGTCCGGGCGAACAGGAGTTTTCGCCGCATCCGTGGGGGTAGAGCAGAGGACGCGGGAAGGAACCCGAGACGAGAGAGGAGGGCCAGGATGGCCCAGACGCAGAAGAAGCCTTCAGGCGGACGCAGCTCCTCGAGCCGTACGCGCTCGAAGAGCACGACCGCCAAGTCGAGAAACGGAAGCGCGCGCCAGGGCGCGGCCTCGCGGTCGTCCGCGAACGCGAACGGGCAGAGCAGGCTCGAGTCCGTGGCCGGCACGGTGACGAGCGGCGCGAAGAACGCCGCCGAGACCGTCGGCAACGCGAGCTCGAAGGCCAAGACCGGAGTGCTCGCGGGCGGGGCCGCCGCGGTCGGCCTCGCGGCGACCGCGATCGCGACCCGCAAGGCGCGCAGCAGGCCGAAGGTCCTCGGCGTCTCGCTCCCCCATCGCCGTAGCGGCCCCTCCGCGTGGGCGAAGGGGATCTCGCTGCCGCGGCGCGGCGACGGGATGCGCAAGCAGGCGCGGCGGGCGGCCTCACGGGTGAGCGGCGCCGCCGAGGCGGCCGACCGCGTGGCCAGGCGCGTGAGCAAGGTCGCGCAGAACGTCCGCGAGGTGAGCGAGACCGCGAAGGACGCGGCGGACAAGTAGCGGGAATCCGAGGCGAAGGGGAACCGTCATGGCTCAGGCCAAGACCAGCAAGACCTCGTCACGCACGGGCGGCGCGAAGCGCTCGGCGACCGGGTCGCGCGGAGGTTCGCAGAGCGCGAAGGCGAAGGCGAGCGCCGCCCGCGCCAACGGGAAGCGTTCCGCGTCGGCGAAGCCGCCACGCGGGAACGCGGCAAACGGCGCAGCCAAGGAGGCGCCGGCGCCCGAGGGCCCCGGCAAGACCCTCGCCGACGCGGCGAAGCAGGCGCGGACCCCGCTCGCGGTCGGGGGCGGCGCGGTCGCCGGGGTGATCGGCGGCCTCGCCCTGCGGCGCCGCAAAAGCCACTCGAAGCCGACCGCGCGCCTGGCCAAGGACCTGCTCGTGCCGCTGCGCCACGGCAGGCTCGACGCCGACGCGCTCGCCAGGTTCGGCACGCGCATCGAGGGCTTCGGCCGTCAGCTCACCGCGGTGTCCAAGGCCCTGGGCTCACAGCAGCGCAAGCGCTAGGCGCGCGCCGCGACCCGGCGCGCGCCCGGCGCGCGCCCGCGACCGCGCGGTGCGGCCCCGCCACCCCCGCGCCACGCGGCATCGTCGCCTGCCGGCTAGTGCGACTCCCAGGCCTCGGGGCGCTTGATGAGCTCCTCGATTTGGGGTGAGAGGCGGCCCGCGACGATGTCGGCGATCGTCACCGACTCGAGCACGGCGCGCATGTTCATGCGCAGCGCCACGAAGACCTCACGCAGCGGCGCGGCGACGCCCTCGTACTCGAGCTCCTCGGGGCGGACGTCCCGGACGCTCGCCAGCGGGCCCTCGATCGCGCGGATCACGTCGGCGACGGTGATCTCCTCCGCGGGACGGGCGAGCGAGTAGCCGCCTTCGGAGCCGCGATGGCTCGCGACGATCCCGGCGTTGCGGAGCTCGCCCAGGATCGCCTCGAGGAACTTCACGGGGATCCGCTGCGCAGCGGCGATCGCGTCACGCTTGATCGGCGGCTGCTCCGCAGCCGCTATCTCGAGCACCCCCCGGAGGGCGTAGTCCGCCTTCGCAGAAACGCGCATTTCATTTTTTCTACCTCAACTGCGGACCCGCGCGCAGCCCCGCGCGCGGCCCCGCAGCGCCGCGTTCAGCTCGCGAGAGCGCGCGGCGGCGGCGCCGAGAAGCGGCCGATCTCCCCGGAGAGCATCGCCGCGAGCTCGGCCGCCTGCTGGCGGATCTCCGGGATCGCGGTCGTCTCCCAGAGGCGCCCCTTGCGCAGCGGGCCGATCGTGAACAGGTGCGACGAGACGCGCCCGTCCGCGCCGACCAGGGCCCCCAGCGGGTCGTGGTCCAGGCCCATGCCGAGCGGCCCCGGGCGCGCCAGCCCGCGCGCGAACAGGTCGTCGAGCAGCGGCTCGCCGGCGGCCTTCAGGTGCAGGGTCGGGCCGGTGCAATTGACGACGCGGTCGAAGCGCCGCGTCTCGGGCCCGCGCGCGCCGGCGGGCTGCAGCTCCACCTCGATCCCGCCCTCGCACGGCCGCATGGACACGCAGCGGGCCGCCTCGATCACGAGCTGCCCGTCGGCGCGCGCCCGGTCGAGCAGGGCCGCGACCTCCGGTGCCATGCGGTGGCGGTGGATGTCCCAGCGCCGCGCGTAGCGCTGGACGAAGGTGCGCCGGTCGGCCTCCGACAGCCGCGTCCAGATCTCGTTCGTCACCGGCCGCAGCGAGTCGATCACCGCGCGCCAGTCCCCGCCCTTGCTCGCCTCGGCCTCGGCCTCCGCCTCGACCCGGCTCACGATGTCGTAGAGCTTCGGGCGCAGCGGGATCGGGCCGAAGGTGCGGGCCGGCCGCAGCGGCTGGCTGCCGTGGCGGCGCGGCAGCAGCCCGCTGCGCGACACCGCGCACAGGCGCGCATCGGGACACGCCTCCGCGAGCGAGAGCGCGACGTCGACCATCGTGAGCCCGGTGCCCACCAGCAGGATCGACCGGTCGCCCGCCGCCCGCTCGGCGATCCCCTCCGCCCAGGGGTCGGGCTCGTAGCGGTCGCTCGCCATCACCCGCTCGTCCGCCCCCGGCGGGGCGGCCGGCGGCAGGTTGCCGAGGGCGAGGACCGCCAGGTCGGCGTCCAGCTCGCCGCCCGAGGCGAGCTCGATCGAGACCGGGCGCGCGCCGGCGGCGCGCTGCTCCGCGACGTGGATCGCGACGGCGTCGTCACGCACCACCTCGAGCTCGCACCCCCGGTCCGCCCCCCGCCTGGCCTCCGCCAGCACGTCGGCCAGGTACTCGCCGAAGAGGCCGCGCGGCGCGAACTCGCGGCCCGCCAAGGCGATCCCGCGGCGCGCCGCCCAGCGCACGAAGTGGCGCTGGTCGTCCGGCCAGACGCCCATCTCCGCCGCCGGGACGTTCAGGCGGTGCTCCGGGTGCGTGGTCGAGTAGGCCACGCCGCGCGCGAGCTCGTGGCGGCGCTCGACGATGACGATCCGCATCCCCGCCGCGTGCCGGCGGCGCAGGAGGTTCGCCGCGACGAGCGCCCCGCTGGCGCCGCCGCCGACGATCGTGACGGTCGGCGCCCGTCGCCCGGCCCCGCTGCCCGTCCGCGCCGGGCGGGCGCCCAGCGGGGCGGGGCCCGGGCTCAGCTTGCCGTTGGTGCTCTGTCCGCGGGCGGCATCAGCCGCCCGCGGACAGTCACTACCCCCGTTCACCCGCCACGCCTCGGCTGTGCCTTGATGGCGGGCTGATCGGTGCCGCCGGAGGCGTCGAGCACCTCCTGGGCGATCTGCCCGTACACCGCCCCCTCGGGCAGTTCCGCCGAGGCGATCGCGTCGATCTCGTGGAGGAAGCTCGCCGAGTTCGCGATCAGCTCCTCGGCCTCCGGGGTGATCGCGAAGGGAAGCTGCAGCCGGATGCCGTCCTCCGACCCGCCGACGATCGGCGGCCACTTCCCGAAGAGGGCGTCGAAGAGGTCGGCCTCGGTGAAGCCCTCGGTCTGCTCGAAGGCGGCCGAGACGATCGCGTCCGTGTTCGCCGGGTCGGCCAGGTAGGCCTGCGCCTCGAGCTCCGCCTCGAGCCACGCCCGCGCCACGTCCGGGCGCTCGTCGATCAGCTGCTTGTCCATGAGCAGGAAGGCCGCGTCCGGCTCACCCGGGAGCACGCCGCTCGCGACCCTGCGGGCCAGGCCCTCGTTGACGAGGCGCGCCGCCGTCGGCTCCCAGATGATCGCGGCGTCGATGCGGCCGCTCTCGAAGTTCGACGTGATCACGTCGATGCTCTGGTTCAGGTACTTGCCGGGCTCGATGCCGAGCTTCTGGAAGGTCCCCTGCGCGATGCGGTCCGCGCAGCTGCCCTGCGGCACGGCCACCTTCTTGCCGTCGAGCCACTTGAGCGCCTCCTCCTGCGAGCCGAACTCGGGCGCGTCGTTGCGCACGAGGAAGACGCCGCACATCTCGCCGGAGGACATGCCGAGCGTCGCGACGATCCGCAGGTCGCGGGTGTCGCGCTTGCTGGCCGCGACGATCGCGGGCATGTCGCCGACGTAGCCGATCTGCTGCTTGCCGGCGAGCATCTGGCTCGTGATGATCGAGCCCTGCAGGCCGACCTGGAAGTTGACCTCGGATCCCTCGGGAAGGTGCTTGCGCCAGAACTCCTGGTCCCGCATCGCCAGGCCGGACCAGGCCTCCGTGTAGTAGGGCTGGTAGCCGACGGTGAGCGTCACGGGCTCGCCGTCGGACCCCAGGTCCGCCGAGGCCGTGTCGTCCTCGAAGGGGCCGCAGCCCACCATGAAGGCGAGCGCCGCGAGCACGGCGCCGAGCGCCGCCGCGGCGGACGTTCGTCTGCGCTTTGCACTCATCTACTCCTGACTCCTTGTTGTCGTGGTTAGGGGCGCGGCTCCGTTGCCGCGCTGGCCGTGGTCGGCCGGCGCCGCCACCCCGGCGGCGAACGACCGCATCACCTCGTCGGTCAGCAGCTCGATCATGTGGCGCTTGAGCGCCTGGCAGCGCTCGTCCGCGAGCACCGCCTCGTGCGTGCGCGGCCGCGGCAGGTCGACGTCGAGCTGCTCGCGCACGCGCGTCGGGCGGTTGGACATGACGAGCACCCGGTCGGCGAGCAGGAGCGCCTCGTCGATGTCGGTGGTGATGAGCAGCGTCGTCTGGCGGCGCTCGCCGAGGAGCTCGGCCGTGTACTCCTGCATGAGCTCGCGGGTCATCGCGTCGAGCCCGCGGAACGGCTCGTCGAGGATGAGGAGCGCCGGGTCGTTGAGCAGCGCCCGGGCGAGCTCCGCCCGCCGCTGCATGCCGCCCGAGAGCTGGCTCGGGTAGCGGTCGGCGAAGGCCCCGAGCCCGACGCGCTCCAGGAGCTCCTGCGCCCGCCGGCGCCGGTTCGCGTCGCGGCGCCGGGCGTGCGGGGCGAACACGACGTTCTCGAGCGTCGTGAGCCACGGCATGAGCGCGGTCTCCTGGAAGAGGATCTGGCGCTCCGGCGAGGGCCCCGAGACCTCGCGGCCGTCGAGCACGACGCGCCCCGAGCTCGCCCGCTCGAACCCGGCGAGCACCGCGCCGATCGTGCTCTTGCCGCAGCCCGAGGGCCCGATCATCGCGGTCACGGCGCCCGCCTCGAGCACGAACGAGCAGCCGTCGACGATGAGCTTCTCCGCCGGCCCCTCGCCGAGCCGGACGGACACGCCCTCGAAGCGAACCTCGCCGCGCGGCGCCGTCATGCCGCCCGCCTCCACGGCATCAGCCGGGCGCCCAGCGCCCGCACCATCGTGCTCGACAGGTACCCCGCGATCCCCAGGCTGATCATGCCCACGACGATCCGCGGGAGGTCGTTGCCCTGGTAGGCGTTCCAGACCAAGAAGCCGAGGCCGCCGTCTCCGCTCGTGTTGCCGCCGCCGGAGATCAGCTCCGCCGCGACGACCACCTCCCAGGTGATCCCCATGCCGACCGCTGCGCCGGTGACCATCGCGGGCAGCGTCGACGGCAGGAGCACCCGCGCGAACGTACCCACCCGCCCGAGGCCCAGCGAGCGCGAGATCAGGACGAGGCGGCGGTCGATCTGGGCGGCGCCGTCGACGATGTTCAGGACGATCGGGAAGAAGGCGCCGAGGAAGGTGACGAAGGTGATCGAGAGCTCCTGCGTCGGCCAGAAGATGATCGCCAGCGGCACCCAGGCGAGCGGCGGGATCGGCCGCAGGGTCTCGAAGATCGGGAAGAAGAGCCCGCGGAAGGTGCGGCTCGTGACGATCAGCAGCGCGAGCGGGACGCCGATCGCGATCGCGAACGCGAACCCCCAGAGCACGCGCTGCAGGCTGAGCGACCAGCTGTTCCAATAGCCCGCCTCCCCGACCAGCTCGCCGAGGTCGCCCACGACCGTGTGCGGGGGCGGGACCTTGTCGAGCAGCGGGACCGCGACCCCGATCCACTCGCCGAGCTGGGAGCCGACCTCCCACAGGGCGAGCCAGGCGAGGACCCCGAGGATCCCGCGGCGGACGATCGTGCGCCGGGACGCCCCGTTCATGCGAGCTCCCTCTCCCCCGCCTCGAACGCGCGGCGGGCCTCGCCGCGGACGAGCTCCGACACCTGGCCGACCAGCTCGCGGAAGCGCGGCGAAGTCAGGACGCCCACCTCACGCGGCCGCGGGATGTCGACGTCGATCGTGGCCTGGACGCGCCCCGGGCGCGTGCTCATCACGGATACGCGGGAGCCGAGGAAGACGGCCTCCTCGATGTCGTGGGTGATGAACAGGATCGTCACCCGCGAGCGGTCGTACAGCTCCAGCAGGCCCTGCTGCATGACCGACTTGGTGATCGAGTCCATGCCGCGGAAGGGCTCGTCGAGCAATAGGACGCGCGGCTCGCACGCCAGCGCGCGGACGATCTCAACCCGGCGCGCGACGCCGCTCGAGAGCTCGCCCGGGTAGAGGCCCTCGGAGCCCGCCAGCCCGGCGCCGGCGAGCAGCTCGCGGGCGCGCTCGCGGGCCTCCTCGCGCTTCACGCGCCCCTGGACGACCGGCCCGTAGGTGACGTTGTCGAGGACCGTCATCCACGGGAAGAGCGTGGAGTGCTGGAAGACGACGACGCGGTCGGCGCCCGGGCGCGCCTGGGGCACCCCGGGGCCGCAGAGCAGCTCGCCGTCCAGCCGGATCTCGCCCTCGGTGATCGGGTGGAAGCCCGCGACGGCGTTCAGCAGCGTCGTCTTCCCGCACCCCGACGGGCCGACGATCACGCGGAACTCGCCCGGGGCGATCTCGAACGAGCAGCGCTCGAGCGCGACGACGCGCCCCTTGCCCTCGCCGTAGGACTTGCCGACCTCGCGGATGCTGATCGCCCCAGCCGCCGTGCGCTCCGGGGCCACCGCCACCACGCTCATCGCCCGCCCCCTCGCGTCCGGTACGCCATCAGCCGGTTGCCGACCGCGCGCACGGCCGCGCTCGAGAGGAAGCCGATGACCCCGAGCGTGATCATCGCGATCACGATCGTCGGGTAGCGCGTGGTGGTGTACGAGCTGTTGATCAGGTAGCCCAGCCCGTGCTGCCCCGCGATCATCTCGCCGGCCACCAGCGAGAACCAGGCCACCCCGACCGCCACCTGCAGGCCGGTGAAGATGTACGGGAGCGCGCCGGGGACGATGACCGTGCGGAAGACCCGCCAGGGCGGCGCGCCCAGACAGCGCGCCGCCCGCAGCAGGTTCTCGTCGATCGATTGGACCCCGAGCAGTGTGTTCAGGGTCGTGGCGAAGAAAGCCGCGAGGAAAGTCAGGAAGACGACCGGCGCCTCGTCGGTCTGGAACATCAGGATCGCGAGCGGCACCCACGCGAGGATTGGGATCGGGCGCAGCAGCTCGAGGACCGGGAACGAGTAGTGCCGGAAGCGCGCCGACGCCCCCATGGCGAGGCCGAGCGGGATGCCGAGCGCGAGCGCGAAGCCGAAGGCGATCGCGACCCGCCGCACGCTCATCCAGATGTCCGTGTAGTAGGACGAGGTGAAGATCGACGTGCCGTAGGCGGGGTCACGGCTCGTCCACTCGCTGATCACCTCCGTCGGGCCCGGCAGCGCGCGGAAGCGCGGCAGCTCGAGGACGTCGACGGTCAAGTACCAGGCGCCGAGGGCGAGCGCGAACCCGAGCGCCATGAGCGGCGCCTCGGGGCTGAAAAGCCAGCGGCGCAGGCGCCAGCGCAGCACCCGCCCGCGCGTCCACTCCGGCCCCTCGGAGCCCACGGAGCCGGAGCCGCGCGCGGGCGCGCTCGGCACCTCGGGCGCGACGTCGCGCAGCCCGGTGCCCGCCGCGATCGTTCCCGCCTCGCCGGGAGGCGCCGTCATCGCGGCGCCTCCCGGGAGGCGTTCGGGAGGAGGAGGTGCCCTGCTCGGGCTTGACTGGTGCTGGGAGAAGTCATCGGTTCGTTTTCGGAAGAGGCGTTGCTCGGTTGCGACTCGGACCCGGTCGCACCGCTCCGGGCGCGCCCGGGCGTGAGCGACGAGAACCCTACCAAATCGATAGGCTTGCTAGGGAAACCGCACCCGAAACCCCACGAACAAGCAGAGGAGCGATGTCCACCGCACCAGCTGAAGCGACCGCACAGGGCAACGGCGCGGCGCCTCCGGGCCGCGAGTTGATCGACACGGACGTCCACGAGCGCGCGCTGCTCGAGGACCTCCTCCCCTACCTCGAGCCCCAGTGGCAGCGCTACATCACCCACTACGGGTGGGTTCCCGACCGCGCGCTGCCGTACAGCCAGCCGACCGCCGGCGGCCTGGACCGCGCGGACGCGAAGCCCGGCGACGGCCGGCCCGGCGGCTCGGACCTCGGGCTGCTCCAGCGCCAGCTGCTCGACGAGTTCAACGTCACGCACGCGATCCTCACCGGGTGGCTCAACGCCTCCGCGATGCAGGAGGGCTGGGTCGAGTTCAAGACGGCGCTCATGAGCGCCTACAACGACTGGCTCGTCGAGCACTGGCTCGAGCGCGACGAGCGCCTGTACGGCTCGGTGCAGGTCAACTCATGGGACGCCGAGGCCGCCGCGCGCGAGATCGACCGCATGGCCGAGCACCCGCGGATCGTCCAGGTGATGCTCTACAGCGGGTACGAGGCGTTCGGCGCCCCGCGCTACCACCCGATCTTCGAGGCGGCGGAGCGGCACGGCCTCGTCGTCGGCATCCACCACAGCGAGAACTCCCCCACCGCGCTCGGCCGGCACCGCTACTTCGCGGAGTGGCACACGCTCGTCCCGCAGGTGTTCATGTCGCAGACGGTCAGCCTGATCTTCAACGGCGTGTTCGACCGCTACCCGGACCTGCGGGTGATCATGATCGAGGGCGGGTTCTCGTACGTGCCGCACCTCATGTGGCACGCCGACCAGCAGTACAAGGAGCTGCGCCACGAGGTGCCCTGGGTGAAGCGCCTGCCGAGCCGGATCATCCGCGAGCACGTGCGCTTCGCGACCCAGCCGATCGAGGAGTTCACCGCGGCCCAGCTCGAGACGCTGATCGGGCAGATGGAGTCCGACGAGCTCGTCTGCTTCTCGAGCGACTACCCGCACTGGGACTTCGACTCGCCCGAGGAATCGCTGCCGGCGGGGCTCAACCCGGACCTCGCGCGCAAGATCTTCTCCGAGAACGCGCGCGCGATCTACACGCGCCTGCCGGCGCCGAAGGCGACGCCCGCCGCGGGGGTGGCCGCGTGAGCGCCGGGAACGGCAGCGGCGCCGCGCCGACGGTGGACGTGGGCGCGGCCGCCGACCTGGTGCCGGGGCGGATGATCGCGGCGCAGCTCGGGGACCTGCCCGTCGTCGTGCTCCGCGACGACGAGGGCACGCTGCGCGCCTACGTCGATCGCTGCGTGCACCAGGGCGCGCGCCTCTCCGGCGGCCGGCTGGTGCCGTGCATCGACGGCGCCGTGGTCGGCGACTACCGCCAGGTCGAGGGGCCGGCCCTCAAGTGCCCCTGGCACGGCTACGAGTACGACGTCAAGACGGGCTGCGTCTCGTTCGACCCGCGCCGCCGCCTGCGCAAGGTCGCGGTCGCGGAGATCGACGGCCGCATCGTGATCGCCCGTCGTAAGGAGGACCTGCCCGCGGCCGCGCCGGCTGGCGCCGCGGGATAGGGCACGTCCGCGCACCATAGGGGCGCCGGCGCCTGGGGCGGGTTTGCGCCGGCGCCCCTCCGCGGACGCCGCCTAAACTGGGCCACGTCTGCGCGACGGGTCCGCCCTCCCCACCAACGGCGGATCCGCCGCCGCTACGGATGGCCGCCCGCCATCCGCGGATACAGTCGTCGTGTCCGCTTGAAGGGAGGTGACAGCGATGTCAGCTGCAAGCGCTCGCACCGACCAAGGGCCGGTGCGCGAGAGCGAAACCCACGCAGATCCCGACGCCGCGCGCCCCACGGACCCGCCGCCGACGGGAAGGTGGCCGATCCTCTCACGCGTCTACTGCCCGCACTGCGCGAGGGCGACGATCGCGGTGCGCGGAATCCCCGTCACCGACCGCTGCCCGCGCTGCCGGACGCCGCTGCTCGGGCTCGAGCGGGCCCCGCAGCTCGATCTCCACACGATCGAGACCCGCGTGCGGGAGCGGCTCTACCCCGAAAGCCGCGGCCCGCGCTCCAAGGCGAGGCGCTGACGGGCGCGCGCCCGTCAGCGCCTCCGTGGCGACTACGCACCCGCCTGCGCGGGCAGCCCGGTGGCGAGCCCTCGCCCGGCCGCCTAGCGTCGAGGGCGACACCGAAGACCAAGGAGGCCGCGATGGCGGAAACGATG